>Ga0308021_10000092_pt1 | contig 39813 bp, 39 predicted proteins | sample Neamet351_FD_201296 | JGI IMG/M metagenome (GOLD analysis project Ga0308021, IMG submission 201296) | Marine microbial communities from water near the shore, Antarctic Ocean - #351 | ecosystem: Environmental > Aquatic > Marine > Unclassified | place: Southern Ocean | collected 2014-10-02
GAGCCAGGGCTGTGCCGTACTCTTCTTGCTGGGATAATTGCATATGCCGACTTGAAATGGCGCTGAGTGTGACAAGCGCCAGGCCTATAATCAGGCAGAGTCCGGCTGAAATTATAGCCAGCCGCTGAGCGAGGTTTGTATTGGATACAGGTATCTTCACGTGCGAGCCGTTTCCTGTGTTATCGGATAGCGTCCATTGTAAACCACTGATACGGATCTGTCTGACAAACGTGGCGACGGTAATTTATCCTCCGCTTTCCCGGTGACAGCGGGTAGAATAAGTCCTTTTTACATTTCAGGGCACAACCGTGAACGATATTTTGCTGATTACTATTTCTGGAGCAGACCAGAGCGGGCTGACGGCAAATATTGCAGGAATTTTGGCTGCCCACGATGTCAGTGTTCTGGACATTGGCCAGGCCGTGATTCACGACACGCTCTCCCTTGGCGTACTTGTGGAAGTGCCATCTAAGGCACATCGTTCTCGCGTGGTGGGTGCGATCGAAGCGTGCGTGGCCGATTGTGGCCTGCGTGTTCGTTGCAGCGACGTTTCTGCGACAAGCTATGAGCATTGGGTGGCTGCCCAGGGCCGAGCGCGATACATCATCACCTTGCTGGCCCGGAAAATAACGGCTGATCAGCTGGCGCGGGTAACCGGTGTGGTGGCGCGACATCAGCTCAATATTGATAGTATCCAGCGTCTCTCTGGACGCATACCGTTGGGGGACTTGCCGGCTCTGAGCAAAGCCTGTGTCGAGTTTTCTGTACGCGGGGCCCTCGCTGATTCGAATGCCTTTCGTAAAGAGCTACTGGAGGTTACCAGTGCATTGGATGTGGACCTGGCTTTCCAGCAGGACACCATGTATCGCCGTAATCGCCGTCTAGTTGTATTTGATATGGATTCAACGTTGATAGAGGCAGAGGTGATTGATGAACTGGCTGCGGTGGCGGGGGTCGGCGAGCAGGTGAGTGCGATTACCGAGCGCGCAATGCGCGGAGAACTCGATTTCTCTGAGAGTTTTCGTGCCCGGGTGGCCCTGTTAAAGGGCTTGGACCAAGCTGCTCTGGCTCAAGTTGCAAAGACGCTAAAAATTTCAGAAGGCGCCGAACACCTGATAAGCACCTTGGCGAAATTAGGCTACAAAACCGCTATCTTGTCCGGGGGGTTTACCTATTTTGCTCGTCATCTGCAGGAAAAACTTGGCATCGACTACGTTTTTGCTAACGATCTGGATATTAAAAATGGTCTAGTTACAGGAAAAGTGACAGGAGATATTGTCGATGGTGCACGCAAGGCGTTGTTGCTGCGCCAGCTGGCCGATGACCAGGGTATCGACCTAGAGCAAGTTATTGCCGTGGGCGATGGCGCTAATGACCTGCCCATGTTGAGCGTCGCCGGTTTGGGTGTCGCCTTCCGGGCAAAGCCGTTAGTGAAACAACATGCGGAGCAATCCATTTCTACCTTAGGACTGGATGCGATTCTTTATCTACTGGGAATTGGCGACCGCCACCTGAACGATTTTTAGATATTGCCCCACAGAGAATTAAAAACCTGACTGTAGTCGAATCAGAAACTCTTCGCCTTACCCGTTTACGGCCATAGCCTGCCATTAGTACCTTGCCTGATGTATCATGACGCTGATATTTTGACTAATTAATTTGAGAATTCCATGGCAACTTATTCAACAAATGATCTGCGATCTGGCTTAAAAGTTATGCTTGATGGCGACCCCTGCAGCATTGTGGCCAACGAGCTGGTAAAGCCGGGTAAAGGTCAGGCATTTGCCCGGGTAAAACTGCGCAACCTCAAGTCGGGGCGAGTCTGGGAGCGAACGTTCAAGTCGGGGGAGTCTTTGGAGGCCGCTGATGTAATGGAGCAAGACCTAGAATATTCCTATACTGATGGTGAGTTCTGGTACTTTATGGACCCCGACACCTATGAGCAATACCCTGCCGATGTCAAGGCAGTGGGCGACACCCACCTATGGCTTAAAGAACAAGACCGCTGTGAGGTCACTTTATATAACGGCGCACCTCTGTCTATCGCACCCCCTAATTTTGTCGAATTGGAAATTGTGGAGACCGACCCAGGCCTTAAAGGCGATACTGCAAACGGGGGTAGCAAACCGGCTACACTGAATACAGGTGCTGTAGTGAGGGTTCCTCTGTTCCTCAGCGAAGGTGAGGTGATCAGGGTTGATACCCGCTCCGGCGAGTATGTGAGCCGCGCCTCCAAGTCCTGATTGCCATGAACTGGCGGCCCGGCGCCTCACAGGAGGCAATTGCGGAGCGCGCGGCACTACTGGGTAAAATCCGTCAGTTTTTCCTCAGGCGCGGTGTATTGGAAGTGGATACACCTTTGCTGTGCAGCGCTGGCATCACCGACCCATCCATCGAACCGTTAACGGTTGAGCAGGGCACTTCCCTGTGTGCTCCTCGGTATCTACAAACCTCACCGGAATACGCTATGAAGCGGCTGCTAGCCGCGGGATCGGGTTGTATATATCAAATCGCCAAAGCGTTTCGAGATGGCGAAGTCGGCTCCCGCCACAACCCTGAATTTACGCTTCTTGAATGGTACAGAATTGGCTATGACCACCACCAGCTGATGGACGAAGTGGCCGAACTTGTCTGCTTTTGCGTCGGCGAGCGAGCGTGGCAAAAGTTCAGCTATCGAGAATTGTTTCTGCGCTTCCTCAAGCTGGACCCGTTTACAGTCGCCACAGAAACATTGCGTGAAACAGCCAGAGCGCATGTCGATTTGAACTTTGATTCTGATGAGCGGGACCTGTGGTTGGACTTATTGATGAGCCACGTCATAGAGCCCCAATTACTTGGTTTGGGCCTATGCTTTGTGTATGACTATCCCGCTTCGCAGGCTGCCTTGTCGCGCGTGGTGGAGCACGATGGCGTCAACGTTGGCCAACGCTTCGAGTTGTATCTGGACGGCATGGAATTAGGCAATGGCTACTGCGAGCTCACCAACCCTGACGAACAGGCCAGACGTTTTTTGGCAGATAATGAAAAGCGACAGCGGTTGGGGCTTGCGCAAAAGCCTGTGGACACCAAGTTGCTGGAGGCGATGGAACATGGGCTGCCCCAATGTAGCGGCGTCGCTGTAGGTGTGGATAGGTTGTTGATGTGTCTTAGGGGGAGCACCGACATTAGAGATGTGCTTGCCTTCGATTGGGAGCGAAGTTAGAGGGGTTAGTAGTGTGCCCTGGAGAAGCGTAATCCTGTGTATCAAATATATGTGACTGCTGAGAGTGCTAGGCAACTTGGGCAGCGAAGTATCAGTGGCTTATATCAGTTCGAAAGCCTCTAGTTTGGGCGCCTTCATCTCCTTTACAAAACGGTCATAGCTCCAGGGCCAGGTAATAGGTACTCCATCGACGCCGATATACCAGCTGCTGCAACCTGACGCGAAGACAGTGTTGCGCGCTGCCTGTACTCGTCGTGTATTATAGTCATCTAACGCCTCTTCGCTTGCAGATACCTCTCGATACGCGCCTGAATGGACCAAATCAATCAGTTGTGCGATGTAGTTCCATTGATGCTCCGCGATGTCTATTAGTGAAAAATTGCCAACGGGGCCGGTAGGGCCGTTTAGCATGGCAAAATTAGGGAAATTAGGGACCGAGATTGCCATGTAAGCAGTTGGACCATTTTCCCACACATCGTTGAGCTTCAAGCCGTTGCGGCCTATCACTTCTGCCGGACGAATAAAGCGCCCAACCTCATATCCTGTAGCGAGTACCAGAACGTCAAGCTCATGCAGTTTACCATCTCGGCTCCAAACGCCGGCTGCATCGATTCTTTCAATCTCTTCGGTCACCAACTCTGAATTGGTGTGTTGAATTGCCTGATAATAATCAGGGGAGTACACCAGGCGCTTACAGGCAACTACATAGTCAGGCCGGAGTTTTTCACGTAACTCTGGGTCCTCTACGCTGTCCTCTAGGTTGCCAAGTACAATCGATTGCAGCTCCTGGATTCCACAGGAGTTTGCATCGGTAATGGCGTCGGTAAATCGCATAACCGCTTTAACGTAAGTCTCTTCGCTTTGCATGTTTCGCAGCAGCGTTTCGTCATTCTCGAAAGCTTGTTTCTGTTCGTCAGTGAAAGAGTCGTTAGTCACAGGCATAATCCACTGCGCAGAGCGCTGGAAATGTTTGAGCTTTGACTTTTTGGCAAGCGCGGACACAATTTGGATGCCCGTAGAGCCGTTTCCGATGATGCCGATTCGCGCTCCTTCGATAGGGACCGAGTGATCCCACTTTGCGCTGTGCATCAACGCACCACGGAAACTAGCGAGACCAGGGATATCGGGATATTTTATATGGTGTAGTACCCCCGTAGCAGCGATTACGAAGTCCGCACTGTCTTTCAAGCCGTTCTTCATTTCAAGGTGCCACTGGCCATCAAGGAATTCACAGCGGGCCAGTTCCTGATTGAATCTGATCAGCTTGCCCAGTTCATACTTCGCGACAACTCGCTCAAAATAGGACTGGATCTCTTCACCTGGAGCCAGGTACCTGCTCCAGCCCGGGTAGGGTTCGAATGAGTAGGTGTAGGAGTGAGCGGGTACATCGCAAGTAAGGCCGGGGTAGGTGTTTTCACGCCATGTGCCACCGATACGATCTGCTTTTTCATAGATAACGATATTTTCAATTCCTGCTTCGCGCAGCTTGATGGCTGCGAGTATGCCCGACATACCAGCGCCGATGACGGCTACACGAAACTTGTTATTGGTCACCATTGTTCATAATACCTCTAGTTTTTTCTCCAACACAGCAGGCCCATACCCGCGCACAAACTCTTGAGGCATTCTACGCGGGCGCCCAGTGCTGAGCTGTATACAAACAAACTGCACGCGCCCGCGCAATAAGGTTACGCCATCCTCAACCCGAATGATCTGGAAGTGGCGCTTTATTGAGAGTTTTTTATCCCACTCGACAATCCAGGTTGCAAGGCGAACGTTTTGTCCTTGATGTGAGGCACGCAAGTAACTGTATTCGGCGTGAGTTATAGCCATGGCCCGGTCCAGTGTGCGATAGGCATCCAGATCTAACCCCAGCGCGACGGAATGTGCCCATGCTACCTGTTCGCACCACTTTACATAGACCGTATTATTGGTGTGATTCAGGCCGTCTATATCTTCTGGGCTTACTGTTGTCTCGAGGATAAAGGGTTCGGGGTGGTCCCAGACAGCGTCATCGATTGGCACTAGCTCGCTACTGCCGTTTCGTGTTCAACCTCCAGCGGCTTCTGGGCAATATTATTGAAGCCATAAATGACCGCAATAACAGGGCATAGAAGATTGAAAAACGCGAATGGGGCATAGCTGAACGTCGCCACACCGAGCGTGGCTGACATATACGCGCCACAAGTATTCCAGGGGATTAAGGCTGATGTAAGTGTGGCGGAGTCTTCCAGGGTGCGTGATAGGTTTAAGCGGGACAGGCCGTGCCGCTCGTATTCGTCCTTGTACATCCGCCCGGGCAGCGCCACGGCTATAAATTGGTCTGCGGCGAGTATATTGGTGCCGATGCACGTTGCCACTGTAGTCAGTACCAATGACCCGGTGCTAGTGACACCCTTGAGGGCAAGTTTTAGAAGGAAGCTGAGAATGCCGGTGTGTTCCAGCATGCCGCCAAACCCCAGCGCCACCATAATTAACCACACAGGGTTAAGCATGCTACTCATGCCGCCCTTGCTCAGTAGAGCATCGAGAAATTCGTTACCACTGTTGGATGTGTAGCCGCTAAACAAGCTGATCCAAATGCCCTTTAGCATGACAAATGGTGTGCTTAGCCCCTGTGTATCCCCAGCGAGCTTTTCCACGGTGTCGGGCTGAAACAGCACGGCAAGGACAACGCCTGATAAAGCGCTGATCACGATTGCGGGGTATGCGGGAACCTTTTTGTAGACCATCCCTAGCATTAATATCAGTGGAAGAAGCAGGTGAATACCAATATTGAACTCGGATTGCAGGCTGACTTTCAATGCTTCAATTTCTGTTGGCGTGGAGCCACTCGAGCCGCCAATTATCAGGAAAACAATGAGCGCTATGGTAAAAGATGGAACCGTGGTCCAAAGCATGTGACGAATGTGGTCAAACAGGTCGACGCCGGTGGAAGCCGATGCCAGATTGGTAGTGTCTGACATGGGAGAGAGTTTGTCGCCAAAGTAGGCCCCGGAAATAATGGCTCCTGCGGTGATTGAGGGTGATAAATCGAAACTTCCCGCAATACCCATCAAGCCGATACCCAAAGTCCCCGCCACGGTCCAGGAGCTGCCTATGCTGATGGCGACAATGGCACAAATCATGGCGCTGGCGGCGTAGAAGATACTGGGATTGAGAATCTGAACACCGTAGTAAATCATTGCCGGCACGGTGCCGGAGAGAATCCACGTGCCTATCAGCATGCCCACCGCGAGTAAAATTAAGATTGGCCCAAGGCCAATGACAATACCGCTGATTATGCCCTCCTGCGCTTTCTTCCAGGGTACACCGACTTTGCGACCGACCAGGGCTGCGACACAGGTGGCCATAACCAGCGCGATTTGGTTAGCGCCATAGGACGAATCGGGACCAAACAGATACACCGAGCAAGCTAATAAGGAAATCAGAAACACTATCGGCGTCAGTGCCAAAGCGAGGGTTAGCTCGTGCTTGTTGCTAGTAGTGGGGCTCAAAGCGTGGTTACTCTCACAGTTTTATAATTATAGTGTAGACCCGCATCGATAGTTAAGCGCGCCCTGTTGTTGCCAGAATCTAGAATGCCTTAAAAGTCACCGCCGGTACAGCGCGTGGAGGACAGAAGTTGTGTGTCTGTGTAGGCGCTGCCGCTTGCATGGCGTAATATATCGGCTATTGTTTTAGTTTTAATTTTACACAACACGGGTTATCGGAAAATGGGTTTAAGTAAGTCTATGCGGGGGTGGTTTATTCCCGTGGTCTACATTTTTCTCTCGGCATGCGTGAACCAGGTTTCTAATACCGCAACGCTAGCAGTACGCGAAACTGGGGGTGAGACCGGGAGTATGGAGTCCGTCCTCTGGGCAAAAACATTGGTAAGCGGTCTGCGTCAACCCTGGGGCATGGACTTTTTGCCGGACGGAAACATTTTGGTTACCGAGAAAATCGGAGTTTTGAAGCGCATCAATGCCGACAACTACACAGTGCAGGGCATAAAAGGCCTGCCCAGCATAGCGGACGCAGGACAGGGTGGTCTGTTGGACATTCTGGTACACCCCAATTTCACCAACAATGGTCTGATCTACCTAAGTTATACAGTCGAGGAGACCGGCCTCTACAGTACGCGGGTTATGAGAGCAAAGCTGGAAAATAACCGCTTGGTCGATAGGCAGGTCTTGTTTACCGCCCAGCCTTTTTTTGAAGAGCGTCGCCATTTTGGCTCTCGACTGCTTCTTGATGGGGGCTATTTGTATATTACTGTGGGCGACAGGGGGAACCGTGATCTGGCCCAGAGCCTGCAGACCCACAACGGCAAAGTAATCCGTTTGTGGGAAAATGGTAAAATACCGCAAGATAATCCTTTTATAGGTAGGGCGGGCGCGCAGCCAGAAATTTGGACCTACGGGCACCGAAACCCTCAGGGCATTGCCCGTAATCCGCTGACCGGTGCTATATTGGTGTCGGAGCATGGGCCACAGGGAGGCGATGAAATTAATGAGCTTCACCGCGCGGCCAATTATGGGTGGCCGCTGGTCACTTACGGTGAGGAGTACGGTGGCGGAAAAATTGGCAATGGCACACAGCTTGCGGGCACTGTTCAACCATTGACCTATTATGTACCCTCGATAGCCCCCGGCGGCATAGATTTTTATGTGGGTAATAAGTACGCATACTGGCAAAGTTCACTTCTGGTCTCCGGCCTGCACAGTTCTCAGATTAGCCGGGTGGTGATGAAGGGTGATGGCATCGTCCAGAACACCAGATTGCAAATGAATATGCGGGTGCGAGATTTACAAGTGGGGCCAGATGGCTTCATCTACGCATTGGTAGATCGCTCGCGTCTGGTGCGCCTTGAAACCCAGGCCCCATGAATAATCGCCTTAGCACCGACAGGCAAGCCTTATTGTTCGGGCTTACGGCGGTGCTGTTCTGGTCCACCGTCGCCACTGCGTTCAAGCTCGCTCTGCGCGAGATGGACGTGTTTCAACTGCTGTTCTATGCGGTAAGCAGTTCTGCCGCAATTCTACTTTTGCTTGTGTGGCGCCAGAACAAACTGCCTCTGATGCTGGAATATTTCAAGGGCCACACGGTCTATTTCCTTTTTATGGGCCTGCTCAATCCGCTGATTTATTATCTGGTCTTATTGAGGGCCTATGACCTGCTGCCAGCGCAACAGGCACAATCCATTAATTACACTTGGGCTATCACGCTTGCCCTGCTAGCGGTTCCATTACTGGGCCAGAAGCTGTCGGTTAGGGATTTGGCGGCGACTGTACTGGGTTACGGTGGTGTCGTGATTATCGCGACACAGGGAAGACTGCTGGAAATGCAGTTCGACAGTCTGGAGGGTGTGGCCTTTGCTTTGCTCAGTACACTTTTGTGGGCTTTTTTTTGGATTCTGAGCACGGGGAATAAGCGGGACCCGGTGGTGGCGTTGTGCGTGAACTTTATTATTGCTATGCCCTTTGCATTGATCTTGTGTCTAGGATTTTCCAGCTTAGTATTACCCAGTTGGCAGGCTCTGGCTTCGGCTGTGTATGTAGGCTTGTTTGAAATGGGAATTACCTTTGCCTTGTGGTCTACCGCGCTGCGCTTGTCCAGCAGTGTCGCCAGAGTGGGTAACCTGATATTTTTGTCCCCTATCTTGTCCCTGGTATTTATTGCGACTATTTTGGGGGAGACTATCCACATGGCAACCCTGGTGGGTCTTGCCCTCATTATCCCGGGTGTACTACTGCAACGGTGGGGCGACTGACACATGGGAGCAACGTAGTCCCAATTCAGTACCTGAATACTCGCCATAATGTCAGCGATTCCTTAGCTGTGCTACAGTTGCCAGCTGCTAAAAATATCGAATTATTAATGGGGTAATACATCACTATGCGCATTGCAATTCCCAAGGAGACATATCCGGGAGAAAACCGGGTGCCAATTACGCCCGACGCGGCAAAAAAGCTGTGTCGGATGGGTGCGGAGCTAGTTATAGAGGCAGGTATGGGGCTCGGATCGGGCTTTACTGACGTCGAGTACACAGATGTAGGGGCGACGGTATCGAATGATCGCAACACTTTATTCTTGGAGGCAGACCTGTTGTTGCGGCTACGTAAACCGCAACTGGCAGAGGTGGCACTGATGAAGTCCGGTAGCATTCATATCAGCTATCTCGACCCTTTCAATGAACACGAGTTGGTGGAAGCTCTGCGTAAGCAGGGTGTGACATCTATCAGCATGGAAATGATTCCCCGCACCACCCGCAGCCAGAAGATGGATGCCCTGAGTTCACAGGCCAATCTGGCGGGCTATGTCATGGTGATGCTGGCAGCGGCAAAGTTGCCCCGAATTTTCCCTATGATGATGACCCCAGCAGGGACGCTTAAGCCCGCCAAGGTATTTATTATCGGAGCCGGTGTGGCGGGCCTGCAGGCCATTGCGACGGCCAAGCGCCTGGGTGCGAAGGTAACCGCATTTGACACCCGTCCCGTAGTGGCGGAGCAAGTGAGATCACTGGGTGCCTCTTTTCTTGATATCGATTTGGGCGACACGGGTGAAACCTCCGATGGTTATGCCAAGGAGCTCACACCCGAGCAAATACAGCTGCAGCGGGATGCACAGAAGGACGCTATTGCCGAATCTGACGTACTTATTACGACGGCCCAGGTATTTGGTCGCAAGCCCCCGGTAATTGTTACGCGTGACATGGTAGAGGGCATGGCCCCCGGTTCTGTCGTAGTGGATATGGCCGCAGAAACCGGCGGTAATGTGGAGGGGTCGGTTCCCAACGAGACGGTCGATATAAATGGTGTGACGGTTATTGGCCAGGGCAATTTGTCTAACGAGGTGTGCCGCGATGCCAGCCAAATGTACTCCAGCAATCTGTACAGCCTAGTTGAAGACAGCTGGGACGAAGAGAGTAATGCTTTCATTATCGACTTCGAACACGACATTCTTCCCGGCTGCATCATCACTCATGGTGGTGAAGTGACTAATGAAACAATCAAGAAAGTACTGGCGGGAGAGAGCTGATGGAAATTGTATTTCTGACTTTTATTTTAATGTTGTCCATATTCTTGGGCTTTGAGTTAATCACCAAGGTTCCCGCAACACTGCACACACCTCTGATGTCTGGCGCCAATGCAATTTCAGGTATTACAGTTGTCGGAGCTATCAGTCTGGCGGGAACCGGTGAGCAGGACTTGGCTAATTGGCTGGGTGCCGCTGCTGTAGGCCTGGCAACGATTAATGTAGTGGGTGGTTATATGGTAACCGACCGTATGTTGGCTATGTTCAAGAAGAAAGGGAGTGGCCAATAATGGAATTTACATCGGGTATGGAAATGATAATCCAGTTTTCTTACATCGTTTCAGCGGCACTGTTTATCTACGGTTTGAAGTTGCTGGGGTCGGCTGGTTCTGCAAGGCGCGGCAATATGTTCTCTGCATTGGGAATGTTGCTCGCTATGGTGGTGGCACTTCTCGATCAGGGGATTGTTGAATATCAGTGGATACTGCTGGGTTTTGTCGTTGGTGGCATCATAGGTGGCACTGCTGCACGTATGATCCAGATGACATCTATGCCGGAAATGGTAGCGCTGTTCAACGGCTTTGGCGGTATGGCCAGCTTGCTGGTTGGCTGGGCTGCGCTGGCTACCGCTACTGAGACCTTTACTCTGGTCACCATTGTATTGTCCATTCTCATTGGTGGCCTGACGTTCACGGGTTCGCTGATAGCTTATGGCAAGCTGAGTGAGAAAATGGGCAGCGGCGCAATCATGTTCAAAGGCCAGCAGGTGGTTAACAGCCTGATCGTGCTGGGTATTATTGCCAGCTCCGTCATGTTTTGTATCGAGCCTGGCAATGCCCAGTGGCTATATTTGGTTATTGGCCTGTCGCTGCTGTTTGGTGTAATGGCCGTTATTCCTATCGGCGGAGCCGATATGCCGGTGGTGATTTCATTGCTCAACTCCTACTCGGGACTGGCTGCTTGTGCCGCGGGTTTCGCAGTCAATAACAATATTCTGATCGTGGCGGGCTCACTGGTGGGCGCGTCGGGTATTATTCTTACCCAGATTATGTGTAAGGCGATGAACCGCTCTTTGAGTAATGTTCTGTTCAGCGGCTTTGGTAGTGTGAGTTCCGATACCACTGAAGTAGAAGGTGAAATCAAGCCTATTTCAGCGCAGGACGCTTACTATGTTCTGGAAGCGGCAAGCAATGTGGCAATTATCCCAGGTTACGGTATGGCTGTGGCTCAGGCTCAGCACGTGGTAAAGGAGCTGTGCGAATTGTTGGAAAAAAATGGCGCCGAAGTAAATTTTGGTATTCATCCGGTGGCGGGACGTATGCCGGGACACATGAATGTTTTGCTCGCTGAAGCCGATGTTCCCTACGACCAGTTGCTGGAAATGGATGACATTAATCCGCGTATGGAAAACGTCGATGTTGCGATCGTTATTGGCGCCAATGACGTGGTGAACCCCGCGGCCAGAGATGTAGAGTCTTCACCCATCTACGGCATGCCGGTAATCAACGTTGATTATGCGCGTACCGTGTTTGTGCTTAAGCGCTCCATGGCCTCGGGCTTTGCCGGTATTGAAAACCCCCTGTTCTACAAAGAAAATACACGCATGCTGTTCGGGGATGCCAAGGAATCGATTTCTGGCCTGGTGCGCGAGTTTACTAGCTAGCGGGGCAGTTCAATGTTTCGCACTATACACCGGCATCTCGCCGGTGTTTTTGTATTCACTGAGCGGGATCCATATAGTCATGCATCATGCATCATGCATCATGCACCAGGCAGCTTAGGCTAACGCCCTGGTTCGGAAGGAATATTGACTGGAGGGAGCCTAATGGTTGCCAGTAAAACAGCTAAAAAGAATGCGCCCGTGGCCGCTGAACAGCCCATCATGGCGGCCCTGCGTGCTGAGCATAAACACATTGCCAGTGTTATGGCGGTTTTCGCACAACAACTCAAAGCCGTTGATTCCGGCGAGCTGGTAGACACTCATATCATGTACGAAACCATGGACTACATGGTCCTCTGGACTGATCGCTACCATCACCCCCGCGAAGACCTGGTTTACAACCGTGTCGCAGAGATTGACCAAAGTGCTGCAGATAACGTCGACAGCTTGCAGCGTGAGCATGACAAAATAGCTTTAAGCGGTCGGCGTTTATTGGCAGATATTGTGCGTTGGTGTGAGGGTGAAATAACAGGAGATTCAGTAGTTAAAGACGGTCGCTCCTATATCGAAAAGATGCAGGTGCACATGAACCTTGAAGAGAAGCTTGTATTTCCCCAAATTGAGGACATTCTAACGCTTGATGACTGGCACCAATTAGCAGCTGAAGATCAGCCGACACCCGCTGCGGACCCTGTGTTTGGAGGACGTGTAGACCGAGATTTCCGCAATTTGGCGCGCAAGTTGCGGCGCAATCTCAGGCAAAGCGTTGAGCAGGGGGCAATGGTTGAGTGGATAGGCATCGAGGCGCTACTGGAGTCGATGGAAGTTATGTCGATCGCCCTTGAGACTGCTAGGGAGGCCACTGGCGACCACTTGTATTCTATCTGGAAAGACTCCAGCGGAATTTTACGCGAAGCGCCGCTGACAGGGCTGTTTAAATGCGCGTCGAACAACACCCGTTTGACCATTGACTGGCTGGGTAATGTTGTCGGAATCTCAAAAGACACTATAAGCGACCTGTCCCGCGTAAACCAACAGCGGCGAGACCGTGTTCGTATGCTCAGTGCGGCCTCACAGCGCTGGGTCAATCGGCAGGGCTAGGATCTCTAAACTGTAATTTTGCGAGACGGGAGTACAGCTCGCAGCGCTCTAGAAGTTGTTCATGGGTGCCGCTTGCCACGACTTGGCCGTGATCCATAACTGCAATTTTGTCAGCGTGCAAGATGGTGGAAAGCCTATGCGCAATAATCACTGTGGTGCGTTTGTGCATCAGTTCTTGCAGCGCCTCCTGTACTAGTTGTTCACTCTGGGTATCCAGCGCACTGGTTGCCTCATCCAACAGTAAAATTCTGGGGTCGTTAAGTATGGCGCGAGCAAGAGCAATACGTTGTCTCTGTCCGCCAGACAAACGCACGCCCTGTTCCCCAAGGTGGCTGGAATAACCGCAGGGTAACTGCGTAATAAACTCGTGAGCATGGGCCGCTTTTGCAGCAGCGAAAACGTCTTGATCGGATACACCGACCTTGCCATAGGCAATGTTGTACTGTACATCAGCAGTGAAGAGAGCGGGCTGCTGTGGGACCAAAGCCATTTGTTCTCGTAGCTGTTTCAGTGGTAATTCACGGATATTAATTCCATCAAGTATCACCTCCCCCTGTTGGGGGTCGTAAAAGCGCAGCAGCAACTCAAATACAGTAGACTTTCCTGCTCCTGAAGGTCCCACTAATGCGAGACTTTTACCGCGCTCTATATGCAGTGAAAAATTCTTGAGTGCGGCAAATTCAGGTCGTGTGGGGTAGGAAAAAGTGACATTATTGAACTGTACATCGGGTTGTTTTCTATCATGTTTAAGCTGGGCCTGCCCGTTGTCTTCGATGAGGCTGCTGGTGTTCAGCAGGTCTAGCAATCGCTCCGCCGCCCCCGCCGCCCGCTGCAGCTCGCCCCAGACTTCTGCGATGGTCGCTACCCCGCTACCCACCATGAGAGCATAAAATACAAACGCCCCCAGCTCTCCCCCCGTCATGGCGCCGGAGAGCACGCTGCGACCGCCGGACCACATCATGCCCGACATACTGGCAAAGAGTATAAAGATTGCCGTGCCTATGAGCAGTGATCGGGTGAAAATCCGTTTTCTAGCAATACTAAAGGCACGTTCCACCTCGCCGGAAAAAGCGGAGGACTCATAGGACTCACGTGTGTAGCTTTGTACTACCTTGATGTTTTGTATTATTTCTCCTGCATAGGTTCCAACACTGGCTATGCTGTCCTGGCTCTGGTTGGACAGCTTTCGAACGCGCCGCCCAAATACAAGAATCGGAAGTAAAACTAGAGGGATACCTATTGTGATGATCAGGCTCAGTTTCAGGTTTGTGATAAACATCATGACCAGTGCCCCGCTTAAAGTGAGGCTGCTACGCAGCGCCATGCTCAAAGAGGAGCCAATAATGGTTTGCAGCAAGGTGGTGTCAGTGGTGAGGCGAGACATAATCTCGCCACTGCGGTTTATTTCGAAATAGCCTGGGTTCAGGTGCACAATATTGTCAAAAACGGCTAATCGTATGTCGCCGCTCACTCTCTCACCCAGCCAGGAAACCAGATAGAAACGCATGAAAGTGCCTAGGGCCATAGCGCCGCCCAGTACCAATATTAAGGTGATAGCGTAGCGCAAGTCATCAACGCTGCCACCAAAGCCCTGGTCGATTAACACCTGCACGCCCTTGCCCATGGACAGGGTGGCTGCGGCGGTGAATAGCAGTGCGACGCTCGCCAGCACAAGTCGCAGTTTATAGGGTTTGAGAAACCCTATAATTTGCCACAGGATTGTTAATCCGCTGCTGGGTTTCAAGCTGTCTGGCCACTGCCGGCGAATACTATCCCCAGGGTTTTTTGTGCAGCCAGCTGAGGTTTTTCAGCACACTGTATTTTGCGTATCTGGGAGTCTCGAATTAACGAAATTGAGCGCATAAAATGCAAACCAGACCACAAGCCGCTGAAATAGGTAGCGACAGGGCTGTAGTCCAGTTGTTCCGATTGAAGGATTTCATCCATACAGGGAAAGACGGAGAGAGTTAACCGTTCGGGCCAGATTGCGCGAATTGTCATTGTTAGGGGCCTATTTTTACGCGTGCTTTACTAGGATAGTTCTTTGCTTTTGCTACTTTCTTCTCTAGATTTTGGGCGCTCGATCAGACGGCCGAAAAATACGCCCAGTTCAAACAGCGCCCACATTGGCAGTGCCAAAAGTGCCTGCGAAATAATGTCCGGCGGTGTGAGCAACATCGCGACGACAAAGCAGCCGACGATTATGTAAGGCCTTTTGCTAACCAGTGAATCCGGCGTTGTGATTCCGGCCCAGACTGAAAGAATCACGGCGATAGGTATTTCAAACGCCAGGCCGAAGGCGAAGAACAGTTTAAGCACAAAGTCCAGATAGCGATTTATGTCGGTCATGATGGTTACGTCGGTGGGCCCCACGCTGGTGAAGAAGGCGAAGATGAGTGGGAACACGACAAAATAGGCAAAAGCGGCACCGGCGTAAAAAAGGGCGATACTGGAAACCATCATAGGTATGGCCAGACGTTTTTCGTGTCGATACATGCCTGGTGCGATAAAGCTCCACACCTGATAAAGAACATAGGGTATGGCGAGGAATAACGCTGCGACCATAGTTAGTTTAAAGGGTGTTAAGAATGGCGAGGCAACGTCTGTAGCGATCATGCTTGCACCCTCGGGTAAAATTGAGCGCAGAGGTTCAGACACAAACGCGTAGATTTCGTTGGCGAAGGGAAACAGAGCGATAAACACAATGATTACCGCCAGCAGACTGCGTAGCAGTTTGTCACGCAGTTCTGTGAGGTGTTCTACCAGCGGCTTGGGCTGGTCTTGCGTTTCGGGAGCGGAACTCATGTGCTGTCTTTCTCTGCAGGACTGTCCGTCTTATCGTTGGTCGACGCGCTGGGTACTGCGCTCTGGAGGTCAAATTCAGAGGCTTGTTTTTTCAGGTCTTCTCCGGTTTTACGCAACTCCTGCATTACCCCATCATTGTGCAGTTCCTGTTGAACCTCACGTTTGATGTCGTTAAATCCTCGCTTGAATTTATTGAGCCATAGGCTACCTGTGCGAATAGCACCGGGGAGTCGTTCCGGACCGATCACCAATAGCCCGACCACGCTGATAAGAATGAGCTCTGCAAAGCCAATATCAAACATTGTTGTAGTTCGTTTTACTTGTCTTTTTTGAGACCAGCAGAAGATACATCGGCATCTTCTGCTGCTTTTTCTTCACCGCTTTCGTCATCTGACATGCTTTTCTTGAAGCCTTTTATAGCGCTGCCCAAATCGCCACCCAATGATCCGAGGCGCTTGGTGCCGAAAAGCATGATAACAATGGCCAGTATGATAAGTAGCTGCCAAACACTAATTCCGCCAATACCCATTTTTTTCTCCTTCCCTATCTATTATGTCAGTGTGATTCTGTACGGCTTGCTTTTTCTGCCAGTCCGGATAAGTTAAAACGTTCCCGCAAAATGCTGGTGACCTCTTCCGCGTTACCGCCACAGTGCGACAGCATTACCATGCAGTGAAACCAAAGGTCCGCCGTCTCTGCAATTAAGTCACTGCGATCTCCGCTAAGCTGGGCATCTTTGGCCGCGATAATAACCTCGGCAGCCTCTTCGCCCACTTTCTCCAGAATTTTATTCAGGCCCTTGTGATGCAAACTGGCTACATAAGACTTATCGGGATCAGCATTTTTGCGCTGCTCCAGAACTTGGGTTAACTCTTCGAGTATATTGCTCATCGGTCCTTCCAGTAAATTTGTTCAGCGGGCTTGATTACTTGCCCGGTCACTGCCCAATTGTCATTCTCAAATGTTTGATAAAAGCAGCTGCGGCGCCCTGTATGGCAGGCGATGCCCCCTACCTGGTCGACCATTATCAACAGCGTGTCTGCGTCGCAATCCATACGCATCTCTTTCAGGTGTTGAATATGGCCAGATTCCTCACCCTTGCGCCATAGCGCTTGGCGAGAGCGCGACCAGTAAACAGCCCGGCCTTCTTGTACCGACAACGCCACTGACTCCGCGTTCATCCATGCGAGCATTAAGACCTCGCCAGTCTGCCAGTCCTGAGCAATGGCCGGTATCAGGCCCTGCTCATTAAAGCGTAATTGCGCCGAAATAGCCTTGGCTTCCACTATGAGCTCCTTTCCCGTGAGTGGCCATTATGTCACAGGCGAAGGGCTGGCACATCAGTCGCTGCTGTTACCGCGCCAGTAGAGGATGAGTGCCGCCAGGGCCAGAAACCAGGTCAGTGCAGGGGCCTGTTCCAGCCATCGAGCGCTGCCCGGGATTGCTACGACTGCAGCCAAGAGCAGAGCGACAAGGGCAATGGTTCGATATTTACCCCGGCGCTTGCTCGACTCAAGCTGAGTCTGCAACTTATCCAGACGGTGTTGTTGCACGCTAGAGCGTTGCTCCAGGTCACGGGAGTGCTGTAGGTTTTCCATTACGGCATCAGGTAGCTGAGGTAATTGCTCCAGCCACGAGGGTGCCTGGCGTTGTAATTTGCGCAACATATTTTGGGGGGAGTATCGTTCTTGTACCCAGCGCTCGAGAAAAGGCTGCGCGGTGTCCCACAAATTGAGTTGTGGATATAGTTGCCGCCCCAGTCCCTCGATATTCAACAGGGTTTTTTGTAGCAGTATGAGTGAGGGCTGCACTTCCATGCCAAACCGACGGGCGGTCTGGAATAGGTAAATAAGAAGCTGGCCAAAAGATATTTCACTTATGGGCCGCTCAAAAATGGGTTCGCAGACGGCGCGCATGGCCGACTCGAAATCTTGAACTCTTGTTTGCGCTGGTACCCAACCACACTCAATATGAAGTTGGGCCACTTCGCGATAGTCGCGCCTGAATATGCCGAGCAGATTTCGAGCCAGATAGTATTGGTCGGATTCACTGAGGCTGCCAATGATGGCGCAATCTACAGCAATATAACTGGGGTCTGCCGGGTTGCTGGCGTCGATAAAAATATTGCCAGGGTGCATGTCGGCGTGAAAGAAGCTATCGCGAAATACCTGGGTAAAAAATATCTCTACGCCGCGTTCCCCAAGCATTTTTAGGTCTGCACCTTTGGCTCGCAATTGCTTGAGATCTGTAACCGGTATGCCAGAAATACGCTCCATTGTGTAAACCGTGTCACAGGTATAGTCCCAATAAACCTTTGGCACATAGAGTAGCTTACTGTCCTCAAAATTTCGCCGTAGTTGCGAGGCATTAGCGGCTTCTCTTTGAAGGTCCAGCTCATCAAGGATGGTGTTTTCGTAGTCGGAGACAACTTCAGCTGCACGCAGCCTCGGGCCATCGGGTAAGTATTTCTCTACCAGGCGCGCGAGTGTATGCATGAGCGCAATGTCCTGCCGGATTACAGGCTCGATGTCAGGACGTATAACCTTAATGACCACTTCTTCGCCCGTAAGTAATATTGCACAGTGAACCTGGGCTACTGATGCGCAGGCCAGTGGAATGGCGTCAAAATGCTTGAATAATTTTTCGACTGGATTGCCCAGTGCTTGTTCAATAATGGCGATGGATTGCTGTTGCGGGAATGGGGGAACATCATCCTGTAATTTGGCGAGTTCATCTGCGATGTCTTCGGGCAAGAGGTCGCGCCGGGTTGATAGCATTTGTCCAAATTTGATGAATACCGGTCCCAGCTCTTCCAGACTTTTGCGCATTCTTACGCCGCGAGGCAGGTCGGGTGCTGTGCGCAAGCGCCAGGGAATTAGCTTTAGAGCAGTGCGTGCCAGGATTGGCAGTGTACGTGTATCGATAAATTCATCCAGTCGGTAGCGACTGACGACACTTAATATTTTTTTGATTCGGCTTATGCGCGACATGGGTAGTTTTAACTCTTTTGGCTTTGTAGTCGCTTACGCAAGCGCTGGGTTCGCGATGCTAATCGCTCTACTCGCATTACCAAATCTTGAACATCGCGATAGTAGTCTTCCAGCTCCAGCGGTGGGGGGCTGAGTCTGGCTTCTTCGTGGATAAACTCATTGATTTGCCGCGCCAGACTTTCAGTGGCTTGTTTACCCCAGTTGAACGCCCCGCGCAATAATTCTGCCAGCTGATGACCGGCGACATCGCCCAGTGTACTCACCAGGGGTGCTTCCCAGTCGACGTCCAGGTTGCTCAGGATTGTTTGCAACTGGATTAACGCTCCACTGTCACCGCGGAGTTCTAGCTTGCCATTGATAAGCGTGGCGGCGGGATCAGCGGAGCTCGCCAGTTCGGTAAAATCTGAGGCCTCACCCCTTACGCTAGTGGTAATGTCGCCCTCGTGGACACCCATCAGTCGAATACCTTGTTCAGTGGGTTGCAGATATACATGGAGTTCGGGTTTGGTGCACTGCACGGCAAATACACTACCGGCAAGAGTGGCCAGCTCTGCGCGACCTTCAGGTGCAAGTGTCAGGGCCTGATTGAGTGCAGCCTCCAGAGCGGCCAGAGCGGCGGTGTGGGCTACGGGGTCGATAGGTATTGCCATTCTAGGCTTTGATACCCCTGTGCAAGGCGACGATACCGCCGGTCATGTTATGAAATTCGCAGCGACTGAAACCGGCCTCTTCCATCATTTCTTTCAGGGCTTCCTGGTTGGGGTGCTTGCGAATAGATTCCGCCAAGTATTGATAACTGTCTGCATCGTTGGTCACCAGCTTGCCAATGCGGGGAAGGATATTGAAAGAATAAGCATCGTAGGCCTTACTCATTAGCTCGTTCGTAGGTTTGGAAAACTCAAGCACCAACAGTCGTCCGCCGGGTTTGAGCACGCGCAGCATGGATCGCAGTGCGGCGTCTTTGTCAGTGACATTGCGCAGGCCAAAAGCAATGGTTACACAGTCGAAGCTGTCATCGGGAAAAGGTAAGTCTTGCGCGTCGGCTTGCACATACTCGATGTTGCCTTGTCGTCCGCTGTCGATGAGCTTGTCGCGCCCCACTTTGAGCATGGAGTCATTGATATCAGCCAACACTACCCGACCCGTTGTGCCTACGATATCAGAAAATTTTGCTGCAAGATCTCCCGTGCCTCCTGCAATGTCCAGCACCGCATTGCCCTTGCGTACACCGCTGAGCTCGATGGTGAAGCGCTTCCAAATACGATGAACACCGCCGGACATCAAGTCATTCATTAGGTCATAGCGGGACGCTACGGAGTGGAAGACATTGGCAACCATGCCGGCTTTTTCTTCGCGGTCAACGTCTTTGTAGCCGAAGTGGGTTGTTTCCTTGTCGCTCATGAAATCTCGATATCGTCGGTTGTGTAGCGCAATTATGGGTTTATTGTAACGTGAATAGAATGGGGTATCTATCTGCACTGGCAGCCCCGAAAGCCTCTTTGGAGTTTGGTTGCGGACCATGGACTGCACCCGGATACTGCGAGATTAAAGTTTAAGAACCTGCACTTCTGGATCCCGGCTAGCACCCGCTTCTGACATACGATCGAGATAGATCTGCCACCATTGATCGTGCAGGGTGCACAGCTCGTAAAGGTAGGGCCAGGCATACAGGCCGGTATCGTGGTCGTCATCGAATACCAGTTGCAGGGCATAGTTACCCACCGGTTTAATTGCAGTGATGTTGACGTTTAATTTTTCGATTTGCAGAACTTCCTGCCCAGGTCCGTGGCCTTTAACCTCCGCAGAGGGGGAATAAACGCGTAAATACTCGCAGCTCAGTGAGTAGCTCTCCCCGTTGTCATAGCTTAGCTCCAGCTGTCGGGACTTTGTGTGCAGCTTGATGCCGACTGGCGTGATGTTTGAGTTGCTCATCAGTGGTTAGAGGATAAAGCGTGATAAATCTTCATCTTCACTTAGCTCCTGTAACTGGTCGTTGACGTATTGCGTGTCGATGAGCAGTGTTTCGTCTGTCAGGCCGGTGTCGGCGGCGCTAAACGAAGCATGGTCCAAAAGGCGTTCCATAACAGTGTGCAGACGCCGCGCTCCTATGTTCTCGGTTTTCTCATTGACCCGCCAGGCAGTCTCGGCGATGCGCTTCAGGCCCGCCTTATCGAATTCTATGCGCAGCCCTTCGGTTGCCAGCAGAGCTTGGTATTGCTCGGTGAGTGAGGCGTCGGGTTCGGTCAGGATACGTTCGAAATCTTCGGCGCTCAGGGCCGATAATTCTACTCGAATGGGAAGGCGGCCTTGCAATTCAGGTATCAGGTCGGAGGGCTTTGCCAAGTGAAAGGCTCCGGAGGCGATAAACAATATATGGTCTGTTTTGATCATGCCGAATTTGGTTGTCACTGTACTGCCTTCAATCAGGGGCAGCAGATCTCTTTGCACACCCTCGCGTGACACGTCGGCACCGGCACCTTCACTGCGCTTCGCGACTTTGTCCAGTTCATCGATGAATACGATGCCATTTTGTTCCGCCGCATGAATAGCCTTTTGCTTTAACTCTTCCTCATTGATCATTTTACCGGCTTCTTCTTCGCGCAGAGCGTCAAAAGCAGCCTTAATAGGCATTTTTTTCTTATTGAGCTTTTGCTGCCCCATATTGGAGAACATGCTCTGCAACTGGTTGGTCATTTCTTCCATGCCTGGGGGCGCCATAATTTCCACGCCGATGGGCCCAGCACTGATTTCTATCTCTATTTCCTTTTCGTCCAGTTCGCCCTCTCGGAGTTTTTTGCGTAACAATTGGCGCGCACTGGAACTGCGCTCGACTTCACTGTCTCGGGCGGAGGGAAGCAGGATGCTGAGGATGCGTTCTTCGGCGGCTTCTTCCGCGCGAAACTGCACTTTTTCTATTTCCTGTTCGCGATACATCTTTATAGATACATCGGCCAGATCCCTGATGATGGACTCCACATCACGTCCAACGTAGCCTACCTCGGTAAATTTGGTTGCTTCAACTTTTATAAAAGGTGCGTTGGCCAATTTGGCGAGGCGACGGGCAATTTCGGTTTTCCCCACGCCAGTGGGACCTATCATCAAAATATTCTTGGGTGTTATTTCAGCGCGTAGCTCCTCAGGTAGCTGCATGCGGCGCCAGCGATTGCGCAGGGCGATCGCCACAGCGCGCTTTGCCGGCTCTTGGCCAATGATGTGTTTGTCCAGTTCGTGGACGATTTCACGGGGGGTCATATCTGACATGCGTGTCCCTAAATATCCAGTTGTTCAATGGTTCGATTGTGATTGGTATAGATGCAAATATCCGCCGCGATACCCAGACCTTTTTCGACAATACTGCGCGCGTCCAACTCGGTGTTGTCCAATAGTGCACGCGCTGCCGACTGGGCAAAGGGGCCTCCGGAACCGATGGCAATGAGGTTGTCCTCTGGCTCAATGACATCGCCATTACCGGTGATAACCAGAGATGTTTTTTTGTCGGCTACGGCCAGCAACGCTTCGAGGCGACGTAGAGCACGTTCTGTGCGCCAGGCCTTGGCCAGCTCAACGGCGGCTCGTACCAGATGCCCTTGGTGTTTTTCGAGCTGGGCCTCAAACAATTCGAACAGGGTGAAGGCGTCTGCTGTACCTCCGGCGAAACCGGCCAACACTTGGTCTTTGTAAAGACGCCGTACCTTGCGAGCATTACCTTTCATAACGGTGTTGCCCATGGAGACTTGTCCGTCACCACCAATTACCACGCTGTTTCCTCGGCGTACCGATAAAATGGTGGTGCCTCTGTATTGTTCCACTTTTAATCTCCTGCGGGTATTGAGCAGATATGGGGGTTGCTTAGCTGATTTCAAGTAGGCCGTTGAAAGTAGACGCCTTGCTAGCCGTTGCGACGCTTTAATAGAAGCGTGTCGATATTCTGTGCCGCCGTCAGGCTGCGGGCTTTGTTGAGCTTATTGCGCGACTGGAATGGCCCCAGATAAACGCGGTACCAACGCCCGTTGTCGCCATTGGTCTCTTCGATATTTGGCTCCAAACCTAGCAACAGTAGCTCCGCGCGTCGGCGATCTGCATCTTCACGCTGTTTGAAAGACCCTGCCTGCAGTAGATAAAACTCGCTGGGTTTTGCACTTGCGGGAGTTGCAGTGTCAGCCGGTGCTACTGTGTACTCGACAGACCGTTCGGGTAATAGCGTGTAAAAATCGAAGCGTGGCTTGGGCGACTCACTTTCACCTGGCTCCTGTTTTTGTGTCATAGGCGTCATAATGGGGTCGCCTATGGATGGAAGAGCGCCCAAATACAGAAGAAAGCTTAGAAATACGCCGGACAGCAATCCTGCTACATAGAGTTTCCAGCCCATTGTAGGAGCCTTTCCCTTCACCGCTGGTTTGCGTGCTTTGGCATAGTCTTTGGCCATTGTTTACATAGACTCCGGAGCAGAGATGCCCAGCAGGGCAAGGCCATTGGCGATTACCTGACGAACGGCTTCGCTCAAGGCCACACGGGCAGCGCGAATAGCGGGGTCATCTACCAACATTTTATGTGCATTATAGTAGCTGTGAAACTCGCCGGCTAGTTCGCGCAGGTAGGTCGCAATGGTGTGAGGCTCGGAACTGGCTGCCGCCTTGGCTACCAACTCAGGATAGCGCGCGAGCGTGCTCATTAGTGTTTTTTCGTACTCTTCGCTTAATTGATCAAGCTGAGTGAGGGCGAAATTGGTATCCCAGCTCCAGCCCTGTTGCGTGAGTTTGCGCATAACACTGCAGGTTCTGGCGTGGGCATATTGAATGTAGTACACCGGATTGTCGTTGGTTTTGGATAGTGCGAGGTCGATATCAAAATTCAGTTGCGAATTGGCAGCCCGTGCGCCCAGGAAATAACGTGTGGCATCGCGGCCCACTTCGTCGATGAGATCTCTGAGAGTCACATAGCTGCCGGCGCGCTTGGATAATTTTACTTCCTCGCCGTCGCGCATCACCGTCACCATCTGGTGCAATACGTATTCAGGCCACTCCTGGGGAATGTCTTGGTTCAAGGCCTGTAAGCCAGCGCGCACACGCATAACAGTACTATGATGGTCTGCGCCTTGCTCGTTAATTACCCGACCAAAGCCACGTTGCCATTTGTTGAGGTGATAGGCGACATCTGGCAGGAAATAAGTATAGCCACCATCAGTCTTGCGCATTACTCGGTCTTTGTCATCGCCAAATGTTGTAGAACGTAGCCAGAGTGCACCACCTTCTTCATAGGTGTGGCCATTGTCTACCAGGCGCGCCATGGTGGCTTCAACCTGCCCGGATTCGTACAGAGAGGATTCCAGGAAGTACAGATCAAAATCGACGCCAAAGGCCTTCAGGTCAAGATCCTGCTCGCGGCGCAGGTAGGCAACGGCAAATTCACGTATGTCATTAAGATTTTCTGGGTCGCCCGAAGCGATTACGTGTTTGTCTTTGGCGTCGACTTTCTCGCCCTTGAGGTATGCCGAAGCTATGTCCGCAATGTATTCGCCGTTATAACCATCTTTGGGCCAGTTATCGTGACCTGGCCCCTGCCCATTACATCGAGCCTGCACCGAAAGCGCCAGGTTTTGAATTTGCTGACCCGAGTCGTTGTAATAAAATTCGCTGGAGACGTCCCACCCGGTGCAGGCTAGCAGGCGACAAATACTGTCGCCCACCGCGGCTCCTCGCCCGTGACCTACGTGCAAAGGCCCTGTGGGGTTGGCCGAAACAAATTCCACCTGAACTTTGCGTCCAGCACCTTCGTTTGAAGTGCCGAAGTCAGATCCTTTAGCCAGAATGTCCTGGATGACGGCTTGGCTACTGTCGTTGCTGAGGAAAAAATTAATGAACCCCGGCCCTGCTATCTCGGTTTTGTCAACGAAGTCGGCCGTAGGTAGAGCGGCACACAGGGCAGTGGCGATATCTCGAGGAGACTTTCCTGCGGCCTTGGCCAGAGTGAGTGCAATATTGCTTGCCAGGTCGCCGTGGCTTTTGTCACGCGTACGGTCAATCTGGATGCGCGGTTCTATGCCTGCTGGTAAGTCGCCCTGGGCGACAAGTGCGTCCAGTGCCTGCTGAATAAGCTGGCTAAGTTGTTGCTTCATGGCAGGAAATGTACTCGATTTACTTGGATCTGGGCCGGTCCGGCGACGCACTATTATGGCTCTATGATGGCTTAATATCCAGCCTGTCTATCCTCCGCTAGCTATTTTAGATGATCTGCGATGAGAACGACCTAGAATGTGTCCAGAGGGTCTATATCGATGGACCATTTCATGCCCCGCCTAAGCGGAAGAGTCTGCGCAATTTTAACCAACTCGGCGCCAGCATATTGCGCAAACTGGTGGTTTGGCGTAATCACCAACATTTGGCTGCGAAACTTACCTGCGCGGCGCTGCATGGGGGAGGGCAGCGGTCCAATTAGCCTTGTAGTGGCGGGAAGCCGCCCTTCCACTTGTTGTCTCAGCGTCAGCAGAAACTGTTCTCCGATTTCAGCATCGGCTGAATCTGTGCGCAGCATCAACAGTTTGCCAGCGGGCGGCATTCCAGCGGCCTCCCTCGTTTCCAGTATCTGACGGGCGTGTTCGCCATAGGGCATTTGCACCGTTGCCAGTAGCGCCGGGTGGTCGGGGTAGTGGGTTTGGAGAATCACCTGGCCCGGTAATTCTGCTCTACCGGCCCGCCCGCCAACCTGCGTCAGTAGTTGAGCCATACGCTCTTCGCCGCGAAAGTCACTGCTGAACAGTGCACTGTCTACATCAAGTATCGCTACCAGGCTGACAGCGGGAAAATGGTGTCCTTTGGTCAGCATTTGAGTGCCCAGCAAGATGCAGGGTTCACCTCGCATCACCTCATTCACTAGTAATTGCATGGCATCCCGACCCGCCATCGAGTCGCTATCGACCCGATGAATTGGCCAATGTGCAAATTGTTGGCGCAAAAACTCTTCTGTTTGCTCTGTGCCCAGTCCTGCAGTCATTAGTGAGCGGCTTTGGCATGTGGGGCACTGCTTGGGTAGATATTGGCTTGCACTGCAGTGGTGGCAGCGCAATTTACCCCGTCGTCTGTGGACGGTCAGGCGGGCATCGCAACTTCGGCATTCGGCAATCCAGCCGCAGTCGTGGCATTGCAGCGTGGGTGCATAACCCCTGCGGTTGAGAAACAGAAGCACCTGCTGACCCTTTGACAGTGTTTCACCGATAGACTCGATCACCCTGCTTGACAGCCCCCCCCACAGTTCCGCCTTGCGTATATCGACCGGGATGATAGAGGGAAGGGCGCTACCTCCCGCGCGCTCAGGCAATAGATGGTGCTGGTATCGCCCCTCTCTTGCATTGTAGATGCTCTCAAGAGACGGGGTGGCGCTGCCAAGCAGTACTGGGCAGTTTTCCAGTTGAGCCCTCTTCACGGCAATGTCTCTGGCGCAGTAGCGGAAGCCATCCTGTTGTTTATAGGAGCCATCGTGCTCCTCGTCGACCACTATCAGGCCCAGATTTCCAATCGGGGTAAATACCGCCGACCGGGTGCCAAGAATGATATGGGCGCTGCCATCTCTTGCCGCTTCCCAGGCCCGCTGGCGCGCCCCATCTGCAAGGCCGGAATGCAGGCTCACGATGCTGCCAGTGAATCTTGTTTCGAACCGCTCCAGGGTTTGTGGCGTGAGGCCAATTTCGGGAACTAGGACTAAAACCTGTTGTTGTAGTCGCAGGCATTTGGCAATCAGCTGGAGATACACTTCAGTTTTACCGCTGCCGGTGACACCTTCCAGCAGATGTGCGCCAAACACGCCAAGATTTTTCGTCAGCGCGTCTACGGCGATACTTTGATCTGAGTTTAAATTAAGTGGGCTATGGCATGCCGCTGTAGTAGGGGCTAACTTCAATAGTTCAATCTGTATCAGGCCTTTATTTTGCAGCGCCCGTAACACTGCCGTTGAAATGTCATTCTCGGCGAATACCGTGGTTGCTGTGACACCGTGTTGCTGCAGTATTTTTAGCGCCAAGGCTTGTTTTGGTGAGCGCCCCAAGGCCCCCTGGGGGAGCCCTTTGCCCTGGGCTGTTAAGCTCCAGCACGGCGTACCACGAGGCTTGTGTGCCTGACCTTTACGCAGTCCGGGAGGGAAGGCCGCGGGCATCACCTCTCCCACGGGATGTTGATAGTAAGCGGCCGCCCATTCACACAGTGCTACCATCGTCGCGTTGATCAGGGGGGCCGTATCCAGTATTTGTATCGCAGTTTTGAGTTTGCTGGAGTCAATTGAACTGTTTGGGACTATTTCCAATAAATAGCCAATGGTTTCGCGCCGGCCAAAAGGCACGCGTATACGGATACCGGGCCTTAGCTCGCCAAGTTGTTCTTCGTCCATGTCGGCTGGAGGAAGGTAGTCGAATTCGGCACGTAGGGGCGAGGGTATCGCCAGACGGAGTATAGGCATTAATATTCTTGCTAGTGTCAGTTGATAAAGTGTGGGTGCTGTGGCGACATTGTAACAATTTCAGCGGGGTCTTGCGTATATTGCTGCGTCTGTTAAGATGCCCGCCTATTTTTTGACCGGCCAATTGGCCACTCCCAGGTGCGGTGCTCGACAAGATCGAGTGGCGGTGCCTCAGATAAGGAGCTTCATTATGAAAGCTGATATACACCCCAAGTACGAAGACGTCACTGCAACCTGCAGTTGTGGAAACGTGATAAAAACTCGCTCTACTTCCTGTAATGATTTTCACATCGATGTTTGTTCGGAGTGTCACCCGTTTTATACCGGTAAGCAAAAGATTCTCGATACAGGTGGCCGCGTAGATCGCTTTAATAAGCGCTTTGGAAGCCGCGGTACTAAAAAAGCATAAATAAGTCAGCTGCCGCCGCCGTGCAGTAGCCAGAAGCGCCACCCTATAAGGGCCAGGCGCTTTTTTTTGGAATACATTAATAGTGCCACTATTCCACTAAAGTAAAAAATCTGCCTTGTTCGCGAGTCGGCTTTTCTATATTCTCTTTTGCCTCTTTTCTCCACGGTAACTCCAAGCGAGTGTGGTAACACCTATGTCCGACCAATTAAGAATAGCCGCTCTGGCTTATCATGCCGAACCAACACCGGGAAAGATTAGCATTGAACTAACCACTAAAGCGGATACGCTGGAAGATTTGTCGCTTGCCTACAGCCCTGGAGTTGCAGCCCCGTGCCGCGAAATCGCGAATAATCCGGCAGATGCCTACAAGTACACTGGCAAGGGTAATCTGGTCGCTGTAATTAGTAACGGTACAGCCGTTCTGGGTCTTGGTAACCTTGGGGCACTCGCCAGTAAGCCAGTAATGGAAGGAAAAGCCCTGCTATTTAAACGCTTTGCCGGAGTTAATGCCGTAGACATCGAAGTGGACACAGAGGACCCGGCGCAATTTATTTCCACGGTTCGCTCCATTGCTGACACGTTTGGCGGCATCAATCTTGAGGATATTAAGGCGCCGGAGTGTTTCGAAATTGAAACCAGCCTTATCGAGCAATGCAATATCCCAGTTTTTCATGACGATCAGCACGGAACGGCAATTGTTACCGCGGCTGGCCTGCTGAACTCTCTGGAAATACAGGGCAAAAAACTCGAAGACGCTATTATTACTTGTCTTGGGGCTGGGGCCGCCGCTATCGCATGCATGAGATTAATTGTTCGTATGGGCGCGCGTAAGGAAAATATTTATATGGTTGATAGGCGCGGCGTTATTTCGGTCGGTCGCGAAGGATTAAACCCTTATAAAGAAGAGTTTTCCAATCACACAGACAAGCGCACGTTGGCGGATGCAGTGGCGGGGGCCGATGTGTTTGTGGGGCTTTCGGGCGCTAATTTGCTCAGCCCTCAAATGCTGCTATCCATGGCCGACAAACCAGTTGTTTTTGCTTGCTCAAACCCTGACCCCGAGATCGATCCAGTGTTAGCCAAGGAGATCCGTGACGACCTTGTTATTGCTACGGGCCGGTCAGACTTTCCTAATCAGGTGAACAATGTTATTGGCTTCCCGTTCATTTTCAGAGGTGCCCTGGATGTCCGTGCTAGTTGTATCAATGAGGAAATGAAGGTGGCCGCAGTGCTTGCAATCCGTGATTTGGCAAAAGAGCCCGTAACGCAGAACGTGTTGGATGCCTGTGGCCTTGAATCGTTGGAGTTCGGGCTGGACTATATTATTCCCAAGCCCATAGACAATAGGCTGCTAACTCGAATAGCTCCAGCGGTCGCCAGGGCAGCGGTAGAGAGCGGCGTGGCGCGCCTGCCCTATCCTCGTGACTACCAGCCCACATTATAGCCGTAAGTGTTGGTATCGGCTTTACTAGAAAATATCCTGGATTAGGTCATCTGTGCCGAGACTACCAGCACCTGGCCCCTCTTTTGAGGCCTCCTGTTCAGGTACGTTGGATTCCCTGAAATATTCAGAAATGGCATTTTTCTGCCCGGGTCTGGCGAGCAGTCCAGTTTCGGGGTCGATTTTGACGTTTACGATTCCAATTGGGAGGGGGCGCTCGACGTCTGCACTGTTGCCTAGGGCCTCACGCATATAGTCTATCCATATTGGTAAAGCAGCTGTGCCGCCAAATTCCCGTTTACCCAATGGCGTATAACGGTCGAAACCAACCCAGGTAGTCGTAACCACGTCTCGATTGTAGCCCGAAAACCAGGCATCCATCGGGCCATTGGTGGTGCCGGTCTTTCCAGCTAAATCGCTACGCTCCAGAACCAGAGCTCGCCTCCCGGTCCCTTTGGTGATGACATCCTGCAAGATGCTGTCGATAATATAATTGACACCTGCTGCCATGACTCGTGGTGCCGTGGGGCGCTCTAAAGCCAAAGGCTCTGTCCTGGAAAGAATTTCTTCCATACTCAGCTCTGGGTTACTTTCGTCCTGTGATGCGAGGTCGTTTAACGTATCGGATGGGCCTGACGCTTTATTGCCACTGTTTTCCACACACGTTTTGCAAACTGTTGCCGGATTGGCTTGAAAAATAACTTCACCGGATAAATTTTCAATGCGCTGTATAAGGAACGGCTCGACCCGGTAGCCCCCGTTAGCCAGCACGGTATACGCCGAAGCCAATTGCAGGGGCGACACGGCGTGGGTGCCAAGTGCCAGGGAAAGGTCCCGAGTGAAGTTGGCCGTGTCAAAGCCGAAGCGCTGTGCATAATTGATGACTTTTCTTATGCCAATTTGTTGAAGAAGGCGTATGGAGACCAGATTTCTCGACTTGGTCAATGCCCAGCGTAGTCTAGTGGGTCCATAGAACTTACCACCGTCATTTTCGGGGCGCCAGAGGCCCTCCAGTGAACTGTCTTCGAATACGACGGGTGCGTCATTGATTACCGTGGCTGCAGTAAGTCCGGCATCGAATGCTGCGCTATAGATAAAGGGTTTGAAATTAGACCCCGGTTGTCGTTGCGCTTGTGTGGCCCGGTTGAATTTACTTTGTTCAAAGCCCAGCCCCCCAACGATTGAAATAATGGCACCGGTGTCTGGAGACAGAGAAACCAGTGCCGCCTGTGCTGCGGGAATTTGGCTCAACTGCCACTCCCCCTGTGTATTGAGCTTAATACGTATCAGGTCGCCAACTGCCACAACATCGGCCGGCAAATCAGGCTCTGGTCCCCGAGAGTTCTCGCTCAAATAGGGTCTTGCCTCGCTTAGCCCGTTGTTCCAGAATAGTTCACTAGACCTTCCATCGACCAAAATAAAATCAACTTTATCTTCGTGTAGTTTGGTAACAATTGCGCTCTGTAAACCGGCGATGACGCGTGTCGTGCCCAGTGCATCGAGCCATGTACTTATCTGGGTCTCCTCGTAGGCATTGGGGTCTGGCGGTGGTAATTGCTGTTCAGCACCGCGGTAACCATGGCGCTTGTCATAGGTGAACAGGCCTCGAGCTACTGACTCTTGAGCGATTTGCTGCAGCCTACTATCAATAGTGGTATAGACACGATATCCATTGTTGTAGGCGGACATGCCATAGCGCTGCAGCATTTTCTGGCGAGCCATCTCAGCGGCATAGTGGGCGGGGAAGGTTATTTTTTCGTCGTGATGTTTAGCCGTGACCGGCTGGGCTGCTGCCTCTGCGTGCTCTGCGGGTGTAATGTGGCCGAGTTGCAGCATACGCCCCAAAATCCAGTTGCGCCTTTGCTCTCCGGCCTCCGGCCCCCGAATTGGGTTATTACGCGAGGGCGCCTTAGGGATTCCTGCAAGCATTGCAAATTGGGCCAGGTTGAGCTCACTTATTCCACGCCCGTAATAAACTTGTGCCGCTGCCTCAAAGCCGTAGGCCCGATGACCCAGAAATATTCGGTTGAAATAAAGCTCGAAAATTTCATCTTTGTCTAGAGCTTTTTCTATTTCGACAGCGAGTAAGATTTCGTTAAATTTGCGGATAAATGTGCGATCGAGGGAAAGAAAATAGTTTCGTGCAACCTGCATTGTGAGCGTGCTGCCGCCGGAACCCTTTTGACCCGTTAAAACCAGTTCGGATACCGCCCGCATTAACCCCATCAGGTCTATGCCGCTATGCTGGAAAAAGCTATCGTCTTCGGCTGTAATTAGGGCGAGTACAAATTGCTGTGGAATTTCTTCATAAGGCAGGGGATTGCGCTTTTGCTCTCCGAACTGGCCGATCAAGTCACCATCATGGGTGAAAACACGCATTGGCGTCTGCAGCTTCACGTCCCTGAGCGTTTCAACATCTGGCAGGTTGGGGCTGAGGTATAAGTAGACTCCAGCCAATAACCAGAGGGCCCCAAACAAGCCCAGAACGGTCAGGCGCAAAATTAAGCGGAGAAATTTCATAGTCTTCTTATACTCTGACGGCAGCTTGTCGTAATTCTCATTTGGCGTGGGGTTTACCAGTCGGTAATTATAATCCTTTTTAAGCTTTGGATATAACCGTCACCATGTTATATGTATCGATGCATAAGAACACCCTAGGCTAGCGAAACTAATAGGAAAATAAAATAAATTGTTCGGCATGATAGGAAGAAGAAAATCAACGCCGGTTCTGGGGCTGGACATAAGTTCAACGACGGTCAAATTGTTGGAACTGAGCTACACAGGAGGCAAGTACCGTGTGGAAAGCTATGCAGTGAGCCCTCTTCCACTGGGCGCTGTTGTTGAAAAAAATATCAACGGCGTTGATGCCGTTTCAAACACCATCAGAAGTGTCCACGCACAATCCAAGACGAAACTGAAAGTTGTTTCCGCTGCGGTGGCGGGTTCTTCGGTCATCACCAAAAGGATTGATATGCCAGGTGGTCTCAGTGAAGATGAGATGGAAACTCAGCTGACCCTGGAAGCCGACCAATATATTCCCTACCCGTTGGAAGAAGTGGCGATCGATTTCGAGATTCAGGGGCCCTCAACACGGCGCGAAGGTCAAGTGGAAGTGCTGCTGGCCGCATGCCGACGAGAAACTATCGAAGCGAGGGTGGATGCCATAGAGTCTGCGCAGTTGAGCGCCAAAGTGATGGATGTTGAAGCCTACGCAATGGAGCGCGCATTTGCGCTTATACAAGTTGAGGCGGGTACCAAAGTCGACAGCACTGTGGGAGTAGTGGACATTGGCGCAACCATGACCACGCTTAATGTGTTAGCTGGCGGGAAGACGATTTATACACGGGAACAATTATTTGGCGGTAAGCAACTTACCGATGAAATCATTCGCCGCTATGGTCTGTCTTCGGACGAGGCTGGGCGGGCCAAAAAGCGGGGTGGGTTGCCCGCCGACTATGAACCTGAGGTTCTCGAGCCATTCAAGGAAGCGGTGGTCCAACAGGTGGCCCGTGCGCTTCAGTTTTTCTTCTCCTCAAGTCAGTTTAATAATGTCGACTATATTATTCTGGCGGGCGGTGTTGCCGCTATGGATGGCTTGTCCGAGCGGGTTCAGGAAAAGCTAGGCACCCCGGTCACAGTTGCAAACCCCTTCGCCGACATGACAATTTCGCCGCGTGTAAATGCTGCCGCGCTCTACAGCGATGCCCCCGCCATGATGATTGCTTGTGGCCTGGCTTTACGGAGTTTTGATTAATTGGCACAAATTAACCTACTTCCATGGCGCGATGAGCGCCGCCAGGAGCTCAAAAAAGAGTTTCTATCAGTAGTTTCGTTTGTTTTCGTCGTAGGCGTGGCGCTGGTGTTACTGGGCGACCGTGTCCTCAACAGCCAAATTGATGAACAGTATTCGCGAAATAAATATTTGACCGAACATATCGCGACATTGAACAAGCAGGTGGCAGAAATTCGCGACATTCAAAAGAAGCGCGATCAATTGTTGGACCGCATGAAGGTCATCCAGGAATTACAGGGCAACCGACCGTTTATTGTACGTATTTTAGATCAGTTGGTTAGAACCGTTCCCGATGGTGTTTTTTACACCAAGCTGATAATTCGCGATACGGACATTGCCATCAGTGGTATTGCAGCGTCCAACAACCGGGTATCGAGCCTAATGCGCCGGCTGGATGCCTCTGATTGGTTGACCGATCCCAATCTGGACGCCGTACGCGCGGCTCCCAACTATGCCGATCAAACCACTACATTCGATTTGACGGTACGAGTACAGCCATATCTGCCAACGTCTAGTGCAGACAGGGGAGAAGGCTAAGTATGGCATTTGAAGACGTACTCGATTCATTGCGGGAATTCGACGTCAATGATCTGGAAGTCGATAACGTTGGTTCGTGGCCCATTGCTGTCAAGATATTCATTTGGGCGGCTTTGCTGACAATGGTTCTAGTGGTTGGCTATTACTATCATATCGAGGGTTTGCAGCTTCAGTTGCTATCGGCGACAGAGAAAGAGGGCGAGCTGAAGGAAGAGTTCGAGACAAAGGCATTCCAGGCTGCAAACCTGGACGCCTACAGGGCGCAGATGGTTGAAATGAAAGAATCTTTCGGGACCCTTGTTAGTCAGTTGCCCAGCGACACCGAAGTTCCTGGTCTATTGGAGGATATAACCAACAAAGGGCTGCTCAACGGGCTTGAAATTACCTCTATTGACTTGGAGGCAGAGCAAGCCAAAGAATTCTATGTAGAGCTTCCTATTTCGATTATTGCGAAGGGTTCATATCACGATCTGGGTGCATTCGTTAGCGCAATGGCGGGTTTGCCACGTATTGTAACCCTGCACAATTTTACGATTTCTGCCGGCGACGCTAATACGAACCAACTTAATATGAGTTTTATTGCCAAAACCTATCGCTATAAGGATGGGGGCGCATAGTCATGAGAAGCGCTTTATCAACTAGTTTAGCCGTGATTTTATGTAGCACGTTGTTAGCCAGCTGCAGTGGCAACGAGTTTTCCGATCTGGATACCTTTATGGCGGGGAAAAAGGCGCAGCCCGGTGGGTTTATTGCACTCATACCGACGTTTAGCACCTATGAGGCTTTTGCCTATAGCGCCGCAGTACAGCGCAGCCCATTTGATAGGCCCGTAGAAGTGCGTGAGATCACCCAGCTACGGGGAGTGACTGCGCTCAAGCCGGACAACAGTAGAGCCAAGGAGTTTTTGGAGCAATTCACCTTCGACTCACTCTTAATGGTGGGAACATTGAAAAAAGGGGAGCAGGACTGGGTCCTTATTCAAGACCCGGAAGGCGGCGTACACAGGGTTCAGCAGGGCGATTATGTGGGACGTAATCACGGAAAAATTATTAATACCACTGACACATATACAGCGGTAATAGAAATAGTTAGCGATGGAAGTCCGGAGGGCTGGGTAGAACGCCCTCGCGCAATTAAATTAAGCGGCTTATAATCCCGCTATTGGTGAATGCCATGTTGATTAAAAAGATGATAGAAAAATTGAATTCGGGGAACGGGCTAGTGAAGACAATCAAGGGCAATGGTGTAAGCAGTTTCTGGCTGGGGGCAGTGGGGTTGCTCTTGGCGATATTTGCCAGCATTGCACAAGCCGTACCCAGTATTACCGATATAGAATTTAGCACCCGACCCGGTAGTAAATTTGAGATCCGGCTTGATTTCGACCAAGTTCCAGCCGATATAAATGCCTATACTATTGAAAAGCCCGCAAGGATCGCTATAGATTTTCCAGAGACTAGCAGCGCGCTAGAGCGCAAGCATTATTCTCTTCCTTATGGTAATGCCACCGGTGTAATAGTGCTTGAGTCGGGTGATCGTACTCGCATGGTAGTTAATCTTGTGAAGCTCGTTCCCTACGAAACCAGAATAGAAGGCAATAGCTTGTTCGTTACCGTCGGTCAGGATGGAGGCGCGAGCTATGTTAAGCAGGCATCCGATCCGAATCGACTGGACACGGCCATAGAGCCCGTGACAGAGGTTCGTTCAGAAATCAGCGATTTGCAGTTTCAGCGCACCGAAGAGGGTGAGGGCAGGCTGATTCTTGAGCTAACTGACCCCTCCGTGGACGTCAATGTATTCAGCGAGGCGGATACCATTAAGGTGCAGTTTGTGAATACGACAGTCGCAGAACGCTTAATGCGCCGCTTTGACGTAACCGATTTTGCTACCCCTGTTGCGAGTATTGATGTAAATACCACTGAGCGGGGAGCTTCGTTGACACTGAAAACAGCAGGCAATTTCGATTACCTGGCCTATCAAACCAACAACCAGTACATTTTAAGCGTCAAGCCTCTGAGCAAGAAAGGAGTGAAAGAACGCCTTGATGAGTTTGCTTACGTGGGTGACCGGATATCGCTTAATTTTCAGGATATTGAAGTAAGAACGGTGCTTCAGCTGATAGCCGATTTCACAAAATTGAACCTGGTGGCCAGTGATACGGTGTCTGGACGGATTACTTTGCGTTTGCAAAATATACCCTGGGATCAGGCGTTGGAACTGGTGTTGAAGACACGTGGTCTCGATAAGCGGCAAGTAGGTAATGTGCTTATGGTAGCCCCCGCTGCGGAAATCGCAGAGCGTGAACGTCAACAAATTGAGGCCAATAGACAACTCGCTGAACTGGCTCCTTTGCAAACTGAATTCATCCGTATTCGCTATGCCAATGCAGAAAGTATTTTCGCATTGTTCGGCGCCGGGTCAGAAGAAGGGGGCCGCTTGATTTCAGAGCGTGGCTCAGTCATTGTCGACCCCCGAACCAATTCGCTTATTGTGACAGAGACAGGCGCCAAATTACGTGAAGTACGTGACCTTATAGAGCTGGTGGATATTCCTATCAGGCAGGTAATGATCGAAGCGCGTATCGTAATTGCCCAGTCTGATCTGGATCAAGAGTTGGGTATTACCTGGGGCGGCGGTTATCTGGATACCAGTGGCGATCGCATTTTTTCAGTATCGGGTGATACAGACAGCGTAGTAGCGCTGAATAATACCGTGCTCGCTGGCGGGCAGCCCACGTTGTCCGTTCCTGGAGCTTTGCTGGTAGACCTAGGCGTGGGCGCTGCCACCAGCGGGTTCGCTGTTGGCTTTACCAGTGATGACCTGTTTTTGACCGCTGAGCTGTCTGCACTGGAAGCTGCGGGAAAGGGCGAAGTAGTTTCTCAACCTAAAGTCATTACTGGCGACAAACAAACAGCGACCATTTCGTCTGGTAACGAGATCCCCTATCAGGAATCTGCAGCAAGCGGCGCAGCGACGGTTTCTTTTAAAGACGCTGTCCTTAAATTGGAGGTAACCCCCAACATCACGCCCGATGACAGAATTCTTCTGGACCTAATTATTACTCAAGATTCTCTGGGAGACTATATTCCCACAGGCCAGGGTGGTGTGATTCCATCGATTAATACAACCGAGCTAACTACGCAGGTTTTGGTTGGTAATGGTGAGACCGTTGTCTTGGGTGGTGTATTCCGTACCGAAGACCAGGAATCTGTCAGGAAGGTGCCGTTCCTCGGTGACCTACCCTATATTGGCAGATTGTTTAAAAACACTTCCGTCTCAAAGACTAAAACCGAAACCTTAATATTTATAACGCCTCGTATTTTGGCTGACAGTCTTCTGGACTAAGGGTAAAACTGGCCTCATGCTCCCACTTCATCGCGTGTTTTTGGTCGGCCCCATGGGGGCAGGAAAAACAACAATCGGCAAGTATTTAGCTCAGCGCTTAAATCTTGATTTTGCCGATACAGATACCGAAATTGAACGGCGCACAGGCGCTGATATACCCTGGATTTTCGATGTTGAGGGTGAGGAGGGCTTCCGAGATCGGGAGCAGCAGGTTGTGGAAGAAATGACATTGCAGGACAATATGTTACTCGCTACGGGTGGTGGGGTTGTTGTGCGGCCCGCAAACCGGAGAGCTCTATCGGCCCGGGGCTTCGTTATTTACTTACATGCCTCGGTGGAAGAGCAGGTCAAGCGGACTCATCGCGATCGGCGTAGGCCGTTATTACAAAATGGTGATCCTGAGGAAGTACTGAGAACTCTGATGTTGCAAAGAGATGAGTACTACCGTGAAATTTCCGACCACGTCATTAACACGGATGACTGTAGCCCGCGGGCTGTTGCGCAACAGTTGGTTAAAGAGCTTCAGTAAGTCTTCCCCGAACGGTATTATGTTCGGCACTGGTGTAGGCAACTTTCGTGTATTTCTAGGACAAGCAACTTTGCCAATTTCAAGACCGATTTTCGGTTATAGATACTTCTTGGGAGGACAGCCCTGTGGCAATGCTCATGCACACACTTCACGTTGACCTTGGGGAGCGCAGCTACCCACTTTATATCGGTCGCGATTTGTTTCGTGATTCTCCTTTATTAGCAAAACATGTGACCGGCTCTCAAGTTGTAATTGTCAGCAATGAGACAGTTGCTCCACTGTATACCGATCGCGTCAAGCAAGCCCTGGGGAATCGGAACTTGATCACCGAAGTAGTACTTCCTGATGGAGAGCAATACAAGACCCTGGAAAGCCTGGCGGGAATCTTCGACCAGGTAATGGCAGACAACCACAACCGCGCTACCACCTTTATTGCCGTTGGTGGGGGCGTGGTTGGTGACATGACCGGATTTGCCGCCGCTTGCTACCAAAGGGGAGTGAACTTCATCCAGGTTCCCACGACAGTATTGGCCCAAGTGGATTCTTCGGTGGGCGGAAAGACTGGAGTAAATCACCCGCGTGGGAAAAACATGATAGGGGCTTTCTACCAGCCCGGCGCTGTATTTATTGATCTCGATACTCTGCAAACTCTGCCTCAGAGGGAAATTGCCGCAGGTCTGGCGGAAGTGATCAAATATGGTTTGATTTGCGATCTGCCGTTTTATCAATGGCTTTGCCAACACATGCCCAATTTACTCGCGCGTGAAGAGTCAGCTCTGGCCGAAGCTATAGAGCGCAGCTGCGCAACGAAGGCGCGGATTGTTGCCGCCGATGAGCGCGAGGGTGGGATTAGAGCTATTTTGAATCTTGGGCATACTTTTGGTCATGCCATCGAAACGGCGCAAGGCTATGGCAACTGGCTGCATGGAGAGGCGGTGGCGACCGGTATGTTGCTAGCAATGGAATTGTCGGCCGACCGCGGCTGGCTTGCCCGGGAAGAAGTGAACGCCTTCAAAGCCCTATTAACCACCATGGGCTTGCCTATACGGGTTCCTGAAAACATGACTCCTGAAGAGTTTATGGAGCATATGGCGCGAGATAAGAAAGTCCTGGATGGGCGCCTACGACTTGTGCTGCTGAAGTCGGTGGGTGAGGCCTGTATTTCAGATGACGTTACTCGTCCTGAATTATTGGCTTTCCTATCCAAGCATTGCTCTGGCGCCTAGCCACTATGAAAGTAATTATTTGTCGGTTCGCCGTCGCGATTATCTACAAGTTTAGACCACTAAAAAGTGTGTATATCACTAGCCTTTGCGCTTGGGTAGTATCCGCGCTTTTTCAATTTAAAGTTGGGTTGGGAAACAAACAATGACAGAACTGAAGAACGATCGATTCTTACGCGCCATGTTGCGCCAACCCGTTGATCGCACCCCTGTGTGGATGATGCGCCAGGCCGGAAGATATTTGCCAGAGTATCGCGCCACAAGGGCTCAGGCAGGGTCGTTTCTCGACCTGTGCAAAAATGCCGAATTGGCCTGTGAAGTGACTATGCAGCCGCTGCGCCGCTATCCCATGGATGCAGCGATATTGTTTTCAGATATTTTAACTATTCCCGACGCCTTGGGTCTGGGGCTCTACTTCGAAGAGGGTGAGGGCCCAAAATTTCATAAAACGGTGCGCAGCGAAGCTGATCTTGCAGGGTTGGCGTCTTTTAAGGCTGATGATGATCTCGGCTACGTTATGAATGCAGTGCGCACCATTCGCAACGAGTTAAATGGCGAAGTGCCATTGATTGGGTTTTCTGGGAGCCCCTGGACACTGGCCACTTATATGGTCGAAGGTGGTTCTTCCAAAGATTTCGCCAACATCAAAACAATGGCCTACGATAAGCCGGAATTAATGCACGCCCTGCTCGGGTTACTGGCAGATGCGGTTGTAGATTACCTCTCGGCACAGGTGAGAGCGGGAGCCCAAGCTTTACAGATTTTTGATACCTGGGGTGGAGCCTTGAGTGCTGCAGGCTACAAGGAATTCTCTCTTAAATACATGCAGCGTATAATTTCCCGCTTGCCAACTGAGGCAGACGGACGTCGTATTCCGGTTATTGTTTTTACTAAAAATGGCGGGCAGTGGCTGCCGGCTATTGCACACTGCGGTGCCCAGGTAGTGGGTATAGATTGGACCACCGACATTGGCGTAGCCAGATCACTAATAGGTGATCGCGTGGCCCTTCAGGGCAATATGGATCCAAGCATGCTGTATGCCTCACCTGCGCGAATTCGCAAGGAAGTGGCGTCTATTTTAGAAAGCTATGGGCATGGCAGTGGCCATGTGTTCAACCTTGGGCACGGCATTACGCCCGGAGTGAACCCAGATAATGTCACCGCATTTGTTGACGCGGTGATTGAGCTGTCTCCGCAGTATCATCAGGCTGACTAGGCTGAAACCTCGCCGGTTTGCACTTAAACAAGCCTAGCGGCTTTAGTTTCCTCAGCATCTTCATCGCAACAAAAGTCGTGGTCCATTTCCAGAGCCGGTT
>Ga0308021_10000093_pt1 | contig 39735 bp, 39 predicted proteins | sample Neamet351_FD_201296 | JGI IMG/M metagenome (GOLD analysis project Ga0308021, IMG submission 201296) | Marine microbial communities from water near the shore, Antarctic Ocean - #351 | ecosystem: Environmental > Aquatic > Marine > Unclassified | place: Southern Ocean | collected 2014-10-02
TTGAGTTGTATCAGAATCACAACTTATAAGCGAATCAGAATAATCGTTAAATAGAGAATGGTTTTCAACAGAATAAAATGTATTTATCTGTGCGCTTGCAGAAATAGGAAAGAATAATATTAAGCAAAATTTATAAAGCGTTTTCATCACCCTTAAATATATTCCAAACTGTATAAAAAATAATATTAATATCAACTGATAAAGACCAATTTTCAATATACCAAACATCTAAACGAACACGTCCCTCCATATCTCGTAATTCCTTAGTTTCTCCTCTATAGCCTTTTATCTGAGCTGCTCCCGTAATACCTGGCTTCACTAACTGACGAACCATATATTTATTAATTAAAGCAGAATATTCCTCAGTATGCAACAACATGTGAGGTCTTGGACCTACTATAGACATATCGCCCATAAAGACATTAATAAATTGAGGAAATTCATCTAAAGATGATTTCCTAAGGAAAGCACCTATTTTGGTAATTCTAGCATCACCTTTACAAGCCTGTTTGGTATCTGCGTCAACACTTTGAGTCATAGAACGAAACTTATAACACATAAACTCAATATTACCTACTCCAGAGCGCGCCTGCTTAAACAACACAGGCCCTTTTGATGACAGCTTAATTAAAATGGCAATAACAGGATATAACCAAGTCAATACAAAAACAATAACTAAAGCTGAAAACAAGATGTCAAATATTCGTTTAAAAAACCGATTTGTAATATCAGTAAGCGGTTCAGCTCTTAATGTCACTACAGGTACATCATCATAAAAATCAATATTTACACGTTTAAAAAGAAAACCCCTAAAATCAGGAACTATTTTAAAGCGAATCATATTTTGATCACAAAAATCAACTAAACCTTTAATCTTTTGAGTATAAGTTAATGGCATAGAATAATAGATCTCATCAACCTCATTATTCAAAGCAAATGATTCTAACTCATCCAATCCACCTTTACGAATATTATCTTTAACATCAAAAGAAATATCACTATCTGAAAAAATACCTTTAACTCTAATTCCCAATACATCATCTGAGATAAAATAAGTATACAATTGATTTGCAACCTCATTACCACCAATAATTAATACTCTTTTATAATTAAAGCCCGACTTTCTAAAAAGATAAATTAATTTAATTGCCGAATAACGCCACAACATTATCAAACCAAAAAGCAAGACATAAGTTGCATATAAATGCTCTCTTGAAAACTCAGAAGCTTTAAGTGAAAACAGAATAGCACTAATAACTAAAGCGTTAAAAATAAAAGCCTTAAACAAATTAAAAAGAACCCTATCTAACCTTCTTAATCGCTTCAGTTTATACAATTTAAGAAACAAAGCAACCAATACCCAAATTCCATTAAAAATGATAAATAAAAATTTGTATTTATCAGAGAACATTAAAGTCTCAAATTTTAAATAATAAGTAAGTAAAAATGCAAAATTTACAATGAACAAATCACCTACAAAGTGAATTACCCAAAAATATTGTGAATATCCTTTCATCTAATACAAAGGTATCAATTAACTCAAGCTATAATAAGTACCAAGCATACATTTTTCAACAGCTTTGTTAAGAGATAACTGTTACAAATGGCGTTTTGCTATTTATTATCTAAAATTTGAGGTAAATCAAGGAAATTATTTATTTATAAAGCTAGAAATTTTTTCTAATAATTGCTTTTCAGCATTCTTATTAATTTTATGCTTAACAGGTATTTCAATTATGTTATTTAAATACCTAAGTAAATCATTTTCATCATAAGCTACATTTATTAAACCCAGCTTCTCAAACCCAAATGCAGTATGATGCTGATGATCATTTCTATGCTCATTATATTTAACAAGCCTTGGGAAAACTACTAACTTTTTTTCATTCTCTAAAGCTTTAATTATAGTTCCCATACCTGCATGACCTATAATTACATCTGCATTATTAAAGTATTTGTTGAAAACATCAGGTTCAAAATAATCAAAACATGTCATATTCTTAAAACTTAGTTCTGAATTAGCTGTTTGAGCTATAATGGAATATGTATCCTGATTAACAGCCCATTTGTCAATAATTGAAAGCAGCCTATCAAAAGGAGCTTGAGTACCTGTTACAACAAATATTACAGGACCTTTCCTGAAAATTGTGTTTTCTGACTTGTTAAGTGTTCCCATTGTGTTAAATGTAAATGTGTAAAATATTTTGCTAACCTTCCACTAAATGATATTTTTTCATAATTTGCAATACTATCGAGCCAAATTGTTTTTGCACCAAGAAATCGCGCTATAATTATTGCAAATAAACCAGGAGCAGCACCTGTTGTAACAACTACATCAGGCCTCTCATTTAATACAATCTTTATTAATTGAAAAAATAGGACAAGTAAACTAAACTTACTCCAAGCTGAAGCATCCTTTACGAGATAATATTTATTAGAAGGCACCTCCTTAGCATACCCTTTTAGAGTTGAGATATAAATCACTTCATGACCAGAAAAGGATGAAGTAATTCTTTGCATTTGAGTCCAATGACCACCTGGAGAAGATATAGCTAATATTTTTTTCATTTTATAATATTATAATCTTTATAGAAATATGTTAGATAAATCAAAATTAATAAAAAAACAGGATTACCAACATAAAAGATTGTTCCGTTTGTAGTAGCAGATAGAAATATTCCAAATATAATCGGAAATGTTCTTCTGTCAAAATTATAAAACACTTTTTTAATAAAAAATAGTATCATAATAATTGCAGTAATTCCTGTTCTGAAAAAAAGATGAAAGAATGAGTTATGAGAATTAGCATATGGACCTTCTGCACCCCAGGGAATTAACACTTCTGCATATTTATAATTGCCAATTAAATAATCAATTACACTAAAGTTATCTGATATACTTTTGAATTGTTCTGCCCAAATAAATGTCCTACCATGAGTAGCAATATGCAATATTACACTATTAGGAATATCATTCATGAAGAAACAATGATCAGGATAATAAAGGTCAATAAAAGTGAAACTAAAAAAAGCAATAAAAATAGATGTCAAAAGAAAAATACCAGTAAATTTATTTTTAACTAAAAAGAATGATGCAATTGAAAAAAGAAACATTACAATTGGAGTAAGTCTTGCAGTCCAAAGAACGACAACTAAAGTAATAAAAATAAATAAATACTTCATTAAGTTTTTGTTAAGGAAGATATTTAGAAGAAGAACGAGTGTGCTATATGAATCTATACTAGCAGTACTGCCTTCTAATCCATATAAAGTTTCAAATGAAATAAAACCATAATCTATAAAAAAACTATTTAATACCTTTCCTTCTTGAGACAAAAAAATACCTAAGTAAGATAAGATAGATAAAATTAAATATAACAAATAAGTAATATTAATAATTCTTATTAATCTACTCATAGACAACTTAATCACCTTAAAATATATTACTATAGACAGAAATAAAAGAAGCAAAATCATTCCCATTGGTTCGAAGCGTAATAATAAGCTTGAGCTAATTAAAATAGAAATAACACCTAAGAATATTGCATCTAGTGTATTAAAACGAAAAAAAGCTTTAGATTTTGCAAGTCCTATCTCAAATAAAATATATAAAACCCCAATTAAAGAAAATAAATAATACATCACATTATCATCTCTATTAATTGACAATATAGATGACAATATAAAAGCAAAAAATAAAGCGTATAAAGGGAGTGTAGTTATTCTATATTTCATTACTCTTTATTATTTAAAGAAAATTGATGTAAATAATTAGTTAAAATTTTTCTTAAATTTTAAATCTTTATAATGCTCAATATCTCTATGAGAAAATACCTTAGCCGGATGACCACCAGCAATTGAATATTTTGGAATATCATTTACGACTACACTTCCTGCCTGAATAATTGCACCTTCTCCAATTGTAACGCCTCCCAAAATAATTACTCTATCTCCTAGCCATACATTATCTTCAATTAATATATTTTTATAAATATAGGTGTCATCATAAGGGATCATACTTCCTTTATCATAATTATGTATTTGAGAAATCATTAAACACCCTTTACCTGAATGAAAATTATCTCCAATACTTACAATACCTAAGCCTGAAATTATCATTCCATTAAAATGAATATTATTACCCAAAACAGTGGCATTTGAAACTCTACTATAACCATTCACTTTTAATCCATCACCCTTTGATTTACATTGCCTTCTTACTAAAGCAGTGTAAAAAAAGGTTAACATATATTTTAAAATTCTTTTCATAATATTTATTTTTTAAACACTAACAACCATGGCATTGGCACAAGTTTATTTGCAAAATATGCTGTAAGCAAACATAAAACCATATAACTAATCACTAAAGCGTAAGCAGCTCCTAAAATCCCTATTAAATTTATAAAATACAAATTACTTAACACAACAATTATTGAAGAAAATAAAGTAATAAAAGATAGATATTTTGTTTTTTTTGAATAAAATATATAGTTAGTAAACATAAAGTAAAAGCCCTGAAATAAAAAGCCAATTGCAAGAATTCTTGAAAGTAATAATCCTGAATGATAGGACTCATCTATCAAGACATGAAAAATAAATTGACTAAACACTAAAAATACTAGAACAACAATTATCATAAACAACATGATTTGATAGGTTTGTTTTATTAACTTTAGTTTAATATCCATTGTTGGAGTTTTATTTAGTCTTTCAAATAAATAAGGGGACCATGCCAGGTTAATTGAACTCATTATTATAAAAATTGAACTTGCTACTTGAAAAGAGACTGCAAAGAGACCTACTTCTTTAACGCCTAATATATCTGCTAAGAAAAATCGAGAAGAACCAGATATCAAAACCGCTGCAATAGCATGAGGTATTAGAGGAAGTCCATATCTAAATACTTGGATAATGCTTTCCTTATCTATAGTAAAAGATAACAAATCTATTTTATTCAGCATATAGAGCCCTATTAAATTAAACAAGGCAAATGAGCCTACAATTCCCCATAACCTACCCTCCCATCCGTAATTCAAATACGTAACAAAAAATAATGAAAGTCCAATATTGACAATTGTTAAAGAAACCTTAAACTTCCCAAAATTAAATGGTTGTTTCTTAGCTTGGAAGACAAAAGGAATCAACATAGGAATTACTTGAAACAGAAGAAATACAGGAATGAAAAAGAGCAAACGATCTGGAAGAAAGAAATACTCATAAATATAATCACTAAGTAAATAGAAACCTAACTCTAAAACAACAAAACCTAAAAAAGCAAAAAATAATATTGAGCTAATTAATTTCTTAAATTTATTAAAAGAAAGATTTGAATATTCAATAGTAATTAAACTCTGAGCATTTAATACTATTGGAAATGTTAAAGCCATTAACAATTGCACCAATGAAAGGATACCATAATCAGAAGGGCTAAGATATTCTGTTAAGATTGGTAATAATAAAAATGGTACAGATGCATTAATAATATTCACTCCAGAGTAAGATAATATTTGTTTTTTTAAATTCATTATTGCAAAACTTTTAAAGTATAAATCTTAACATTATTATCTAAACATAAATCAAAATTTTCAGTAATAAAACCTATATCATTATCTTTAATTGATGAAATAACTTGATCATACAGCATACTAGTGTTACCATCAAAGGGTGTACTTATTGAAGCATCATAATATTGAGCCCTATTTCTGATGTTTGGTTTCTTAATCTTAAGATCATTTATTATTCCATTTAATTCTTGAATATCATTAGCTATATACTTTATTAATTTATTTGCAATAAAACCATAAACATCTTTAGTGAAATTTTTATGTTTCGAAAAGGAGTAATAAATCGGAATAATATTCATTAATGTTGCTTCAAGATGTATATTAGACTCTCCTGAAATTATACAATCTACTTTCTCTAAAAAATGAATAACATCTTCTTTATTAGAATAAGAAACATTAATATTATGTTTCATTTGAATATTTTCTATTGAATCCCACCTTTCTTCTCTAGGGTGGGGTCTTAGAATAATATTTGTTGGAGAAAAATGCTTAAGTAATTCAACTATTAACTCATCAACAATACTTAAATCACTAACTAAATCAATACATACCCCAATTGTTTCGACAGTTGTATTATTATTTAATCTAATATCCTTTCCTAATTTCAAAGAACCTAACAAGAAGATATCCGATACAATGTTTCCAATTTCTTTATACTTATCTAGAGCATCATTTCCTTCTAGAAAAGCATAATCAAAAACTAACTTTGGGAAATCAGTTGTGACACTTGCATGTTGAATGTAGACTGATTTTGTTCCACAACTCTTAGCTGCATAGGCAACAATTCTAGTTCGCATTGAATGATCACTACTTACTATCGCTAACTTTACTTTATTATCATTGAAAAAACCAACAAGCATTTTAAGATAACCATAAGTAAGCCAATATTTAAAAAAAGCATTCTTAAAGCTATGTCTGACATATCCTTTCGAATTCTTATAAATTTTACATAACACTAAAAAATAAGAAAGAGAATAATAAGATGCTTTATACTCTGGCAAAATAAACTCAGCATTTTTTTTATTTCCAAAAAGCATACAATCTTCTCTGATAGATTGCAAATTCTTTAAGGAATCCTTTTGATTCTTTGTGAAACTAAATAATAATATTTGATTGGATTTAATTTTTTTCTTTACTGAAAAGAAATTCGCAATCTGAGAAAGCCATATCACAAAAAACAACCCAATTGAATAATAAAGGTTTGTTATGAAATACTTATTCTTAATACTCCTATTAAATAAATTAATCTTTTCTGAAGAGTAGTAATAATTAATATCTAGTAACTCCTCAATATCGAGCTTCTTAACTTTCATAATCTAACAATACTTCAGCCAATTTAAAATCAATTTCACTATCAATATCTAAAGAATATTTTGAATTCATTTCATATTTTTTAATTTTCGTAAAACTTGAAATTAATTTCTCTTTCAAAGAACTAACTTTTATTAAGTAAATTGAACCATTATATTCATAAACCTTTGGACAATCTTGCCTTCTAGTAAATTCTCCTTTCATTAATTTCTTTAAATATCCTTCTTCATTTTCTTCTAACAAAACATAATAAGGATTAGAATCAGTTTCTTTTACTGAAACGATCATATCAGACTCTTCAATATTCGCTATTAATATATCTTCTAGGTGTTTCTTCTCTCTAAAAGGTGAAGTTGGCTGAAGGAGTAAAATATAATCGTAAGACACTCCCTTTTGTTCGTAAAAATCCAAACAATGCAATAAAACATCTTGAGTTGTAGCGTTATCTGTTGAAAGAGTTTCTGGCCTAACAAAAGGTACTTTTAATCCTGTTTGCTCAGCTATTTTTATATACTTATCACTATCAGTTGAGATACAAATATCTTCATTGTTAAAAATCTGTTGTGCCACTTCAATGCTATAATGAATTAAAGGTTTCCCATTTAATAATTTTATATTTTTATCAGGCAATCCTTTACTTCCTGATCTTGCAGGTATGACAACTAAAGTTTTCATTTAGAATTTTAAATTAATTATATCTTCATTCGCTTTCTTAAAATCAGCTGGCTTACCAATATCTAACCAATAATTATGCATAGGATAATGTATTAGTTTCATATCTAACTCTATAATTTTCTCCATCAAATCAGTAGCATTATAAAATTCATTCTTAGGAATAAGATTAAGAACCTTTCGTTTAATAAGATATATGCCTGCATTTGCATAGTAAATATATTCAGGTTTTTCTTTAAATGACTTTACCTTTAAATCTTCATTTTCAAATATTGCATAAGGAATGCTTACTGGGTAAGGAACAGATGCAACTAATATATCAGCTTCATTCTTTATAAAAGATTTATACAAATCCTCATAATCAATATCTGTAAGTAGGTCAGAATTCATAAGTAATATAACATCATTATTAAAATCCTCAATTAAAGACAAAGAACCAGCAGTTCCTAAAAACTTATCTTCTTTAACTATATTGAAATTAATCTCAGAATTATAATCCTTACAGAAATCATCTATTTTATGTCCAAGGTAATTAACCGTTACTGTTTGATTTGTAATTCCAAACTGTAATAATCTATCAAAATTATAGGAAATTATTTCCTTACCTCCTACCTTTAAAAGTGGTTTCGGAACAGTGTCTGTAAGCGGTCTTAAACGCTCACCCTTGCCTCCCGCCATAATCACTGCATCAATAGGCAAAATAGACTTTGTTCTTGTAAAATCATATACTTTAATTAGATTCCCTTTGTCCGAAATTAATGGAACAGCTTTTAATTTCCTTGATCGATAATCATTCAGTTTATTAAAATTATCATCCCCATCAAGCAAAAAACTAAAATTCTTATTCATAAAATCTTGAACTAAGCCTTCTAATGATAAACCATCAATAAATCCTCTTCTTATATCTCCATCAGTTATTGTTCCAATTACTTTTTTCTGTGCATCTAAAACAAATACTGTTTGCAAAGAAGGTAACTTATCAATCATTTTAAGTACATCAAGAACTGATGAACCTTGATTAATTGTGCAATTAATTATTTCCATAACTATCTTTTATTATTTTTTTGATTCTATGTGCTGATTTTCCATCTCCATAAATTTCATTTTTCTCTAATTTACCTAAAGATTCTATTGCACTAATAGTCTCAATAATTTCAGATTTAATAATCTTTGTGTTGAATATATTGTTAGTAATAATCCTACCTCTTTGCCTCTCTCCAAGATTAACAACTGGTTTTGAAAAAAATGATGCCTCAACAAAACCGCTTGAAGAATTACCAAGCAATAAACAACAGTGTTTCATACATGAAAGATACCCCTTCATTCCAAAAGATTCAATAACAATAAGTTTATTATTTATTTTTTTAAAAGCAAGAATCTTATCTCTGATTAATTCTCCCATTGTATCAATATTTGGCAAAGTAATTACAATCTGATAAGAATTTAAGAGCTCATCAAAGGTACTAAGCAATTCATCAATATAAAATTCATTCTTTTGGAAGTTTACAGTTTCAGGATGAAAAGTTGATAAAATAGTAGGCTTAGTTAAATCAATATTAAATTCATTTAAAAATTCTTCCTTACTATATAAAGCTGTATCATATAAATTATCAATACTTAACGCTCCTACATTATACACATTAGCACTTCCATTAACCAAACTATTAGCTCTCTGCTGATATTCATTTGTTGAAACAAATAAAATATCAGAAAATAATGAAATAGAGTGTCTATATCCATTATCTATAGCACCAAGAGTAGTCTCACCTGCATGAATATGTGCAAATTTGATATTAAAAGGGGTTCCTGAACTTACAGCAGCAAACATTTCAAACCTATCTCCCAAACAAATCACTAAATCAAATTTATTATTTTCCCAAAAAGATGAAAACACTTCTATTGTCTTTCCTATACTTTTAGATATATTTTCAGGTGAATCTGAATCTGGCAAAGTATCAATTTGATTAATTTTAGCAAATCCAAAACTATTAATCTCAGATATAGTATACCCATGATTTTTTGAGAGGTGAGTACCAAAAGCAATTATTTCTAGATTAAAAAAAGAATCTTCCTTTAATAATTTTAATAATGGGAGATAAATCCCAAAATCTGCTCTAGAACTTGTTAATACTCCAACTTTCATATCAATTCATCTTCATTATAATTCTTGTCTGCACTTGTTCCTAAAACATCATGCCATTTCATTGCAGAAATTCCATTTCCTGGCCTCTTTACTGAAATATTTTGTTCTGTGAAAATATCACCTATTTTAATAGCTGAAATTGAAACTATGCTTTTTCTAGCTATTAAAATATTTTTTTGCTCACTTTTGCTTGGGTTTTTAATTCCATCACCTAAAGCTAATTCTATATTTCTAATAGCAGTAACCATAGCTGTTAACTCGTTTGGCTCTAATGAAGCTATATGATCAGGTCCTTCCATGTTCCGATCAAGAGTAAAATGCTTTTCTATTACACTTGCCCCCATTGCTACTGCTGCTATTGGTATCTCAATACCTAATGTGTGGTCAGAATAACCTATTTTCACACCCAATTCTCTTTCTATAGTCAACATTGCGGTTAGGTTTACATCTTCCATTGGGGTAGGATATTCTGTATTGCAATGAAGTATTGTAATATCTTCTTTCTTTAAACCGTTTTTCACTAATACTGAAAACGCTTCTTTTACTTCTTGCATATTTGCCATTCCAGTACTCATAACTACTGATAATCCAAGTTTAGCTACTTTCTCTAAATAAGGAAGATTTGTAATTTCTCCAGATGGTATTTTATAAAAATCTAATTTATTTTTCAAAAAATCCATACTTTCAAAATCAAATGCAGTAGAAAGAAATTTTACATTCTTTAATTTACAATATTCAATTAGTATATTATGGTTTTCATTAGATAGCTCCAATTTTTTTAACATTGAAAATTGCGAACCAGCATTATCAGTATTATCTATTTGGTAAGATGCTTTTTTAGCATTTCTTTGAACTAAATTTTCAGCTTTAAAAGTTTGAAATTTCACGTAATCAACTCCCGCTTCTGCGGCCGCATCTATCATTCTCTTTGCTAAATTGATATCACCATTATGATTAACACCTGCTTCTGCAATAATTAAGGTTACACCCATTATATAATTTTTCTTAATGGATTACCGACATAAGTCCCCTCATCTGATATTGACTTTCTAACTAACGATTTCATGCCAATTGTAATACTATCCTTTATAGAGATTCCATTTTCTAATACCGTACTTGAACCTACAAAACAATTATTTCCAATTTTTACATTACCATTTAAAATAGCATTTGTAGAAATATGGTTATTGTCACCAATAATCACATCATGTTCAATTAATGCTTTTGTATTTATAATATTATTTTCTCCTATCACTACATCAGCATTTATCATTGTCTGATGCATAACGATACTTCCTTCACCGATACTACTATTTCTTGAAACGTATGCAGTTGAAGAAATGATAACTGGAAGCTTAAATCCGATATCTTTAACAAAATTAAATAACTTTCTTCTTAAGTCTGCTGATTTTATCTGACCAACAGTTATTAATGCATATTCATATTTATCTCTAAGTTTTGGCAAATCATCATCACATGCAATAAATTTATACCCAAGAATATTTTCGCCTATTTTACTTTCAAGATCAATAATTCCAGCTATTTCAAATTCATTAGTAGATTCTATTACTTCAATACAGGATTTACAATGCCCACCTCCACCTACTAATAAGATCTTCTTCTTTTTCATAATCTAACACTAGATGTTATATTCACAACCCTATCTTCCAACCATTCCGCATTACTTACGTCTGCATGTGGGCAATCTTTAAACATTTCTAATTTATTCATTAACCCCCAAATTGGCCTGGTCATGACACCATTCTCATTTGTAAATGTAAGGAAATTATCTCGTTCTGTTTTATCTTCTAAAACTACTGCATTTAACCAGTAATTAGCTCTTGCATTATTAGTTTCTCTTAACAGCTCTAACAATTTATTTTCTTTTAAGAACTCATAATACAAATCCGAAAGTTCTCTTTTATTCTCTACATACAAATCTAATTTTTCTAACTGAGCACAAGCAAGGGCAGCATTCAAATTTGGCATTCTATAATTATACCCAATATCATCATGTTTATACTCCCATTTATGAGGTATTTTTGCTTGTGTAGAAAGATGTTTAGCTTTTATTGCAATACTCTCATCATTTGTGATTATACAACCACCTCCTCCTGCAGTCACAATTTTATTTCCATTGAAACTAAAAACACCTACCAAGCCAAAAACACCTGTGTGTTTTCCTTTATAATACGAACCTAAGGATTCTGCAGCATCCTCAACTACAGGTATATTATATTCATTACATAAATCTACTAATTCATCAATATATAATGGAAAACCAAACGTATGCATTGGAACACAAGCAGAAATTCTTTTACCTGTTTTCTTATTAAAACACCTTCCGTCTCTCATTTCTGCAATTTCATCTAAATATTCCTTTAATAATGATGGAGATAATCCCAAAGTTTCTTTATCAACGTCAACAAAATTAGGTGTAGCATTACAATAAGATATAGCATTAGCAGTAGCTATAAAAGTTAAAGATTGAACTAAGACTTCATCATCCTTTTCAACTCCTGCAAGTAATAAAGAGAGATGTAAAGCATTTGTTCCGTTTACCAGAGCAATGGCATATTCTGCTCCAGTAATTTTACACATCATATCTTCAAACTTATCTACATAAGCACCAACAGAAGATACAAAAGTAGAGTCAACAGCATCAAGAAGATACTTTTTTTCATTTCCAAAAAATCTTGGTTCATGCAAAGGAATAAAAGCTTCTGACTCTTTAAATGTACTTCTAATAAATGAAATTAGATTATTATACATTATAGATACCAGCTTTATATTGTTTTAGATTTTCTTTATTAGAGAACCAATCAATAGTGTTTTGCAACCCTTGTTCTAATGAATGCTCCACTTTCCAATTTGTATTTTCAATTATTTTAGTATTATCACCAAACAATCTAAATACTTCAGATTTTTCTGGCCTTAACCTATTAGGGTCTTGAATAATCTTTGCGTTTGGATTTATTAGTTCAATTAATGTGTCTGCCATTTTCTGCATTGAAATCTCAGAATTAGTAGCAATATTACATTCATGACCAATTAGACTAGTTGCTTTTTCAATTTCTATAAATCCTTTTACAGTATCCTTAACATATAACAAATCTCTGGTTGGTGTTAAATCACCTAACTTAATTTCTTCAAAACCATTTAACAACTGAGTAATAATTGTAGGGATAATAGCTCTTGCAGACTGTCTAGGACCGTATGTGTTAAATGGTCTTACTATCGTTATTGGCATATCAAAAGATCTATAAAAAGAATCTGCCATACAATCTGCACCTATTTTAGAAGCTGAATAAGGAGATTGTGGTTGCTTTGGATGATTCTCATCAATTGGAACATATTGAGCAGTTCCATATATTTCAGAAGTAGAAGTAACCAAAACTCTTTCAATATTCAAATCTTTGGCTGCTTGAATAATATTTAATGTTCCTTTGATATTAGTATCGACATAACTATCGGGAGAGTGATAAGAATAAGGAATTGCAATTAAAGCAGCTAAATGAAAAACAATATCACAACCTTTCATTGCAGTCCTTACTCCATTTGGATCTCTAATATCTCCTGTGAATATTTCTACCTCACTCAAAATATCGCTTGACAATGTATCGAGCCAACCCCATGTATTAAATGAGTTGTAAAAACAAAATGCCTTCACTTTATAACCTTGCTTTAACAACTCTTCAACTAAATGACTACCAATAAATCCATCTGCTCCGGTAACTAATGCTTTTTTCATACTTATTTTTTTATTGACTAATTTCATCAAACTTAAATTCTAGTTCTTTCTCTTTGTTAGCAAAGAAACTATATACTTTATTAAATAATGGTAATTTACAATTCAAATCCTTATCATCTACCAAATCATGGAACATCTCAATTGCATTAAGACCTTCTAATATTACAGAATTAGATTTGTAATCTGCATTAAAAAAACCTTTTCCAATTAACAAACCTAATGTTCTGTTTCTACTTAAATCATTTAAAGATGTCAAGCAGAAATCCCCAAATCCACACGCTAAAAATAAAGTATCTTCTGATCCTCCAGCAGATTTTAATAAAATCCTAGCTTCAGAAAACGCTTTAGTTAAAATCATAAAACGAGTATTTGGCGAATTATATTTTGCATCAACAACACCCAAAACCAATGCGTAAATATTTTTTAATACACTAAGCACTTCAACACCTCTAATATCAGTAGTACAATCAATATGGAGGGAAGTATTCTTAATTATAGCATTAATAATTTTATATTGATGATTAGTTGAATACCCTAAAGTTAATAAAGTATCGGCATGTTCCATTACTTCAACAGCGAATGAAGGCCCTTTAAGAGTTACAATATTCGTAATTCCGAGATTTTCTTCAATACTTTCAACTACAGTTACTCCTTCAGCAAATAAGCCTTTTGATAAATTCACAAATAAAACCTCTTCATTAAAATAGGATTGAAGAACTAATAAATTTTCAATTATAACAGTAGAGGGTAAAGCAATAAAAACAACATCAGCTTTTTTAATTTCATTTTTATCTGAAGTAGCTGACAAAAATTTAGTCAAATGCTTATTTGGGAAACAGGACTTGTTAGTGTGATAAGTATTAATTTCATCAACTTTTTGCTGATTTCTGGAAAACAAAACAACATTGTTTTCTGTATTTACTGAAAGCTCATTTGCTATTGCGGTCCCAAAGGTTCCCCCTCCAAGTACTAAAATATTCATAATGCAAATTTAGTAACTATTATAGCAATTCGGAAGTATAACCTTCAACATATTTCAACAGTAATTCCTTAACAATTATTTCATCTTGTATTTCTCTAGCTGATTTGATTATTTCAACACAAGAAATCACTTCCTCAAATAGTAATTTAGATTCTCTTGCTTGCATAATTCTAGGATGTTCTGATTGAATAACATCATTCCCAATCAGTAATTCTTCAAACAATTTCTCTCCAGGACGTAAACCTGTAAATTCAATACTTATATCTCCATCAGGATTTTTATTATCAATTGGTGTTAGTCCACTTAAATGTATCATTTTATAAGCCAAATCAATAATCTTAATGGGTTCACCCATATCCAAAACAAAAACATCTCCTCCTTTTGCCATTGCCCCAGCTTGCAAAACTAATTGTACAGCCTCAGGGATTGTCATAAAATAACGCGAAATATTTCGGTGAGTTACAGTTACCGGACCTCCTTTCTTAATTTGCTTTCTGAATAGTGGCACAACTGAACCTGCAGAATCCAACACATTTCCAAACCTTACCATTGAAAAACAAGTGCTGCTTTTAACAGAAAAAGCCTGTAAAATAAGTTCCGAAAAACGCTTAGAAGCCCCCATTACATTAGTAGGCCGAACAGCCTTATCAGTAGAAACCAGCACCATACTATCTACCTTTAGCTCATCAGCAACTCTAGCCACATTATAAGTCCCAATAATATTATTATACACTCCTGAAATAATATTCATCTCAACCATAGGAACATGCTTGTAAGCTGCAGCATGAAAAATAGTGTTGATATTATGTTCGCTAATTATTTTTTTAAGCTGATGATAATTAGTTACAGTACATAAGCATGGTACAATTTTAACACTTTTTAATATTGATGATAATTCTTGATGAATTGAATATAAATTAAATTCAGAGTTATCGAGTAATATAATCTTATCAGGAGAAAGGTTAATAATTTGTCTTGACAATTCAGAACCAATACTCCCTCCGGCACCAGTAATTAAAATATTTTTTCCTGCTATATTCCTTTCAAGTAATTTTTGTTTTGGTGCAACAGGAACTCTACCTAAAATATCAGCAACACCAACATGTTTAATGCTATCAATTGAAACTACACCATCTACTATATTATCCATTGAAGGCAGCACTTTAACCTCAATAGGGAATTTTGTAAGTTTCTGTAGTATTTGTGTCCTTTGCTTATGTGATGCTGAAGGTACTGCAAACAATAAAATCTTTGCTTCCTTCAATTTTATTAATTCTTCAATTTTATCAAAAGGAAAAACCTCCAAAAAATTTAAAATTGTACCTTGTCTAGCTTTATCATCATCAATAAATGCAATTGGTGCATAAACTGCACTTTTCTTTAGACTCTCAACTAATTGCACACCAGCATTACCAGCCCCATAAATTATTGTTTGTTTCCTGGCATTAACAAAGCTATCCCATGAATATAAATAACCTTTAAATAAAAACCTGGTACTCATTACAAAGATATTAATAATGAACCAGAAAATAGGCAAAACAGATCTAGGTAAGTTAGACTCTCTAAAAAACATCATCAAGAACCCAATAATCAAACAACTGATTGTGGTGGCTTGAAATGTTGTGGTAATAACCTTAATACCTATATATTGCAAAACTGACCTATAAAGACCAAGCTTAATAAATAAAGGAATAGTTACAATAGGTACAGCTATAAATATCCATAATGAATCGTAAATATAATCAAATGGAAATGGCTCTCCTAATCGTAAAACAAAAGATAACCACAATGCAAACAGCAGAGTACTGATATCTACAAACAACATAATAAATTGCTTATAAATTCTCTCTAGATTTTGTAATTTAAGCTTCATATAGTTCCTTTATCTTACTCACCACTCTTTTCAAATCTTCAATTGACATGTTGGTTCCTGAAGGTAAGCATAACCCTCTATTAAATAAATCTTCCGAAACACCATTCAAAAAAGATTTACATTCTTTAAAAACAGGCTGCAAATGCATTGGTTTCCAAAGTGGTCTGCTTTCAATATTCTCTTTTTCCAGATGTAAACGCAATTGCTCTCTATCTATTGTTGAATTTTTTGATAAAAGAATAGTAGTCAACCAAAAATTAGAATAACTATCCTCACTTTCATCCAAAAAACTAATTTCTTTAACAGAAGATAATTGCTCTTTATAAAATGATTTAATTGCTCTCTTTTGAATTACTCTTTCTTCTAAAACTTCTAATTGCCCAAGCCCAATTGCTGCACAAATATTACTCATTCTATAATTATACCCTATTTCAGAATGTTCATAATGAGGTTTGTCATCACGAGCTTGTGTAGCTAAGAATTTTGCTTTTTCTACTAAAGCCTTATCTTTACAAAATAAAGCCCCACCACCTGAAGTTGTGATAATCTTATTGCCATTAAATGAATAAACGCCAAATGCCCCAAATGTTCCTAAAGGTTTGTTTTTGTAAGTTGATCCAAGTGCCTCAGCAGCATCCTCAATCACAGGAATATCATACTTAGTAGCAACTTTCATTATTTCATCCATTTTAGCAGGCATCCCATAAAGATGAACTAACATAATTGCCTTTGGCTTTTCATTTTCTAAAATACAACCCTTAATTGCTTTTTCTAATAAAATTGGACACATGTTCCAACTATCAATATCACTATCAATAAAGACAGGATTTGCTCCTACATATGCAATTGGGTTTGCTGATGCTGAAAAAGTAAATGAGGAACATAATACTCTATTTCCTTTTTTTACGCCTAATAAAATTAATGCTAAATGCAAGGAAGCCGTACCACTACTAAGTGCAGCCACCTCAAAACTATTAGAAAGAGCAGACAGTTTTTTCTCAAAACTAGAAATATGAGGACCTGCCGGAGCAATCCAATTTGCTTCAAAAGCATTTTGCACATGTTTCAGCTCATTACCCCCCATATGAGGAGAGGATAACCATATTTTTTTCTTTTCAATCAAATCAATAATTCACTCTAAATATAGTGGCAAATATAATTTTTATGTCAATCCAAAGGTTATTATTATGGTAATAATCAAGATTTAATCTTACTTTATCAGGATAAATTACTTCATCATTAAATTTAAGTGGATTATCCTTTGTTGCTAAAACATCCTCTTCATCATAATATTTCAAACTAGCAACCCCAGTAATACCAGGTCGTAACTCAAGTATTTTTCTATCTTCTCCTTTTAAATTATCTGCATAACCGCAAACATCAGGCCTAGGCCCAACAAGACTCATATCACCTTTTAATACATTCAATAACTCAGGAAGTTCATCCAATTTAAACTTTCTTAAAAAAGCACCGATCTTTGTAATTCTGACATCACCTTTAACAGAAATAGTACTAGTAGAGTTTTGAATCACGGACATAGATCTAAACTTTATCATTTGAAATATTTTGCCATTTTTCCCAATTCTTTTTTGTACAAAAAAAACTGGACCAACAGAAGATATCTTAACCAAAATGGATGCAATAATAAAAATAGGAACTAAAACTATTAGTCCAGTTAATGATGTAATAAAATCAAATAGTCTTTTCATTAGATTCGTCTTATAATTGCATTAAATGCATAATTTAAAAAGCACCAAATACTATAAAAAAAAGATAGCTTTTCAAACTGTCGATAGACCTTCCAAACATCCTTTGCTGCACGCCATTTATTAGCAGTATTAGAAGTTGAAACAATCCTATACTTTGCCAAACTCTCATTTAATCCGTAAGCATCAAATCCTCTTTTCATTATCAACAACCATAAAGCCATATCGTGGGAAGATTTTATAATTGGCATTTCAAAATCTCCTACCTTTTCTTTATCAATGATAACTGTCAAGCAACCGATAATTGTATTTTTCAAATAACCAAAGTAATCAATTTTATTTGGAGCTTTAATCTCAGGAAAAGAGACTGATCCATCTTCTGACATTGGGACATATGTAGTAAAAGAAAATGCAATATCTTCCTTTTCCATAAACTTGATTTGCTTTTCCAACTTACTTTTCTCCCAAATATCATCAGAGTCTAAAAAGGCAATATACCGACCCTTAGCGTTTCCAATGGCAATATTTCTAGCCTTTGCAGCTCCAATATTATTATCCAAGAATGTTACTCTAATCCTCTCATCTTTTTTTTCAAGAGTAAGAAGTAATTCTTTAGAATTATCATCTGAACAATCATCAACTATTAATAATTCCCAGTTAGAATAGGATTGTAATAAAACAGAATTCACACACTCCTCAATAAACTTTGAAGAATTATAAGAAGGTGTTATTATGGAAACTAAACTACTCATCATTACTTAATCTGTAAATACCCAGAAACATACTCTTATATACTTTTGAAATTAAAATATATCCAGCTTTTTTGATACCACTCAAACTTGCATTATTATCACTTCTTGATCCAACCCAAACTGTATTATCAGCATACTCTTCAGCAATAATAGATAAAGCAAAAGGATACAATTGATTACCTCTAAATAAAGGATCTGTATAGCAGTTAGCAATTTGAATATCTTCTTTTCTCATAAAAGAATACTTAAATATTTTTGGTAAGACATTTGAAAAATGAACTATATTTTGATTTTCAAAAATATAAAATATTTTATACCTCCCCAAAGTAAATATATACCAAAATAGATATATCAGTACAGACCCTTCATGTAGTTTTAAATTAAACAAAGATGGATTAAAAAAATTATAATTAAATCTTGCATCAATCTCAATTAATACTGATTTTTCATATTTATAAAATAGAAAAACTGGTTTTGATTGCTTAGTCATAACTCCTTCTTATTTTTTCTTGATTAATTAAAATGTTAAGTTTTATAAACAGCCAAAAATTAAGCGACTTTAATATTAACCTAAAAGGATAGATAACTGTAACAAGAAAACCCACAGGCTTATTGTAAACAATATTAAGCTTGCAATATGCTTTTCTAAATTTAAACTTCTGAATCAGAAAAGATTGAATATTGGTTTCATGAGAGATACTTCTTGCCCCATCATTAACATATTTGAAATTCTTCTCTTTTAAATAATACTGGTTCATAGTATAAAAAAGAGCATAACTAGGATATAACTTCAAATATTCTGGATGAAATTTAATAGTTGAATAGTCACAGTAATCATTAATCACTTTATTTTGGCAATACCCAATCATTTTCCCTTCATTATAAATTCCCCAGAACTCCCAAGTACTATCTAAAGAATCTAACTCATCTTTAAATTGAGGCAAAGTATTTGGCACAAGGTGAGTGTTGTATCGTAAAAAAGCAGCCTTATAACACTCAAAGCCAAACTCTTTCACCTCACATTTATCAATCATTCTTACTTCACACTTCTTAAGCCCTCTTCTAATTTGATTTCTTGTATTTTTACTATATGAGGCGATATCCAAAACTTCATCACAAATAACATACCAAAACTCAGTTTCTTCACGACAATCAAAATTAGTTGTCCACCTTGCAAAAAAAGCTTCTTCCTTATTAATATTTCTTAACACTTCAGTAGCATCTATAGATACTTCAACATGGGGTGGATGTTCAGGTATTAAAGCTCCATTATACTTTCTCCATTTAAGCATCCTAATATATTTTATGAATAAGGTACGTCAAAATATCAAATTGAGTATTTTTAAAATGATAATAAAGCATTTGAATAAAAGTTAAACTACTTCTTTTTTCATCAATTTGAATTCCAAAATTTTTAATTCTTTTTTTTGCTAATCCTTCCCACTTTCCCTTAATTACTCCATTAACAAATGGAATAATATTTTTTCTAGTGGAATAGAAATTATTATATTTCTGAGACCTTAAATTACCCACCTTTTCAAATTCCCAAGCATTTTCATTTTTTTCAAGCAAATCAAGTAGAACTTCTTTCTTCCAAAAAGACCAAACAGTAGAATTTCTATATTTAGTAGCACTATTCTTCTTGAATAAGTCTTTCCTAATTCTTTTTCCTAATGAAATCGATCTATAGAACTGCAAATAATTAAAATCGTTCTCAATAGCATGAAACATTAATTCTTCAATTTTAGTATTATCTACTTTAGCAGTAAGAAAGAGATCATCAAAAGTCAAAAATATATATTTCTCATCTATTTTATTTAAGCTTTTAATTAAATTATCAGACCATGACAATTCATCACCAATTTTTAAAGCAGTGAAAAGTTCACCACTAAACTCTTTATGATTAGTTGTTAGATAAATAGGAATATTAATATCTGACCAAAATTTATCATACGTCTTTTCTAGAGGAAACCAAAGATCCTCAGAAGAATCAAAAGTTGATATTAGAAGTGCGATATTATTCATTTTCAGAATAAATTAAAGGTTTAGGAATAATAATAAAAGATATAATTACAAAAAGTAACCTGGAATCATTTAACATTCCACTAACCAGAGAATTAAGAAAAAAGAATAACAATAAATAAAACAACAGTGGATATAATGAAGTTTTATCATTTTGAAATTTTATCATTTTTTTATAACTCAAATTCAATACAAAAAGCAATAATAATAATAATAATAATAAAGTTTGAATACCATATTCACAAGCAACTTCTAACAATAAATTATGAGGATATTCTAAGGGCATCATATGGGTTGGTCTAATTTCATTGGATAAAGCTTGCCAATTCCCTGCCCCAACCCCTAAAGGATAATTTTGTAAGAGAATAAATGATCCAATGGCTAAATTTGTTCTTGTACTTGTTGATTGCTTACTACCTCCTTTCTTTGAAACATTCATAAATACTCTCTCAAACTCCACAACCTTTGATATTTTATTTCCAATTCCCGGAAATAATAGTAAAGAAAATAATAAACAAAATACAATACCTATTTTAACAATTACTTTGTTAAAATTTAAAATTACAAAAATAAAACCTGTAAGAAACAAAGCTAATATCGGCCCTCTACTTCCACTAGCTAAGGCCAAAATGAAAAATAAGACTATAACAAGATACTTATAAAATGCTTTAATCCTAATTGGCAAAAACAAAAGAGACAAGATACCAAATCCCATCCACCTGGCAAAAACAATAGGACCACCCCCAAGTGCAGCCATACGACCATCATCCCTAGCAGATATTGACAATCCAACTGATGAAAGTAGAGCTAAAAAACAACTTACTCCTAAAAGGATATAAAATGTCTTTAGCACATCAACTCTATTATATTTTTCAATTATAATAATAGAAACTGGTACGATAATAAGCCAAAAATTGATAAACTTTTCAAAACCAAATTCCGTAACATCAAAAATAAGCCACAACATAGGACCAGTAATCAAAACTAATAAATAGAAAGAATAAAGTAAAACTTTAGATTTTGAAAACACTGTCTTTTTGATAGAGGAAAACAATATTAACACTGATATTAAATACACAACACTAACAATTACTACTAAATTAATACCCGCAATTACTAATCTATCATCATAAACTCTGCCTATAGCTAAAAGAGCACAAGCTGAAAACATAAATGCCCAAGAAAAAAACGCGTTACCTTTCATATTTAATATATTTAAAATATGAATAAATTGAAAGAATTACAGATACTGCTGAAGATATATACATCAACAAAAATGAACTTTCTTTTGATGTATATAAATTAAAATTTGAAAACACTATAGCAAAAACTATACTCAACAAGAAAAAGATTACCATTCCTAATCTAATATTTTTTGTTTTTTCTATTGACAAACTAAGAAAAGGTTGAAACAATATTGTTGAAACAAACAACAATAAGAAAGCAAAACTTAATTCATATAAGTATGAGGCAGTTTGTTCTACATCAGAAATATTAAAGGCACCTCTTAAATAGACAAATTTAACAATATCAGTACTGTAAAAATACAAAGCTAAAACCATAAGTAAACCTACGAAAATAGATATGAATAAAGAATACATCATTAATATAGTACTCTTTTTGATTGTAATTTTTCTTAACAAAAGAGTACTTACATTACCAATAACAGCTGTTAATAATGAATTAAGCAGAACAACAGCATACATAAAGAACGTTATGTCATTAGAACCATCAGCACCTGCCATAAAACGGGAGGAAATAATAATAATATTTGCAAAATTACCAAGAATAAGAGTAGATAAATTAAAATCAGAATGATTTAACCTAATTTCTAAGCCAGAACTCTCCTTTTTTAATGGTCTTACAAAGGAAAAATACATACTGAATATCCCAACTAGCCTACTTAATGCTAAACCAATAACAGAACTAAAACTAATCAACGGATAAACTAAAAAAGTAAATACTACTGAATTAGTTACTGAAGCATAAGAATATCTTAAAAACAAACCTCTTGCTTGAAAAACAGTAAGAAATATAGTGTTTATGAAATTAAAACAAATACTAAAACTTAATACAAGAGATACTCCAAAAAACAATAAATTACTCTCTAGGTTCAGGTAAAAGATAACTACCGTTTGGATAAACTGACTAATAAAAAATAAATAAATAGATGATTTATTTGAGAACCTAAATACCTCAGTCAATGAAACCTCATTATTCTTTTCATAAAACTTTGTGAATTTCGGAAGCAAATTAGCCTTTAATGCGTTTCCTGCAGTTACTTGTGAAAAGAAATCCGCTACTACTCTCAATAACAGAAAGTTTGCATATAAAATGGAAGACCCAAGAAAGAAAGCAATTACTAATTCTCTTATTAAACCAAGAACTTTTTGGAAAATATTAGTGAAAAATAGATTTGAAAAATCTTTTAGCAATTGAGAACCAAAAAAATTCTTTAGACGCATATATGTTATGCTTTTACACCAATCTGAATATACTTAAAACCATTACCTTCAATAAATTCTTTTTTAAACTGATTTCTACCATCAATAAATAAATTCCCGTTCATTTTGGATTTAATTAGATCAAAATCTGGACTTCTAAATTCTTTCCATTCAGTTACTAATATTAAAGCATCAGCACCTTCTAAAACTGAATACTTATCATTACAATAGTTAACTTTTATATCTTTTAAATAAAATTTTGCCTCATCCATTGCTTTAGGGTCATAAGCACTTACTTCTCCACCAGCCTTTACTATTGATTGAATTAAATTAATTGATGGTGCTTCTCTCATGTCATCAGTCTCAGGCTTAAAAGACAAACCCCATACAGCAATTTTTTTTCCATGCAAATCATCTCCAAATTGACTAACTAATTTAGAAAATAAGACTTTTTTCTGAGCTTTATTTACTCGTTCAACAGATGATATCAATTCAGGATTATACCCATGATCATTAGCAATATTAACTAAAGCCTGAACATCTTTTGGGAAACAACTTCCACCATAACCACAGCCAGGGTAAATAAATTGGTAACCAATTCTCTTATCACTTCCAATACCGGTACGAACATGATTCACATCAGCACCAACACTTTCACAAATATTTGCTATCTCATTGATAAATGAAATTTTGGTAGCTAACATAGCATTAGCAGCATATTTAGTCATCTCTGCTGAACGAATATCCATACCTATAAACCTATCATTACTCAAAGTAAAAGGATCATATAGGTTACGCATAAGCTGCATAGCATTTTTGTCATCAGCACCAACTACTACCCTATCAGGGTGCATGAAATCCTTAATAGCAGCACCTTCCTTTAAGAATTCAGGATTAGACACAACATTAAAAGTTAAAGATGAATCCCTTACGTCTAATGCAGATTGAATTTTTTCTTTAACCTTATCAGCTGTCCCTACAGGCACAGTTGATTTATCAACTATCACTAAATGATGTTGCATATTTTCTCCAATAGACTGAGCAACCTGAAGTACATATTTTAAATCAGCCGATCCATCATCACCCATAGGGGTTCCTACAGCAATAAAAACTACTTCTGCAACAGATAAAGTATCTTTAATATCAATAGAAAATTTTAAAGAACCTTTAGCAAAATTATCTCTTACTAAAGCTGATAATCCAGGTTCATAAATAGGAATAATACCATTTTTTAACTTATCTATTTTTGATTGATCTACATCAACACAAACTACATCATTGCCCATTTCAGCAAAACAAGCAGCAGCAACTAAGCCAACATATCCTGAACCTATAATTCCTACTTTCATATTAAATAATTTTAACTTCTTTAACTAGAGCAACAAACAAACCAAAAATAAAAGACAAAATAGCACCTAAAACTCCTAAGATTAAAATATCATCCTCTTTCTGATTTACCTTGGCAAAATTTTGGACAAATGTTAAAGGTTTTAATAAGTCCTGTTTAGTTTTTATATCTTCTCTTAGTTGACTAAGTAAAATAATTTGATTACTAACAACACTGCTTTTTCCACTAACTATATTTACAGAACTAACATCTAAACTATTTTCAGCACCAACTAGTCTAATCTTATCTAACATTTCCAACTCAGCATTAATATCATTAATAATTTCAGTGTTTGACACTAAATAACTATTGTGATATTGCTTAATAAAAGAATTATTTGAAAAATAGTAAATAAGACCTTCCTCAAATTGATCAATACTTGTATTATCAAATGTAGATAATACAATTTCAAATTTATTGAGAGCATAAAACTTCTCATTCATATCTTGCTGATACAATTGTTCAGCTTCTATATTTCTTAAAGCTGAAGCAATTTCTATATCTAAACCTAATGAAATTGATAAAGCTAAATAATCCTCATTTTCAATATTAATTTGTAAATGATTAATCAAATCAATAGCTGTTCTTTGGCTTAAATCCTCAATCTGTTCTTGTCTTTCGTATTCAGAAATACCTGACATACAAATTGCTTTTGTTTCATAATAAGGAGTTTTAAATTTCTGATATCCTACAACACAAATAATACCAGCTCCAATAAAAACTAAAAGTAATCTACTATTTCGAGAAATAAATTTTACAAAATTAGAAAATAGTTCACTTAAATTTAATTCATCTGTCATTTCATTTTTATTTTAAATTTTACAAATGCAATTATTATAAATCTCTATAATGCTCAAAATTGAATTTTCTTATTATTAAGCTATCATAAACTGAATAGCTAAAAAAAATTCATGAAAAAGATTTAAATAATAATTTCTACAACTAATATATATCCAAATTAAAAAAGCCCCATTAGGGCTTTTTATTATTTATTAATAAACGAGATTAATATTCCCAAAGATCATGCTCAATATTAAATATTTCAGTTTTAATTCGCTCTGCTTCTAATAACGCATCAAGACCAACCATGTATTCATTTATCTTTCTATCCATAACACTTGACTCTTTCACAATAGTACTCCCAAACATTCTTTTCCAAAAAATATCATCATAGGTTCTTCTTTCAGCATTATTTTTAACTAAATTAAAAACTTCCGCATTAATCAAAATTTCTCTAGCTTCTGGAAAATACACCCAAAATAATGGAGAAAAAGTACCTAATATTTGTCCATTAACTTCATCTTTATCTTCTTGTAAAGGAGCTAAACCGATAATACGCACATCCATAACCGATCTCTGTTTATCAAAGAACCACTCTTCTTTTAATCTCCATTTTTTGATTGAATTTCTATTAAATTCAGTCACATTCAATTCCATCCTTGTAGCTTCATCAGGATCAGCACCTTCTGCTACAGCATCCCAATCAACTACCTCAACCATTTCTTCTTTAGCCCCTCCAATTTTTTTGATAGCATCTTGAGACATTTCCTCTCTAAATTCATCATCCATAGCAGCATTATCATATGCAGTAATACTACCTTCCTGTATTGCAGAGTAGATTACATCAATTAAACTCTTTCTATCTTGAATAGTATGACCAACACCATCATTTTCAGGATAATAAAAAGGATGATTAATTTTTTGACGTAAATCTATTTCCCTCCAAATTTTACGAGACCACATTACATCTGCTTGACGTAAAGGAGCATAATGCTGAACTTTTTTATTATGGTGCTTATCTTTTTTATACACAGAATTCATATCCTCTGTAGTCAAAATATCTTGAGCATTTACACCAACTAAACAAAGAGTAGATGTTACTAATAATAAGATTAATTTTTTCATAATTTTATGTTATTTAATTTCTATCACTAATGGATCTAAAGGACGTACTGCAGTATTTTTAGCATCTACCCTTTTAGCCTTAATATTTGAAATGGTTATTGCATTACCTGATTTTGTATTCTTAATAATACTTATCATTTTAGGAGTAAACTTAGGACCTTTAGCATCTTCCTTCATTTGCTCACCTTTATAGACACCTGATAAGCGATAAGATGTAACTACATACCTTACACCTTTAAAATCAAAATCCTTTAACTCTGCACCTAAACCACCAGCATTTACCATTTTCATTTTATCAATTACTGTACTACCATTTACTTCTAATGTAAACTGAACTTTTGGTTTTGGAGGGGGAACTTCTTTTACTCTAAACTCCATTTCACCCATTTTAGTACGCTTACCATTTACTTCTGCAAAAAGAGATACCATTGCCTTTCCTTTTTTAGAAGGACGAGCAGAATATTCTCCTAATGATTTTTTAACTACTGAAACTTTACCATTATTAATTACTGCTGAAATTACTCCTGCAGTATATCCAGGAACAGAAATTTTAAGTGGGTTGTCAACCTCTAAATATAAAATATTCATATTTGTTGGCGAAACAACAGCAGTTTTAGCAGCTACCAAATATTGACCTCTAAAAGGATACATTTTAGTACCGTTATCAGTTTTCATAGCAATTAAACCTCCCCACTTTTGGTTACCCTCTGATGATGCTCGCCTTGCGAACATTCCTTTACCATTTACAACTTTAACTGTTTCATAATCATCACCAATCATCTCATATTTCCCTCCTCCTAATGAATCGTATTCTCCAACATAAATAATTGGTGCTTGAGTAGTATCCTTAGCTGCAATAAATATTTGAGCCCTAAAAGAATCACCTTTTAATACAAAATTAGAATTTGGAATTTGAATACCTTCAGCAGAAGTAAACTTCAATGATCCTGCATCAATATTCTCTCTTAACATATTAATAACATCTGCTTCAGTGTTTCGAACATCAGATTGCATTTTAGAAAGTAGAGTTAATGCTCCAACAGAAGGCATATCATAAAAATTATATTCTTCCCATAATTGTTTTTTACCTTTTATTTTTTTATCTTCATAATTACAAGTTTCATTTATTGAAGTGATTAATGATTCATTACCTTCAGCAATAGAAATAAGTGAATTTTTATATGTACTCAAATCAGTTTTTAAATCTGTTGCAATATTCTTTTTTCTTTTTGAACTATAAAATAAATCACCAGCAGCATGTCTATCATCCTTATTAGTTAAAGCGCCAATACTCATTAATTTTTGATTATCACTTAAAAGATCCCAACTTAACTCAATTGATTTTTCCTCAATTAAATCGCCTTCATTATCTTTAATTTCACTATCATATCCTAAGTAAACTTTCTTATCTGCAGCTAAAACAAGATTATATTTCATTTCTTGTAAAGAAGCAACTAATTTATCCGCTTCATCTTTAATTTCATAAGCTTGTTTTCTGTAAGGTCCAGCCTTAACAGGATTCACCTCAGCTGCAGCATCAAATGCAGCATAAGTATCTCCATTTTTTGCATTAAAATTAGTAGTTGTTCTAGTAATACCTTTATTTACTTCAAAAAATGAATTTAATACTTCTTTGGATACATTCAATGCAAGAAGTGCGGTAAGCACTAAATACATCATGTTAATCATCTTCTGTCTTGGCGACAAATTACCTCCAGCCATATTTATTTATGTTTTTTAAGTAATTAATGATTATTATTTATTTGGATTCATTGCAGTTAGCATGTTTCCATATACTTTATTTAATTGCTCTAAATTATCAGCCAAACTACTAACTTGCTCTTGGAATCTTTTAGAATCGTCTACTGAAGACTGTAAGTTTTGTAAAAATAATGTTGTAGCTTCCATCTGATGATTAGAAGTTTGTAACTGTAATTCATATAAGGAATTCAAAGCATTCATATTCTTTACTCCTTCCTGAATTTGTGAATTATATTCTGAAATACCAGAAGCAGCAGTAACTGTTTCATTCAATTGTCTTGCAGAATCTCCAAATGATCTTAAGCCTTCATTTAAACTTTCAATCAATTCATTATCAATTTTTGCTTTTGCTAACGCATCATCTAGTTGTTGAGCTGGACGCTTAGCGCTATTTGGATCCTCCATATGAGCAAGTTCAGGATAAACTAATGACCAATCAACCTCTGTAGCAGGCTTTTCAAAAGCAGAGAAAAAGAAGATAATAGCCTCAGTACTTAAACCAAGTATTAACATAAGAGAGGCTCCAGGTAAATGCTCAATTTTAAATAATGCACCAATAATTACTAAAGCTGCTCCCCAACCATACAATTTTGGCATCATTGTTTTATACCATTTTGCTTCTGTAATATTCCCTATTGATTGTATAATATTTCCTAAACTCATTCTTTTATTTTTTTTGTTATTTAATATTTATTTTAAAATTCTATTCAAAATCTTTTTTATCCCTTCCAAGGAAATCAACTGCACATCTAAAACCAATATAACTTTTTGCAGTATCTTGATACTCAAAAGTTCTTGTACTTGTTTGTATAAAATAAGCTATATCTTTCCAAGAACCTCCTCTGATAGATTTTCTTTTCAGTACAGCATGGTCATCTTCACTTGCATCATAGTGGTAATCCATATTCATATCATGAGAATATGAAAAAGCAGATTCATCATAAGCATTTGACGTCCATTCAGCAACATTTCCTGCCATATCATAAAGTCCAAATCCATTAGGATTATAAGATGCTGTTTTAATTGTTTTAAGACCTCCATCCGCAGTATAGTTACCTCTTAAAGGTTTAAAGTTTGCTAAAAAACAACCCTTAATATTACGAGTATAAGGACCACCCCAAGGGTAAGGAGAGAAATCTAAACCTCCTCTTGAAGCATATTCCCATTCTGATTCTGTAGGCAATCTAAATTCAGGCAATACTGGCTGTTTAATCTTTCTTAAGAAAGCATTCATCATTTGCGTTCTCCATTTAGCAAATGCAGTAGCTTGTTTCCAGTTAATTCCAACTACCGGGTAGTCATCAAAAGCTGAGTGAAAGAAATAATTCTTAGTATACGGATCATTAAAAGAATATGCGTAATCGTGAATCCAAGTTAATGTATCAGGGAAAATTGAAACTTCAACTTCAGATAAAAATTCACTTCTATCTCTCTTACCAGTAGCGTCACCCTCTCTTTTTGATTTACTTGCAGCTGCTTGAACATCTAACACTTGATATTTATATACATACTTTCTTGTATCAAATTCTCTTCTACCATTCAATCTTTCATGTTCTGGCAAATACATTTCTTCTTCAAGTATTTCTCTAACCTCTTGATCATTCCATCTAATTTTAGTATTCCAGTTAATTTTTGCTGGCTCCAAGAAATTACCGAAATTATCTTCCTCAATTAGGTGTCCTTCAATTCCTGCTTCACCTAAAATAATATGCGCTAAAGAATCTCTCACCCATGTTACAAATTGGCGATATTCATTATTAGTAATTTCAGTTTCATCCATATAGAAAGCTCCAACAGAAATAGTTTTTGAAGCTGTTACATTTGCAAAAGGAACATCTTGATCAGAAGGTCCCATATTAAAACTTCCTTGAGGGATAAACACCAATCCGTAAGGATCTGTAGGATTCCAAATTTTTCTGTTTTGCGATCCAATTAATTCACCATTACCTGAACTACCACAAGCACTTAATAGTGCTACAATTGAACTTAATAATATTATTTTTTTCATATTCATATTTATTTATCACTTTCGTGAGTTAAATCTATTTTATAAGAATCTTGGGTTTTTGTATTTTGAAATTGCTTTGTTTGTTTTAATCTTAAAATTATAACCCAACATAAATTCCAACGAATTTGACATTGCATTCATTATTGTAACATCATAAGCTAATCCAAATCTTAAATCTTCATTCACATTCATACCAGCTAACAAACTTATCCCTTCATCTAACCTATAACTAACGCCACCCCACATTTTATTATTGTATATTAAATTTGTATTAATATCCAACTGTGAAGTTGCTCCATCTGATTTCAAATATATTGACGGGTTCAATGAAAGTAAAGAACTAAGCTCATGATAATAACCTGCAATTAAAAAATAATGTCTGGTTAAACTAAAATTCTGACCATCACTCCACTCTATTGTTGGCTCTGTCATATGCGCAGAAGAAAGACCGATATATACATCTTGAGTATTATAATAAACACCAGCTCCAATATCCAAACTTGACCCTTTCACATCTCCTGTAGGTATTGCGGGATCTCCACTCTGAGCTGATCTCAAAGCACCACCATTTAAACCACTTTGATACATTCCTACTGACATTCCCATTCCAATTTGCCCAACACCTAATTCAGTACGGTAAGCATAAGAAGCTTGTAAACCTAAATTACTAAACTCAGCAATATTATCCTTAACAACATTCAAACCTACACCTCCATATAAGAATGGTAACTCAGCATCAACGCTGAAATTTTGAGTTGAAGCAGCAGCACCATCATCACTAAATCCCATCCATTGAGACCTATGCAAAATTGAAGTAGCTATAACCCCTCTACTTCCTGCAAAACCAGGATTATTCGCTAATTTATTAAACATATTCTGCGTGAATTGCGGGTCTTGTTGCGCAGAAACAGTAATTACTGATATAACAGCTAAGATTAGTATAATTATTTTCTTCATATTTATTTATCTATTGAAAATTTTGGCGCTAAAATAAACAAATTTTAATTAAGGGTACTAATTACTATCGACTATCTTATGTAATAAATATAAAATGAAATAAGATTTGGAACCTAGCAATCTAACTATCAAGGCGTTTAATTAAATAAACTTATTGTAAGTTTTTAGCCATCTCTCTGGCACTTCACCCTGATTTGCCACTTCATAGTCCCGATAAGAGCAAGCAACAAAGTAATTTTGAAGTTGTTTTTCACCTTCTTTCTTAAAAGGAACTCCCATCCACCACCTACCACTGCTTTGGCTTTTGTAAAATACAATTTCATTTTTACCATCTTCAAAAGCAACTGTGTATTTTATGCAGTTTTTTAAATTAGGATTTAGTTCTTGCTTTCTCATTTTGTACCCATCAATAAAATACCAAAGCATTTGAGCCATTAACTGAGCAGTCTGATTACTTTCATCTAATTGCTGATTATACTCAAATAAACCGACAGCTGTTAGCTTGTCACTCACACCAGCATAACGCATGATTTTGCAGGCTTCTTCTCCATTTAATCCATTAGGGGAGCTATAAACATTAGCATGAGCATATGCATTTTGAATTACCGAAATATCAAAACTTAAAAAGTCAGTATTTCTCATTACTGGTTCTACTTCCTGAAAATTAGCTTTCAAATCACCCAATCTAACAATATCAAAATTCATGCTTTGTAGCATTTCAGCAGCTACAGGAGAAACAAAGTAAGACTGATATCCTAAATTAACATAATGAAAAAGATGACTCGGTTTATGACTTATCATCTTTCCTAAATGAGAATAGGACGCTAAATTATCTTTTTCCATACCAATATCAAAACTTTTATCAACTGAGGTAAGGGTAATGTATTTTTCTAAAGAAGCATACGCTTTATAAACAGCATAACTAACATCATGTCCACCCCCAATAATAATAGGGATAATTCCATCATGAAGTAAAGCCCTACAAACATCCTGAATTAATTTAAATGATTCCTTACGAGTTGGCATTAACTTCAATGTACCTAAATCAACTACTCTAGGCATCTTATCCTGATGCAATTGATAAAAAGAAGCTCTTATTTTACAATCATTTGAAATTGAACTATTTTCTGAACCTTCATATTCAGGAACATTAAAAATTGCAATCTCAGCAAATTTTACTTCAGGGAAACTACCTTCAGAATGAAAATCAATTAAACGACCTACTTGTGTAATACCCCAACTATCCTTTGAAGCATACACTTCAGAATTTAAAGATTCAAAATAGGCGCTTAACTCAATCATTATTTCTTCTTACCTCTGGACTTTTTCTCTGGTTGATTTTCCCAAAGCGTAATACATTCTTCTCTATTTAAATCCTTAGGCTCAGTTCCTTTTGGTATTTTAACATTTATCTTTTTACCTTTTGGTGGGGACACCTGAATAAAAGGACCATATCTTCCATTCAAAACCTGAATTAAAGGATCTCCATCAAAATTAGCAATTAATCTATCTTTATCAGCTTGAATTTTAATTTTTATCAATTCTATTGACCTTTCTAAATCAATAGTTAAAGGATCTTCATCATCATCTTTTTTAATAGAAGTGAATTTACCATCATATCGCAAATACGGACCAAACCTACCTACTGAAGCTACAATTTCTTTTTCGTCCCACTCACCAACTGTTCTTGGTAATTTAAACAAATCCATTGCTTGTTCTAGAGTTATTGTCTGTATCGTTTGCCCTTTCATTAAAGAAGCAAACTTAGGTTTTGGAGCATTTTCATCCTCTTGCTTTTCACCCATCTGCACCATAGGACCAAATGGACCAATTCGTGCAAACACTTTCTCTCCATTTACAGGATCATTTCCTAGTTCTCTTTCGCCAGAAGCCTTACCGACATTACCGATTACATCCTCTACTTTGGCATGAAATTCACCGTAAAAAGAGGCTATCATTTCATTCCAAACTTTTTTACCTTCAGCTATCTCATCAAACTCAGTCTCCACTGAAGCCGTAAAGCTATATTCCATTACATCCGAGAAATGTTCAACTAAAAAATCAGTAACTACAATCCCTACATCAGTTGGAAATAATTTTTTATTCTCAGCTCCAGTAATTGATGTATGCTCTGATTTTGTAAGGTTCCCATCTTTTAATTCTATAAGCTGAGACACACGCTCAAATCCATCTCTATTTTCTTTTTCAACATACCCTCTTTTCTGAATAGTAGTAATTGTAGCTGCATAAGTTGAAGGCCTTCCAATTCCTAACTCCTCCATCTTTTTTACTAAACTTGCCTCAGCATATCTTGCTGGCGGACGAGAAAACTGTTCAGAAGCAATTGCTTCAGAAAGCCCTAAAGCTTCCCCAACTTCAAGCTTAGGTAACATTCCTTTTTGCTCCTCATTTTCATCATCCTTTCCTTCCAAATAAACTTTCATAAATCCTTCAAAAGTTATCACCTCTCCTTTTGCAACAAATTGCTCTGCTGTATTTGAAATGCTAATTTTTACTGTTGTTCTGTCAAACTGAGCATCTGCCATCTGAGAAGATATTGTTCTTTTCCAGATCAAATCATATAACCTTTGATGTGAACTATCACCATCAACTGTTTTATTGTTCATGTATGAAGGACGGATAGCCTCATGAGCTTCCTGCGCTCCCTTTGCTTTACTAGTATACACTCTTCTTTCGGCAAAATCCTCACCATAAAGGTTAGTAATTTCTAATTCTGCTGCAGCTAGAGCATCTTGAGATAAATTAACACTATCAGTTCTCATATAAGTAATCATACCTGCCTCATATAATTTTTGTGCCACCATCATAGTTTGATTTACTGAAAATCCTAATTTACGAGAAGCCTCTTGCTGTAAAGTAGAAGTAGTAAAGGGTGCTGTTGGTGACTTTTTTGCTGGTTTTTGTTCTAAAGATTCTACTGAGAAAGTAGCATCCTTACATTTTTCCATAAATGCATATGCATCTTCATTAACTTTAAATCTCTGTGGCAATTCTGATCTAACTATTTTACCATCACTATTAACAAAAAAGGCAACTACCTTATAAGATGAAACAGGAGTGAAATTAGTGATTTGGCTTTCACGCTCAACAATTAAACGCACAGCTACTGATTGCACTCTACCTGCCGATAACCCTTGCTTTACTTTCCTCCAAAGCACAGGTGAAAGCTCAAAACCTACTAATCTATCCAATACACGTCTAGCTTGTTGCGCATTCACTAAATTAATATCTAAAACTCTAGGATTCTCAACTGCTTTAGTGATTGCTTTCTTTGTAATCTCATGAAAAACAATTCTTTTAGTAGTAGCTGCGTCCAATTTTAATGCTTCAGTTAAGTGCCAAGCAATAGCCTCCCCCTCACGATCCTCATCCGTAGCAAGCCAAACCGTTTCAGCTTTTTTCGCTACACTCTTAAGGTGGCTTACTACTTTAGTTTTATCTTCTGATATCACATAATTAGGTTGAAAACCATTTTCAATATCAATAGCCATTCCTCCTTTTTTAGGCAAATCCCTAATATGCCCAATACTTGACTCAACAACAAAGTCTTTACCCAAAAAACCTTGTATTATCTTTTTCTTTGCAGGTGATTCTACAATCACTAAATTTTTAGCCATAAGTTCTGTTTTATAAATGTTGTGCAAATTAAAGAAACTTTTTTTGAATAAAACAAATCGAAAAAACTTGGCAGTTTCCATTATATTATTTATAATATAAGTAAAATAAAGCACTGCCACATTGTCAGTTTTTTACTATTTTTGCATTTCAAATACCCAAAAATGAACATAGAAAAGCTGTTAGAAAAAAAAGTAGACGAAAATAAACAGGGGGAGGTTTTACAGTTATCTGGAAGTAAAAAAACCGGCCGTAAAATGTATATTGAAAGCTATGGTTGTCAGATGAATTTTTCAGATAGTGAAATTGTAGCTTCAATACTTGCTGATGAAGGTTTTACAACAACAAAAGAAATAACGGAAGCTGATTTAGTATTTGTAAATACTTGTTCAATTAGAGAAAAAGCTGAACTAACAGTTCGTAAGCGATTGGAATTCTATAATTCAATAAAAAGAGATAAAAACCCAGGAATGTTAGTGGGCGTTTTAGGCTGTATGGCCGAACGTTTGAAAGAACAATTCTTAGAAGAAGAAAAATTAGTAGATCTTGTTGTTGGTCCTGATTCTTACCGAGATTTACCTAACCTTATTGCAAAAGTAGAAGACGGAAGAAAGGCTGTAAATGTCTTTTTATCCTTAGAAGAAACTTATGCTGATATTAGCCCTGTAAGACTTGGAGGAAATGGAGTTACTGCATTTGTTTCTATAACTAGAGGGTGTGACAACATGTGTACCTTTTGTGTAGTACCTTATACTAGAGGAAGAGAAAGAAGTAGAGACCCAGAAAGCATACTAAAGGAATGTCAAGATTTATTCAATAATGGTTATAGAGAAATTACTTTATTAGGACAAAATGTTGATTCCTATTTATGGTTTGGAGGTGGCGCTAAAAAAGATTTTAAGAAAGCAAGTAGCACAGAAAAAGAAAATAGCTTAAATTTTGCGAATTTATTAGATAAAGTAGCTCAAGTAAATCCTAAATTAAGGATTCGCTTTTCAACTTCTAACCCACAAGATATGGGGGTAGAAGTAATTGATACTATGTCAAAACATAATAATATTTGTGACCACATACATCTACCTGTTCAATCCGGAAGCTCACGCATCTTAAAACTAATGAACAGAGGATATGACAGAGAAAAGTATTTTAAATTAATTGATGATATTAAGCAAAGGATTCCTGATTGTGCAATATCAATGGATATGATAATTGGTTTCTGCTCAGAAACAGAGGGAGATCATAAAGAAACACTCTCATTAATGGATTACGTATCCTATGATTTTGGATATATGTATAAATATTCTGTTAGACCAAACACTCCCGCTTCAAGAATGGAAGATGATGTCCCTAAAGAATTAAAGCAAATAAGATTAGCTGAAATAATTGAAAACCAACTAGCACATTCCTTAGTGCACATGAAAAAGAAATTAGGAAAAACTTTTGAAGTTTTGGTTGAGGGATATTCAAAAAAATCAGACCAACATTTTTATGGCAGAACAACTCATAATTCAGCAGTGATATTTGAAAAAGGAAATCATAAACTAGGCGATTATGTAATGGTGAAAATTGATGACTGTACATCAGCAACCCTAAAAGGTAAAGTTATATAAATATGAATAATCAGCAAGCTAAACAAAGATTTGGGATTATTGGGAACAGCCCAAAACTAGCAAGAGCAATTGATGTAGCCTTGCAAGTTGCTCCTACTGATATTTCAGTTTTGGTGGTAGGAGAAAGCGGTACTGGGAAAGAAAATATTCCAAAAATTATTCATCAGAATAGTAAAAGAAAGCATGCTCCCTATATTGCTGTAAATTGTGGAGCTATACCTGAAGGAACAATTGATAGTGAATTATTTGGACACGAAAAAGGTTCTTTTACAGGAGCACACGATAGTCGAAAAGGATATTTTGAAGCTGCAAACGGAGGAACTATATTTTTAGATGAGGTGGGAGAGCTACCAATGGCATCACAAGCAAGATTGTTAAGAGTATTGGAGAATGGAGAAATTATTAAAGTAGGCTCCTCCAAAGCGCAGCAAACTGATGTAAGAATTATTGCAGCAACAAATGTAAATATACTGGAAGCTGTTAAGCAGGGGAAATTCAGAGAGGATTTATATTACCGACTAAACACCATTAGCATACAATTGCCACCACTACGAAAAAGAGGTGATGATATTTATTTATTATTCAGGAAGTTTGCAGCTGATTTTGCTGACCAATACAACACACCACCAATACGACTTACTGATGATGCTGTAGAAATACTCAAAGATTATAACTGGCCAGGTAACATTAGGCAATTGCGCAATTTTGTGGCTCAACTTTCAGTTATTGAAGAAGAAAGAATGATAACAGCTGATAAATTGCAAGAGCAGTTACCTAACATTTCAACTAGTGGTTTAGTTAAGTTTGAGGACAAAAATAAAGCCGATTTATCAGAAAGAGAAATCCTGTACAAAGTGCTTTTTGATATGAAAAGGGACTTAACGGAACTAAAAAAGATTACTTTTGACTTGATGCAAAAACAAGGAAATACTGAAATAATGCAAATGGCAAACCCTACCCTTTTTAAGGAAACGGAAGATACTAGCATACTGATAAATCAGAATAATAGAGCAGGGTTAATTGAAGTAGAAGAGTCTTTATCCTTGTTTGAACAAGAAAAAAGATTGATTGAGAAGTCCTTATTAAAACACAAAGGAAAAAGAAAAGATGCTGCTGCTGAACTTGGAATTTCAGAAAGAACTTTATATAGAAAACTAAAAGAATTCGGATTATAATGAAACTAATTTTAACAATTACACTCAGTATTTCTCTTACTTCATGTGGAATTTATTCTTTTACGGGTGCATCAATTCCAACAGAAGCCAAAACAATATCGGTAGACTACTTTACCAACAAGGCAGCTACTGTACAGCCTTCTTTAAGTCAAGTTTTTACAGAAAGGTTAAAGGACATGTTCCTAGAACAAACTAATTTAAGCCTTAGTGAAAATGAAGGTGACTTAGGCTTTAGCGGTTACATAAGCAAATATCAGATAAAGCCAATGGCAATTAAGGCTAACGAAACAGCTGGCCAGAACCGATTGACTATTGCTGTAAAAGTAACTTATAACAATAGTTTAGATTCCGAAAATAACTTTGAACACACCTTTAGCCGCTATCGTGATTATGATAGTGCACAAAATATTTCTGATATTGAAAACACTTTAATTGAAGAAATTACGAATGAGTTAGCAGAAGACGTTTTCAATAAAGCATTTGTAAATTGGTAATGGATAATTTAGTACAACATATTCAAAATCCACAGCAAATAGCTAGTGAGGATGTTACTAAACTAGACGGGTTATTACAAGAATTTCCCTACTATCAAACTGCCCAATTACTAATAACCAAAGGACTTTTAAATACGGATAGCATTCGCTATAACCGACAATTAAAAAAAGCTGCTGCTTATTCTTTAGATAGAAAACAACTTTTTAAACTTATTATCTTAAATAAAATTGAGCAACCAATCATTGCGAATAAAAGTGAAAAAATAGAAGATACTTTAACAATAGGAAAGCCTTTAGCTTTTGATAAAGAGGAAGAATATTCATTTTCAGAATGGTTAGCTTTATCAAAAGTTAAGAAAATTGATAGAACACCTATACCCAACACAAAACAGCTAATTGATAATTTTATTGATAAAAAAATTAGCATTAGCAAACCCAAAAAGACTACTTTCTTCAAACCTATGGATGTAGCCAAGGAAAGTTTAATTGAAAATGAGAGCTTAGTCACTCCTACTTTAGCTAAAGTTTACTTGGAGCAAGGCCATTATGACAAGGCAATTTCAGCTTACACAAAATTAAGCTTGAAATATCCAGAAAAAAATAGTTTATTTGCAAACCAAATTAAATTGATCAATAAATTAAAAGAAAAATAAAATGTACACGATTTTTGCAATCCTTATCATCATAACATCTATCCTATTAGTATTAGTTGTCTTAGTTCAAAACCCTAAAGGTGGAGGATTATCATCATCATTTGGTGGTGGTGGTGGAAATCAAATTATGGGTGCTAAGAAAACAACTGACTTTTTAGAAAAAGCAACTTGGACTTTAGCTGTCGCATTAATTTCTTTAAGCTTATTATCTAACTTTGCTATCCCAAGGGAAAATACTGAAGATAACATTGAAATAAAAGCACAAGAGCAAATTGACAATGCTGTAATCCCTAACTTACCAGCCAACCCTACACAAGGAGAGTAATTTCTTTAGCTGTACAATACAGCAAAAATTTCCTACTATTTTCAAGAAACACAAACGCTTTGCGTTTAGTCTGCCATAATTTTATTTATTTTGGCAGACTGTACTATGGCACACTTTGTGCATTTAGTATTATTACAAACAACTAATAAAATTATAAATATGTCAAAGATAAATATCATCCCTCTTGCTGACAGGGTAATTATTAAGCAAGAAGCAGCTGAAACCACTACTGCATCAGGAATTATAATACCAGACACCGCACAAGAAAAACCACAAAAAGGAAGTGTAATTTCGTGTGGAAAAGGAACTAAAGATAATCCTATTACTGTTAAAGCTGGCGACATTGTACTGTACGGAAAATATGCAGGTACAGAATTAAAACATGAGGGAGAGGATTATCTTATTATGAGAGAATCAGACATTTTAGCAATCATAAAATAAAACAACATGGCAAAGAATATAATATTTAATACAGAATCAAGAGATGCATTAAAAAGAGGAGTAGACGCCTTAGCTAATGCTGTAAAGGTAACTTTAGGTCCAAAAGGAAGAAATGTAGTAATTGGAAAAAGTTTTGGAGGACCAATCATAACAAAAGATGGTGT
>Ga0308021_10000094_pt1 | contig 39584 bp, 31 predicted proteins | sample Neamet351_FD_201296 | JGI IMG/M metagenome (GOLD analysis project Ga0308021, IMG submission 201296) | Marine microbial communities from water near the shore, Antarctic Ocean - #351 | ecosystem: Environmental > Aquatic > Marine > Unclassified | place: Southern Ocean | collected 2014-10-02
TAATTGCATGTAAGCAACATCTAAAACATTCTATTGAGTGGAAAGGTCAGATACTTGGTATTGCAGAAATGAAACGCCACTACACTAACTATTTTAAAGGCATTCCTCATTTTAAAGATTATCGCATAAAAATGGTAACAAGCGATAACCCTGAAGAAGTACACGCAATTTTAGATGATGTAGCAAATAAATTTGCTGAGGTTATTTTTTAAAAAGTTTTCTCCCAAGCAATTTTGCAGGATACCAGGAAGCTAATAATCCAATTACAAATACGGTAATACTAACTAATACCACATCCTTAAAGGCGATAGCAATAGGGTAAGTATTGATTACAAAACTACCCCCACCCATACTTATAAAACCCAAAGTTTGTTGTAAAAAAGCAAGTCCCAAACCGATAAACAGCCCTATACCTGAGCCTAAGATTATCGTAAGCATACTCTTTTTGAAAAATAGAGATTGAATATCTTGAACGGTACAACCTAAACTTCTTAAAGTAGCAATATCTTTTTTCTTATCTAGCATAAGCATGCTAAGCGAACCGATAATATTAAAGGTAGCAATTATCATAATAAAAGTAAGGATTAAGAAAACAGCTAGCTTTTCGGTATTCAATATTTTGTAAAGAAATTCCTGTTGCTGAAGGCGATTTTTAATCATATACTTGCCCCCTAAAGCCTTTTTTAATTGCTCCTGGAGAGCAATCATTTGCTCTTCATCTTTTAGTTTTATTTCAATTGCTGAAACTTCATTATTGCGTTCTGCTAATTGCTGGACAAATAATAAAGGAGTAATAATATATGCTGCATCCACCTCAGCTTGCACCCCAAAAACTCCAACGGGTAGCACAGCCGATTGCTCAAAAGCAGTTGCAGGATTCAATAAAGTTTTCGAATTTCTGTTGGGAACAAATACTTGCAACTGCTCAAACATGGAGCCAATTCCCATGGACAAATAGTAGGCAACTCCCCTACCTACAACAGCTACATTATTACTTTCAAAACCATTAATATACTCCCCGTCAACCAATAAAGAATTAAAATCTGTAAGTTCCAAATACTCCTCACTCACTCCCTTTGCTGTAGCTATATATTCCTTTTCTTGATATTTTAAGAGTACTTTTTCCTCTAACACTAATGCTGAAGTTTCTATTTCTTCAACAGTAAGCAGTAAAGTTTTAGCTTCATTAGGATTAAAAGTTTTAGCTTCAGTAGAAGTGATTTTTAAATGTGGATCAAAAGAATTATACATACTTAAAACCAAATCCTCAAAACCATTAAAAACGGATAGAACCAAAATAAGTGCAGCTGTACCAATGGCTACTCCAAATAGTGAAACCCAAGAAATTATATGCACAAAACTGCTACTTTTCTTAGTTGTAAAATAGCGTTTGGCAATAAAAAATGGGAAATTCATTCAGCTTTATTTTTTCAATAATCGATCAATCTCTTCAGCATAAGCAGCCGAATCATCCAAATGAAATTGAAGGGTTGGCACAATCCGCAATTGATTTCTCACACTTTCACCCAGTTTTTTACGAATCATTACCGTATTGCTTTTAATTACTTTTAGGGCAGCTTCAGGGTCATCAACAGGAAAAATACTTAGAAAAATATTGGCATCTGCCAAATCAGGAGAGATACGAACGATAGTTAAACTCACCATTATATTCCCTAATATCTCTTGAGTATTCTGCTGAAAAATTACAGAAAGTTCTTTCTGAATTAAACGCGATACCTTTTTTTGTCTTGTTGATTCCATAAGTGCAAAAATAGGGAATCCTTTCTTATCTTTGCCCAATGCATTATTTCTTACGAATATTAAAATACGTAAAGCCTTATTTACCATTTGCACTACTGAATATTTTTTTCAATGTGTTAAGTGTTTTATTTTCTTTAGTTTCCTTAACAATGGTTGTTCCATTCTTAGGAATACTTTTTGAAACACAAGAAAAGGTATACAATCCACCACCGTTAAGCCTTAATGCAGCTGCATTAAAAGACAACTTTTACGCAATCATAAGCTCCATTGTTGACGAAAAAGGAAAGGTGGAGGCCTTATTTTTCATTTGTATTTTGGTGTTAGTTACCTTCTTTTTCAGAAATCTGTTTCGCTATTTATCACTTTATTTTTTAACGCCTATTCGTAATGGAGTGGTACACGACCTACGTATGGACTTGCATAAAAAAGTAATATCCTTGCCGCTTCCTTTCTTTACTGAAAAAAGAAAAGGGGATATCACAGCTCGTATGACTTCTGACCTTGTTGAAATAGAATGGTCAATTATGAGCTCCTTAGAAATGATATTTAAGGATCCTTTAAATATAGTTATTTACTTAGCAACCCTTGTATTTATAAGTCCACAACTTACTATATTTGTTGTTCTGCTCTTTCCTGTTACCGGCCTTATTATTGGGGTTATAGGTAGGTCACTAAAAAAATCATCAGACAGAGGACAAAATAAAATGGGGGATTTACTATCCATTATTGACGAAAATATTTCTGGATTACGAATCATAAAAGCATTTAATGCTGAAAGTCATATCAATAAAAACTTTGAAAAAGATAGTCTTGAGTATCAAAGTATCATGACAAAATTATTAAGAAAAAAAGACCTTTCCTCTCCTATGAGTGAGTTTCTGAGTACTATCGTTATGGTTATTGTTATGTGGTTTGGCGGTCAGCTAGTATTAAGTGCTAATGGAGAATTAACTGCTCAAGAATTTATTGGCTATATCCTTATCTTTTCCCAAATTATCCCACCTGCCAAATCCTTAACCACCTCCTATTATCACATACAAAAAGGAAGTGCCTCTGCACAAAGAGTCTATGAAATACTGGACGCTGAAAATGAAATTGTTGAAGCTAAAAATCCAATACAGATTAAACTGCTCAATAACCAAATTGAATTTAAAAACCTTACTTTTTCCTACGATAAGCAAGAAGTACTAAAGGATGTTAATTTTTCGATTGGCAAAGGGAAAATGGTTGCTTTAGTTGGGCAATCAGGAAGTGGTAAATCCACTTTAGCGGATTTATTAGCCCGATTTTACGACATTAATAAAGGCGAAATCCTTATTGACAACAACAATATAAAAGAAATTGCTTTGCACGATTTACGTTCATTAATGGGAATCGTAAGTCAAGACTCCATTTTGTTTAACGATACTATTTTTAACAATATCCGTTTAGGAAATGTTAATGCTAGCGAACAAGAAGTAATGGAAGCAGCCAAGATTGCAAATGCACATGAGTTTATTCAAGCTACAGAAAATGGATATAATACAAATATTGGCGATAGCGGAAATAAACTTTCTGGAGGGCAAAAACAAAGACTAAGTATTGCTAGGGCAATCCTAAAAAACCCTGAGATATTAATTTTGGATGAAGCTACTTCTTCCTTAGACACAGAGTCGGAACGCTTAGTACAGGATGCTTTAAATAAATTGATGCATTCGCGCACATCACTAGTAATTGCACATAGACTATCCACTATACAAAATGCTGATGAGATTCTAGTTTTAGAAAACGGCAGTATTATTGAAAGAGGAGCACATCAAGATTTGATTGCTCAAAACGGACATTATAAAAAGCTTTCTGACTTACAGAGTTTTGCTTAGTACAGGAAATTATTGTAAGGATACCTCACTTCATGTAATTGCTTAATCTTAGCATAAAGCACATCCTTTAACTCATCAAAATGAGTTTTATTTAAGGCTGAGATAAATATACTTTCATCATCTAATTTTGCCATCCAAGTTTTTTGCAATTCTTCTAAGGAGATATTTTCAGGAAGTATTGGTGTTAAATCATCTTCCTCTTTTGGAGTGAAAGTATAAGCATCAATTTTATTGAATACAATTAAAGTAGGTTTGTCCGTTACCCCAAGTTCAATAATAGTTCTGTTTACTATTTCTATTTGCTCTTCAAATTTAGGATTTGAAATATCCACCACATGCACTAATAAGTCTGATTCGCGCACTTCATCTAAAGTTGACTTAAAACTTTCTACCAACTGATGAGGTAGCTTACGAATAAAGCCGACTGTATCGGTTAGCAAAAAAGGTAAATTACCAATTACTACCTTTCTTACAGTAGTATCCAAAGTAGCAAACAATTTGTTTTCTGCAAAAATATCTGACTTTGCTAAGGCATTCATTAAGGTAGATTTCCCTGTATTAGTATACCCAACTAAGGCAACTCTTATCATATCTTGCCTACCTTTCCTACGCGTAGAACTTTGCTTGTCAATTTTCTCTAACTTCTTTTTTAAAAGCGCAATTTTATCGTTAATAATTCTTCTATCCGTTTCAATTTGCGTTTCCCCAGGCCCTCTCATTCCAATCCCCCCTTTTTGTCGCTCAAGGTGAGTCCACATTCTTGTCAATCTTGGCAATAAATATTGGTACTGTGCCAACTCCACTTGTGTACGGGCTTGTGCAGTTTTGGCTCGGCCCGCAAAAATATCAAGTATCAAATTACTTCTATCTAGTATCTTGGTTTCTTCTCCAAAAATTTTCTCAATATTTCTTATTTGTGAAGGACTTAAATCATCATCAAAAATAATCAACTTGATTTCTTCCTCTTCAGCATATATGCGAACTTCTTCAATTTTCCCTTTTCCTAGAAAAGTTTTACTATCAGGCTGAGGTAATTTTTGCGTAAAATTACGAACAGGTTTTGCTCCTGCCGTATCCGCCAAAAATGCAAGTTCATCCAAATATTCGTACGCTTGTTCTTTCGTAACATTAGGAGTAATTAACCCTATAAGTATTGCTTTTTCCAAAATCTATTTTTTAAAATAATTTATCCCAAGGAGTTCTTAAAACTACCAAAACTAAGGCAATTACAAAATAATTAAAAACAGTCTTGTTTCCCTTTGTATTATCAGTTGCCTTTTTTGCTTTTACCTTCCCAATTGTGATAAGTAAAACTGCAATTATCATCATTAAAGGATGTTCAATAGATACAAATCTATTTGCTGCTTCTCCCATATGAATTCCTGCTTTTGAAATAAAATCAACTAACAGAACTAAACCTAATAACAGTTGAATATGAGCAAAGATTAATGTTAGGGTAAGAAAAATATCTTTCTTAACATTTGGTATTTTATTTAATCCTGCACGCACTATCGAGATAATCAAAACAATAAAAAATAGATATGGTAAATAGTGGTGTAAATGCAAAAGACCTGTTGACATAATTATTGATTTTTGGTTAGTGATAGCAAAGAAACAAATTTAAATGGTAAAATTTAGCTACTTTCACGCCTTTATTATTACCCACCTTCAAATGATATTACGATTTACTATCCTTTTTACTATCCTAAGTTTTCACACGCTTTTAGGTCAAGAAACTTTTTCTGTTAATGGAGTGGCTCAGAATTTTGAGCCTATTCATGTCTTTACCAATGCTCATATTATTTTAAGTCCTACTAGTGAAATAGAAAACGGAACACTCATTATTCAAGGGAATAAAATTATTGCAGTAGATACTAGTTTGAACATCCCGAGTGGAGCGATTATTCATGATTTAAAAGGTGATTATATCTACCCTTCTTTTATTGACTTATATTCGGATTATGGATTGAAAAAAGCTAAAAAAGGGCAATACAGTTATCGTCCACAGTACGAAAGCAATAAAGCTGGTGCTTACCATTGGAATGAAGCTATTCATCCCGAAATAGACGCAAGCAGAGAGTTTGTTACTGATAAAAAATCAGCTACTGCTTACCTTAAAAATGGTTTTGGAGCAGTACTTTCTCATGTGCAAGATGGTATATTAAGAGGGACCGGTTCTTTGGTTCTACTTTCAGAAAAAAGTGAACATGAAAATATAATTCTGTCACAAGCAGCAAATTATTTTTCCTTTAAAAAAGGAGTATCAAGACAAAAAAATCCTTCTTCCTTAATGGGAAGTATTGCATTAATTAGACAAACATTTTTGGATGCTGAATGGTATTCTGCACAGGATAATCAAACTAACCTCTCCTATGCTGCTGTAAATAATAACCAAGAGTTGCCTAATATTTTTGCAGTAAATGATGAATTAGATTATAGCCGAGTGCATAAAATTGCAAATGAGTTTGAAATTGATTTTATCATAAAAGGAAATGGAAAGGAATACAGTAGAGTTGAGGAAGTAGCTGACACTAAATTTCCTATAATTATTCCGCTAAATTTCCCGAATTCATATGATGTGGATAACCCTGAAACAGCAGAATGGATTAGTTTACACAAACTAAAGGATTGGGAAACCGCTCCTTTCAACCCTAGTATACTTGCTAAAAATGAAGTTGAGTTTTGTATTACTTCTTCTGGATTAGATAAGGAAAGTAGTTTTATAACAAATTTACGACTAGCAATTAAAAAAGGACTTAGCAAACAAGATGCACTTGCCGCACTTACCACTACTCCTGCACAGCTTATTGCAATGGATCATAAAATTGGAATTTTAGATAGTGGATATTTAGCCAATTTCTTTATTGCCTCTAAAGATATTTTTGAGAATGGTAAAATTTATGAAAACTGGACCGCTGGAGAAAAGCATATCATTACTAAAAAACAAGAAATTGATATAAGAGGATACTACACTTTAAGTAATAAAGAATTTGAAAATAAATTGGTTACCATTAAGGGAAGTAAGGGAAAACCAAAAGCAACTATTTTTGCTTTAGATTCACTTGCGCTCAAAACAACTTTAGAAGGGGGGAATATTAATATCAGCACTAAAAATGGTGCTTTTAGAGCTTCTGCAAAATTCCATAACGGAAACATTAAAGGTAAATATCAAGATAGTATAGGGATATACCACACCTTTAAACTACAAAGAGATTCTCTTTTTAAAGAGACTAAAAAAACTTTTACTTTAACAATTGACAGTTTAATTCCATCAGTTTGGTTACCTAATAAAGCACACGGATTTACAAGTCCTCCCAAAGCAGAAAACATCATCTTCAGAAATGCTAAAATATGGACAAATGAGCAAGAGGGGATTTTGGAAAATACAGATATTGCCATTTCAAATGGAAAAATCATTGCCATTGGGAAAGAATTGGATGAACTAATAGTATTCCCTGAAACTGTAAAGATTACACAAATTAATGCTACTGGGAAACATCTTACTAGTGGGATAATTGACGAACACTCCCATATTGCCATCAGTAGAGGGGTTAATGAAGGAAGCCAGGCGGTAAGTGCTGAAGTAAGAATTGGAGATGTCATCAACCCCAATGATCATAATATCTACCGTCAACTTTCAGGAGGAACGGTTGCCTCACAACTTTTACACGGTTCGGCAAACCCAATTGGAGGCCAAGCAGCTATGATTAAGTTAAGATGGGGAAGTGCTGCAGAAGAGATGAAAGTAGAGAATGCAGATGGTTTTATAAAATTTGCCCTAGGAGAAAATGTGAAGCAAAGTAACTGGGGAAATTTTGAGCGTACTCGTTTCCCGCAAACTCGTATGGGAGTAGAACAAGTGTTTTATGATGCATTTTACCGAGCAAAAGCATACCAAAAACAATGGCAAGATTTTAATGACCTTAGCAAAAATGAAAAAGGAAAGACAACTCCTCCTAGAGAGGATTTAGAGCTTAATGCTTTAGCTGAAATCCTAAATTCCGAACGCTTTATCACTTGTCACTCCTACATTCAATCCGAAATAAATATGCTTATGCATGTTGGAGATTCTATGGGATTTACCATTAATACTTTTACCCATATTTTGGAAGGGTATAAAGTAGCAGATAAAATGAAAAAACATGGAGCAGGCGGCTCAACCTTTTCTGATTGGTGGGCTTATAAATTTGAAGTAAATGATGCCATTCCTTACAATGCAACTCTCCTTAATAATGCAGGGGTTGTTACTGCTATTAATTCTGATGATGCCGAGATGGGAAGAAGATTAAACCAAGAGGCTGCAAAGGCAGTAAAATATGGAGGAACTTCAGAAGAAGATGCATGGAAGATGGTAACTTTAAACCCTGCTAAATTGTTGCATATTGATGATAAGATGGGAAGTATCAAAATTGGAAAAGATGCTGACATTGTACTTTGGACGGACAATCCACTTTCAGTTTATGCCAAAGTAATACAAACTTATGTGGATGGTAAGCTCCTTTTTGATGTTGAAATTGACAAACAATTAAGAGAAAGAGACCGATTAGAACGCATGCGAATCATACAAAAAATGAGTGAAGATGCAACAGGAGGTAAAAAACAAAAACCAGAACCTACTACTGAAAAACTATACCATTGTGATACTGAATATGATGAATAAAAAATACTTATACCTTCTTTCTGCACTATTGATTACAATAACTGTGCAAGCACAAAAACCTACACTATTTATGGGAGCAACTGCCCATTTAGGAAATGGAACAAAAATTGAAAATGCTGCCATTAGTATGTTAAATGGTAAAATTGATATGGTTGCTGACGCAACAAGGATTCGTATTGACCCAAGTGCTTTTGATACCATTTATCGTGTTCATGGAAAGCACCTTTACCCTGCATTTATTGTTCCTAACACAACTTTAGGAATTACTGAAATTGATGCTGTTCGTGCCTCACATGATTACAATGAAACCGGAGCAATAAATCCTAATGTCCGCACCCTTATTGCATATAATACTGATTCTAAAATAGCCAAGACAGTAAGAAGTAATGGTGTTCTTATTGCTCAAGTAACGCCAAGAGGAGGAACAATTTCCGGACAATCTTCAGTAATGCATTTAGCAGGTTGGAATTGGGAAGATGCCGCTTTAAGAATAGATGATGGAATTCACTTAAACTGGCCTTCATCCTACTACCAAAGTGGTTGGTGGGCGCAGCATGGAGAGACTAAAGAAAATGAGAAGTATAACAAGAGTATTGCTACATTAAAAAGATTTTTTACAAAAGCAAATTCTTATGCTAAATCCTCTAATTTAATGGACTTACGAATGGAAAGTATGAAAGGATTATTTAACAGGAATAAGACACTTTACATTCATGCTAATAATGCAAGCGATATGTTGGATGCTATATCGTTTACGAATGAATTTTCTATTACGAAAACAGTAATTGTAGGAGCTGAAGATGCACTGAAAATTGTGGATGAATTGAAAGAAAATAATATATCTCTTATCCTAAACAGAGTACATAGGCTCCCAAGCAAAGTGGGCAGCCCAGTAGATGAGCCATTTACCCAAGCTGCAAAATTACAAGAAGCTGGAATTTTATTCTGCCTAAGTTATGCAGGAGACATGGAGGCAATGGGAGCTAGAAACCTTCCTTTTAGTGCAGGAACTGCTGTAGCTCACGGATTAGATTATGAAAAAGCAATAAGTAGTATTACCCTAAATACGGCTCAGATTTTAGGAATAGATGAATACTGTGGTTCTATTGAAAAAGGGAAAGATGCTACTTTCTTTATCAGTAGTGGGGATGCTTTGGATATGCGCACAAACAATGTAGAAAAAGCCTACATACAAGGAATTGAAGTTGACCTAAATAACCATCAGAAAGAGCTATTTAACAAGTATAAAAACCGATAACTTATTTTTTATATATTTGGGGAAATTTAAATATTATGAAAAAAATACTACTTGTACTTACACTTACTACTTTGATCTTTGCTTGTAAAAAAGAAGATGTAAAACCTACTACAACCAATACAACTACAGATACTGAGATAGCAGGATGTATGGATGAACTTGCTACAAACTATAATCCAGAAGCAACTGAAGATAATGGTTCTTGTGAATACCTACCTACTGAATTAATATTATCTGGCATTACAATTAATGCCATGCCTTTGACTAATAATGGAGCGGATTGGGATGTTGGTTTATTCGGATCAGAAAACCCAGATGTTTTCTATGTACTAAAAGCTGGAAGTGATGAGGTTTTTTCGTCATCATCTCAAGACAATATTGATGCATGTCCAATATCATTTACTGAGAACTTACCATACACGATAACTGATTTATCACAAGAGTATACGATAGAACTTTATGATAATGATCAGGTTTTTGGAGCAGGTGAAAACGAACTTATGGGATCCTGTAGCTTTACGCCAAACGAGTCTATTACTGCTGGTGGAAACACGATCAATATCACAAATAGTGAAACAGCTATGACTTTAGCTATTCAATGGATTCAATAAGGTAATTACTTTTCCCAAACCAACTTCTTGCCAAAGCCCAATTTGTTGTGGGTCATTTTTATAAAACTGAGTGGCATAGCCCAAAGGTGTAGTCCCATGTTAGCAGCATAAGCAAAGGCTTTAATGTATTGTTCTTTAGCAATTTCCAATTCCTCTGTTTTCAATTCTTGTATTATTCCTAATAATTGCACCCCTTGTATTTTGGTAATCTCTTTTGTTTCTAAAGCGATAGTACCCGCCACATTGGAGTTGGCAATAAAATCATTAGCGTGTTTGGTTTTGGGATCAGAAGAAAAAATAAGTTGATTATTAAGAGAATCATATACATAAAAAACATTGCAACAATAAGGAAGATTGTTTTGGCTAGTTGCCAAAGTCAGTAAATGATGCTCATTAATAAAATCAATAATTTGCAGATCGACCTTCATTATTAATAGCCTATATTTTTTCTAACTCTTGCAAGTACATCTATAGCTATGACTCTTGCCTTTACTGCTCCCTTCTCTAATTCTTTATCAATAATCTCTTTGTTTTCCATCAACTTATTAAATTTTTCTCTCTCGGCTGAATAGGTATCACAAATCAATTCAAAAAGCTCTTGCTTAGCATGTCCATAGCCATAATTTCCAGCCGCATATTTTTCGAATAAAGCAGTTGCCTGTTCTTCTGTAGAAAGCAGTTTATATATTTTATAAATATTACAAACCTCAGCATCCTTCTTATCTTCCATAGGGGTGGAATCGGTTTTAATACCCATTATTTGCTTTCTTAGTTTTATATCCGGAAGAAAAATATCAATGAAATTATTATAGGATTTACTCATTTTTTTCCCATCTGTTCCTGGTACAATCATCACTCTTTCGTCTACTTTAGTTTCAGGTAAAACAAAAGAATTAGGATATTTATGATTAAACCTAGAAGCAATATCTCTTGTAATTTCTAAGTGCTGTACCTGATCCTTTCCTACCGGAACAATATTTGCATCATACAATAAAATATCAGCTGCCATAAGAACAGGATAAATAAATAAGCCTGCATTTACATCCGAAATTTTTTCTGATTTATCTTTAAAAGAATGTGCTAGTTGTAGTCTTTGGAAAGGAGAAAAACAGTTTAAATACCATGTCAATTCACACACCTGAGTTACATCTGATTGTCTATAAAAAATATTCCTTTCAGTATCAAAACCAAAAGCTAGCCAAGCTGCTGCAGTCGCATAAGTATTTTCTCTTAACTGAGCTGCATCACGAATAGTCGTAAAAGAGTGTAAATCAGCTATAAAAAATAAACTTTCATTTTTCTTGTTTTTAGAAAGTTCAATAGCTGGAATAATGGCTCCTAATAAATTCCCTAGATGTGGCGTACCTGTACTTTGTATTCCTGTTAATATTCTTGCCATTCTATTTTAAAATTTTGATGTTGTAAAAATAGGATTTTTATCTTTGCAATATGAAATGGCTCGGCTATCTTTTAAGTTCAATTTGGCGTTTATGGTTTTTACTAATGTTTATGTTAGTATTTATTCTATTTATGCCTGCCTTATTTTTCTTTACTGCAATAATGAAAAATGAGATTATAGTAGCTAAACTTGCTCGCTATTGGTCCAAACTAACAATATACCTTTCCTTCATTTTTCCTAAAGTAGAATGGGAAGAAAAACTATCCAAAAAGGAACAATATATCTTTTGTCCAAATCACGTTTCCACTTTAGATATTCCATTTATAATGGCTGTGATACCTATGCCCATTCAATATATTGGAAAAGCTGAAATAGCAAAAATTCCTTTGTTTGGTTACTTTTTCAAAAATAATTCTGTAATTGTTGATAGAGCAAACAAAAGAAACGCATATAGCTCTTTTCTAAAAGCAGGAGAGAAATTGAAAATGGGGATTAATATGTGTATTTTTCCAGAGGGCGGAATTCCAAAAGCAGATGTGTTTTTAAAAAAATTTAAGAATGGTCCTTTTCGTTTAGCCTTGGATCAAAATATAAAAATAATACCCATAACTATGCCTGACAGTAAAAGTATGTTTCCAGAACAATACTTTAAAGGTAGACCAGGAATAGTACGTATTAAAATCCATAAAGCTATTGCACCAGATAGCTTAGAAGAAAAAAGCATTGAAAATTTTAATCTTTCGGTTTACAATACTATTTTTGAACAATTAAAAAATTATGAGCAATAATATTACCATTAACGACAAATTAGTAGCGGATTTATCACGCCTAGCAAAACTGAAATTTGATGCTTCAAAAGCTGAAAAAATGAAAAGTGACCTAGATAAGATTATTGGTTTTGTGGATAAATTATCCGAGATAGATACTGAAGGGGTTGAACCCTTAATTTATTTAAGTGAGGAAGTAAATGTATTAAGAGTAGATGAAATAAAACATGAAGTTTCCCAAGAAAATGCACTTAAAAATGCCCCACAAAAAGATTCTGACTATTTCAAAGTACCTACGGTTTTAAGAAAGTAAGTATAGCTTAAACCAATTTTCAGCTTTTCTATTCTTGGGATAAATTTACGCCATTTTCACTTATTTCCAATAAAGAATGTATTCCTAGTCTTAAACACCTGTTATCAGCTAAATGTCCTGCAGGAAATCCAAAACAAATAGGGAAATCATAATCCTTAGTATACTCTAAAATTATTTGTTCAGCTGTTTTTCCAAAAGCGATAGAATTATCATTCATATCACTCATTCCCCCAACAATTAGACCTTTTAAATTCACCAACATTCCATTGCGTTTTAAATTCATCATCATTCTATCAATATGATACAGATACTCATCTAAATCTTCAATAAATAAAATCTTATCTGTTGTATCAATATCCGATTGAGAACCTAATAATGAATAGAGAATAGAAAGATTCCCCCCTACAATATCACCCTCAATTTTTCCGAATTTATTAAGCGGATGAGCTTTACATTCAATACTATTTAAGTTGCCAAAAAGAGAGTTTTTTAATGATGATAAACTTTCCTTAGTATTACTTTCAAAATTGATTGGCATTGTAGCATGTAAACTAGCAATTCCTAAATTATTCAAATGAGAATGCAAGACACTTACGTCACTATACCCAACAATCCATTTTGAGTTTTTTTTCAAATTAGTAAAATTGATAGCATCAATTATCTGAACAGTACCATAACCTCCCCTAGCACACAAAATTGCTTTTATACTATTATCATCAATCATACTTTGCAAGTCAGCAGTTCTTTGCTCAACTGTACCTGAGAATTGATTGTCTTCTTGAAATAAATTAATCCCTAAAACAACTTTCAATCCCCAACTTTCAAGCGTTTTTATGGCAGGATTTAATTCTTCCATAGTAATTTTACGGGCAGTAGAAATAATACCAATTTTATCACCAATCTTTAATTTTTCAGGAATTATCATTTTTATTCTTTTACTGTGTTATTATTAGTTTCAAATCTAGCATTTAAAAGCGTATAAGTCTTGTGTCTATTTTCTAATAACTAAAACTTATCTTTGCGAAAATAATTTTTTCTGAGAGAAATGAATACAAAAAGATACACAGTTACATCCGCACTACCTTACGCTAACGGACCATTACATATTGGGCATATAGCAGGAGCCTACTTACCAGCCGATATTTATGTAAGATATTTAAAAGGAAAAGGGCATGATGTTGCTTTTGTTTGCGGGTCGGACGAGCATGGTGCTGCCATTACTTTACGTGCTAAAAAGGATGGAGTATCACCACAAGAAATTGTAGACAAATACCACAATATCAATAAAAAAGCATTTGCTGATTTTGGTATTGACTTTAGTATTTATCATAGAACTTCTGATGAGTTACATCATGAGACTGCTCAGGATTTTTTCAAAACATTAGAAGAAAAAAATGTATTCACTAAAAAGACAGCTAAACAATTTTATGATGAAGAAAATAATCAATTTTTAGCGGATAGATACATAAGTGGCGAGTGCCCTAAATGTAATGCTGATGGAGCTTATGGCGATCAATGTGAAAAATGTGGCTCGGCTCTTAGCCCTGAAGAATTGATAAACCCAACCTCAACATTAAGTGGGAAAACACCTATAAAAAAAGAAACTTCACACTGGTATTTACCAATGCAAAACCATGAAGAATGGTTAAAACCTTGGATAGAAGATGGAATATTAAATGGAGAAAACCATCATGACCCTAAAACTTGGAGAAGTCAAGTAATTGGTCAATGTAAATCATGGATTGATGGAGGTTTACAAGCCCGAGCAATGACGCGTGATTTGGACTGGGGAGTAAAAGTTCCTGTAAAAGATGCAGATGGGAAAGTACTTTATGTTTGGCTAGATGCTCCTATTGGTTATATTTCGGCAACTAAACAATGGGCAGCTGACAATAATAAAAATTGGGAGGATTACTGGAAAAATGAGGAAACTGAATTGGTACATTTTATTGGGAAAGACAATATCGTTTTCCATTGTATTATTTTTCCAATTATCTTAAAAGCGCACGAAGGGTATATTTTACCTACGAATGTCCCTGCAAATGAGTTTTTGAATTTGGAAGGGAAAAAACTTTCTACTTCTCGTAATTGGGCAATTTGGTTGCATGAATATTTAGAAGATTTTAAAGGACAAGAAGATTCTCTGCGTTATGCATTATGCGCAACAGCTCCTGAAAGTAAAGACACTGATTTTACTTGGGCCGATTTTCAAGCAAGGAACAATAATGAATTGGTTGCTATATTTGGGAACTTCATTAATCGTGTAGTTGTATTAACCAATAAATATTGGGAAGGAATAGTCCCTAAATGTAATACCCTTGAAGCTTATGATAAGGAAGTGTTGGAGAAACTAAAAGCATTTCCTGATAAAATTAGTGCCTCAATTGAAAAATATCGTTTCCGTGAAGCGCTTGGTGAACTGATGAATTTAGCACGTTTAGGAAATAAATATTTAGCAGACACTGAGCCATGGAAATTAAAAAAGACTGACGAGAAAAGGACAGAAACTATTATGAATATTTCCATGCAGATCTCGGCTTCTTTGGCTGTATTATCTGAACCTTTCATGCCCTTTTCATCCGAAAAATTAAAAGGTCTATTGAACCTTGATAACGTGACCTGGAATGATGCTGGAGGAATGATTATAAACGACAACCATAAAATAAATCCTGCAACTCATTTATTCAATAAAATTGAAGATGAGCAAATTGAACTGCAATTAGAAAAACTAAAGCAATAATATTTACTATGCGTGCATAATAAGTGCTATTTTAGCCACTTAAAATATTTCCTATGAAAAAATTAGCTACACTCCTTACTCTAACTTTTATTAGTGCTTTAACATTTGCTCAATGTAATGGCAGATACCAAACAGAAATTTTTAGCTCAGTTACTGTTACAGAAGTAAATTATTCTGACGTATATACTGATAATGCACATGAAATGGATATTTATACTCCTGATGGAGATACAGAAACAAACCGACCAGTAATTTTATTTTTGCATGGAGGCTCATTCTATGGAGGAGATAAACTAGATGGTTACTGTGTTGACTTTTGTACAGAATTTGCTAAAAAAGGATATGTGGTTGCTTCTGTAAATTATCGTTTAGTTTCATTACTAAATATTGTTAGCTTTTTATCTAATCAGGATGAGCAGTATGATGAAGTTCTAAAAGCGACTTTTGACTTAAAAGCAGCTGTTAGATTTTTTAGAAAGGATTTTGCAAATGGAGATACTTATGGAGTTGATCCAAACACTATTTTTGTAGGAGGGTATTCTGCTGGTGCAGTTGCCGCTATTCATTTAGCCTATTTAGATAATGTTTCTGATTTACCAACAAGTCCTTTTGACATACAATTAGTAGCCAATAATTTAGGAGGTATAGAAGGTGATGCAGGAAATACAGGCTACTCATCCTCAGTTAATGGTATTATTAGTTATGCTGGAGGAATTAACGACTTGACATGGATTGACGCTAATGACGAACCTATAGTAAGCTGTCAAGGAGATGCAGACGCAACTGTTAATTATAATTGCGGTCCAGGCCTTGGAAACCCTAGTGTACTTACTTTATGTGGTGCAGGAGAAATGCACCCAATTGCCGATAGTTTAGGGCTTACAAATAGTGCTTTAATTTTTCCAGGAGTTGGACATGCGTGGGGAGCTTTAGGGTCTGCCGGACCAGAATACTTACAGGCAATGGATTTTACAACAGACTTCCTATTTCCTTTACTACCTTGCAATAATACTACATCAATTTCAGAAGAAAATACAAAAAATAAACAACTTATTCGCATTACTGATATACTTGGAAGAAATGCTAATACAATAAGCAATGGTCCTTTATTTTACATCTATGATGATGGTAGTGTAGAAAAGAAAATAATACTAAATTAATTGGCAAAACACAATAAACTAGGAAAAGAAGGAGAGCTTATTGCATTCATGGTTTTGCAAAGAGATGGGTTTACAATTCTAGAAACAAATTGGCGATTTCAAAAAGCTGAAATTGATATTATTGCTAAAAAAGATGGTTTTCTTATTTTTACAGAGGTAAAAACTAGAGGGAGTAAGAAATTTGGGAAACCATCAGATGCTATAGATAAAAAGAAAATAGCACTTTATAAAGATGCTGTTGAAGGCTATTTAGAGCAATACCCAAGTGAAGATGAAATCAGGTTTGATGTAGTCAATATTATCATTGGGAAAGATGAAACCCAAATAGAACATATCCCCAATGCTTTTTAAGTATATTTGCAAAAATTTTCAAGATGAGAAGAGAAGGCAAAACAAAAAGAGACTTTAGCGAAAAACCAAATCCTAAAGCAAAAAATTCATTTCGTACTAGGCAGAATGAAAAAAAGACTGTAGATGACGGAAAAATGAGATTGAACAAATTCATTGCTAATGCAGGGATTTGTAGTAGAAGAGAAGCCGATAAATTTATTGAAGCAGGTGTAGTGACGGTTAATGGTGTTGGCGTTACTGAAATGGGATTACGTGTTAGTAAGACTGATGAAATAAAATTCAATGGACAAAGACTTAAGTCAGATCCCCCAAGGTATGTGCTTTTAAACAAGCCTAAAAACTATTCTGGTAGAGTGGATAGTGATTCAAGTACTACCTCAGTAATGCAACTAATAAAACAAGCGTGTAAGGAAAGAGTTTATCCAGTTGATAAACTGAATAAAACAGAAACTGGATTATTACTTTTCACAAACGATACTGACTTAGCAAAAAAACTAGGGGCTTCAAAAAAGAATATCAAAGAAATTTATCAAATCACTTTGGATAAAAATTTAAGTCAAGTGCATCTTGAAAACATCCGAGAGGGAGTTTTTATGAATGGAAGAACTATTAACTTAGACTCAATATCCTACATAAACGGAAAAGATAAAAACGAGATTGGTATTGAAAATAGCAATGGAGGAATAAAATTAGTAAAGCAGTTATTCGAAAAAATAAACTACAAGATCATAAAATTAGATAGAGTGTTTTTAGGAGGACTAACTAAGAAAGATTTACCAAGAAAACATTACAGACATCTTACTCAAGATGAACTAAATATTTTAAGAAGACTTTAATTTATACCAGAACTAAAAGTCTTTCGTTATTGTTTTGATTATCGTATTTTTATCGACTTAATGAAACAATTAATTAAACGTATTTTCCAAACACTCTTAGGAATTAGTCTACTCTTACTAATTTCAGGATTTGTTATTACCTATTTTTTTAGCAATAAAGTTGAAAAAACAGTGATTAACAAAATCCACGAGCAAATGACATCCGAATTACAACTTGGGAATGTTGCTTTTAGTATATATGAAAATCTCCCATCTGCATCCGTAAAAATAACAGATTTACTTGCTTTTGAAAAAGAAGGATTTGATAATGATACGCTCTTTTATGCAAAAAACACATACATTGAACTTAGTATCATAGACATTATACTTGGAACTGTTGACATAAAAAGAGTGGTGGTTGATAATGGAAATATCAAAATAAAGTATGATAGTGATGACAATCCTAATTTTGATATTTTCAAAACCAATGAAAAAAGTAAAAATAAATTAACACTTAATAACTTACTGCTAATCGATACTGATATTAGCTTCAAAAGAAAAGAAGTTAATCTTAATTGGAAAACACAAGAGGCCGTTATTGGCTTTGCTGAAAAAAATATAATCATAAATGCTAAAATATTTTCTGAAAAATTAATCGTAAACAATCGAGATTATATTCATAAAAAACAAGTGGCGTTACATACTACTCTGGAGGTAAAAAAAGATAGTATTCTAATTCAAAAAGGATCAACCGTTCATATCGAAAATGTAAAAATTGAGTTATCAGGAGAAGTTTTTCAAGGGAAAATAATTGACCTAGATTTTGCTTGTGAAGAGCAAGAATTAAACAATATTATCAACCATACTCCTGAATACTTAAAATCAATTTATCGTTCATTTAATGCGAATGGAATTGTAAACTGTAACGGAAATATTAAAGGATTAATTAGTAAGGGGTCTAATCCATATCTTGATATGGTGTGTAATATCGAAAAAGGAAATTTCAATTTAAAAAGTCGACCATTCATTTTAAAAAATGTTAGACTAAACGCCAAAATAAATAATGGAGAACAAAGCGATTTTAAAAACACAAAAATTGAAATTAGTAATTTTGATGCAAAAACAGAAAATGGGTTCCTAAAAGGCAATTTTAGTATTCAGAACTTGAATAAATATTATTTATCAGCTAACCTAAATTCTAGCTGGGATTTAGCCGAAATTAACCATTACTTTGAAGATTCTCCATTTTATAATTTACAAGGGAAGTTAAATGCCAACACCCAATATTCAGGATACATTTCTTTTGACAACAAGTTTACCAACTATTTTCTAGCAGCTAAGCATACCTCAAAAACTAATTTCAAGGAGGCAAGTTTTACTTATAAGAATTTTCCACTTGGATTTAATTTTAATACAGCTGAATGTATATTTAAGAATAATCGAATTGAAGTAAAAAATAGTGCTTTTACAATTGCAGATAGCGACCTTGATTTTGCTGGAGATATCAATGATTTAATTGGATATATTCTAAAAAAGAAAGATACAATTGATATTACTGGAAAGCTTAAATCAACTTATATGAAGTTTGATGAATTGCTTACTTTAAAAGATATATCAGAAGGAAAAGACGCAGGAACTATGCCTAATTGGATTAGTGCAGATTTAAACACAAACATCACAACCTTTAGTTATAATGACTTTATTGCTTCAGATATTAAAGGACAGTTAATCTACAAGAACAAAAGCTTAACAGGGGATGATATAAGGTTAAATAGCTTAAATGGGAGTATAGTTGGAAATTTTAAATTCTATGAATCGAAAAACAATAAGCTAACCCTATATTCTCAACTTAACCTTAAGCAGTTAAATATCCGAAATGCTTTTTTGGCTTTTAATAATTTCAATCAAGATTTTATAACCTCCGAACATATTAAGGGAATTGGTACAGCCGAAATACAAATGCAAGCTACTTGGAAACCTGATTTTATTTTTGAAAAAGAAGAGCTAAAAGTAAAGTCGCACTTGGTTATTGAAAAAGGAGAATTAATACAATTTAAGCCACTTGAAAGTCTATCAGATTATGTAAGTCTTGAGGATTTAAAAACAGTGCAATTTTCAACTCTAGAAAATACAATTGAGATTGAGAATAAGGTAGTTACTATCCCTACTATGGAGATAAAATCATCTGCATTATCAGTATTTATATCAGGAAGCCATACCTTTGAACAAGAAATAGATTATCGAATAAAACTCTTACTTTCAGAATTAATGTCAACAAAATTCCGAAAGAAAAATACTCAAGTTAAAAAAACTGAATTTGGAGAGGTAAAAGAAAACGGAAAGATATTTAATACCATCTATTTTAAAATGACTGGTAATTCTGAAAACCCTAACATCTCATTTGATGGCATACGCTTTAGGGAGGATGTACAAAAAGGAATTACACAAGAAAAAGAAACTATTACAGATATCATTAAGGAAGATATCTTACTAACTAAGGAACAAGAAAAGCAGGAAAAAGGACAGGATGTTATTATTGAATGGGATGATGAATAAACAATAAAATGGATATATATTCTAAAAAACAAAAGTGGAAATTCACCCTATTAGGTTTTGCAATTATTATTGGAATATCTTCTCTTTTTGTAACAAATATTTTAGTAAGTCAACTAAAGAATGAAGAGCGAAAAAAGATAGAACTTTGGGCACACGCTACTAAGCATTTAGTTAGTATTACTGGAGAAGGAGATTACTCATTAGCCATAAAGGTAATTTCAGAAAATAATAATATTCCTGTTATTTTAATTGATGAATGCGATAGCATTTTGGAGTATAAAAATTTAAATTATTACAGTAAAGTAGATAGTTTCTTATTAAAGTTAGGCCTAATAAAAGAAAAAGAGATAACAAAATCTTTTCTAAGGAGTGAATTATTAGAAATGCGAACTGGAGAAGAAATCCCTATTGAAATTAATATCCCAGGTGATAAACAATGGATTTACTACAAGGATTCAGCATTGCTTTACCGATTAAGATACTACCCAATTTACCAATTAGGATTCATTGGTTTATTCATGTTTATAGCCTACTTTATGTTTAATGCCAGCCGTAATTCTGAACAAAATAAGGTTTGGGCTGGAATGGCAAAAGAAACAGCCCACCAAATAGGGACCCCATTATCATCATTAATGGCCTGGGTAGAACTTCTAAAAGAGAAAGAAGGGACAGAAAGCATGGTTTTTGAGATGGAGAAAGATATTAAAAGATTAGAAACTATTACAGATCGTTTCTCAAAAATTGGATCAAAATCAGTATTAAGAGAAGTAGATGTAGTACAATTAATTAGTCAATCGGTAGACTACTTGAAATCTAGAATGCCTGTCAACACTTTATTTACTCTTGATTTCCCAGACAAAAAAATTATCATTCCTGCAAATAGTATACTACTAGAGTGGGTAGTTGAAAATTTAGTAAAAAATGCAGTTGATGCTATGAAGGGAAAGGGAGAAATTAAAATCTCAATTACTGAAGATGCTAATAATCTTATCCTAAATATTGCAGATACAGGAGGAGGGATTGATCGTTCAATTCTAAAAAATATATTTAAACCTGGAGTAACTTCAAAGAAAAGAGGTTGGGGTTTAGGGCTTTCTCTATCTAAACGAATAGTTGAGCAATATCATAAGGGAAGTATTTTTGTAATGCAATCCAAAAAAGGAGTAGGTACAACCTTTTGTATTCACTTGCCTAAAAATTTAAATACCACAGCTTCCTAAGTTATTTTTATTCAGATAATTCTGATGATATTCTTCTGCCCTGAAAAATGTTGAAGAACCAACTACCTGGGTTACAATTTCATTTTCCCAATTTTTCTGCTGTTTTTTTATAGACTGCTCAACCTCTTTCAGTTGTTGCTCATTATAATAAAAAACAACTGAGCGATATTGCGTTCCATTATCAAAGCCTTGCCTATTTAATGTGGTTGGATTATGATTCGCCCAAAATAGATTGAGCAAAGTAGTATAATTTACTTTTTCTGCATTAAAATAAATGTCAACTACCTCTGCATGATTTGTAGTTCCGCTACAGACTTCATTATAAGTTGGTAAATCAGTATCACCTCCCATATAACCAACACTAGTAATATAAACTCCCTCAGTTGCTTTAAACAACTTCTCGACTGACCAGAAACAACCTGCCCCAAAAGTTGCTCTTTGCATCTTAGAATAGGCTTTAAAACGTATGCTCAATGAATTTACGCAATGGCGTGTATCCTTTGCCGTAATTTGCTCTCCTACAAAAATATGTCCTAAATGTCCATCACATTTTTTGCAACAAATTTCAGTTCTTACTCGACCTCCACTTAAATCTTCATAATGAGTAATTGCACCTTCAATTTCATCATCAAATGAAGGCCAGCCACAACCGGAATTAAATTTTGTATTGGATTCGTACAAAGGATTATCACAAGCACGACAGATAAAAATACCGGCTTCAAAATGTTCATTATACTCTCCGGTAAAAGGAGCTTCTGTTCCTTTATCTTTTAGAATATGTTTTTCCTCTGGGGTGAGTTTAGAAAAATAATCTTTAGTCATAAAACCAAAAATAGTAAATTATTTTAACTGAAGATAAGTTTTTAATTTTTGAGTTGCCTTCCAGCTATGAGCACTTATACTTTGTACGGAAAGTGTGGCTCCTGAAATACCATCAATGCTATTATTAAAAGTAAAGAAAGAATTTACATTAATCTGCTGGAATTGTTTTAACCATCTTTTATTACAAATTTCAACACCATAATTTTCATTGTAATTTAACACCTCTATCTTTAAAATATCTCCCTTTTCACTAAAAATAATAAAATATTCGAACATATGAAATTTGGAAGGAGCTTGATCAAAAGCCAAATACCCCAAATTATTTATCTTAAAAAACCGAGTTGCACCAAGTTCAGAAATAGTGTTTATTTCTGAAAAACTAAAGTCATTCGTATTAAAAATAGCTTTAGTGCTTTTTTCTATTTTCTTCCAATCCCTAGCATTTAACACATAAGCGCTTGTAAATGAAAAAAATAACAAAGCAGCTACTATTAAAGTAGCCGCTTTGCTAATATTGTTTTTAGAGTGCATTAACCAAAAACTTTTTTGCTTAGAACCAGATTGCAGTTCCAAAATTAAACTGTCCTGATTTATCATCAGATCCAGCATTTGATTTAATTTGATAATCAGCTTTAAACATAGCTCCTTGCGCTACTTTAAATCCTAACCCAATTGTAATATCCGTTCTGTTATAGGCATCATTAATTGTTACACCTTCAGCAACTGCTGCATGGGTATTATAATTTTCATATCTTGCAAAAGCAATTAGCTCTTCCGTCTCACTTTCAATAAAAGGAATAATTCCATCCATTAAGTTGTATCCTACTTCAGCATAATAACCTGAGAGTTTACTCCCTAAGTCTTTTCCTGTAATATCATTGTACTGGTCAGTATTTGATAAGTTAGCAATAATGTATTGCCCTCTTAATTCTAATGCTCCTTGATTATATCTTGCATCAATACCAATCATTTTAATACCAACCATAGTTGAATCGGCACCTGCAACAGCCGTTTCATCAGCTAAATCTAACCCATCATAAGCTTTAGTTTCTGAATCACCTACATAAGCAGATAGTCCTAAATTTAAACCTGGATGACCATAGTAAGAAACTCTACCAGCAAAATCAGGAGAAGTAATGTAGGACTTAGCTCCTTTTTGTCTTCCACTTCTTAATCCTTTATTACCACTGAAAACACCTCCCTCATTATAGCCATTAAAACCATTAACAACCATACCCTGGTAGGTTAACGAATGCTCAATGCTCCTTCCACTTACACCAATACCAATTTCTCTCCAAGTAGAGGGTACAACATATTTATCAACATTTGTTCTTTCTACTCCATTAAATGATGCTGGTTCATGATACAAATTTTGAATTCCCATTGGTATAAGCATTAAACCTGCATTTACCGATAAATTATTTTTTATCTTATAATCTAAAAATGCTTGCTCAACATAAACTTCAGTTACATGTTCAAATTCTACTTCAGAAACAAATGAAACTTTTTCATTAAAATTGTAACCAAAGAAAGTTACTAATCTGTGGACATCCAAAGTACCGTTCTTGTGAATTGTACCATCTCTTGAAGGTAAGTTGAAATCAACTTGAGCATAACCACCAATATGGAGCCCAGTATTTCCTGCAATAATTTTCTCTGCACTGTTTTGTGCTTTTACACCATTAAATAATGCAATTAGCATTATAAATACGACTGACTTTTTCATTTCTTTATCTTTATTTAGACTTATTATTAATAGTGGTAAAAGTAAATCCTTTTTTATATTAGCCAAACTTTTAACTCAAAATATTTTGGCTAGCATATATATACATATTCCCTACTGTAAACAGCAGTGTACTTACTGTAATTTTCATTTCAGAATTGCTCAAAATGACAAAGAAGAAATGTTAAAAAGCATTAAAAAAGAAATAAAGATGCGACAGTCATACTTAAATGGCGCTAAAATTAGCTCTATTTATTTTGGTGGAGGAACACCCTCAATTCTTGATAAAGCAGAGATAAAGAGTTTGATTCATACAATATATAATAATTTTAAAATTAATACTAATGCTGAGATTACATTAGAATGTAACCCAGACGACCTAGATAAAAAGAAGCTTTTAGAACTTAAGGAAATTGGTGTTAACCGACTAAGTATCGGAATTCAATCCTTTGATGATGCAGATTTAAAATTTATGAATCGATCCCATAATGCAATGGAAGCACTTAGCTGTATACAGTTTGCAAAGGAATCAGGCTTTGAAAATATTACTATTGATTTAATTTACGGGCTACCCAACCAGACTAATGAAAAATGGAAAAAAAACTTAGAGCAGATGCTCACTTTAGACATACAACATTTTTCAGCTTACTCGTTAACAGTAGAACCTAAAACAAAATTAAAACATCAAATTGACAAGAAACTTGTCACACCTTTAGATGATAAAATTACAGTTGAACATTTTAATACGTTGGTAGAAATTGCTACTGAAAACAATTTTGTTCATTATGAAATTTCAAATTTTGGGAAGGAAGGATTCTTTTCCAACCATAACTCTGCATATTGGAAAAACAAGCATTATTTAGGGGTTGGTCCTTCTGCACATTCCTTTAATGGAAGTAGCCGACAATGGAATGTCGCCTCTAACAAACAATACATTGAAAAGGTAAATGAAGATGAAACATATTTTGAAGTGGAACAACTTAGTAATGCTCAACAATACAATGAATATATCTTTACAGCCCTGCGAACCATTTGGGGAGTTGAGCTAGACTATATAGATAATCAGTTTGGAGAAGAATCTCTAAACTATTTTAAAAAACAAGTAATCAACTGGGAAAATAAAGGAAAAATAAAACAGGAAAAAGGGACCTATACGCTTAGCAAAGAAGGAAAATTGTATGCTGATGCTATTGCTTCAGATTTATTTATTGTCTAAAATTCTTTTAAAATAAGATTCATACTGATTAACAACAATTGACCACCTATAGGCTTTATCTATTCTGCTAAGATTATTTTTTGCAAATTCTATTTTATTCTTTACAATCTGATTATCCTTTAGTAAAGCAGCTAATGTAATAGAGCTATTAAAATAATAGGCATTCTGATTTACAACTGACTTATTAAACTCATTATCGTGTACTAAAATAAATGTATTTGTAGCCATGGCTTCAAGTAAGGCAGGATTAGTTCCTCCTACAGAATGGCCGTGCAAATAACATTTTGAATAATATCTAATATTATCAAGATGAAGTTTATTAAAAATACCACCAAGGAAAATAATTCCCGTGTTTCTATACTTATCCTTCAAAAAATCACCATAATTAGTTAGGTGATTTCCAATAACGTAATAAGGGTTTTTTATTCCACTGGAAATATAACCATCAAACATCATTTCTAAATTATTCTCAGGTTCCAATCTTGCAATTGTTAAGATATAATTATCAGGGACTAAACCATATTCCTTTAAACAACTAGGGTTGGGAGTTACAGTATCAACAGCTCCATAGGGGATAAATTCAGAATTTATATTATATTCATCAAGAATATACTTTTGTATCCCGACATTATCAGCTATTAAATAATCCGAATGTTTAACGCCATATTTCTCAAGAGCTTTAGTAATCTTCTGAACCAGATTATTCCATTTAGAACGTTTCCATTCCAGTCCATCAAGATTAGTTACAACTACTTTATTTTTATGATTACAAAATATTATTGATAAAGCTGAAGTAATTAAACCAAGCTCTAAAATTATATCAAAGTCCTTTCTTGCTGCATCTTTAAAACATAAATAATCATAAATAAAATTAGATGCTGAGTTGCCTAAGAAAGATTTAAGTCCTGATTGTCGTATTATTTGAACCCCTTTATAGGTATCTTCTTTATAAGGATGAAAATCTGGTGAATAAACGGTAACTTGATGCCCTTTCTCAACTAATCCTATCGATAAATATTCTGCACATTGCTCAAATCCTCCATAATTATTAGGAATCCCTCTTGTGCCTAAAATTGCAATCTTCATGTTTTTTGTTTATGGATCGCAAATATATAAAAGAGAGTCCATTTCGAGCCCCTTAATTCACTTTTACATTCTTATAAGACATATAAATAAAATAAACAAAATTATGTTAACATCTTATTTTCCAAATACTTAAAAATAAAAGTAACATTATTAGATTTGTGATGTCGTAATACTTGTTTTGGGTTGTACTATTCTTTCATAATATCGTACAACATAAAAGCCCTCACTTACGTGAGGGCTTTCTCTTAATCTTAAATATTGTAATTGATTATCTTGTTATTTCTGATTCGTTAGCTGCCAAAAAACGTATTCCAATCATAAACTCATGAGATCCTGAAGAATTATCACTCATATCTGAGGATGGGATATCATATGAATATCCTATTATATAACGTTCCTGAATAGAATAGCCTAACAATACAGCCATTTCTCCATTATTTCTATAATCCATTCCAAACCACAATCTATCATCATATGTAGTTTTAACACCCAAATCAACTTGAAGAGGAGTAGCCTCAACGCCTTTCAATAAAAGTGATGGCTCAATAGACCAAAAAGGATTAAAATCATGCTTATAAGCCCCTAATGCATAAAAATGACGAACCAACTGACCTTCATTATCTGCAGCAGGTGTAAGGTTATTAGCATTATAAATTTTACGAAAATTATCATCAATCAAATCTAAATTCATGCTAAGTAATTGAGGAATAGCTGCCCCAAAGTACCATTTTTTACCAAAAATATTAAATCCAAAAGTTGCATCAGGAGAAGATCTTACTATATCACCATCTGCAATTACTGGATCGTTTGGATCTTGCATTGTTAAACCTTGTGTTGTAATTTTAAATTGAGTAAAACCACCAGATAGTGCAAAAGACATCTTAACAGATCTAGTCATAGGAAAAGAATACGTATAAGATGCTGAACCACCAATTCTACTTGTAGCTGCTGCTTGATCGTTAAAAACCAAACCACCTAAACCAACACGATCACTTTTCTTACCATAGATACTTAAAATTGTAGTTCTTGGTGCATCAGTAATACCAACCCACTGATTACGAATAGTTGTTTTTACTTGAAAATAATCATACATCCCAGAAACAGCAGGGTTAACAGCATAATTATTAATCATGTACTGAGTTACCTGAGGAAGCTGTTGAGAGTATGAAGTAGCTCCTAAACAGATTGAAACAAAAAATAATGCTATCTTTTTCATATTATAAATTTATTTAATAATTGTAATTGGTCCAGTTTGAGGAGAATCTCCATTTCCTAAATCAATTATGTAGTAGTAAGTTCCTACGGGCAACTCTGTCCAATCAAAATCATTACTAGGATAAGATGGACCATCACTTTCAAGAAGTAATTGTCCCCATCTATTAAAGACTTTAACAATTGCATCAGGATATCTTTCTAAATCTTGAACATACCATGTATCATTATACCCATCTCCATTCGGGGATATTGCATCAACAGGAATAACGCCTAAGGTTATATATATTGAACAGTATCCCTTACAGACACCATTTGTAACATATAAATTATACCAGTCAGATTTCTCAGGTGTATATGTAAATGAACTACTATTACTTAGTGATTCTCCAACAGAATTAGTCCATTCGTAAGTGTCAAAATTAACAGGTCCTATTTCTGATAAAGTAACACTTTGATCCAACAGAATTGTTAACTTATCTGCTGAACATTGTGGATCTAAATCATCAATATTAATTGTTGCAATTATATTGTGAGATCCTCCACAGTCAGGGTCAGTAATTGTAAGTGTTAATATCTCAATTGGAGAAAATGAACTATCTGTCATTAAAGTTAAATCAGCAGTAGTCGCAACAACAGTTCCGTTACTCATAGTCCAAACATAAGTAAGCCCTAGTTTATCGTCAATATCAATATTAATAGTTTCTCCTAAACAAATACTTGTATTATAGTAATTATTATTATCAGGTAAGAAAACATTTTTATATCCTAGAAGAGTAATTGTTTCAGATACTTCACATCCGTTACCATCAGTAACTATAACAGTATGAGGAGTATTTTCTCCAGCTAATAATATTTGTTGAGCATTTGAAGAAGCACCACTATTGTCCCAGTCAAAAGAATAAACAGGCGTTCCTCCTATTGGATAAACAACTGCATAAGCATCATTCAATAAACAAGTTTCATCATAAAAATCAATAGTAATTTCCAAATCATTATCTGGTTCACCAATAAATAAATTACTTGTAGTATATGAACAACTATTATTATCAATAACCTTTATAAAATAAATCCCAGTACTTAAACCAGTAAACTCCGCTAATAATTCATTATTAATAGTAGCAACTAGTAAATTATTTATATCATATAATTCATAATTATATTTACCAGGTATTCCTGGAATTGGAGTTCCTCCAGATCCCATTATTTGAATTTCTCCTGTACTACCTCCTTTACATTTTACATCTGACTTAACTATATCAGATCCTAATACCGTAAGAATAGAAGGTTCTATTAAGTTATAATGAGCAGTATCTGTACAACCATTATTATCTTCAACAAAACAAGTGTAATTACCTGCGATAACACTACTTAAAGAATTAGTTGTTGTTCCATCTGACCATTCATATGAAGCAATTGGATTTGTACCTCCAATAGTTGTTATACTTAAATCACCATTCCCTCCATTACATTCAATAGGAGAAGATAAAATAATACTTGCATCAAATTCATCAGGCTGAGAAACAATAAAAGGAATAGAATTTGTTACAACACAGCCGGTCATATCTGTTACAGTACAATTATATAGCCCTTGACATAAACCAATTGCTGTTTGATTTGTTTGAGAAAGAATATCATCCCATAAATAAGTATATGCAGATCCTGAAGAAGCAGGAACACCACCACTAACATTTATATCAACTGATCCGTCACAATCTTCAAAACAATTAAGATTAGTAATCACTGAATTTGCAATATTAATTTGAAGCACATCTGCTCCAATAGTAGGTGTTGACAATCCCGTACAACCATTTGCATCAGTAGCTTCAATAGTATAGTCTCCAATACAAAGATTATTCATATTATATGAAGTCTGTCCTACTAAAGGAGTAGTTGTTGTGTTGCCTGTATACCACTGATATGAATAATTAGATCCATTACCTAAGCCTACTCCCCCAGCTACTATAGCTGTAATTTCTCCAGTACATAAACCATCACAGAATACATCTGTTATAATAGGGTTGAACGTAATTGGATTTGGTTCATTAAAAGTAACTGTCTCCATGTAAGTACAACTATTATTATCAGTTATAGTGAATGTATAAACACCCGCTGAAATACCAGTAGGATTAAATGATCCAGAATTATTAGTAAGTAATATACTACCATAATCTAAAGTATATGGTGACAAACCTCCACTAACATTTACAACTGCTTCATCCGTATCTCCATTACATAATATTTGATAATTATTATAACTATTAGTCGTAATAGAAACTGTCATTTGAACAGGTTCATTAATAGTAATTTTATAGGAATTTGCACACCCATTAGCATCCCAAATTTCAACATCATATATACCAGAAGCTAAGCCACTAAAGATGTATCCAGTAGGACAAGTGTTAGGATTAGTAGTACATAACCAAGAAGAAAAATGAGGCCCTCCATTAATAGAATATTCGTAAGGTGCAGTTCCACCCATAGGAACTATATTCTGAATATATCCGTCATTAAATCCATTACAACTAACATTATTAAATACAACTGTGTCAATATAAACTGAATCAAGAGGATTAATCATAAATGTATCTCTATCTAAACAACCTAAATTATCTTCAACTAAAGCAACATAGTTTCCTGAAGAAAGACCTGTAGTTAAACCAATATTACCTTGCAAAATATTAGCTGGATTAAATTCATCATAAACAGAATATAAATACGGAGTTGGTTGAGGGCCAGTTGCTATAACATCAACACTAGCATTATTATAACTAAAACAAGTCATTTGACTTACAATTAAACTGTCAATTGTTATTGAGATAATTGGCTCAGTAAGTTCAACAGAATCTGAAATATAACAACCATTCATATCCCAAATTTCAACAGTATACCAGCCAGCTCTTAAAGTGTCAGCAAATGCCGTAGTATCATCCATTGAAGGAACAGTATCATTAGGATTTATATAAGTAGGGATTGTACTATTAGCATTGTTCCATAAATAAGTATATGTAGGAATAGATCCTGAAACATTTACAGTAGAACTTCCTCTATCTCCACCCTTACATAATAAGTGAGTTGTATTAAATCCACTAATGATTAATGGCGTAGGCTCTGTTAAATTAATAGAACCAATCGCAATACAACCATTAGGATCAGTTACAGTAACCGAATAAGGAAGCGCCTCTAAACTAACTGCAGTATCAGTAACTGAACCATTAGACCAAAGGTAAGAGTAAGCTGTGTTACCTCCAGATACATTAACTTGTGCAGCTCCATCAGCTAATCCATCACAAGAGATATTGTTTCCACCTATATAAGTATGAATATCAAATGAATCAATAAGTAACGAATCTGGTTGACTAAGAAAAATATCAAATGAATCCAAGCAACCATGAACATCAATAACAAATGCTTCATAGTAATTTGATGCTAAACCAGAAAACACAGAATCTATTGAAGTAGGATTAGTAATTGAGACCTCTTGTAACCAATAAGTATAATTACGAGTTCCTCCTATTGCATGTATCGTTAATTCTCCATCTAAACTACCATTACAACTAACATTATATCCACCAATATAAGTTAGTGTATCGAAATGAGTAATTTCTAACAAATCTGGTTCTGTTATTACATAAAAACTAGAATCAACACAACCAAAATTATCTTTTAATCTAATATTAATTATATCTCCCGGTCCTAATAAAGAATCAGAAGGGATATATCCTGTTACAAAAGAAGTTGAGTTAAAATCATAAAAAGTATACGGAAATGATAAACTACCATTTACTGAATCAGCTATACCAATGTAAGAACCGTCATGCGCTCCAAAACAACTTACATTAGTAAAAGAACTTGAATCTAAAGAAGGATTTTGTCCATTTTGAATAAAGACAGAATCATTTTTTGTACAGCTATTTATATCAGTAATCGTTAAGTAATACATTCCAGAAGTTAGTGAAGAAATGTTTTGGTTAGTAGTACTGAACGGATTTCCATTTGCATCAAAACCGTTCCACATATAAGAATGTGCTCCTACACCTCCTAAAGAGGTTAACAGAATAGAACCAACTGGACTCGTGTACTCGCAACTATCAATTGCAGTAATTGATGTTACCCAACTAATAGAATCCGGAGAGGTAACTTCTATAGAATCAACAGCTATTGGTAAACAGCTTAAAGAATCTTGAACGCTTAAATAGTACATTCCTACTGGCAAACCACTTACTAAATCAGCAGAATTATTAATAATACCACCTAAGGAATTTCTCCAAATATAATTATATTGTCCTGAATTACCTCCGAAAATAGTATCTACAAATATTACACCAGTACTATCACCATAACATAATGTTTGAAATGAGCTTAAAGTAAATTGCATAGAATCAGGCTGCATAACTGAAACTGCAACCGTGTCATAACAATTAGTAAATAAAGGAGTAATACCATTAGGACCACCAAACATGTTAGGACTAACAACAATATTATAATTTCCAGCTGGCAATGAACCTCCTGATTGTAAGAAGTTGTTATTACCAACATCACTAATTGCAATATTTTGAGGTCCAAGTGGATTTACAGTATAAGCCTCAAATTGATTGTTATTTGGGGATTGTAATTCATTAAATCCATCTAAAACATGAAGAATAATAGAATTTGTCATATCACCAAAACAAGCTAAATCCAATTGAGATAACGCTAGATCTACTGATGCATCCATACTAACAGAATCGCCAACAGTAATTGGGTAGCTCATACTAGCACATCCTTGTGAACCTAGAGGGTTTGCATATAGTTCAACCCTTAATTCATAACTACCAGAAACTAGACTATCAAAAGTCATAATTGTACTTATATTAGTGTTTTGCACTAAAGCACCAGAAAAATCATATGAACTATTATAATTAATTAATGTATCGTTAGTTGTAAGATTTTCTAAAACTATCTCACTTAACAATACTCCATTAGTATTAATAGTAATCTCTCCATTATCAATTCCATTACATGGAACTAAAACATTTATAGGGTCAACTAAAATAAAGGTAGAATCAACAAAAGTTGAATCAGTGAAAAAACAACCTACTAAATCAGTTACTGTTACATTATATTGTCCATAAGATAAATTTTCAATTGTATCATTATTCAAGAAAGGACCAGTACCTAAAGGGCCAGTCCAAGTATAGGTATAAGGAAGCGAACCACCACTAACATTAGATACCAATGCTATCCCATTATTTAAAGAGCAATTTTCATTGATAGAATCAATATCATAAGTGAATAATGTTGGTTCAAGAAGGATAACATTAGAATCTGCTGCAATACATCCGTTTGCATCAATTGCAGTAATTGCATCTGGACCATTATTTGTATTAAAACCACAAACTCCTGTTGCTTGCACAACATTTGGAGTGGTATTAGTAGTGAAAATTGAATTTGCAATCCAATAATCTATTGAACCTACTCCACCAATTGGAGTAACCACTATATCTCCGTCACATACACCTGGGCACGAAACATTAAAACTGTTAGGCATTAGAACTGGAACTGCTAAAATTGAAAATACTTCTGGCTCATAAATAGTAATATCTGCAAATCCTAAACATCCAATTGCATCTTGTATAGTATCAAAATAAGTAATCCCCCCCTCTCCTATTGTTTTTCCACAATAAGAATTCCTTATAGTATCAACAAAAATAGTAGAACCGCCAATAGAATAAGGAGCGCCAGCTCCACCTTGCATATGGTTAATCGTAATCTCACCATCACATACACCATTACAACTAGTTTGAACTCCATTGTAATCAAGGGCAGTTAAATCAAAAGTAACAGGATCTAAATCAGTTAATGTATCAGTAGGTAAATTATATTCACAACCATTAACATCTCTAACTCTAATGTTTGTATATATTCCATCAGGCAATCCGTTTAGGACAACAAATGTATTTACGAATGTAATCCAAATAGAGCCACCGTTTGGAGTGTATTGAAAAGGACCTCCTGATCCTTGAAAAGCAGGGCTTAATGAAACTGTAATTGAACCATCATTATAACCATCACAAGTAGGGTTTATGTGTGTTGAAGTTGCTCTTAATTCATTAGGTTCTATAAATGTAAACACTTCACTAATTGTATCACACCCAAGTTCATCAATTACAACTACTTGATAACTACCAGGCTCTAAATTAGGAATTGCCATAGGTAATGGAGTAAGCGCAATAGTATCAAGACCATTAGGTCCAGACAAAATAATAGTATAATTAGGGGCGGGCTGAACACCTCCACCTGTAATGCTAGTAATTGTTATTTCACCATCATTAGCACCAAAACAACTAATTTCAGAAGATATTGTAGCATCAATTTTAATGGTGTCAGGAGCTAAAACATCATGTGCTTTTGAGACTATAGGGCAATTCGTAGGGCCAGTAGCATCAACAGTATATGTTCCTGCAGAGACTCCTGCTGGAAATGTATATACTGTATCAAATTGTCCTAAAAGCGTAGGTCCATTAATATTATTACCTATCGCATCATATAACCACACTGTATAAGGTTGAGTATAACCAGTTAATGAAACTGTAATTAAAGCATCTGGTGAATTCCAACAAGATAATGTATCGTCAAAAACGGATAATACTAATGGATCTGGTCCTGCAATAGGCTGTATCATTGCACTAAAAATACATGGGTCATTTGCAGGAAGAATAAAAAGCTGATTATATGGAGGAGAACATGCTGTATCAACTAATAAAACTCTATACGTTCCTGGAACTAAATTTACAAAAGAATGAGTTAATACCTGAGTATTCAAAGCCCACTGCCCAGAATAAACAGAATTAAAATTAGTAAATGCATTCATTCTTTGCAATACAATATTGCATGTAGCATTAGTAGGGTTTAAAATACTTACTTGGATATCAGCTGAACCTCCAGGGCAATCGATAAAATCAGTAATAAGAATATTATCAATAGTTTGTCCGTTCGTTTTATTGGAAAAAAGTGCAAAGAAAACTACACACACAATTAGTAAAATCTTTTTCATAAAAATAGAATTTAATTTAAATTTTAATTCTGCGCAAGATACAAATTTTATGATAACAGATAAACAAAAGATATGTCGAAAAAAACAACATAAAAAAAGGAGGTAAATACCTCCTTAAATTCTAAATAAAATAACTAATTACTAGTAGTATGGAGACATTAAAATATACACCAATACTCCTGTAATAGCGACATACATCCAAATCGGAAATGTATACTTTACTATTGATTTGTGTTTTTCAATCTCCCCTGTCATTCCTCTGTAAATGGAAAAAAGTGCCAAAGGCAATACAAAAACAGACAAAATAATATGAGAAATAAGAATGAAAAAATAGATATACTTGATCAAACCCTCACCCCCAAAATGAACTGGTGCATTCGTGAGTTTTGAAGTAACATACGACAACAAAAATACAGATGACAAAACAAAAGCTGAAAGCATAGAAATTTTATGCAAATTGGTCTTTTTGTTTTTTATTAAAATAAATCCTGTAAACAGAAGTACTGCTGTTGAACCATTCAAAATAGCATGAAAGAAAGGTAAAGAGCTAAAATCAATACTTTCAGATTCTATGTGAAATACAGTAGGAAACAACATTAACAAAGCAACTACAATAGGTATAATAATTGATAGTGAAATAATTAACGGAACAAAGAAGGAGTCTTGTTTTTTCATATTTTTTTATTGAATTATAAATTTATCTAACACATAAACGATTTGCATTAGAGGCAGATAAGCAAAAGAACTTAGCATTAGAGTTCGAGCTGTTATATCATCACAATTTTGATACAATTTTACTGCTTTTGAGGTAAACCAAACTCCCAACAAAAACACAGTAACTGCACCATAAACTGAAAGGGATAATAAAGGGATTTCCCATAGGAAAGGAACAACAGAAATAACGGTCATACATATAGCAGTAATCACGCCAATAAAAGCCGGGTACTTTCCTTTTTTACCACCTAACATCATTTTAAAGCCTGCTTTTTTATATTCGGCATCTTGTACCCAAGCAATAGCAATAAAGTGTGGATATTGCCAAAAAAACTGAATGGCAAAAAGTGTACCTGCAGCAATACCAAAATCATCAGTTGCTGCAACAAAACCTAATAAAAACGGAATAGCACCTGGGACAGCACCCACTGTAATTGCAAAAGGTGAAATTCTTTTAAGTGGTGTATACGCTAAAACATACAACACCATAGAAAGCAAACCAAAAGCACCTGATTTTGACATCAAACCAAAGAAACTACCCTGGGGATTAATATGGTTTAAAGCAAAGACACCTAAAGCACCAAGAAGTATTGAGAAAGTAAATGCTTGAGTAACCGACAAATTACCTAATGGCAGAGGACGAACAGCAGTTCGTTCCATAAATTTATCGTGTTCGCGCTCGATTACCTGATTGAAACCATTAGCAGCACCTGTTACCAAGAATCCACCAATAACTAATAAGCTAAAAGTAGTGATATCAAAAGTATCAACCCCTAACAAATAGCCAATTGTAGCCGAAAAGACAACAGTAATTGACAGCTTGAATTTTAAAAGCTGTCCATAATATTTAAGATTTGAAATCAGAATTTTGCTACTTAGCAGATGTTATCGAAACAATCTTTTAAATTATCAGCAATCATTTCAGCTGACCTTCCTTCAATATGATGACGCTCTATACAGTGTACTAATTTACCATCCTTAAACACAGCAATAGCTGGTGATGAAGGAGGAAATGGAGCCATATATTCTCTAGCCTTAGCAACAGCACCAATATCTTGTCCTGCAAAAACAGTAGCAAAAGTATCTACTTTTTTATCGAATTGAGTTGTCATTTTTACAGCCGGACGTGCATTACCTGCTGCACAACCACACACTGAATTCACCATGACTAAAACAGTTCCTTCTTTTTTATCTAATAAATCCGATACAGCTTCAGCAGTTTTTAATTCAACAAAACCTACTGAGGTTAAATCTTCACGCATTGGAGCGCACATTTCTTCTGGATAATTCATAACAATTAATTTTTGGTAAAAATACGGTTATTTACCTTTTGTTTTTAAAAAAATCGGACAATAATTTTGAGCATTCTTCTTGTAGTAAACCACTCTCGATTTCGGTTTTTGGGTGTAGGATATTTTCCGCTAAAGATGAAAAGCCTCTTTTTTCATCCTTTGCCCCATAAACTACCTTTTTGAGCTGTGTCCAATAAGCTGCACCACCACACATTACACAAGGTTCAAGCGTAACGTAAAGCGTGCATTCGTTTAGGTATTTTCCACCCAGATAATCGGAAGCAGCTGTAAAAGCTTGCATTTCGGCATGAGCGGTTACATCATTTAAGCGTTCAGTAAAATTATGGGCTCGAGCAATAATTTGATTGTCACATACAATAACTGCCCCTACTGGAACTTCATCTTTTTCAAAGGCCTCTTGCGCTTGCAAAAGGGCTTGTTTCATAAAATATGTATCGTCAAAAGGATTAATTTCCATAAGGCAAAGATACCTAAACCACATTTTGTTTTGTAATTTCGCAAGCTAATAATTATATGATGTTAAGAACACACAATTGCGGCACATTAAACATAACAAATGTTAACCAAGAAGTAACCCTAAGCGGATGGGTGCAAAAAACACGAGATTTAGGAGGAATGACTTTTGTGGATTTGCGTGATAGATACGGAATTACACAATTGGCCTTTAACATGGATGTAAATGCTGAACTTTGTGTTGATGCCAGAAAATTAGGGCGTGAATTTGTGATTCAGATAACAGGAAAAGTTGTAGAAAGAGAAAGTAAAAACAAGAACATTCCAACAGGAGAAATTGAAATTGAGATTAGTGGACTTACAATACTAAACAAATCCAAAACACCTCCTTTTACGATTGAAAACGAAACGGATGGTGGGGACGAAATACGCATGAAGTATCGTTACCTTGATATAAGAAGAAATCCAATAAAAGAAAACTTACTGCTAAGACATCAAGTATCGAAAGCGACTAGAAATTACTTAGACAACCAAGGGTTTATAGAGGTAGAAACGCCTTACTTAATAAAATCAACACCTGAAGGAGCAAGGGATTTTGTAGTACCAAGTAGAATGAATGAAAAGCAATTTTACGCATTACCACAATCGCCACAAACTTTTAAGCAATTGCTTATGGTGGGTGGAATTGATAAGTATTATCAAATTGTAAAATGTTTTAGAGATGAAGATTTGCGTGCCGATCGTCAGCCAGAATTTACTCAGATTGACTGTGAAATGTCATTTATTGAACAAGAAGATATTCTAAATATGTTTGAAGGATTAACTCGCCATTTACTAAAAGAAGTAAAAGGTGTTGAGCTGAATGAGTTCCCAAGAATGACTTATGATACTGCAATGAAGCTCTATGGTTCGGACAAACCAGATATCCGTTTTGACATGCAGTTTGTAGAAATGAATGACCTATGCCAAGGAAAAGATTTTGAGGTATTTGACAATGCAGAATTAGTAGTTGCTATAAACGCAAAGGGATGTGCCAACTACACAAGAAAACAATTAGATGCTTTAGTAAATTTTGTAAAAACACCACAAGTTGGAGCAACAGGACTTATCTATTGCAAATATAATGAGGACGGAACATCAAAATCGACAGTAGATAAGTTTTTTGATGAAGATGCTAGAAATGCTTGGGCCGAAAAAGCAGGATGTGAAAAAGGAGATTTGCTTTTAATAATGGCTGGAGGTACAGATAAAACAAGAAAGGCATTAGGAACATTAAGATTACACTTAGCTGAAGAATTAGGACTTAGAAATCCGGAAGTATTTGCACCATTATGGGTGTTGGATTTTCCATTATTAGAATGGGATGAAGACAGTGAAAGATACCATGCCATGCACCACCCGTTTACCTCTCCAAAGCCAGAAGATATTGCAAAACTAGACACTGACCCAGCAGCAGTACGCGCCAATGCTTATGACCTTGTTATGAACGGAAACGAGATTGGTGGTGGAAGCATAAGAATACACGATAAAGCTTTACAACAACTCATGTTTAAGCATTTAGGATTTAGTGAAGAACAAGCAAGAGAACAATTCGGATTTTTGATGGAGGCCTTTGAGTATGGAGCGCCACCACACGGAGGTGTTGCCTTTGGATTTGACCGTTTATGTGCAATAATGGGAGGGCAAGAAAGCATTCGTGATTTTATAGCATTCCCAAAAAATAATTCGGGTAGAGATGTGATGATAGACTCGCCATCCGATATTGATGAAGCACAACTAAAAGAATTGAGTATTGCTTTAAGGAATTAGGTTGTTGCTTGCTCGTTTCTAGTTGTCAGTTTGTCATCCTGAATAAATATGAAGGATCTCATCTTTTTGAAATAGAGATCTTTCGACTAACGCTCAAGATGACAATATTTTTTAATTCATTTCTAACATAGCTAATTTTGCACAGCAAAATGTGGCTATCTAACCGGGTAAGGAATAGATTGCTTTACATTCGTTCGCAATGACATTTATTCAATAATAATTCTCTTCTCAACAGTACCATCATCATAGATTTCAATGAATGGGGTGTTTGATTGATATTTAATTTCTCTACCTAAAATATCTACTATTTTTAGGAGATGCTTTTCTTGTTGTGAGGTTTCATTAATTGCTGTAGCATTACAATCTAAACTAAAATAATGCTGAGAATCAATACTATTGTTAATAGTCCAATTGATATTTGCCAAAGCAGTATCATCTACTGAAATACAATGCAAATCTGAGTTTTGCATAATATTTATAAATAAATTATCATTATTTCCATTTCTTAAATCTAAATAACTTAAATCATTATTAACAGCATTTAAAATTTCTAAATTTATATTGGTAGAAATATCAAGTGAAGTTAGTTGATTGTCAGTAATGGAAAGTAAACGCAAATTAGTTGCTCCATTAAGATCTATACTACTTAAATTACTGTAATTTATAAAAGCGGTCTCTAAATTAATATTATTACTTAAATCAATTGTTGTTAAATAAGTATTAATACAAC
>Ga0308021_10000109_pt1 | contig 37613 bp, 35 predicted proteins | sample Neamet351_FD_201296 | JGI IMG/M metagenome (GOLD analysis project Ga0308021, IMG submission 201296) | Marine microbial communities from water near the shore, Antarctic Ocean - #351 | ecosystem: Environmental > Aquatic > Marine > Unclassified | place: Southern Ocean | collected 2014-10-02
ACAAATAATCAGTGGGGCGAGACTATTTCCGCACTTGGTTATGCATTAGGGGAGGCGCCCAGAAATCAAGTTATAAGTGAAAAAACTACGCTAGAGTATGTTAAACAGTTCGACCCGCGTCGCAATCCTCCTCTGTGAGAGTTTGTAACTGGCTATTGAACTCTACGAGGGCGCGATGATGTGTCGACGCTTCGCCTGACTCCAAGCGGATGGCCCCACGAAATACGTAGTGAAAGAGGTAGAGCGTACCAAGTTTGATAGAGGCGCCGTCATTGCGTAGTTCGAGCACAATTCCATTTCTGATTATTACCGTTTGATCTACTGGAATGTCTAGAGTAAATCCATCGCCGCCAGCTGTCCTGTGTAACGAAATCCAATTAGCTGAATTTATCTTAACACTCAACTGCTGATCGGCAGTGATTGGGGCTGAGCTTTCAGCCAGCAGTGTAAGCTTGTCAAAGGGGACTGCAGCCTGCAGACCCGCCACAGGTACGGATATTATTTGTCTGATCGTGGCCGCAACGCCTAATTTCATGCCTCCTTTAGGCAGCGGTTTACATAGACCGCTGGAGTGATTCCATCCGCGCATTCCCATCAAGAATCGAGCATTGTAGAGCAGGTTATGTCGGTAGTCTCGATAAGCCCAGAGCCCATAACCTACACTTTTAGTTGCTAGTAGCGTAGCGGCTCCGCAGAGAAACGACGCAACTTCGGCAGAGTCGATTTCAGCGTGAACCCCTTTGAATTTTGGGGCCTCATCAACGAAATTGAATTGGTCGATAATTTGATTCGGGTTCGCTCCTTCGTTAGTCACTTCATTGAGCATGTGGTCGAGTAAGGTTAGGGCCTGGTGGGCAGTCAGAGTTTCTCCCGTATTTCTTGCGCCCATAAATGGTGCCCAATAAGTTAAGCGGGTGGCAGAATTATTCCAGTGGGCGTCGTTACTGAGCCAACGAATCTCTTTATTCGGGCTTATAAGGGGATCTTTGTCCACCCTGATTTCCATGGCGAGCCCCGGGAAAACCGATAGCGCTTGCTGGTATATCTGGGCGATTCGATGATTGATGAAAGCGTGGAAATGTTCATATTGGGCTTGACCTACTTTAGGTATGGCGTTTATATCGCCTATTCCACGTTCTTCGAGGTAGGCGCTGAAACCCGTTGACTGGGCCAATTTCATTCGATAGTCCACAGAGTGGGCCTGCCAATGGTTAAAGGCATGCCAGAACTCCTCCCAGCTTAGAAATCCATTGCGAAAGCTTCGGTATCCATGGCAAATTTCAAATACCTTTTTTAGATAGTCTAGCCATACGCTCTGCGTATCTTCGTCGGTTAGCAGGCGTTGGGCCTGTATCACCCCATTGAGCGTGGGATGTTCGGGGATTTGGTGGGCATAGGCAATGCGCACTAGGACTGACAGGTCGTAGCTGTCAGCAGCTGCCATAACCTTGTCTAGCTGCCTAATATAAAAGCTATCATATTTGGCGACTAACTGATCGCATTGAAATTCGCGCCAGGGAACTACCAGTATTATCGTGTTAAAGCCATCCGCTATAAGTTGCGTGAAGTCTTCATTCAGCTTGCGTGGGTCCATTATCTGCCAAAAGTTCAAAACCCAGCCGTCCGAGAAGTAATGGACGGCCCTGGTGTGGGCGGGGTGGACTTTTGGACCTTTTACCGCTGTTCGAAGTTTTCGTATGACAGTGCGATAGTGGCGGTGAATGCGGTAACTGATTTCACTCATAATAATAATTTATTACGCTGGTTGATTGATGTTATCCGCTCTTTCAAATTTGAAATTTTACTAAGCTCGAGGTCTAGCTTTTCTTCGGCATATTGAAAGAGCGCCAAGTCGTATTTATTGGCCTCAATCAGTGCTTGAAAGTCGTTGCCCAATTCTTGCGAGATTGACTCGATACGATTACTCAAAGGCTCGGAAACACCTTGGCTGGAATTCTGCACTTGCCATGAAAGGTCTATGTTCGGAAAACTGTCTTGTAAACCTGCTTCAAACAACACCATACTCTCTGCGTATCGGTGTACAACCCCGACCAGAGGCATGGCGTCCAGATTACTTGTGGCCTGCGCGAACAGGGCTGGCATGTTATCGCCGGAATAGTCACCTGAACAGTAGCGGGTATGGAAGTTTTTAATGACAGGCCCCGTATCGGGTTCAAGGCGCCACCTGACGTAGTCTTTAAAGGACAGTTCTCTGGCCTTCTTATTGCCGACTGAGTTTCCCGGCTGCATTCTTTCGAAGTTATAGACGGAGCGACAGCGTTCCAGAGGGTTGCGCAGTAGTACAAGCACTGTGCCAAGAATGGTTGCAGGCAAAATGGGCGGAATGGGTAGCCAATGGCTTGAGAGGGCTCTTATGCTAGGGTGGCTCAAGAGGTGGTTTGATAGATAACTCGGCTTGTCGCGCATGCATTGATCATCTCGATGATCGACAAACTCTGCACCGAAGCAGCGACTGAGGCTCCAGTCTAGTGTTGTGCCTGCATTTTTGAACATGTGTGCATGCAGGAGCACAGTGCGTTCGGGAGCATCTCTGCGGGACAAAATAGTTTATTCTCTTGTAACGGACAGTTCAGTTTCTGTGCGCACTATTGTCACACAATGCGCTGTGGTGGTCACGCTCTCCGATGACTCATGATACAATTTGACGCGATAGGGCGGCTCTTTGATAGTTCTGATGCGCGCGCTAACTCGCGGTCAATAAACGCACAGGCTCGCATTGATAGACACGATTTGGGGCACAGTTAAATTCCATCTAATTTAGGCAAGAATCCGGTAAATGACTGACGTAAAAATTCGAACAATTATTGCCCACGGCCATATATTTAAAAATGCAGGGACAACCTTTGATTGGTCTTTGAAAAGAAATTTTGGGCAGGACTTCATCGATCATGTGGACAATGAAGATCTGCAGCCAGATGCAGCGAGTTACTTGTCCAGTTTCATTGACAGCCACCCCGAATTAGAGGCCTTCGCCAGTCACCACCTCTATCGGTGGATGCCCCTGCCCGAGCGACCTTCACTGAACATTATTCCCTGTTTTTTGCTGCGACATCCTATAGCGAGAGTACGCTCGGTCTATACATTTGAGCGACGTCAAAAGTCCGATACTCCAGGCGCCGTCCACGCCAAGAAACTGAATTTTCGAGACTATGTGGAATGGCGCATGGGGCACAAGGGTGGCGGCGTCGTGATGAACTACCAAATTAAGTATTGCTCAGGTCGAAAGGGGCTAGAGGTAAATGACGACTTTATCCATGAGACGGCAGAAAAGATTTCCTCGACGGCTCTCGCTGGCATCGTCGATCGCTATGATGAGTCGATGGTTTATTTTGAAGAGAGCTTAAGGGGTCATTTTCCTCAGATAGATTTGTCTTACGTGCGACAAAACACCAGTAAAAAGCGCTGGTTTAGTCGGTGGACCGCTCCCACGGCAGAGGAGGAGGTTCAGACTGTACTGAAGGAATTGGGCAGTGTAGCGGAATCCCTAAAAGAGGAAAATAAGGCTGATTTGGCCTTGTATGAGCTCGTAAACAGGGGTTTGGATGCGCATATTAATAAAATTGACGGGTTTGAGGAAAAGTTGCAGGATTTCAGGGCGCGCTGTGGCAAGCTGAATGGCAATTCATAATTCTTTTGAAAAACATCCCCTGATGCATTGTATTTTGCACATAGGCACAGAGAAAACTGGCTCAACTGCCATACAGTATTTCCTGCATAGTAATTGGGATGAGCTTAACTTGAAGACGCAAGAGCAGTGGCTGCCTAACACAAATTCTGTGGCGAAAACGTGATGGCTATTGAGAAGAACCGCTGGCAAAAGGCTATTTTAAACCGCCGTATGTTGATCTGTGTGTTTACCGGCTTTTCTTCCGGTATGCCTTTGTATGTGTTGTTTCAGCTGGTTCCAGCCTGGCTGCGAGAAGGCGGAGTCTCCCTGACAGAGATTGGTCTGTTTGCCCTTGTGGGTATCCCCTATACCTGGAAGTTTTTGTGGGCGCCGTTTATGGATCGTTATGTGCCCCCACTGCTTGGGCGCAGGCGGGGCTGGATGCTGTTGTCACAAGTGGCTCTGCTGGTCTCTATCGGTGTTTTAGGTATGTACCAGCCGGAGCAGTCAATAGGGGTTATAGCCTGGATTGCCGTGGCGGTGGCTTTCTTTAGCGCTAGTCAGGACGTGGTACTGGACGCTTACCGCCGAGAGATATTACCAGACGAAGAATTAGGGCTGGGAAATGCCATTCACGTGCAGGCCTATCGTATTTCGAGCCTGATCCCGGGAGCATTGGCGTTCATTTTGGCCGACTTTTTATCCTGGTCTAGCGTTTTCTGGATTACTGCAGGCTTTATGGTAGTAGGACTGGCGATGACTGCCCTAATCAATGAACCTGAAACTGAGACTCCTCAAGATAAGGGTTTGCGCCATGCTGTTGTTGCACCCTTTAGAGAATATATTCACAGGCGTGGTTGGAAGGGACTGCTGCTGGTGCTGGCTTTCATGTTCCTTTATAAAATAGGAGACAATATGGCGACGGCACTGTCCACCCCCTTTTATTTAGATATGGGCTTCACCAAAACCCAGATTGGGCTGGTGGCCAAGAACGCAGCGTTGTGGCCCGCTATCATCGGGGGGTTGCTGGGTGGGGTTATTATGATTCGTCTGGGAATCAATCGTTCACTGTGGCTTTTTGGAGTGGTGCAGGTGGTGAGTATTCTGGGCTATGCCATACTTGCTTCAAGTGGGCCAGTGTTGTGGATGCTGGCCGCAGTGATCGGCTTCGAGTACCTCGGTGTTGGCATGGGTACGGCAGCTTTTACGGCATTTATAGCCAAGGAGACCAGCCGAACGTATGCTGCAACACAATTTGCATTATTTACCGCGCTGGCGGCTCTACCCAGGACGTTCGCCAATGCGAGTACTGGCATTATTGTCGAGTCCATTGGTTGGGTGGACTTTTTCCTACTGTGTGCAGTGCTCGCTTTGCCCGGGATGTTGCTGCTCTTTTGGGTGGCGCCTTGGGTGCGGGAATCTACACAATGAACTACGGGCGAGCCGGAAACACATTGGAAAACTTAACACTAGGTTTCTGGACTAGCACCAGCTGATGGGGCTTATGACTGGGAGATTCTAGTCAACACAGCGCTATAACTATATACTCTGGTTGGCTAGCCGTCTCGTGGGCGTATGTGGACAGAAGCATTATGGATACTATATGGGCGACACCGATCGATTGATTTGTATACTGGGTATGCACCGCAGTGGTACTAGCTGTGTTACGGGTTCATTACAAAATTCAGGACTTATGCTCGGGGACTGCCATACCTGGAACCTGTACAACAGAAAAGGGAATCGGGAAAATCAGGCTTTCGTTGATCTAAATGATGAAGTACTGCTTGAAAATGGGGGCGCATGGAATGCCCCGCCTAAAAAGGCAATCTGGAGCTCGGAGAAATTAGCAAAAGCACAGTCGCTTATATCGCAAAATATTGGTCAGGGGCCTTTCGGGTTTAAAGACCCCAGGACGCTGCTAGTTGTCGATGGTTGGAAGCAGGTATTTCCTGCCATAGAGTTTGTCGGGGTGGTACGCCATCCAAACGCCGTTGCTAGATCTTTGCAAAACCGCAGTGATATCCCTCAAGAAAGGGCTCTGGCCTTGTGGTACGCCTATAATAGCGCTTTGCTTCAGGAATATAAGAAAACGGCCTTTCCAATATTATGTTTTGACGAGGATGAGGCGGAGTTTCATCAAAAACTTGAACAAGTTGCTCTCAATTTGACGCTATCTAGTGCTAATCCCGAGCAAAAATTCTATGATGAGTCTCTCAGAACGTCCAATAGAGATAAACAGCAGCTGGATAGAGCAATGAGCTGGAAGGTCAGGCGTCTGTATAAAAACCTACTCAAGCGCTGTGTATAGGGTGGACGTTTAAATGTTCAGCCGGGTCAAGCGCGCTTTTTCAAAATCGGTCAATGCGCAGCTGCGGCCGCTTCTTAGTATTGTCGTTGTCGTGTATGACATGCCTGATCAGGCAAAAAATACACTAATCTCCCTCAGCACGGATTACCAACAAGATGTCTCGATGGAGGATTTTGAGGTTATTGTTGTTGAAAATAAATCACCAAATTTGTTGAACAAAGAATTCGTGAAATCGTTGCCCCCTAATGTTCATTACTACCAACGCCAGGAATCTCAGCCAACACCGGTTCATGCTATAAATTTTGGGGCGAGCAAAGCGAGAGGCGAATACATTTGCCTGATGATAGACGGTGCACGAGTGCTTACCCCCGGGGTTGTGAAAAATTTGCTCTTGGGCCATAAACTCTCGGACTTTAGCGTAGTCTCTATTCCGGGCTACCATTTGGGCGACAAACTTCAGCAAGAAAATGTCAGTGATGGTTACGGTCTGGAGGCAGAAAGAAAGCTAATGCAGTCTATTCAATGGCCTACTGATGGCTATCGCTTATTCGATATTTCCTGCTTTAGTGCCTCTTCTGCAAGTGGTTTTTTCCTGCCCAACAGTGAGAGTAATTGCATTAGTCTGCCTTCTGCCTTGTGGAAAGCACTGGACGGTTTTGACGCCCGATTTGATCTTCGCGGTGGTGGCCTAATCAATCTTGATTTTTACAGGCGGGCTTGCGAATACCCCGGTGTACAACATGTCATTATTCCCGGGGAGGGAACCTTCCACCAATTTCATGGTGGTGTTACCACGGGTGGGGAAGATGAAAAGACCCGAGCTATATTTATTAAAGCCTGCGAGGCCCAATATCGGGAGCTCAAGGGGGGAGCGTTTTCCAGCCCTATCACCAACCCGATCTATCTAGGCCAAATGTCCGAGAACGCTAACAAATTTTTGCGTTATTCTTCGGGAAAAAGAATGCAAGCGATGGAAACAATCGATACGAATATTGAATAATGCAGTTAGTTAACTCTTGCCACAATACTTTAATTACCATCTTTGTGTTCTGCTCTTTGTTGAGCCTTGGAGCCTGTGGCGGTTCCTCAAGGTCGGAGCAAGCTAATTCCCAAACGCCTACTGTAGCGCCTGACCCCACAGAGAAAGCGAAACCCAATATCCTGCTCATCATGGTAGATGATCTCGGTTTTAATGACCTGGCTGTCAACAATGGCAATACCGCAATCACCACGCCAAACCTCGATCAACTTGCCAAGGAAGGTGTGCGCTTCACCCGACACTATGCGAATCCAGTGTGTTCGCCAGCCAGAGCAGCCCTCCTGACGGGTCAAGACCCAGCAAGGAATGGGTATATGCCCGGTGGCCGCGGAATCTCACCCCAGGTAACAACCCTTCCAGATGCGCTAAAAGCAGCCGGGTATGCTACCTGGCATATCGGGAAATGGCATATCGGTGATCTACAGCGACAGGCCTGGCCCGATTATCAGGGCTTTGATCATTGGTTTGGCTTTCTCAACCAATGGCGTCTGGCCGGTAAACAGGTCAATGGAGAATTGCAGCTTGCCAAGCCTCGATATCTGGACCCATGGCTGGAAAGTGATACAGAGCCAGGTGCGTTTTATAGCGGGCACTTAGAAAATATTCTGACTGAGAAAGCCATTGCTACCATAGATGAGTTAGACGATTCTGGTGCACCTTGGTTTATTAATTTGTGGTTTTATGCCCCCCATACGCCTATTCAGCCGGCAGTAAACTTTGCCCAGCAATACGCCGATACTGAAGTTGGGCGCTATAAGGCTCTGGTTCACCAGTTGGATCACAATATTGGCAGAATCCTCGATCACCTGGATGACAGCGGCCAACGGGAAAATACAATAATTGTCATAGTGAGTGATAATGGCGGTACAAATGCTCAAATTGATAACAACTTTCCGTATAACGGTAAAAAAGCCACTCTCGATGAGGGTGGGTTGCGGACTCCATTAATTATTGCGTGGCCGGACGGCGACAATGCAGGCACGGTTTATGATGGCATAGTCAGCATTCAGGATATCTATCCCACACTGCTGGACTCCCTTGAGTTAGAAGTCCCCACTGATCTCGATGGACAGAGTTTTTTTGGGGTAGTTCAAAGCCCTGGGCAAGAGGGTAAAGAGAGAACCCTGTTTTGGGAACACGGCTCCTCCAGCTTTGGTATCTTGTCTAGCGATGGCCGTTGGAGGATTAACCAGCCATTGCCCTATTTTTCTGAGCAATCCCCAATCTTGCTCTACGACCTCGAATCTGACCCCTCCGGTTCACAGGAGTTAGTTCCTACTCCCTCTGAAATCATCACACCTCTGTTGGATGAGTACCGTCAATGGCACCGCGATGTTCACCAGGTCAAGACGACTTATAACGCAGAAAGTTTGGGCTCAGGAACACTAACAGGAACCGATTTTCTTCGCACGCCGGGGTTTGGTGCCTATACATTTGGCATGGGTTTTACTGAGGGGGTATTCGGCAAGTTGGTGCAGCAGGGCAGTATTTGGCAGCTCAGCCGTAATGACGGTTTAGTGGCGGTACAGTTTGGCGACCATTACCTATCTGGCGAGGTTGACCCCTCAAATAGCTGCCACAGTGTCGTGGTTAGCGGGATATTTTATCGATATACCTGTACATTTTGTGGTGATGACAATATGAAACTATCGTTGTATGTTGATGGGCAGCACCAACAAACACTTGAAGTAGAAGGCTTCCTCGAGGTAGAGGACCCAGGCATTCCGATTGAAATAGGCTCAGCAGATGGGGTGCCAGAAGGGGAGGAGATATTTCCACCCGTTATTTTGAGTGTAGCCATCGACTCCTCTTTCGGTTGGACGCCGGAATCATTTGATAAAGAATTATGCGATTTATAGTGGCGACTTTGTGTGCAGACAACGGGCTACGTTAAAGGGCAATACACCAATGGGAAACAATGTGGATATTAAACAAGACAACGCTCCGTTCACTCCGAAGCTCAAGAATTCGCCGATACCGGTTCATCGTTTCAGGAGTAATGTTGAGCTACCGCTAGCTCCAAAGCAGGGGCCGCAGAACCGAATTAGCTTTGTTGTCATTGTCTATAAAATGCCAGATCAGGCGGAGAAAACGCTCTACTCCCTCAGTGCTCAATACCAGCGGGGTGTTTCAGAGGACGAGTATGAAGTTATTGTGGTGGAAAATGCGTCTACGGCAGAACTGGGCGAGCAGAGAGCCTGTCAGTACGGTAACAATGTACGCTATTTTCACCGTAAAGAGACGCTGCCAACCCCCGTACCTGCAGTCAATTTTGGTGCATCTCAAGCGGCTGGCAGCCATGTTTGTATTATGGTGGATGGCGCGCGCATGCTGACGCCATCGGTAGTAAGTTATATGTTGGCAGCGACTCGTTTGCACCCAGGCGCCGTGGTGGCGCTCCCGGGCTATCATTTAGGGCCAAAATTGCAGCAAAAATCTATGCTGGAAGGCTATTGCAATGAGGTAGAAGCAGAACTCCTCGCTTCAATTGACTGGCCTAATGATGGATATCGGCTGTTCGAGATTTCATGCCTCAGCGGCACAAGCGGCAGTGGTTATTTTAAGCCCATCGGGGAGAGCAACTGTTATTGCGTCCCGCAACCACTCTGGCAAAGAGTGGGTGGCTTTGATCCCGCATTCACTGAAACCGGTGGAGGACAGGTCAACCTAGACTTCTTCAAGCGCACCGTAGAATTACCCGAGACCGTGCTGGTTATATTGCCAGGTGAAGGCAGCTTTCACCAATTTCACGGGGGTATTACCACAGGGACGCAAGGGGAGAGTCGGGTTAAGTCGATGGATGATCACTTTAACCAGTATGCGCAGCTGCGTGGAGGGCCCTATGAATCTCCCACTAAACGCCCAATATACTTGGGCAGCTTCCCTGATAGCGCGATGAAGTTTGTCGAGCACGGGGCTGTACAGGCGATGAAAGTAGCGGACATATAAGTTGCGCAATTCACTGACACAGCCCTTGGATGTACAGTAATACCCATGGGGGTAAGCCATCAGCTTAATCCGGAGGTGGACCCAACCGTCGCAGGACGCGTAGCTACCGCTTACTATAGCCAAACATCTCAAAATCCTGACTGAAATACTCATTTATAATACCGATGCTAGTGGCGTCAAGTACTTCATCGTTGGTTGTAACCGGTTTGCTGACATTCACCTGGGGTAATTTCTGCTCGTCAAGCCTCAGTCGTTCACATATTCGATTGAAATCCTCCTGTAGGGTTTCGTAGCGGCCTACGAAGTCCACCAGCAGTTCGCCGTTGTGCCTGGCAATGAAATCACTTTGCTTTAGCATCAGTTCATTGGATGAAAAAGTGTGTACGAATTCATTAAAACTGATATTGCCGGTATAGCGTTTATTGAATGTGTGATCGGGGTTGCTGAGAACGTCACGCTGCCGAAAGCGGTACCAGGAGTGCATCCATGCATATGGCTCACGTACAAAGGCAAACTTATAGGCCTTCATCCAGCGCTGCACAGGTAACTCGCGCTCGAGTCGCATCGACGTGGCATGTTTGTTGAATTGGCGCATCAGTTTGGTATTCGCCAGTGGCTGGAGGGCTTCTTCAATACTGCAACTGCCAGTTTTTGGCACTGCTACAAAGATGAGGTTGGGTTCATCAGATATAATCAAACGACTGCTTGTCCTTTATGGGTAATTGTCTATCGGAATTGTAACTCCAGTAGAGATTAATATTCATTACCTTGATGAGCTTTGGATGAATACGTGGCATTGTTACCGATATCGGGGCTGTATAATACCCTGCGATTTTCAGCTATAAGTAGATTACGATAGCCCCTGGAGACCACTTTGTAGACATGACAGCATATCACTTTATGTTGAATCGTTCGAAACTGCTCATTTCATGCTTGATGTTGGCGTGCTTTGGGCTGTGTATCGCCATCGCCTTTTATACTCTGTTTTCCAATTTCAGGGCCTACGACGACGAGGGTATTCTGCTGGCTGCAAATCAACTGTTTCTGGCCGGGAAATCGTTTTACACGGACATTCCATGGATCTATGGCCCTGGTTATCTTGCCACGGTTAGTTTGCTGAACGACTGGCTGGCGGTGCCGCTTACACATAGTGCTGTGCGGTTTACCACGCTTTGCTACTGGATGTTTCTGTGTACAGTTTCCGGTTTACTGATGTACAAGCTGTCGCGTTCCCCGTTGTGGTCTATCGCAACTTTCTCCCTGGTATTTATTTTTACTAAGTCAATTGTCAATGAACCCGGGCATCCCCAGGCCCTGGTTGCCATCGGGTCCATTCTTGTTCCCTTGGCGGCGTGCTATGCCAGGCCCGGGTCTCAAAGGTTTCTATGGTTTTCTATCGGCCTGATCACGGCCTGTATTTTTCACATGAAAATCAATGCTGGAGTGTTTTCTTTTGCAGCTGCCGCCACTGTATTGGTTGTCAGCTTTCGGGCGGGGGAGTGGCGTAGCTTACTAAGCGCGGCCATTATTATTGGCTCGGTTCTGTTTCCATTTGTTTTGATGTTTCCCCTGCTGGCCCAGCCAAATGCTCTGCCTTTCGCCATTATATGTGCTGCGGGACTCGGATCCGCTGCAATCACCGTCCGCTGCGAAAAAAATTCGGGTCTTGATATTAAGGTGACTGGCAGTGCTTTTATCACAGGGTTTTTGCTCGTCACAATCCTGGCGCTCATGTTTGCCGGCGCACATGGGGCGACACCGTTTGATATTATTTCGAGCCTACTCAGTTATTCCAGGAGTCAGGTAGAGTTTTATCATTTCTTTCGCGAGTACTCGGGTTTTCAATTAATTTCGGCGGGTGCGTCCTTAGTCATGGCCTTTTGTTGTGGTTTCGCGAATAAGAATACCCACCGGGGATGGATGATAACTGCAGGAAAAATCTATTTCGTTTCTGTTGCGCTTTACTCGATGGTAGTCAACGACCCAGCCCACGCGCACGCCATGCTGGGCTACGCCGGTCCCTGGTGCTGGGTGCTTGCGACAAGGGTGGAGGGGCGGGAATTTCCTGTTGCCAGGCTTTTGCTTGTGACCACGGCGGTTTGGTCGCCGCTGTTGGCTTATCCAGTTCCGGGCAGTCAAATCTACTTCGGTAGCCTGACTATTCTTCTTGCAGCACTAGTGTGTGCTACAGATATGTTAACCGGGGTAGTTTGTCGTTGGCCGCGGCTGGCGACTAGTTGCTCTGGTGGCTTCCACAAAGGTGTGTCCTTACTGGTCGTTATGGTGGTGCTCGTGGTATTGGTACTTGAGCTCAAGAGGGTCAGGGAAGTTTACTCTCAGTTTAAGCCGTTGGATTTACCCGGAACGCAGCTCATGCGAATTGAGCCTCGCCGTGGGCAGGTTTACCGTGAGCTTGTCAGAGAGCTAAATGACGCCGACGTTGCGTTGACAACTTTTCGCTTTAACAGCATCTATTTTTGGAGCAGTGCGGCGATGGCCGGGTCAATTTACCACGCGCATTCACTCGCATATTCACTGCCATCGGAGCAGGGGCCCATTAAGGAAGATTTACTACGGGCGGCGCATCCCGTGGTGATAAAGCGCGATGTGCCCAGTTGGGCAGTTGAACCTCAGGCCGATATTCTTGAGTGGATTGAAGATAACTTTGAGCCCTACCGCAAGATAGGTCAGTATACCCTGATGAAACCCCGCGAGGATTCTCCCGCAGATGCTGAAATATAGGCAGATTTCCCTTGAATATAGACCTGAGCCCTCTTGGGCGATTACGACAGAGTGGTCACTATGACAAAGTCCAATAGCCCGTCCCTGGCTGATTCAAAAATTGTCATTACCGGTGGTGCAGGCTTGGTGGGGCAAAACCTGCTGGTTAAGCTACTGGCCTGCGGTATCGAGAAGCTTTGTGTGATCGATAAATCTGCCCACAATTCGGCTATCGCCACTGAGTTGCACCCCAGTGTACGTTTTATTGAGGCGGATTTGTCCGAGCCCGGACTCTGGCAGGGTGCTGTGGCGGATGCTGATATTGTGGTCATGTTACATGCCCAGATTGGCGGTAATGTAGCCGAGGATTTCTATCGCAATAATGTAACGGCGACCAAACATATACTGTCCACGGTTCGCCGTGATACCTATCTAGTTCATGTGAGTTCCTCCGTGCTAGAGTCTTCGGCTAGTGATGACTACACTCGCAGCAAGGCCCAGCAGGAACAATTGGTACTGGCGTCTGGCCTACGCTATTGCCTGCTGCGCCCCACACTGATGTTTGGCTGGTTCGACCGTAAGCACTTCGGCTGGCTTTCCCAGTTTATGTCTTCGACGCCGTTCTTTCCCATTCCCGGAGATGGAAAGTTTATTCGCCAACCACTCTATGCCGGGGATTTCTGCGATATTATTCTCGCCTGCATGGAGCAACAGTTTCCGGACCAGTCCTTTAATATATCGGGTAAGCAGAAGGCCTCGTACATTGATATTATCCGTCAGATAAAGCGGGCAACCGGCAGTAATTCACGGCTAGTTAAATTGCCCTACTGGCTGTTTTACACCTTGTTGGCACTCTATGGCATATTCGACCGCAACCCCCCTTTCACCACATCACAATTGAAAGCCCTGGTGATTGACGAGGTTTTTGAAGACATTGATTGGGAACGTGTATTTGGGGTCACGGCTACGCCCTTGAAACAGGCAATCCAACAGACGTTCACCCATCCTGTTTACAGTAAAATAAAGCTGAAATTCTAGGGGCTTTTGATCATGGCGAATATTGCAGTTGTTGGTGGCGGGCCTATGGGTCTGGCCACGGCCTGGCACCTTCTCAAGTTGGGCCACCGTGTCAGCCTGTTTGAGGCCGACAAGCAACTGGGGGGTATGACGGCCTCCTTTGTGTTCGACAATATCAAAATTGAGCGTTACTACCATTTTATTTGTAAAAGTGACGAGCCACTATTCGACCTGTTAGAAGCGCTGGAAATATCCGATAAAATGCGGTGGACAGAGACCCGAATGGGCTTTTTTTACCAGGGCCGCAGCCTAGATTGGGGCGAGCCACTTGCCTTGCTCAAATTCCCAGGGCTGGATTTACTCAGTAAGATCCGTTATGGGCTGTTGGCATTCACCTCTATCAGAAGGAGTAACTGGCAAAAGCTCGATAAAATCGACGCGGTTAGCTGGATTAAAGCCTGGGTAGGGGAGAGGGCCTACCGGATATTGTGGCAGCCCCTGTTTGAACTCAAGTTTCATCATTTCACACCCAATCTCTCAGCGGCCTGGATTTGGGCACGCTTAAAACGAACAGGCACCTCCAGAAAGAGCCTGTTTCAGGAGGAGCTGGGCTACCTGGAGGGTGGCTCTGACACGTTTCTCGATCGTATCGCCGAAGATATAGTGGCCCTAGGCGGAAAAATATATCTCGACGAGCGGGTATTGGAGGTAAATCTGCGGCAGGGCAATGTGGATGGCCTGGCTACGGAGATAGGCCTGTTCAAGTTTGACAAAGTCATCAGCACAGTGCCTATGCCCTATGTGTCCGCTCTGGTGCCGGCACTCCCCCCGGCGACCCTGGCGCAATACGATTCGGTGCACAACATCGCCGTGGTCTGCGTTATCGTCCACCTGTCAAAGCCAGTGACTCCCTATTTCTGGTTAAATATTAGCGATCCGGACATTCAAATACCGGGCCTGATCGAATACAGCAACCTGAATCCGCTGGATGGCCATATTGTTTACGCGCCATTTTATCTACCGGGTGAGCACCCGGACTTTCAACAGGACGACCAGGTGTTCATAGAAAAGGTCAGGGCTTACATACAGACCATAAATCCTGAAATTATCGACGAGGATATTCTCAAGATTGCAGCGGGGCGCTATCGTTACGCCCAGCCCATCTGCGAGCCCGGCTTCGCGGACAAGTTGCCACCGATAAACCCGGGCATACCCGGGCTCTTTATTGCCGACACCTGCTATTATTATCCGCAGGACCGTTCCATTTCAGAAAGCGTCAAGTTGGCTCGCGAGCTCGCGCGTATGGCTGACTCAGAGTGATGAATGTGCTGGGAGAGATTTCGCAGCGGCTGTTAAATCAGCGATTTATTCGTTTCCTGCTAGCCGGAGGGCTGGCCGCGGCTTGTAATTTTGGTAGTCGCTTTATCTACAGCGTTTTTGTAGGCTTTAGCACGGCTGTAGTGCTAGCCTTTATCACCGGACTCACTGTAGGCTATGTACTCAATAAACGTTATGTATTCACCGCTAGCACGAATTCCAGAGCCCACGAAATATTCTGGTTTGTCTTTATAAATCTGCTTGCACTGTTGCAAACATGGGGGCTGAGCGTGTATTTGGCGCAAGTGCTACCAAACTATATCTTCACCGGAAACCCGCTAGGAATGGCGTGGGCCCAGGCACTCGCACACCTAACGGGAATTTTGTTGCCTGTATTTACCAACTATATAGGCCACAGGTACCTTACTTTCAGGGAATAGCATACAATCCCAAACGCAACTCAAATAAAGCATCGAGGACAGTGTCCCGAATTGGAATGCCAGTAAATGAGCGCTGAACAAAGCAAAGCCGACGCCCTACAAAAGCAGTATAGACAGCGTTTTTCTGAAGGCACTGACTACCGCAATGCGTTGTGGGGGGTTTTATGTAGCAAGTTTTTTCAGCGTTACGTAGCGTCGAATGCCGTGCTGCTGGATCTTGGCTGCGGCTGGGGTGAGTTCAGCAATAACATCCTTGCCGGAAGGAAATACGCTATGGATCTGAATCCGGATGCGGCTGATCGATTGAATGGCGACGTAGAGCTGATCGCACAAGATTGCTCGGCGCCATGGCCTTTGGCGGACGACAGTCTGGATATTGTTTTCACCAGTAATTTTTTAGAGCATCTGCCGCAAAAAATTGATATCGAGCGCACCATCAAAGAGGTTAAGCGCTGCCTTAAACCCGGTGGAAAATTTATCGCCTTAGGCCCCAATGTTCGTCTGCTACCCGGGGAATATTGGGACTTTTGGGACCACCATGTGCAGATTTCAGATCGTTCTCTGGCCGAACTTCTCAAGATGAATGCATTCGCGATAGTGGAACAATACGCGGGCTTTCTGCCTTACACCATGTCGGATGGCCGCAAACCGAATCTGTTGCTGGTAAAGTTGTACTTAAGGGTTCGCTTGATGTGGAAGATAATGGGCAAACAATTCCTGATTGTGGCTACATTGGAAAAATGATGTGCGCTAAAACTTCGAAAAAAATCCGTGCAAACAATGCCCAATAGCCAGAATCCGAAGGTACCTCTGTGCGTGGACCTGGACGGTACACTGGTTAATTCAAATACGCTGGTGGAAAGCAGCCTGCTGTTGGTGAAGAAAAATGCGTTTTATCTATTTGCAATGTTTTATTGGTTGCTTTCAGGCAAGGCAAATCTCAAACAGCAGATTACCTCTCGCACTGCGTTGGACGTTACGATCTTGCCTTATAATCAAAAACTGCTCGATTGGCTGCGCATCCAGCATGGCACCCAGCGCCCCCTGGTCCTTGTAAGCGCCGCCAACCAAAGTACTGCCAATGCGGTCGGCGACCACCTGAAATTATTCTCAAGAGTGATAGCGAGTTCTAGTACTCACAATTTGAGTGCTGGGAATAAACGCGATGCTTTAGATAGGGAATTTGGCGAGGGTGGTTACGATTACGCGGGGAATAGCACAGATGATGTGCCAGTCTGGGCTCATTGTAAGCGCGCCGTAGTGGTAAACGCAGCGGGGCCTGTCCTGGCCAAAGCGCAAGCAGTGGCCGATATCGAATGTGTATTTCCTCGTGAGCATAAAGCCCTACCTCAGCTACTCAAGGCCATGCGGCCACGTCAGTGGAGTAAAAACCTGCTGATTTTTGTCAATATACTGATGGCTCACCAATTGGCTAACACCGCATTGCTGGCATCCACTATCTTGGCCTTCATCGCATTTTGCCTGTGCTCCTCAGCCGTCTACCTGATAAATGATTTACTGGACCTGGAAGCGGACCGTAGGCACAGCGAAAAGCACAATCGACCCTTTGCCAGCGGTAGCGTTTCGCTGGCGCTGGGTATTGTTGCCGCTCCCGCGCTGCTGGCATCCTCCATAATGCTAGCCCAATCTTCGGGCAGCGTATTTCTGTCCAGCCTAGTGACCTACTTTTTCGTTACGCTCGCCTACTCATTTTACCTCAAACGCATCGTAATTCTGGATGTGATGGTGTTGGCAATACTCTATACCCTGCGTATTGTGGCCGGTGCAACGGTCGCGGGTGTAATGCCTTCATTCTGGCTGATGTCTTTTTCTCTGTTTATTTTTACCAGCCTGGCCATGGCCAAACGCTATGCGGAACTAAAGTCGCTGGAGTTGGATTCCACTGAGTGGGCTGATGGGCGGGGTTACCATGTCGGCGACCAAGCCATAATTGCCAGTCTTGGTGTGGCTTCGGGCTACATCGCAACATTGGTATTGGCGCTTTATATTAACAGCCCGGATGTTGTCGAGCTATATCGCAATGAGGGCTTGATTTGGCTCCTTTGCCCCATGCTCATGTACTGGATAGGGCGAATCTGGTTGTTGGCAAGTCGTGGTGATTTACACCAGGACCCTGTGGTCTTTGCCACGGGGGATAAAACCAGCTATGTAGTTTGCCTGCTGGGTCTGTTAACACTGTGGGCAGCTATCTGATGGCTGGCAGCTGGGGATGCCTGCCTATTCCCGGTCCTAGGCGTGTTGTTGAACAGGACTGGCGTTTTGAGTCCTTGCCAGTGTTGTCCGCTGGTGATTCGGTCCTGCCCTATGGGCGTGGTCGCAGTTATGGCGACAGCTGTATCAACAGTCATGCCAGCCATATCAGTACCAGGCGACTTAATCGATTCATTAGTTTTGACGCGGAACAGGGGGTGCTTCACTGTGACGCCGGCCTGACTCTGGATGAAATATTGCGCCTCATTGTGCCCAAGGGGTGGTTTTTGCCCGTAGTGCCGGGGACGCGGTTTATCACTCTAGGCGGGGCTATTGCCAATGACGTACACGGCAAGAATCACCATCAAGCGGGTTCTTTTGGCCGCCATGTCTGCTCGCTGCAACTATTGCGCAGTGACGGCGCTCGCCCTGTGTGCAGCAAAGAAAATAATGAGGCACTTTTTGCCGCCACGATAGGGGGGCTGGGGCTCACGGGCCTAATTACCAACGCGGAGATAAAGTTAATTCCGATTAGCAGCAGTTCACTGGACACAGAAAATCTGGTGTTCTCCTCTATTAAGGAGTTTACCAGCCTGAGTCACCAGTCCATGGACTGGGAGTATACCGTGGCCTGGATAGACTGTTTCGCTAGAAAGGGACAGTTGGGTAGGGGGATATTTTCCCGAGCGAGGCACACTTCACAAGATTCGAAGCTGGAGCCTCGGGGTGCCGGCCTGCGTTCTGGAATGCCAGTTACACCGCCATTTTCCTTGGTTAATAGGTGGACTGTCGATTGCTTTAACAGAGCCTATTATTATGCAAATTGCCGAAAAAAAGGCTTGGGAAGCTCGCATTATAAACCCTTTTTTTTCCCATTAGATGCTATTCGCAATTGGAATCGAATTTACGGAAAGCAAGGTTTCTACCAATACCAGTGCGTTGTACCTTTAGATGGCAGTGAGGAATCCATTGCGCAGCTACTTCGGGGTATTCAGGCGAGTGGTGAGGGCTCTTTCCTGGCTGTATTAAAAGAGTTTGGTGATCTACCGTCTCCCGGCTTATTATCTTTTTCGAGACCGGGACTGTCCCTGGCTCTAGACTTCCCCAACGCAGGTGAAAAAACGAGGCGACTTCTGGAGGCGCTTGATCTCATAGTACTGTCCGCAGGGGGCGCGCTCTACCCGGCCAAGGATGCGAGAATGTCTGCGCAGCTCTTCGCTGCCGGGTTTCCTGAAGTTGGGACCTTCATGACTCAAATAGACCCGGGGTTTTCATCGGCTTTTTGGCGCAGGATGCAGCAGTGAACAATACTCAACGAATTTTGGTATTTGGAGCAACATCGGCCATATGCCATGCACTACTTAAACTCTATGCGACAGACGGCTGTAGCTTGTTCCTGGTGGCGAGGAATACGGGGAAACTCGCAGCGATTGGTGATGATCTCAGTGTGCGAGGTGGCACCATCGCCGGCACTAAAAGCTATGACTTTAATAGCTATGGGAAGCACGAAGAGGTGATGGTCGAGGCCAAGTCCTGCCTCGGAACAATAGATCTGGTCATTGTTGCCCATGGATCTTTACCAAACCAGGCGGAATGTGAAGCATCCAGTGCGGCGTTTAAGGCATGCATGGATGACAATTTCACCAGTGCCGCCGTTATTGTCCAGTGCAGTGCGCAGGTCCTGGCGCAACAGGGGAGGGGCACTTTGGCGGTATTGTCATCGGTGGCTGGCGACCGAGGTCGCAAAAGCAACTACGTTTATGGCGCTGCTAAATCTGGAGTCGATACCTTGTTACAGGGGTTGCGGGGGAGATTTGCCGGAACCGCGGTCAATATTGTTAATATAAAGCCTGGTATGGTTGTGAGCCCCATGACCGCCGATATGGAGCACGGCCTATTGTGGTCTACGCCGGAAGCGATAGCGCCGAAGATTTACCGTGCTATCTCCGGGGGCCGGGCAGTGTGCTATGTGCCGGCTTATTGGTGGCCTATCATGTTGATAATCCGTGCCCTGCCCACCGGTATATTAGCCAGGCTAGGCGTCTAAATTCAAGGCAGTATCGTCGGGCCATGGATCCTGTCCTGAGCTTTTGAAACGCCCGCTGCGTTTTTGGCTGTGCTGCAGGGACGTTAACAAAAACGGCCGGGCCTGTGGCGCAACGCGACCGAGCAAGGTGGCATCGCGCCGCAAACTGTTGAAACCATCAGGCCAGAAACTGTGTAACTGGACCTTGTGCTGGGCGATGGCGGCCTCCCGCTCTTCATAGGAAGAAGTAGTGACCCCACCGTGATACTGGTGAAAGGAGCCCTCGCCGGGCAGTATAAAGAATTCAGACCCCGGTAGCATGCCCAGGCTGCGGTACATGTGCAGGTTAATACTGCCGCCTCCGGGGAGCTGGAATTGGGTATTTGCATGTCCTATGGCAGCAAAGCTCTCGGCCGAGGCGAACATACAGTTACACTCCATTATCGGATTCAGGTAGCCCTGCAGATTTGCACCGGTAAATCTCGATATCGGAAACAATTCATATCCATTTGCCTGCCAGTCGACTGAAGTGAGCAGCTGGGCATCCAGTGCTGCTTGGTCTTGCTGGCCAGTAAACAGATGCCGCTCTTCCTGGCCCAGATGATAACCGGGCACGGCGACAATGGCCCTTTTACTGATGGCATAGGCCTGCAGGGCGGTGCTTATAATACCTGGGCTGACCATTCTAGCGCCATCAATCATCAGGGCGATAAGGGGAGCCCTGCACAGCGCGAATCCTTCGTTTACCGCATACACTGGCGTTACGGCTGTCTCATGTCGTAACAGATAGTGGAAATTGTTCGGTAATGCGTCAACCTTTGCTGGGGCAAGGTTATCGTTGGAGTTATTTTCGATTACGATGACCTCGTAATCGTCACTATCCACTCCAAGTTGATAGTCCGGGCTCAGCGTCAGCAGAGTATTTTCAAGCTGCTGCGACATGTTGTAGGCGACTAAAATAACGGAAACTTTAGGTGTTTTTGACAAAATCTGGAGTCCTCAAAAAGTGGAGGAAAAATTATTAGGCCTAACGGATTACTCGTCCAGCCCCAGGCGTTGCTCAACCAGGTAGCGCGGCCTATCCTTGGCCTGCATAAATGTCTTGCCCACGTACTCACCGGCAATGCCAATGGCCAGCAGTTGCAGGCCCCCCAACAGGTAAATAGGTATGACGGTGGAAGCCCAGCCCGGCACCGTCCCAGGCCCCCAGACTGCGGCATATAATGCCATCCCGCCCAGGGCGAGTGCGATCAGGAAAACCACCATACCCAACACTGAAATAATTCTTAATGGAATAATAGAAAAAGAGGTGAGCCCCTGTACCGACAGGCTAAACATTTTTCTAAAGGGGTATTTTGACTCCCCCGCAAGACGTGCTCCACGGCGGTAGTACACCTGCTCAGAACGCAGGCCCAGAAGTGGAATGATTCCCCTGAGGTAAAGATTCGATTCGCGGTATTGACCGAGAAACTGCACAGCTCTGCGGCTCATCAGCCGAAAGTCCGCGTGGTTTCGGACTGTGGCAACGCCCATTTTTGCCAGTAACCAATAATGCAATTTGGCGCTGTTGCGTTTAAAAAAAGTATCGCTATCGCGATTCTCGCGCACACCGTAGACGATTTCATTTCCTCGGGAGAACGATTCCAACATCGACGTAATGGCAGCTATATCATCCTGCAGGTCTGCATCGATACTGATATACGCGTCGGCCTGTACCTCCATCAAACCGGCATAGACCGCATATTGGTGACCGTAATTCCGGGCCAATTTGATGCCGGCAAAAACTTTATCCTGAGCTGCGAGATCAGATATCAAACCCCAGGTAGCATCATCGCTACCATCGTCGATAAAATAAATGCACGAATCTGTAGCGATTAGGCCGCAAGAGATCAGACGATTGACCTCATCTCGCAATACCTGTGATGAAGTGGATAGCATTTTTCGTTCGTTGTAACACGGTACTATTAGTGCCAGAACGGGTTTGTCTACTGGGTACATTGGTCTACTCACCGGATTTCAACTTCAATGATAGCCTAAATAGATTTTTTTTGATGATGGCGAGAAAAGTGCTAAGGGGGTGGGGCATAACACGGGTCAGTCTTTTACGCAGACGATAAATCCAAGGGGCGATGTCGGGTGGTGCTTGCCCGGAGTCTACTTTGTAAGCGGCCAGGCCGGCCAGAATATGTGGCGCACATTCTTCCTTAACATATAAGAACGTGTTGTAACGATACCAGGGCATGACCGCTTTATCCCCAAGTACCGACTGTCTCACCGGGTCATACATAGCAAAGCCCTGTTGCTGGAATAGGCGACGCCAGTAGCTATAGGGTTGTTCATTGATATGGTTCTCCCCGCCTTGTCCGGGTGTCGCGGCGGAAAACAACACCAGGTCAGCGTGTTGGCATAAACTCGCTACAAAGCCAGCGGCAGCGGAGGAGGGCAGGTGCTCTGCCACCTCTAGGCTCTGTGCCATGCTGAACCTCCTGTCCACGGAAAAATGAGTTCTCAGGTCGCCGGCGATGAATTCTTCCGGGGCAATCAGTAGCTGCTCGGTTTTCACATAGCTCCCATCCAGCCCCATCACTTGCGCGCCTAGTGACTTCCACACGCTCAGCCAGGCGCCTGCGCCGCAGCCCACGTCGAGAACTGACTCAATGGGTACCGGCAGCGCCGCCAATAGCGGTGGTAACATGCGTCGCGCGGACTCCTGCGCGCCTCGGTTAATGTAGTTGTAGAAAACATCGTCGTATTCATACATCTGGCGCGATCCTATTAGTATCCCTGAGGTGTGATTTTCCAGCAGTGGTCGGTATTTTACATCGAAAAAAGCGATTGCCCAGAGTGTTGCCCTGCAGTTCCAGTTTGAGCCTGCGGGAAGCCTGATTTTTAATGTGGCCCACCCAGTGGTTGGCGCTGGGATGCAGAAGTCCCATAGGTGAGTAATCACCCCGGTGTTCTGGCACCAGCCGCGCAGCCAGGCGGCCGTTACTAAATACCAGAAGGTCGCGCGTGAGATAGCCCGGGAGGCCATGGATTTGGCTTTCTATAGTGACGAAGCCCGGCCGGGAGGAGGGCGAGAAGGCAATAGCGATTGTCTGTGGGTCGCAGTCCTTCAATCCAGTATTTGTTTTCAAAGGGCGGACTGGGTTCTTATATGCCAATTCTCTGGCTGTGAAAAAATCGTCGAAACTGTATACGTACTCCGGTTTAAAGCGCAATAGTTTTTTATTTATTTTCTCTTTCAGGCTAGGTGTTTCGCCACCAGTGTAGAGTGCGGCAGCTAATTCGACGCTGAGTATCTCCTGCTCCAGATAGCTCCCTCCAGGGCGCAGTAGAGCGTTCAGCGTCACAAGTACTAGGGTCATCAGCAGCAGCCGGAGGCAGTCGGAAAGGCTGACCAGACTGCTCAATAGAAGACCAAAAATGCCTGCCCAATAAACGGCTACAATCGTGTTGTAGCGCTCAAAGCTGGGGCCATTGATGTAGTTGGGCTGCTCCATTACTCTGCCCAGCTGTACCGCTAGGGCCACCCCCAGGCATAAAGTGGCGATGAATAGGCATAGCGAAAGCCAGGGGGCATAATTCTGCCTAGCCCGGGCCACCGACTGAAAGTAGCGAAACCAGTGATAACCGAGAAAAAAGAACGACACTGCGACTAGTAATGAAGATAGCATTGGCTGCGTGGAAGACAATGGCCAGGACAGCAATCTCATGGCTTTGTGTAGTATGACTACGGGCGTATTTCCCGCTATCGCCGCAGTCCCCGCTGCGTTGATATTGCTTACCACCTCGGGGTTGCCAATCATCCATGCCATCGCAATTTCGCCATCCGAAGAAAGTCCGGCGGTGTAGCAGTAGCCAGACAATGACACCGGTGAAAGTCGTGAATGCGGCGAGGGTGGCGCAACCGTAGGCTAGGCTCCACTCTACTAGCCTTGGCTGACCGGGGCTTCGCAGTAGTATAAAGAAGGCCGCAAATGCAAATGCAAAGCTAATATGCCAGGTGGCATTGATGGCATTTATGAGATTCCATAGGTGTGCCGGGGCAAAAAATAGGGTGGTGACTACCCCTAGGCAGAAAAAATATCCGATTCGGTCATTCTGGAAATAACCCCTTGCCATGCCGAAGTAGATACCCAGACAGCCGAACATTCCCAACCAGGCACCGGCATGCAATAGATGGTTCTGTCCGTGAAAAAAAGTCATGTCCATGACGACGATGAGCCGAGGCAGGGCTATGCGATGGGCCGCGTAGTGTGGCTCGATAAGAAACTGCCAGTAGCTGGAAAGGTCGCCGCCTTCCAGTAGGGGTAGCCAATGATCAAGAATTACAAACAGGTCACGCCAAGGCAGATGAGGGTGTAGGCGGTGCCACAGAAGCACGGTCCATAGAAACCAGAACGCCCCTAGCGCTAGCGCCAGGCCGGTGGCAGACAACAATAAACGGTGGAGTAGACGGTGGCGCTCTACTGAATTCATTCTGATACCCTGGTATTGAGACACTCCTCCAAAATCATCAAAGGCGTGGTTGGTCGGACATTCGCATACTTTCATAAAGCCCACAAGACCTGAAAAGAAAGATCCTGAACGGTCGCTAGCGGGGGCGCGTGCGGCTGTGGAGTAGTCACCGTAGGGTTACTGCATAGCTGGAGGACAATTCCTGCTAACCGCGGGTGCTAGACTTGCGACTGCTACAGGATATAGTATATTGCCCACCCTGATCTCTGTGCACCAAACTACACACAAGAAGTCCCTGATATCATGCCAGACGCACGATCGCAGCTACAAGCCCCCGCCCTGCCCAAGAGAGTGTTATTCCTGCACATTGCCAAGACGGCGGGCACGTCTATTGTGCACTTCTTCCGCCAGCGGCTAGCGGCACAGTCTATCTGTTCTCACGGCGATTTTTTGCACTATCCCGCAGGGCGAGTACAGTTTCAGGCAAAGCTTCTCGAGTACCAATTCATTTCCGGTCACTTCGGCTACCGCCAAATTGCGCCCCTGCTGGCTGACAGCTACAGTTTTACCTTTCTGCGGGACCCGGTTGATCGAGTGTTGTCATTTTACAACTTCTGTCAGAATCCGGATATGCAGCAACGTTTTCCCGTGGCAAGGGCAGCACGTGACCTAGGGCTGGCCGACTTTATTAGCTCCACCCTGCCGGAGGTTAGTGAGATTCTTGATAACCAACAGGTTTGGCAATTGGCCTCGATGTACTGGCGCGAGGACCGGCAAGTTCTGGCCCGGCTCCCCGCGGATGAGCTACTTGCCATGGCCGCCGAACACCTGCAACAGTTCAGCTACATCGGGCTCACCGAAAGTTTCCAGATCGACTTTGGTCATATCCTGAAAGATCTGGAAATTGCCGAGCCGGTACCGGAGAAAAAACAGTTTGAAAGTCGCGGGCCCCTGGGCTCGGGAAAACTCTCACCCGACATACACGAGATTCTGCGGGAACGTCTGGAGCTAGACTACAAGCTACTGGATATTGCGCGGGCGCTGCGTTTGGAACGTCATGGCAGTGCCTGAAGTGAACGCGCAAGACACCAATGGCATGCGTTGGCGCTTGCTGGGTCTGATACCGCTGCTGTTAGTGGCAGGGTTTTACTTTTCCTATCTCTATGAACACGGCATCAACGTCCCGCTAGCCGACGATATTTACGATGTACTGCAGCCGCTGACACAGGCCAGTAGTGCCGAGAATGCAAAAATAGCCCTGCAGTCCCTGTACGTAAAGCACACCGATCACAGGACAATCACCTCCAGGCTGGCCTACGGCGCAGTTTACCTGGCAACCGGCGAGGTAAACTTCCACACGCTGAATTTTCTCGCCAACCTGGCCTTGCTCCTGTTGTTACTGGCTCTGTACTGGATGTCTGCGGGGACGCCCCGGCGGCTCCTGGTGCTGCTTCCGGCGGCACTGCTGCTACTGCAACTGAGAGCCTATGGCATCACGTTCTGGGCTATGGCTTCCTTCGCTTATTTTTATGTCTTCGCGTACGGTTTCTTTTGTCTACTGCTGCTTCATGATGCGGGCCGGGGGCGTTTCCTCGCCGCTCTTGTCCTGGCGACACTTGCCAGTTTCACCCTCGCCTCAGGGCAGATGATCTGGCTGGTAGGGCTGGCTAGCCTGGCACAGCAGAGTCTGGTGCGGCGTAGCCTGCCGCGAAGGTATCTGCTGTATTGGCTGCTATCGGCTATCACTGTTTTGTTGCTGTGGCGAATGGGACAGGATGACCGGATTAGTGCCGGGCTATTATTGGAGAGCTTCTTCGGCGCCGCCGGGCACTACGTGTTGTACACATTGACCTTGCTGGGCAGCGCCGTCAGTGAAACCAGCGTGGCTGCGGCAGCCACCGCAGGGGCCCTCATGTTGGTCATTCTTTGTGCCTGTACCCTATGGCGCTGGCGCGAGGCCGATTTACGGGTGGAATTGTGTTGTTGGTTCATTGTGCTGTCGGTAATGACCATGGTGCTGGGGCGCGGTTTTTCCACGGTTGATTACGGTTTGTCTTCCCGCTACAGCTTTCCCTCGGTGCTGATGCTTACCTCGACATGGATGCTGCTCGCCTTGCGCCTGCGCCTGAGTTCATGGCCAAAGTTACTGCCTGCCATTGTGATGGCGCTACTATTCAACGCCCATTCCTACAGGACCTACTCACTGGCTCTACAGCCCTATATGGAAAGGCGGGCGGAGGACTTCAATCTCGGGCGTTACCGCGCTTGGCCCTTCCCGCTGAAACAGAGCAACCGGGTGGTGGCGGAGGCGATCGAGTTGGGTATTTATTTTCCACCTCCACGCCCCCTGCCGCCGGCATCGGTTGCTTTCGGGCAGCTAGGGCAGGTGGACGCCGCGCAGTAAGTTGGGTTAGCCGCAGGGTTTGCGTTGCCAAACCTGGATATTCCAGGTGCCTGCGCCGTGGCGGTTCGTCATAGACAGGGGTAGCGTTTCGGCCTTGCAATAGTGCCTGGAGAGAAATATTTTACCGTCAACCTCTTCGAAAGGTGGTGGATTACGCAGGAAAATCCCACGCATTTCCCAGGGCGAGACCAGAATATAGTTGAATTCTCGTCGCTCAATTTTGCGGTACATCAAGGTCAGGTAGTCTTCCCAAATGGCCTCCACCTGTTCTTCGGGTTTGTCTTTACGCATCCAATCTGGCTTGGTGAATGCCTGTGGGAAGTACGAGGTGTGGCCGTCTTGGAACACGGGTTTGCCTCGTTCCAACTGCGCCACTACCAGCATCTGGGTGGCGAGCACCTCGTCGCTGGCGTCAATTAATGCCTCAATCCTATACCAGTTCTCCATGTCCACCGAAAAGTCCTTATGGAGAATTGCCCAGGATTGATAAAAGTTCAGCAGCAGTAGGGGTACCATTATCCAAAGGCGTACCTGGGCGCGGGAAATGGCCGATAGCCCCGCAATCAGCAGGAAGGGTGACATCAGTTGGAACAGGTAGGTCATATAATTACCGGGATTGCGTCCCAGCCAGAACACAATGACCATACTGGACCAGAATAGGCTGAACCAGAATAAGTCTGCGGACTGGCGTAATAAAGGACCAGACCAACGGGTTCCTGCCGGCGCGAGCTTGGGAAGCAGGCCACGCAGCCCCCTTTGATGCAGCGCCGGAATTGCGACCAATGCAAGCAGCAGCAGCAGGCCAAGATGGATGCGTAGGTAAAAGCCCAGTTGCATGAAGAGAATGCTCCAGTCCTGCAAAACATTTATAGCCGCCGCAGGTGCAAACAGGGTGTTGTCCAGGTAGTAGGGACTGCTGGCATGAACCAGCATGAGGCTGGTCAGCAGCGCCACGGAGAAGCCCAAACCAAGCAACAGTGCCCGCCTCATGGATACATACAGAAACAGGTAAAGACACAGTATGGCCATAGACAAGATGAAGTACTGTTTGGTATAGAACGACAACAGAGCGCAGACCAAGGCTACCACTAGGCTGGCACTGCTGAAGCGATAGCACCACGGAATCACCAGGCAAGCGAGGAACAGGGCCACGCCTAGGGCGTTGGTACTGGATACCGGCGTGGCGTAAAAAAGCAGCGCGGCATACCATAGTACGCCGGCCGCAAATGCATGGCGCCAGGCACCGCAATGGCGCCAGGTGGCGAAGGTGCAAGTTGCGCAGGCTACGATGATGAAGAAAGCGGACAGCGCCCGATGCAGCTGGAAGTGGTTGCCAAACAGCTGGCTCAGGAGGGCCGCCAGAATATTGTACAGAGGTGGGTAGACATCTGCGGCCTGGGGTTGGAGTTCCCTGGTGTAGGGGTTTCCGCCCTCGGCGATGATGCCGGTGATCAAAACCATGGTGCCCTCGTACAGGTCCAGTGGCACAGCGGCGGTAATGATCTGCCAGTGATGCCACAGTAATGCTAGCAGCAGTAACGCGATGGCGCCCACATACAAATGCTGCCAGCTTTTATAATTCACAATGTAGCCTCGTGGTACAGGAGATAACAACGCGCCACATTAGCAGACCATTAGTGTCGCGCCAACCGCTGCGAACTATGGGTTTTTTTTGCCTTATCCCTTATCATGGTTACCACAGTGCCAGATGGGCAGAGGGGAGTCATGCCAGAAAACGAAGTATTTACCCGCGACGAATACCGTGAAGTCTATCCCAAAGGGATCGAATTGCATTTCTGGAATCAGACCCGCAATGACCTGATCTACCGCTGGCTGGAGCCCCATCTGGCCGAGGGAGACCTGGTTATGGATGTGGGTTGTGGCACCGGGCTTGTGGTTGCTGATTTGGTAGAGCGTGGCTGCAACGCCCATGGCGTTGAATTGGGAGACGCACCGGTGATTGCCGGCTTGGGGCAGCGGGTGCAGACAGGTTGCGACCTGTTTCAACTGGCCCCCGAGCTAAAACAGCAAATACGTGTGGTACTTCTGCTGGACGTGATTGAGCATATTCAGGACCGTCGACGCTTTCTGCAACAAATTGCCAGTGACCTCCCCAACTGCCGGACACTTCTCGTCACTGTTCCGGCCCGTATGGAATTGTGGACTGGCTATGACGAACATTTTGGGCATCACTTGCGCTACAACCGCCCTCAGTTGCGCGCAGAGCTGGCCGCTGCTGGCTTCGCCCCGGTTCGAACTGCCTACTTTTTTCACTGGGTGTATATACTTTCACTGCTAATGAAGCTGTTGCACATACCCAAAGGTAACGAATTCAGACCTATCCGCCCGGGCAGCCCGGGGGCTCTGCTGCACCGTGTACTGGGTTGGCTGACACAATTGGAGACTCGCCTGATACCTGGAGCGCTGGCGGGCTCATCTGTGGCCAGTGTCGCCAGGCGTGTGGACGGCTGACTCCATAGCAGCACCAGCGAGGGTCGCTATGTTACTAAAACTGGAAGTAGAGGAATTCGCTTGCCTTGGAAATCATCATGACCGAGAACACGGATATAATCACCTGCAGTAATAACACAGCTTTTCCCGGCTTGAATTTGTCCTTCATGTCCATGCTGTTCGGCGTCAACGCAACGATGCCGATAAAAAAGATAACCATGGCGCTCAGTGCCCACGTCGCCCATTGATCTTTTTGGGCTGGGTTGGATGCCAGGGTAAAAAACCAGGGTGCATCTGTGCCCATTAGTTTACTGGCGGCGACATGGAAGCTGTTGCCCTTAAGCCCCAACATGCCCGCGTATATTTTAAAGGCGTCCGACCATGTGGTCGCCCTGAATATCACTAGGGTCATACTGAAAAAGTGAAAGGTAATAAACCAACCTAGCCAGGCGGGCATACTAAAACGGGTCTTGCGCCACAGGTGATTGACCACAATGGCAGCTCCGTTGAGCACGCCGAAAACAACGAATGTCCAGGCCGAGCCGTGCCAGATACCACTGATAATCATAGCCAAAAAGCTTGCCGCCATGCCGGCCTTGAACGTTATTTCTGGGAAAGAGCGGAGAATGGTCTTGTAGACATAGGCGTTGATGAAGCGTGTCAGCGTTATGTGCCAGCGCTGCCACAAGTTAATGATACTGGTACCCTTGTAGGGGCTGCGAAAGTTTACCGGCAATTCGATATTGAACAGCAACGCCAGACCAATGGCCATGTCGGAGTATGCCGAGAAATCAAAATACAGCTGAAAAGTGTAACTGTATTGAACCAGCCATGCCTCCAGTAGATTGAGCGTCTGTGCGGAATCAAAGCCGTGATTGACCAGAATTTCAAAGGAGTCAGCTATTACTACCTTCTTGAACAGGCCTACACTGAATACGAATATGCCCAGTACGAAATTGTCCGATCGGAAGAGCCGGTTATCGGTGGAGCCAAACTGCGGCATGATTTCCCGGTGATGAACGATTGGGCCCGCAATCAACTGTGGGAAGAATGAGACGAACAGCGCGTAGTCAATGGGGTCGCGCTCCTTGAGGCCGGTGCGGTAGCAGTCTACGATAAAAGCGATTTGCTGCAGGGTAAAAAAGCTGATACCCAGGGGCAGTGCCAAGTGGAGGAAATCAAAATCGACGCCGGGCAGTAAATTGGCGTTGAAGATAAAGAAGTCCATGTATTTGTAATAGGCCAGCAGGCTGACGTTGAGGCAGACTGCCAGGATCATCAGGCGTTTTTTTGGTGGGATGATTTCCCGGGACCTTCCATATGACTGGATTTTCCCCGCAATCGTGTAATTTACCACGATCGAACCCAGCAGCAGCGGTAGATAAATGGGGTTCCACCAGCCGTAAAACAGCCACGATCCAGTCAGCAGTAGGAGTTTTCCGGCGCGTAAATGCCCCAGATGATTAAGCGTGTAATAGCCGAGTAATATGAGCGGCAGAAAGGCAAAAATGAAGATGTAGGAATTAAAAAGCATTCAATTATCGAGTTGGGAACATCCGTGGGCAGGAAAATATTCGTCCATGGGCGTTCATATTACAGCTTCCACTTTGTACTATTATTACGCTAGGAGCTCTGGATTATATACAAATCAGATAAATACTGTACACTTTTCTGTTTGGTCCTGGTGCACTTGATTCCCCTTCGGCAATGCAATCAAAATCCTACCTAGCACTATTTTTGACGCTTACATTCATTGGCTTTTCGTTTGTTGCGGCCTTCAACTATATTGTCGATCCCTATCGCTTCTTTAATGCAGCTGATCGTCCTGGGATCAATGAGTATCGGCAAAAATTTTTCCTGGGACAATATGTTTCCAAGCCATATGCCCTGCGGGAGCAGGCACCCGAGGCTGTAATCCTGGGCGTGTCCCGCGCGGGGTCCTCGCTCGCCACCGATCACCCTGGATGGGGAGGTACGCATGTTTATAATTATGCGATGGCGGGCAGCACTGCCTATTTATTATGGCGCAACTATCAACATGCCAAAGCCAGCGGCGACCCAAAGAAAGTCCTCTTGATGCTGGACTTCTATATGTTTAACGTTCATAAGGAGCAGCGTCCCACAGCCGGGCATATCCTGCGGTATGAGGAGCGATTGGCTGTTACACCGGAATTCAAAAAGAACCGCGGCTACCCGGTTCGCCTGTTCAAAGACACACTGACCTCCCTGATCTCTTTTGAAATGCTGTACGAGAGTTGGAATACGGTGCTTGCGCAATCGAAAATTGCCAGCGAGGAATTGTACAAGTCAACGCTGACAGCCACGGGTTTCTGGATTAACGATCCGCCGCCCAACCAAACTCAGCGATGGCTGTTCCGGCATGTTGAGAAGCAGTACATGACGGTTACCTGGTACCCGCGGCCCGAAAAGAAATTTGCTATGCGTCGAGAGGACGGTTCGTCCAATCTTATATATCTCAGAAAAATATTGGCCGATGCCCACCGCGGGGGCGTCGATGTTAGCATCGGCTTCATGCCGTTCCATGCGCGCCTGGCAGAGGCGATGCGAGCGGTGGATGTATGGGATGATTTCGAGCGTTGGAAAAAAGACGTGGTGCGGCTTGTTGAGAGCGAGGCCACAAAGGCAGGGCAGCCCGCCTATCCCGTTTGGGACTTTACCGGATACAACACAATTACCATGGAACCCGTACCTTCAGCGAAAGATAAAACGACACGTATGAAATGGCATCTGGATTCTACCCACGTAACCCGGGCGACCGGAGATTTGATGCAAAATATCCTTCTTGGGGTGGACGGCGAGCGTTTCGATGACTTTGGCGAGAAGGTGAATAGCGGCAATATTGGCTCCTATATCGAACGCACCCGCAGGAGCCGGGAACGCTATGTAGAGGCATTTCCGAAAGATCTACAAGAGGTTCTTGAGAAGGCGGAGCAGACGAGCTCCTGGCGTAAAGAGGCCTAGTTCTAAGGAGTATCAGGAATCATACTCTTCTAGCACCCTGATCACTTTGGCGTAGAAGAGGCTAATGGTGTTGGCTTCGTCAATGTCGAATTCTCCCAGGTCGATATTCAAGTAAGATTCAACTTCCAGCACCAGACTGATGCCTGCCAATGAGTCCAGGCCATAGTCTTCGAGATCTTCGTCGTCACCGATAACGACGTCATCCTTTTTCTTCAACACCTTTTTGATGCCGACTTTTACCGCCTCGCGAAATTCATCCAATGTAAACATAGTGTCGCTCATTCTATTACTTCTCCAAAACTAAATGCGCTCCAGTACCGATGTGGCCCATGATAAGCCTACACCAAAACCCGAAATAAGAATTTTGTGTTCGTTGGTATCCATATACTGCTCTAGCATTAATGGGATGGAGGAAGACACCGTGTTGCCGGTTTCAGCGGCCAGAAACGGAACCTTGTTCGCATCCACGCCTAGGATGGGTACCAGGTTGTCTATGATGTACTTGCTACCCTGGTGCAGCAGATACAGATCGATGTCGTCCTTGTCCAATCCATTTTTTTCGAGGCATTTATCAATCTGTGGCGGTACTTTGGATACTGCGAATTTGAATACGTTATTTCCCAACATTGAAAGTGACTGTGTGTTTTTGTCGACTTTGATGGAGTGGGAGAGTTTGGCGTTGGTGGAGAAGATGGACTTCCTAGAAACAAAAACTGGATTCTCCGCGATGTAGGTGACGGCCGCAGCGTCCCCGAACAGCAACTCCGTATTATAGTCTTGCGGGTCAATCACTTTCGAATAGGGGTCTGCGGTAAACAAGAGACCGTGCTTCATTCCTTGGGCGCTCATAAAAGCTTGTATAACGTCCAGCGCGTACACGAATCCGGAGCAGCCCAGAGAGACGTCGAAGGCCGCTAGATTTTCGGACAAGCCGAGCTTGTGTTGCACAATCGCGGAGGTGTGCGGCAGCCCGGCACCATCCGGGTTTTGGGTCACCACGATCAGGCAGTCGATCTCAGCGGGATTGATGTCGGGCTTCTTCGCGAGTAGGGCTTGGAAGGCTTTGGCGCAGAGGTCGGAGGTGTCCTCCTCGTCACTTTTGCGTAGCACAGAGGTGAACCCCACTTTATCGATAATAAAGTCTACGTTTTTTCCGGCTTCTTCGGCTCGATCTACATTGCTGACTCGCTGTTCAGGAAAATAACTGGCAATTTCTTTTATGCCGATCATCGTGCTCTCCATAGCTTGCTAGGATGCAATTGTGAATCATTTCAGGCCAATTGTGTATTCAATTGTGTGTTGTGTTGTGCTTACTTCTGCAGTGCTACATGGGTGGCAGCGACAGCAGCTTCCCAAAAGTATTTGCCATCACACCCACTTTTACGGCAGGATGGTGAGCTAGCCCCTTTGATGTTCGCAACAGGATTCAGGTGAGATGAAGTTCTTTCAAGGCAGGGGCCGGGAGGTGACCAAGAGCGCCCCCCGAGTCGCGGCCAACCCAAATCATAAGGTTATTATCAGCGGGCCCGGACGCTCCGGTACCACTCTAATCATGCAGCTGCTAACCGAGCTGGGTTTTGATACAGGTTTCACCCCGGAGTCCATGCAGGTCAGTGATATCAGTCATGCTGGGCTGGAGCAGGGCCTGTTTACCAAGCCTCACCGCAAAGCCCCCCTGGCGCCCAATTACATTATCAAGAGCCCTCTGATCAGCGATAATCTGGCGCTGGGTTGTGAGCGCGGTGACCTGGTAGTGGACCACGTCTATATCCCCATCCGCCCTCTGAACGAGGTGGCCAGAAGCCGGGCGCGAGTCAGCGAAATCGAGGCCGGTCATCCCGGCGGTTTCGATCCCGGGTTGGATTTACAAGCACAAATAGACGGCTCAGCGCGCTCGTTTTTTACCTTGATGGACACCATCACCCGCTACGATCTGCCGCATACCTTCATCGCGTTTCCACGCCTGGCGACAGACCCGCGGTATCTTTATGACAAATTGGGGTTTCTTTGCTCCGGGTTGAATTACGAGCCGTTTCTGCACGCTTATAACGCACTGGTGAATCCTGCATTGATTCACAAATTCCAGGGAGAGGTTTCTCTCTAGGCCCCCAGATACAAGATATTGGGCCTTATCGTTGGTCGCGAATTGGTCAGTCGTAAGGACATTCGGTACAATGGCCGATCACCGCTGTGCGAGAACATCATGAACCACACCAGAATACTCTTGACGGTCTTCCTCTGGACACTGTCTCTCGCCACCTGGGCTGCAGCTCCCGGCCGGCCGCCGAATATCGTGCTACTGATCGGCGATGACCAGGCCTGGGGCGATTATGGTTTCATGGGTCACGCGGATATTCGTACCCCTAATCTGGATCAATTGGCGCAGGAGGGGCAGTTGTTCAGTCATGGCTATGTGCCCACCGCACTGTGCCGCCCCAGCCTCGCCTCGCTGATGACTGGGCTTTATCCTCATCAGCATGGAGTATCCGGTAACCGGGTGGGCGGAAAAGATCTTACGCTTCGCCGGGAGGGCGAGCAGGAGTTGGCGCGGGCATTCACTCAATTGCCTAGGCTGGCGGCGTTACTAGCCGAGGCCGGCTACAGTAGTTTCATGGGCGGTAAGTGGTGGGAAGGGGAGTATCCCACTGGCGGCTTCAGCCATGGGATGAGTGATAATCAAGGTGTCACCATCGGCAGGGAAACCCTGCAGCCGGTTTTCGACTTTATCGATGAGACCGGCGATCGGCCCTTCTTACTCTGGTACGCCCCATTTCTGCCCCACTTCCCCCACAACCCGCCCCAGAGGCTGTTGCAATACTACCTGGACCGTGGCCTGCACCCGGAATTGGCGAAATACTACGCTATGTGCGAGTGGACTGATGAAACCATAGGCCAATTGCGACAGTACATCGAGGATACAGGCCAGGGGGAGAACACGGTGTTCGTTTACCTGGGGGACAATGGCTGGTTGCAGCCCACCGCGCCAGTAGCCGACCACCCCTGGTATTTCGGTGCGCCCCGGGGTAAGGGTAGTGCCTATGAAAATGGTGTGCGCACCCCCGTAATCCTGCACTGGTTGGGACAGCTTGCGCCCCGGGAGGAGCTCTCGCCGATTAGTACCATCGACCTGGCTCCCACCTTGCTGCGTCTGGCTGGCCAGCCGGTGCCCGCCGAAATGCGTGGCGTAGACCTACTGGATCACAACGCCCTGGCGGTGCGTCCAGCAGTCTACGGAGCCACCTTCAAGCACAACATGAATCTTGGGGGTGGTCTCGCCGGCCGATTGATAAACCGCTGGCTGGTGAGCGGGCGTTGGAAGCTAATAGCCAATCAAGCGGACGCGGATGTCGAACTTTATGACTTGGCGCGGGATTCTGGTGAGCATAACAACTTGGCCGAAAACGAGAACCTGGTCACCGAGCGTCTTCTGAAGCTGTTGGACCAATGGTGGGCAGGAGTACCTAAGATGCAAACAAAACCTGCTGTTCATAACCCCAGCTAGCCTAACGTCCATAGCAGGCGCAACACAAAAAAAGAGGTGAACTGCGACGCGGGTTTTTTCTCGGCCTTTTTGACCTGTGGTACCATCTGATAACGCGCGCGCATGGAGCTGAAGAGTATAAAGGGGTAACATACGCCAGAATAGCCAATCTTGGGAGTAACTCATCGAACGCATCTACTTTCCGCCATCAATGCGCGGATTTGAACCTAAACTACGCGCTTTTAGTACGTGGGTTGACCATACTTCCTTTGGCTATGACATTGTTGAGGCGGTACGCCCTAGTAAGGTAGTGGAGCTAGGGGCTTACAATGGCATGAGCTATTTCGTGTTCTGTCAGTCGATGATTGAAAATGACGTCAGCGGACTGTGTTATGCGGTGGACACCTGGGGTGGTGATGAGCACACCGGTGATTATGACGAGTCCATATTTGAAGGAGTGCGCAGCCATGCTCGTGATCACTATCGCGGCATTAGCTATCTGATGCGTATGCTGTTCAATGACGCGGTCCACCATTTCGAAGACGAGTCGGTTGATTTGCTGCACATCGATGGTATGCATACCTATCAGGCAGTGCAGGAAGATTTCACCAATTGGTACCCCAAGGTCAGGCCCGGCGGCATCATCCTATTTCACGATATCGAGGCCCGACAGATGGATTTTGGTGTGTGGCGGTTCTGGGCTGAACTTGAGGAAGAGCACGATACCTTCGCTTTCCATCACGGTTTTGGCCTCGGTGTATTGCGCAAGGCGGGCGGGGAGCGACCTGAGAAGGAGCACGCTCTGCTAGATCTGCTGTTTAACAGCAGCGAAGTAGAGCAACACCGGTTGCGGCAGTTGTACATCCATAACAGCGAGTATCTGGAGGCACGCAACAAAGCCAAGCGCCTGCAGTGGGGCCCGAAACATGGCGGCGATGGCAAGGGCAAGCCCAAGAGGACGCGCGCGATGGAGAACCCAGTCCAGCAGGAGCAATCTTCAGCTCCAGCGGAACAGCCTCAAGCTGGCGACCCGGAGCAAAACCCACGCTAGATGGCCCAGTATATCCGGGTTTTAACAAATTCTAGTTCGGAGCGTTCTGCCACAGTGTGGTGTGTTCTTCCGACACTTCCTCGGCTGGCCGGCCGTTAGAATAATAGTACAGCGCAATAGAATCCCGGGTCCTGTCGGCGGGGCAGCTCATGGGGTGCGGATGGCCGTGATAAGACGTTGAATTGGTGGCGAAAATCACGCAGCGTCCGGCAACAGGGGGGATTTTCTGCACGCAGTGCTGCATATCCTTGGACCAAAGCTCCAGGTCACCACCGTACTCCGGTAACCAGTCTTTATTCAGGTAAATGAGCAGGTTCAAGCGCCGATCGAGCCCGTATCGGGGGTGTTTGTTAAAGTCCGCATGAATTTTGAGGTAGCCGCCGGTGCCGGTGCGGTGCACGCCGCCACCTTGCATGTGCGGGTCGACCAATATCCCCTCGATGCCGGTAATTTTCTCGAGAATTCCAACGAAAGGATTGGCGTTCAGCTCCCAATACAGGCGGCGGTAGATGAGTGGCACCAAGCGCTCGCTTGATAGCCATTCCTTGCCCAGTTGGGCCTCGCTGCCGTCATCCAGTATGACCGGGATATGCTTTGAGCCTCGTTTTTTCTTGGCGGAGATGTCGGGAAAATTCGCGTTCAAGTGCGCCACATAGTCGGCGGGAAGGAAATCGTCGAGCACTATATGTGGATACGGCTGGGCATTGCGAAACTGTTCTGCCAATTGATCCGAGGCAGCGGTCAATTTGTCATAATCAATTAACTGGGTAGGATTACTCATCCGTACATTCCTTTAACAGTGTCCGGTTCATAACAGGGGTGGCAGGTCCACTTCGGGTAATATCTGCCAATCCGTGCGCTGGGTTGGCTCTACATTCTGATCTCCGCGGCCATGGGTGTAGTAATAAATGGCGATGGACTTCCTCGTAATTCCCTCAGGGCAAGTCAGTGGCCGTGGGTGACCATGATAGGAGTCGGCATCGGTATTGAAAATAATACAGCGACCGGCGGTGGGGCGGATTCGCTTGACACAGTGGCTGGCATCCCGGTTCCATAGCTCCAGATGGCCCCCGTACTCATCCTCCCAGTCTTTGTTGAGGTAGAGTAGCAGATTGACTCGCCGCTCC
>Ga0308021_10000112_pt1 | contig 37419 bp, 35 predicted proteins | sample Neamet351_FD_201296 | JGI IMG/M metagenome (GOLD analysis project Ga0308021, IMG submission 201296) | Marine microbial communities from water near the shore, Antarctic Ocean - #351 | ecosystem: Environmental > Aquatic > Marine > Unclassified | place: Southern Ocean | collected 2014-10-02
TCAAGTTTTCCAGGCTTGATTGAAACGACTGATTTTGCGCATAAATTCTTACCATTACGCGATAACGGTCCAGCAAATAGACAAAAGGAATGGTGGCGCCAGTCGGGTTGTGTAGGATGTTCAAAAAACAACTGTTCATTCGCGGCATTGGTGATTTTGACACCCAGTTCAGCTATTTCTCGCGCTTCATCTACTTCTAAAGACAACCCTAACGCTACTGGATCGACCACAACAAAGCTGTCTCCGCCAAAAGCAGTATCAACAATGATAGTGCCATAACCTTCCACTTCGAGTGAGGCACCCATAAGGCCCACAAACGATGGCAGGTTTTCAAGCGTAATGCGCTCAGCCTTTCCGTTGGCGCAGTCCGCGCGCACACGCACTATCCCACCAGGAGCCTCAAGCACCATAGTAGTTACGGGCTCTTGCATTGGAATAATGCCAGTATCAAGGAGTACTGTGGCCACACAAATAGCATTAGACCCTGACATTGGTGGAGTATCTTCGGGCTCCATGATGATCCATGCGGCGTCAGCTTCAGGATGTTTGGGTGGCACGAGTAGATTAACATGGCGAAATACGCCACCACGAGGTTCATTTAGCATGAAATTTCGCAATGTATTGTCTTCAGCTATCCATTTGCGCTGATCCCAAATGGTATCTCCAGGTGGAGGGGAAACCCCTCCAACAATGACATCCCCAACTTCACCCTCAGCGTGGCAAGATACAGCGTGTATGATTTTTGTACTGCGCATTGATATTTTTACCTTATATTTACTCCACTATTTTTGTTTGTTTTTCAAAAATTGGATCCAATATATAATATGCAATATAGTGTATCTAATAGATAATATCCAATAAATACGATTGGATGATAAAATGCTAAGACAATGACAAACAGTGCACTTTGAGTTTGACAGTAAAAAATTAACCCGGGGCAATAGCATGAGTTTCAAACCTGTTGATGTGGCTCAATCCAAATCTGCAACAACCATCGTTTTCGATGCCCTACGTCGGGCTATTATCATCGGAGAGCTAGATGACGGTGCGGCATTGCGACAGGACGAGATCGCAAAAGCATTCAATACCAGCCGCATTCCAGTACGAGAGGCCATCGCCCGTCTGGAACAGCTAGGGCTTGTCGAAACACGTCGTTATAAGGGGGCTGTAGTTGCCGCGATCAGCATTGAGGATATCGATGAGATTTTTGATCTGCGTGCCACCGTTGAAAGTGATGCGATAAGACGCTCTATTTTGAATAAGCAGGGGGAGCATTCTGACCAGGTACGGTCCTACCATCGCGCTTTTGGCGAGGCAATGATCCCAGAAGAGTGGAGTGATTTTAATCGGAAATTCCATTGCAGTATGTACGATGCCGAGGGATCACCCAATTACACAAGCGTTATCAATGGTCTGCTCGATCGTTTAGACCGTTATTTACGGGCTCAGCTTTCCCTAACCGATGGTATGGATCTTGCGACACGTGAACATGCGTTAATTCTAGAGGCATACGAAGCTGGAGATGCCGAACAAGCAGCGAAACTCACCTACGACCATGTACAAGGTGCAAAAGCGTCATTAATCAATTATCTGAAATCTAAGAGAGCATACTAATGAGCGCTAACTACATTACATACGACAGTGCCATCCACCTGGTTACCTGGAAAGGCGCAGTTGCAGCCATACGTGAGGGGCACAGCCTCCCAAAAGCACAAATCGGTGATCTTTTCCTCGGTCCCAAGACAGCCACCCTATTGAATCGCGCGGCTTACATAGAGGGCCTTGGATACGGTGTTAAAGCAGTGACTGTAATGGACGCTAATTCAAGTAAAGGCCTACCCACAATTCAGGGTGGCATGATGGTTTACGATCCAGTGAACGGTGCGCTCAATGCCATTATCGACAGTAAGTTAGTGACCGAACTGAAAACGGCAGCAGACTCAGTTCTTGGGGCTCAGTTATTAGCGCGCAAGAACAGCAAAAAAATGCTAATTGTGGGCGCGGGCGTTGTTGCTGAAAGCCTTGTACGGGCCTACCACGAGACATTCCCGTCACTAGAAACCATTTCTATCTGGGCCAGACGCATCGACCAAGCGGAAAGTCTCGTAGCGCGGTTGGCCGATTTGAAGGTGAACCTTGTCGTAGCTGAAAACCTGGCTGAAGCTGCGGCCCAGAGTGACATTATTAGTTCAGCAACAATGGCGCGTGAACCCGTGCTAAAAGGTGAGTGGATCTCTCCAGGCACACATATCGACCTTATCGGGGCGTACAAAGCGGATATGCGTGAGGCAGATGACGTGTTGATTTCAAAAGGATCGATCTATGTCGACAGCCGCGAAACCACACTTCATCATATTGGCGAATTGATGATACCCCTTGCTACTGGTGTGATCCTGGAAACAGATATCAAAGGCGACTTTTATGACCTCACTGTTGGAGAACAGTCTGCTCGAACGTCAGATAATGAAATCACAGTATTTAAAAATGGTGGTGGTGCCCATCTGGACCTAATGATTGCTGACTATATTGCACGTGTCGTCAGTATTGACGCATGATATCTACAGAATATCCCTCAATAGAATTGCCAGAAATCCTCGTTCAAGCTAGCGCCGAAGGAAAGGTGTTGTATTGTGAAGAGGGGATAAGTTTTTGGGGTGGGGTTGATCCCAATACGGGAGTCATCATCGACGCCCATCATCCTAATCATGGCACTTCACTAGCAGGCCGCATTCTAATGATGCCTACCTCTCGTGGGTCCTGCAGTGGCAGCGGCGTGTTAGTTGAGTTAGCAAGAAACGCAAAGGCCCCCGCTGCCTTGGTGTTTCGTGAGTCTGAAGACATTCTCACCCTTGGTGCCATGATTGCAGAACAACTCTTTGATAAGCCTATTGCGGTTTTGAGACTGCCGCATGAGGCGTTCGAACACTTGTCGGCTTCTCAGCATGCCCGCATTTCTGGTCACACACTTGAGTTTGACGGGCAGAGCATCCCTCTCTCACAGCTGAGTGTGGATGGACTGACCTTAACTGACCATGATAGAGACATGCTTCAAGGAACTGAGGGAACTGCATTAAAAGTAGCGATGGAAATTTTGTGCCTTATTGCCGCAGCGCAGGGGGCCAGTACATTAATAGATGTTTCTAGGGCGCATATTGACGGCTGCATTTTGGCTCATGATGCCAATCTCGATTTCGCAGAGATGATGGCAAACATGGGTGCTAAAACACGTATTCCTACAACCATGAACGCTATCTCAGTGGATAGGGAGAATTGGCAAACACAAGGTGTCTCATCTGATTTTGGTCAGAAGGCAAGCCGCTTGGCAGACGCCTATGTGAAAATGGGTGCGCGCCCTACTTTCACGTGTGCACCCTATTTACTTGAAGAGCCGCCCTCCGAGGGAGAATCGATTGGTTGGTCCGAATCTAATGCAGTCATTTACGCCAATTCGGTACTGGGCGCGCGAACTGTGAAGCACCCAGATTACCTCGATCTCTTCATCGCAATGACAGGACGCGCACCCAAAACGGGGGTCTACCTTGATCACAACAGAGTGGCAAAACGCGAAATCCATATAACAATACCTCAGGACTTTGATGATGCCTTATGGCCCATGCTGGGCTGGCTGACTGGCATCAAATCTCCTGATCGGATTCCCATTATTACAGGCTTAGAGAACTCGAAGATCACCCAGGATGATCTAAAAGCACTATGTGCAGCTTTTGGAACAACCTCTGCAGCTCCGATGCTGCACGTTCGTGGGCATACGCCAGAAGGCAATGAGCCAGTTGCCTCGGGTGTGGACCGCGAAGAAATTAATAATTCCGATTTGCGCCAAGTCTGGCAAAAATTCAATGTCACGCAGACACAAATCGATCTCGTTGCCATAGGAAGCCCGCATGCTTCGCTTTCAGAATGCAGGCTACTAGCCAACTTACTCGATGGCCATCACTGCCATACGGGCACCCACACGATCGTAACGGTGGGTAGGCATGTGTTGGCGCAGGCAGAATCAGAAGGCATTCTAAAGCGTCTCAAAGACGCCGGTGTGGGTGTTATTCCAGACGTCTGTTGGTGTTCAATTACCGAGCCCCTATTTCCACCTAGTGCCAAAACTCTAATGACTAACTCTGGAAAGTATTCACACTACGCCAAAGGTTTAACAGGCCGTGATGTGCGCTTTGGTAGTATGGCTGACTGTGCTTTAGCAGCGCGGACTGGACAGGGTTCCGATCAACCGCCTAAATGGTTATCTCGTGGGAATATGGATACCTCACATGGCGTTAAGATTGTTTGATGCCAAAACACCCATACGGTCTGATAATCCCCCTGCCCTACCAACAGCCTAATCGCAAAAACCTCTTGGCTCTAACATCATCAATCACAGAGCAAATACTCGGCAGATGTTCATTGTGGTGACCCGTTCAACTAGCGGACTCATTTATGAAACAACACTTGACTAACATGTAACACTTGTTACAATGTGCGAATCAGTCAATTCATACTACTTGGTATAACTTCATGAAGAACACTAAAACAATTACTATCGACACTGCCGGCGAAAAAGTTTGGGATGTATTCGCCCACGATTTCGATAACGCTTACAAATGGATGGCCTCAATCCCAAATTCATTTGGCCAAGATAATGGTAAAAAATACGAAGGCTCGTCCTCTGCTGGTCGCGTATGCGAACTAGGCGGCCCAAATGGCATAAAAGCAAGGGAGTCATTTCTAGCCTACGATGACGATAAAAAGACTTGCACGGTGCTTATTGAATTTCTAAATACTCCATTTGGATTTCCACTGGTTCAAAACGTAGCGGATTTTTCACTCACCGAGCAAGGGGAAAACCAATCGGTTGTAACTTTTACGGTAACATCTACTTTAAAGCCGTTAGCCTTTGTGATCTACCCGATCATCAAATTCGGCTTTGGATTTTTCGTTAAGCAAATTGTAGAAGAACTCAAATTCTATGTTGAAAATGGAACCCCCCACCCTCGTAAAGTTAAAGCTATCAACAAGTCAACAAAGTGAAACTGGCCTCCAATGAATGAAAAAGACTCCAATTCCACAAAAGAAAGGCTCCTATCTTCAGGCGCCCTTTTGATTTGTGAAAAAGGTTACTCTGGCGTATCGGTAAGGGAAATATGCTCCCATGCCGGTACCAGCATGAATATGATCCATCACTATTTTGGCAATAAAGAAGGATTACTTAACGCAATCACTGAATCCTATGGTGAAAACGTTTTTGCATTTCCGTTAAAACTTTTATCAAAAGAACCTAAGTCTAAAAGCGATTTCATTTCCAGAATCGAGCTTGTTTTTGAGACAACTCTCGAAGCTTGTATAGAAAATAGACTCTTCCTGATGATTACCATCAGAGAACATCAAACCCCCAACGCTTTGCTTGAATACATGGCTGGGTTCAAAGTATTTATAGATATTGGAATTGACAAAGGTTTTGCCAGAAAAGAGCTGGATTCGGCGATGATAACCGGTTTCATACTGGATAGAATCGTCAATCAAGTGCAATTTTCACCTTGGGTAAACGATGAATTTGGCACCGACATCTTGAACGACCAAAGCTATCTAAAGCGCTGGTCTCAATCCAACATAGATGTTTTTATCAACGGCATCACTAACTAATATTATAATTCTGAGTGTCTAGTTCCATTAGGCCAGATGGGTTTGTATTTCTATATACTTGGCAAAAAATTCATCTATGATTACTGAGTCAAAAAAGCTACTCCTAATCAAAAATACCGGTCAAGTAAACTTCAAACATTCTAGAAAACACAGTAGTTATAAGATAACTTGCGCAAAACTTTATTGAAAGACCCAAACCGACAAAGGCAAGTTTTAAGGCATTAGACACAAAAAACCCTGCAATTGCAGGGTTTGGTGGACGATGTAAGTCATCGCCGAACGAATAAATGATTTATATTATCTATTACTACTTCTCTTCGCTGCTCAAGTTCAAACGCGTACGGCTGCCTTCGTTGTTACTGAGTATCAGTTTACCCATGAGCTCCATGACGTTACTCAACTCATTATCGTCTAAGGCCCCCGCTAGGCGCTCCTGTGCACGAATCATATGGGGCTGAACTGCATCTACAAGCTCTCGCCCTGCAGCGTTAATACACGCCAGTTTTGCTCGCTTATCCACCACACTGGCGGGACGTTCCAGCAACCCACGGCGTTCTAAACGCCGAATTACATCAGCCGCAGTGTTGCGATCCACTCCCAATTGGTTGGCGATGGTCACTTGATCTAGAACTTCTTGATCATACAAAACCGTTAGAACACCAAACTGTACAGGGGTTAGATTAAACTCCTCGCACTCTTCCAAAAATATGGCTACATGTATTTGGTGTAAACGACGAATTAAATGGCCTGGCCGACTCCATAAATTACTAAAGTCTCTAGGCTTCGTGTTCTTAATCATATTATTTAACTTTTCCCTTTAACTTCTATCGTCACACTTTCAGCCAAAATCGTCTTGTTTAAGACGTGGCGATATTAACTGAATTTGCTCACTATTGCACCCCGTAATGCAGCAACTGCAGGGGCGTTGACAACTCAATAATGGGGCGTATACTACGTATTACTGATTCTACAATCCTCAATCTGGCTTGTAGTACAGCAGGTCATCACTGGCTATGCTCAAAATTACAACAATAAATATTTGGCTTTGTTTTTTGTAGGAAGTCATAAGAGAGGTAGGTTATGGGTTGGACAATCGGAGTAGATGTAGGCGGTACATTTACAGATTTCTACGCTGCCAATAGTGTATCTGGCGCTATTCATGTAGGTAAGACTTCGTCAACACCTGCCAACCCAGCTGATGCCATCCTAAATGGCTTAGATGCGCTGTGTAAAAAGCACAAGATACCCATGCAAGAAATAGAACGGGTGTCCCATGGCACAACTGTAGGTACCAACGCCTTGATTCAGCGTACCGGTAGCCGTGTCGCTTTAGTAACAACGAAAGGGTTTCGGGATTTGTTAGAAATTGGGCGACAAACCAGACCCCATATGTACGATTTGCAAATTGACCACCCTGCTCCACTAGTGGATAGAGAACACCGTATTGAGCTCAATGAGCGTATCGGTGCCTTAGGCGAAATTGTTAATGAACCCACTTTAGCAGAGATAGATGCCGCAGTTGACGAAGTGATTGCGTCTGAAGCTGAAGCTTGTGCTGTAGGATTTTTGTTTGGCTTTCGAAATCCTGTGCATGAGCAACAATTTGCCGCTGCATTGCGTGCCAAAGCCCCTCAAATTTCGGTTTCACTATCTTCAGAGGTGCAACCAGAATTTCGTGAATACGAGCGATTCTCTACCACCGTTTTAAATGCGTATTTGCAACCTGTACTAAGTCAGTATATTCATACTTTAGAACAAGGAGTAGAGGCGGTTGCTCCTGGCGCTAGTTTAGGAATTAACCAGTCAAGTGGGGGCCTAATGTCACCCACACGTTCTAGAGAGTTCCCAATACGAACCGCCCTCTCTGGCCCAGCTGCCGGCGCCGTGGGAGCTGGGCACGCTGCAAGCCAAACCAATAGACGAAACATCATTACCTTAGATATGGGTGGTACCAGTGCCGACGTCGCTTTGATACGTGATTTTAAAGTCGATCTCGCTTTCAACCGCGATGTAGCAGGCTTCCCTATCCGTATGCCGTGTGTCGATGTAGAAACCGTTGGCGCAGGTGGTGGTTCCATCGCCTGGTTTGATCGTGACGGCCTGATTAAAGTTGGCCCTATTAGTGCTGGGGCTGTTCCTGGTCCTGCTTGCTATGGCGCAGGGGGCGATCAACCAACAGTTACTGATGCCAATCTAGTGTTAGGCCGTTTGTCCACCCGCGGGTTGTTAGACGGTGATATGGGACTTGACGCAGCCTTATCCCGTGCCGCTTATCAGCCACTAGCTGATCAATTAAATTTTAGCGTTGAAAAAACAGCACATGGCGTATTGGGTATTGTGGTCGCCAATATGGTCCGTACTATTCGCATCATCTCTGTTGAACGTGGGCACGACCCAAGAGACTTTGTTTTAATGCCCTTTGGTGGTGCAGGCCCTTTACAAGCTCGTGATGTCGCCGTAGCACTGGGCATGAAAGAAATGGTGATACCTGCAGCTCCAGGCATCGTGTGTGCTCAGGGATTATTGGTCTCAGATTTAAAGGAAGACTTTGTCTCGAGCACGCGTTTTAAATTAGACCCGAGTAACGCCTCAATATTGGCTAGTTTATTACAAGAACTTAATGCTAAAGCCCAGTCATGGTTTGAGACTGAAAATGCTCCCACAGACGGTCGCCGAGTTGAGTTAGTTGTAGATGCACGATATGTTGGCCAGAATTTCGAATTGACTGTTGCCGTCGCTGCTGGCGCTCAACTCTTAGAATCACACCTACCAAGCATGCAATCCTTACATGCTAAATTCTGTGAAGTGCATGAAGTCGCCTATGGCTACGCCAGTACCGAAGCTCCAATCGAAATAGTCAACGTACGTCTATCAGCTAGTGCGCGTCTGCATGTATTTGAAAATCGTAGTGCAGTATCAATCACCCCTTCTGCCCCTATAGCTAGAGCACAGCAACCCGTTTTCTTTGACGATGAACATTCAGTTACCGCCAACTTATACGACCGCAGCACCTTGCTAAGTGGCCAACGGATTTATGGGCCAGCGATTATAGAGCAACTAGATACCACGACCCCCATTTACCCAAATGACATTGCCGAAGTAACACCAGACGGACATCTAATCGTCACTATTAATACGGAGCTTTCAGCATGAATAACTCAGCCGATCAATTAGACCCTATTCGACTTGAAATTATTGCTAATGGCCTTCGGTCCATTGCTGACGAATGTTTTATTGCATTAATGCGCTCAGCATATTCTACCAACATAAAAGAGCGCAAAGACCACTCCATAGCTATTCTAGACAAACGGGGTCGATTGGTTGTTCAAGCTGCCCTAACCTTACCAATCCATATTGCTTCGATGGGCGGGTTAACAACGTGCGTACTGGAAAAATATGGTACCAATATTAATGAAGGCGATATTTTCATTGCCAACGACCCGCATACGGCAGGTGGCTCTCATTTGCCAGACATCAATTACGCCATGCCGTTATTTGCAACCGGTGAGTTAGTAGGCTTTGTATGCAATATTGCCCATCACGCAGATGTGGGTGGCATGGTCCATGGATCAATGGCTGGAGGTATGTCAGAGATATACCAAGAAGGTTTGAGAATACCAGCGATCAAGTTATTTAACCGCGGTGAACTTCAAACTGACATTATGGATTTATTACTACTCAATGTTCGTGTAGAGGAAGAGCGTCGAGGTGACCATAACGCTCAAATTGCATCCTGCAAACTAGGCTCCAGGCGCTTTGCAGAGGTTGTAGCATCACATGGACTTAGCACTGTACTAACTGCCTTTGATAATATTATAAGTCGCACTTCCGTACGTATGCGCTCTGCCATTAAGGCTATTCCTGACGGCAGTTATGAATTCAGTGACTTTATGGATGGCGACGGCATCAACACTTTTGATATTCCTTTGTGCCTAAAGTTGACCGTAAATGACGACCATATTCACCTCGACTTTGAGGGTACCAGCAAACAAGTTCGCGGCAATATAAATACCACTATGAATGCTGTTCAAGCGAGTGTTTGTTATGCCTTGATAGCTGTGCTTGATTCCGACGTGCCCAGTAATCAGGGCGTTTTAGATGTGGTAGACATCAGTGTTGAGCCTGGAACCATTTTGAATTCGGTCTACCCTGCCCCAGTAGCAGCAAGGGCTCATACCTGCCAACGAGCGATTGACATAGTCTTAGGTGCACTATCTAAAGCACTCCCAGATAAAGTGATTGCCGCGGCCAATGGTGCTAACACCACTGCTGTATTTTCTGGCATAGATCCACGTAGCAATAAGCCATACCTTTACCTAGAAACCTTGGGCGGAGGTATGGGCGCTAGAGCCACTAAAGATGGTAAAGATGGCGTGCAGGTCGGCATCACAAATACCTCCAATTTGCCTGTGGAAGCCATTGAACAGGAATATCCATTGCGCGTAGAAGAATACAGCTTAGTCGGTAACTCTGGTGGTGCAGGTCAATACCGAGGAGGCATGGGTATTCGTAGAGTACTTACGCCGGTTGACCACGAATGTGACTTTAACGGCGCTGGTGAGCGGTTTCGTTATCAACCATGGGGTTTATTTGGCGGAGAAGACGGCGCGTCGGGACGTTTTCTTGTCCGAGACGCTGACGGTGAGCGTCGTTTGGACGATAAGCCAAACCGGGTTACGGTGCCTGTGGACACACGGATAGTTGTAGAGACCCCCGGGGCTGGGGGTTATGGCCCACCAGCAAAAAGAACATCTGCAGCAGTAAAATTAGATTTTAAGAGCGGAAAATATTCGGCAGAGTTTGTCGAAAAGTACTATAAAAACACACCTACAGAGGGCTAAATCGTGCGCGTATATTCAATGGTTCGACCAAAAAAACTTGAAGAAATGCCAACTGCTATTAAGCGAGCAGAAAAGTTAGGGTACGACGGTACCACTTTATTAGAGTTGACCGTACCACCTACTTTATCAGCTGTTGCAGGCGCAATGACCACCGATAAAATCGATTTACTAACGGGAGTCTTTGTGGCCTTCCCCCGCAGCCCAATGGCTACGGCTTACGATGCTTGGTCTATACAATCTCTGTCAAAAGGACGTTTCCAACTGGGTATTGGCACGCAAATAAAAGCTCACTTAACCCGTCGGTTTGGTATGGAGCACTTACCTCCAGTTAAGCGCATGCGTGACTATATTAAAGCACTGCATGCCATATGGGATTGCTGGCAAGATGGTACTCGCCTTAACTATCAAGGTGAATATTACAAACATGACCTGATGATTCCTTATTATAATCCAGGACCATTAGACGTGAAGCGCCCACCCATCTATTTGGCAGCCATCAACAGGCTTATGTGTCAACTCTGTGGAGAGCTGGCAGATGGACACTTGCCCGGCGACCCTATTACTGACAAGTGGTTCGAACAAGTGATGCTGCCCAACCTAAAAATCGGTGCCGAAAGAGCAGGTCGCACATTAGCCGATCTTGATTTAGGTAGCTATGGTTTTATTGGTTGTGCCAACACAGAGGAAGGATTAGAAAGAGTTCGTACAGGTCTCAAACAACGAGTAGCATTTTATGCGTCTACACCTGAATACGAAAAAATGCTCGACTTGCACGGTTGGGACGTCAACCTTTCTGATTTTATTAGCATGGCAAGAGAACATAAGTGGGAAGAGATGGGGAGCTTGGTTTCTGACGAAATGTTAGAAGCTTATGCTGTTGTCGCCACACCTGAAGAGTTACCTGCAGCCTTGAAAAAACGTTTCGGAGGCTATGTGGATCGCCTACAAATCGACGAAACCTGGTTCGACGGTCTATCTGATGATGAAATCGCTGCATTGGTCGTTAAATTAAAACAAATCTAGGAGTGGGTCATGGCTAATAAAAACGATACTGAGCCGCACCAATCAGACTTAGACTATGGAGCTGAAGAGTGGTCACGACTACAAAGTCGAGATCCCACATCCTTAGCAGTAGTGGAACCTGATCGAACAATTACCTGTGCAGAACTTATTCATCAAGCACGGTTAAGGGCTGGGCAGTTTATTGCTCAAGGCGTTACACCTGGAAGCCGCGTCATTGTTGCACGTCCTAACGTAATTGAATTCGTAGTTGATTACCTTGCAGTGCGTCTCTGTGGCGCAATCTTGGTGAACCTACCCTGGTCTGCAGGCACCAGCATTACCGAGCTAGCTAAAGTGCTAGATGCACAGGTAGTGGTGTTAACAGAACATTTAGTAGGCGATAATTCTTTGTTTGACCAACTGGGAGACCGTCGCTTTCGCGAACACGAAACGGCTCCCATAGGCCCACAAAAACCGATTCCTCGCAGCGCTGATGAAGTGGCATGGCTCGCTTGTACTTCAGGTACTACCGGCACACCTAAGGCAGCAATGCACACAGGTGCAAGCTGGGAATGCCAAACACGTGTATTTGCTCAACATTTCGAGCTTACTCAAGAGGATCCTATCTTAGTTACGTCTCCAGTGGGACATGCTGTCTCACTACTATTCGGCGTACGCATGTGCTTAATGCTGAACTCCGTCATGGTTTTGATCCCGCGCTGGAATATTGAAGTCGCCGCAGACCTCATTGACCGGTACCAGTGTGTTTTCACAGTCGCCCCAACACCATATTTAGTAGACGCCGTAACTTACGCAGAGAAACATGGGCCTGCACAATTTAAGAGCCTCCGTTTTTTCCCTTCTGCGGGCGCGCCTGTGCCTAGATCACTTGTCCGTCGTGGGCTAGATGCCCTGCCGCAGTGCCAAGTATGGTCTTATTTTGGCACTTCAGAAGCTGGTGCAGTCACCGCTGTTCCACTCGATGCTGATCTAGAGAAACGGCTCAATACAGATGGCATTTCCATGCCAGGTACTCAAACAAGGGTCATCGATGGCGAACTACAACTGCATAACCCACAGCAAATGATGCAGGGCTATTGGAGCGGCGATCCAGACCAGCGATTACACTCCGATGGTTGGTACGAAACTGGCGATGCTTGTGATCAGCGTGACGATGGTTACATTAAAATGATTGGCCGCGCTCGAGACATTATTCTGCGGGGGGGTGAAAACATTTCCCCATTAGAAATAGAAAATGTGCTACTTGGTCATAACCAAGTGACCGACGTATGCATTATCGGTTATCCCGATGAACGATTGGGCTCACGTCTAGCTGCTGTGGTAGTAGCTACTGCCGATACTACTCTAGAATCGTTACGTTCCCACTGCCAGACCATTGGCCTAGACAAAGCCAAGTGGCCAGAAATGATTATCCACATCGAGACTATCCCACTTTCCCCCATTGGAAAGGTCAAGCGCGGCGACCTAGAGGATTTAGTGTGGGGCATTGTTAAACAACAAGGCGCGGCCAGCGCACAATAACTGACGGAGTCAAAACTATGTCTAATATACAAGTTGGTTTTCACATCGATGGTGATGTATGGGAACCCGAACAAATTACCCAGGTAGAGGATCATGGCTTCGACATACTGACTACAGGCGAGCATATCCTTTTCTTCCGGCCTATTTTAGATACTGTGACCGTGTTAGCTTACGCCGCCGCTGTCACCAAAAAGATAAAACTACTGCCATCTACATTAATCCTGCCGTTACGTCATCCAACGATGATGGCTAAAGAATTGACTTCAATTGACATTTTATCTAAAGGCCGTTTGATTGCATCGGTGGGCATCGGCGGGGACTACCCTCGTGAATTTGAGGCCTGTGGCATTCCCATGAATGAACGTGGGGTGAGGGCCAACGAAGGCATTGAAATCATGCGTAAGTACTGGTCTGGTGAACGTTTCGACTACGAAGGGAGAATCTTCCAGTTGAAAGATGTGGATATGTTACCTCCACCATATCAGACGGGTGGGCCACCGCTGTGGGTTTGTGGCCGTAGCGATCCAGCTATGAAACGAGCCGCAAAATACGGCAATGGTTGGCAGCCATACATGTACACAGCAGACCAAGTCGCTGAGTCTATTACCAAAGTAAAGGGCTTTGCCGCAGATATTGGCCGAGAGTTAGATGACGATTTTGCCTTCACTACTTTTATGTACGTTAGTATGCACGATGATGTTCAAGAAGCCCGCAATCGAGCGATTGAACAATTGAGCTATCGTTTCAATATGCCATTTGAAAAAATTGTCGACAAATATTGCGCATACGGCCCTGCAGATAGAATCATCGAAAGCCTAAGCGAATATGTTGCGGCCGGCACCAACCACATTATTGTGGCCCTAGTGATGCCAGAGGAAGAGCGTATGGAGTACGTAGCCAAATTTGCTGAAGAAATCCTACCAGCTTTGCAAGATATGAAGACGGTATAGCAAATGATAGATCACAACAATTTGAGCGTAGCGGACATTCAATATCGTATAGATCAGTCGTTATTTCACCAGCTATTTAAGCCAGAAGTGCTCGCGATCGATAACGAACAGCTTGAACTTAAATTACAAGTATCCATGTGCCCACAATTTGAACGCCAACCTGGGACTAAACAATGGCATGGTGGTGTATTGGCTTCACTGGTGGATATTGCTGGTTGCTACGCTCTAATGCTAGTGGCTAAGGGCCCCATGCTAACTCTCAACTTTAGTACCGATTTTTTAAGATTAGCGGTATCAGATACTCTAACTGCAACAGCAAAAGTCACCCGGTCAGGCCGTACAGTAGGCTTTGTTGAAGTCATAGTACGCAACCAAGAGCAAGATCAGGTGGTCACTGGCCGCGCTTGCTATGCAATTCGTCCAAGTCAAAGTTAACAGGAGTTCCAGACCATGACACAAACACAACACAAAAACATCGCCATATTAGGTGGCACTGGTGCTCTAGGTTCAGGCTTAGCCCTTCGCTGGGCTAATGCTGGCCACCAGGTTACGATAGGCTCTAGAGACGGCGCACGCGCCGCAGAAGTGGCTGCAGAACTCAGTCAAAAAGTCAGCCGGAAAATCATTGGAAAAAGTAATGAACAAGCCGCAGCTGATGCTGAATTACTGGTTATTACAGTGCCTTATGCCAGTCATGCCGTAACCATAGACTCAGTTCGAAGTCACCTCATGGGAAAGATTTTAATTGACGTTACAGTGCCCCTAAAGCCCCCAAAAGTTCGCACAGTACAGCTTCCTGAAGGCGGCTCTGTTGCCAAAGCACTTCAGGAGAATTTGGGTGATTCGGTAAGGGTAGTTTCTGCCTTTCAAAATGTCGCGGCTACCCATTTAGCTGATTTAAACCATGATATAGATTGCGACGTATTAGTCTGCGGCAATGATAAAGAAGCCAGAAACGAAGTAGTTGAATTAGCCAATGATGCCGGAATGAAAGCATGGCATGGTGGTCGCATTGACAATTCTGCAGTCGCAGAAGCACTCACCTCTCTGCTTATCTTTATAAATGGAAATTATAAAATAGACGGTGCCGGAATTCGTATTACTGGCACCCCAACTATCACCTAACCAGGAGTATACGAGTGGCTTCTCAGTTAATTATTCAGGCCATGGAGGGAGTTCCCATGGTATTGCCTGGTGACAACCTACAACAGATTCTGGAAACAGCTCTGATTGATAACAAGGTGTGCCTGCAAAACGGAGACATACTCGTTCTTGCCCAAAAAATCGTTTCCAAGGCAGAAGGATGCTTGGTGGATTTGAATCAAGTCGAGCCCAGTGCAGAAGCCCTTGCTGTGGCTATAAAGGTTGATAAAGACCCTCGTTTAGTCGACATTATCCTATCCCAAAGTCAAGCTTTGATCCGACAGGTGAAAGGAGTACTAATCACTCAGCACATCCGTGGGTGGGTGATGGCTAACGCCGGGATCGATGCTTCAAATGTCCACTCTAAACAAGGAGAAGAGAATGTGTTATTGCTTCCCAAAGACCCAGACTCTTCGTGTAAGGCATTGCGAGAGGGTTTGCTCGAAAGCTTAGGGGTAAAGGTTGCCGTAGTCATCAATGACAGTTTTGGCCGTCCATGGCGCCTGGGCACAACTGGCGTGGCCATTGGCGCAGCGGGCCTACCCAGTTTGTGGGATCGACGCGGAGATCTCGACTTATTTGGCAGAGAGTTACTCACCAGCCAGCAAGCTGTGGCTGATGAAATTGCTGGCGCCGCTTCCTTGTTGCAAGGCCAAGCGGATGAGGGCCGCCCTATTGTCTTGATCAGAGGCCTCACATTCCCAGACACGACCGAGTTAGACAACTGCCCTGCTGCAAGTCTGGTACGTGATATTAGTGAGGATTTATTTCGATGAACAATGCTCAAACGATTATTCTTTCTGGTGGCGTAGGCGGTGCTAAACTTGTGTTAGGTATGAGCCATATACTAGCACCTGAACAACTCACTGTAGTGACCAACACCGGTGATGATTTTGACCATTATGGTTTACGTATCTGCCCGGATACAGATACTGCCCTTTACACCTTGTCAGGTCTGTCTGACCAAGAAAAAGGCTGGGGGCGTGCAGAAGAAACCTGGCGTTTTATGCAGGCGATAAAAGATTTGGGTGGCGAAGATTGGTTTAACCTCGGCGACACTGATCTTGCTTTACATTTAATACGCACCCAATCTTTAGCTGAGGGAAAAACCCTCACCCAAGTCACCCACATGCTGGCCACCACAATGGGTATTCAACTCACTCTGTTACCCATGACAAACGACCGAGTATCAACCAAAGTAATGACCAAGTCGGGGCAGCTGGATTTTCAGCATTATTTTGTTCGAGACCAGTGTCGCCCAGAAGTTAAGGGCTTTAGCTTTCAGGGTTTGGCTGAGGCCAGCGTAAACCCACAGTTAATCCATTCACTCGAAAGTCCACCAGAAGCCATTATATTTGCGCCTTCTAATCCATACGTGAGCATTGACCCTATTATTAAACTGCCTGAATTACTACCAAAAATGCGCCAGAGCAACACACCTATTGTGGCGGTATCCCCTATCGTTGGTGGTACTGCCATCAAAGGGCCTGCCGCCAAAATGATGTTCGAGTTGGGTTTAGATGTTTCACCTTTGGCTATTGCTGAGCATTATAAAGATGTAATTCATGGTCTGGTGATCGACGAACAAGACAAAAAATATGCTAGCGCCATTGAGTCTTTGGGTCTTGCGGTTAAAATTGCGCCAACCATCATGCATGATTTAAGTAGCCGCATAAATTTAGCTCAAACCTGTCTCGATTTTGCTCAGGAGTTGAAGGGACACATCACGCCATGACTCATATCATTGTTCCCATCAAAGACCTTTCTCAAGCCAAGCAACGGCTTGCTGGAGTCCTGTCCAAAGAACACCGTGAGGATTTAGTTCTGGCCATGTTGGAGGATTTGTTAATAACCCTGTCAACATTACCATCCTGCACAGTGTGGGTACTTGCGAGTAATACTAAAGTTTTTCAAGTAGCTGAAAAATATGGTGTGAAAATTATCAACGAACACGAATCTCAAGGTTATAATCAAGCCGTAGAGTTCGGTTTTAAACATTTTCCCGGCGAGTCTGTTGCGGTGATTCCAGGAGATGTTCCCCTTGCGAGTGCTGCAGAAATTCTTCAGCTGATCAAACCAACACATAATCGAGAAGAGTTAGTTCGCCTAGCGCCTGACCGGGAGAAACGAGGAACAAATGGACTGTTCTTGTCCCGAGGCAACCTAATGGAACCCAGTTTTGGTTCTCACAGCTACACCCGCTATCTCGGAACAGCTAAAGACAAAGGTATTAGTGTTGAAAAAGTATTCAGCACTGGTTTAGCACTAGATATTGATACTCCAGCGGACTTGGAACAACTCGTTAGGCAAACCCAAGAAGGTGAGACAAACAAATTTCTAAAACAATTAGGTCACCACTTTGGATCTCAATTTTTAAATCAGGGGGCAGCATGAACGCATCAATTAGAATTCCACATAGTGGCTATCGAATTTCCAATGAAGAGGCGTTATCTCTGTTACAGCAAGACGAAGAGACCTTGCTTACAAGAGCGGTAGCCTTAAGGGATCATGGACATGGGAGAAAACTTAGTTATTCCCGCAAGGTCTTCATTCCTCTCACTCAACTATGTCGTGACGTATGTCATTATTGTACATTTGCTAAAGCACCCAAAAGTCTCGACCAGCCCTATTTAACACCACAACAGGTGCTTGAAATCGCCAAATCAGGACAAGCAGCAGGTTGTAAAGAAGCACTCTTCACTTTAGGAGACAAACCCGAACTACGATACAGAGAAGCCCGCGAAGCGCTTGAAGAGATGGGTTATGCAAGCACCCTTGAATATTTAGCTGCTATGTCTCGTTTAGTGTTTGAAGAGACAGGATTATTACCTCACTTAAATCCAGGAGTGATGTCAGCAAGCGAAATTAGCATGCTTCGTGAGGTATCCGTATCTATGGGCATCATGCTTGAAACTTCCTCCCATCGTTTGAGCGAGAAAGGCGGTTGTCACTATGGCTCACCGGACAAACTACCTGAAGTCCGGCTAGCTACAATTGCCGAAGCAGGTCGTCAAAAAGTACCCTTCACTAGCGGTATATTGATAGGCATTGGTGAAACCCGACAGGAGCGTATTGAAAGCTTGCTAGCGTTACGCAAGTTGCATGAAGAATTTGGTCATATTCAAGAAATTATCGTACAAAATTTCCGAGCCAAGGCCGATACGAAAATGGCCCATGCTCCAGAACCAGACATCGCTGAATTGCGCTGGAGCATTGCAGTAGCTCGTATTATTTTCGGTTCGGAAATGTCTATTCAAGCACCACCAAATTTATCAGCTGGTGCCTGTGCAGATCTTGTGGCAGCGGGAATAAATGATTGGGGAGGAGTATCTCCAGTCACTCCCGACCACGTTAATCCTGAAGCACCGTGGCCACAGCTAGATCAATTAGCTATAGATAGCGCAAAATGCAGTAAAATTTTGGTTGAACGTTTGGGCGTTTATCCGATGTATGCACATCAACCGGCCGTGTGGTTACATAAACCATTTCACAAGCCAGTGCGTTCGGCTATTGATGCAGACGGTTTAGTACGCGAAAGCGTTTGGGTTGCAGGGGCAAGCGGACAGACTATCCCACCCATAATCACCACCCCGGGATTCATTAGAGACCTCTCCCTAGATCGAGTTCTAAGCCGAGCATCAGATGGTTTGGAATTAACTCAGACCGAGGTGGAACGCATGTTCGCCGCCCGAGATGGCGAAGTCGAACCTGTACTTCAAGCCGCAGACGCCGTGCGACAAAAACTGTGCGGTGACACCGTTAGCTACGTGGTTACACGCAATATTAATTACACTAATATTTGTAGTTACCGATGTAGTTTTTGCGCGTTTGCCAAGGGAAAGAAACATGAAGAACTACGTGGAAAACCCTACAACTTAGATCCCGAAGTAGTAGCTGATAGAGCAGTTGAGGCGTGGAACAGAGGCGCAGTAGAAGTCTGCCTGCAAGGAGGAATCCACCCATCTTACACAGGACAGACGTATCTTGATATTCTTAGCGCCATAAAAACTCGTTTGCCCGATATGCACGTCCACGCTTTTTCTCCGCTAGAAATATTCCAAGGTGCAGAAACCCTTGGTGTATCTGTCGACCATTTTTTAGGACAACTTGCTGATGCCGGGTTAGGAAGCTTGCCAGGCACCGCTGCCGAGATTCTTGATGACCGAATTAGAGCTAACTTGTGCCCAGATAAAGTTAATACTCAACAGTGGTTTGATGTCATAGACAGCGCCCATCGTCGTGGCATACCTACCACTGCAACCATAATGTATGGTCACATAGAACAGCCAGTCCACTGGGCGACACATTTGCTTAGATTGCGGCAGCAACAACAGAAAACTGGCGGCTTTACTGAACTCGTACCACTACCTTTTGTACATATGGAAGCACCTATGTATCTTAAGGGTCACTCTCGTATCGGACCTACATGGCGTGAAGCCGTGCTGATGCACGCTGTGAGCCGTTTAGTGCTTAGCCCAGAGATAGTTAACATTCAGGCGTCTTGGGTTAAGTTGGGGCCTGAAGGGGTTGCACAGTGTCTTAAGGCGGGTGTTAATGACATCGGTGGTACTTTAATGGATGAAACAATTACTCGTTCAGCTGGAGCAGAGCACGGTCAAGAGATGACGCCGCAAGCCATGGAAAGCTTGCTGACCAAAGCTAACCGACCTTCTCGACAGCGTACCACGTTATATGCAGATGCTAAAAACGAGCGGAAGGTTTGCTCATTTATTAGTTCTACAGCAACAAGCTAACAACAGGTTCTTCTAAGTAAGCTGTTAACCAGGGCAACTGCCCTGGTTTTTTTAATCTAAATTCTAGCCTACTAAATTAGGTAACCATGTTGCGATGCCAGGGAAAGCGGCAATTGAAACAATCCCGATAAGGAAGAGAATAACAAAGGGCCAGGTTGCTTTATAAACATCACTGATGGTCATATCGGGAACCACCGCCTTAAACGCGAACAAGGTATAGCCAAACGGCGGTGTAATCGCCCCAAGGGTTATGTTGACTAAAAATAATAGCCAGAACCACACAGGATCAAAACCTAAACTATCAACTACAGGTTGGTATATAGGTACGGTTAGTAATATAACTGCAATAGTGTCGATAAACATGCACAGCACAAAAGGTACAGCAAGCAAGATAAACAACATCATCATCGGGGTATACCCTAAGTTCGCTACCAATTCCACCAACTCACTAGTAGCACCTGTAAAGGCTAACAATTGAGTGAACATCTTCGACATGGCCATAATAACCAGTATCATCGCCGATACGGTGATCGCAGCAACCATAGAATCCCAGATCATTTTAAAGCTTAAATTACGATAAATTGCGGCTGTAATCAATGCACCTACAACACCGGTTGCAGCCGATTCTGAGGGCGTAGCGATGCCTAACATAATGAAGCCCATAACCGAAAAAATGACGATAATAAAGGGCATCATACGTAACACTGCAACCACTTTTTCACCTATAGTGACGTCCTTTCGCTCACCCTCTGTGATAGCAGGAGCCAATTTATGATTCATGGAAATACGAATAAAAACGTACACTAAAAAGATTCCACCTATAAATAGCCCTGGGACCACACCTGCGATCAATAATTTAGCGATCGACACGTCAGCCATAGAGCCCACAATTATCGCCAATAGGCTCGGTGGAATGATAGGTGCCAAGCTAGCGCCACCAACGATAAGACCTGCTGCTATGCCACGGTCATACCCTCGCGCTTGCATACCAGGCATGATGGCCCTGCCTAGCATCGCTGCTACAGCCATTGCTACCCCTGAAAGTGCTCCAAATACTGCAGACAAAACCACCACTAATACGTACTGACGTCCTCGCATGCGGCCCACTAACTTGTCGATGGAGTCAAATAAAACGTCCATGGTTCCAGAGCGGAATAACAATTCTCCCATAAGGATAAACAGTGGTATGGATGCCAGTGAGGTAATGGACACAGTATCGAGGATACTGTTCGCAAACATAGGGAAGCCATAAGGCCCGATGATGACGTAAACGCCTATTAATATAGCGGCCAAGAAGGCTAGAAATACTGGGGCTCCTGACAAAAAGAAAGTGAAGAGAATGGCAATGCCCGCCAATAAAATTGTATACCACTCCATAATCAATTTTCCATAATAAGATTACTGTTGACGCGATGAACTGGATTCGCTTGGCGCAACAGGTAGAGCGAACTCAATAAGAGTCCAAATGTAATAAAGATAGAAACCCACCATTGGGGTATTGGAATAATCGCCAAGGTCTCAATACCTTTAGAGTACTGACGCCAATTTTCGAGCGCACTAACGTAAGCCGCAAAGATCAAACACACAAATCCAATCAAACTAATGATGGTATAGATAATGTTAGCCCATTTGGAAGGCATGATATCGACTAGAATAGTTACAGCGACGTGTTGTTTATCTTGCGTCACTTTTGGCAATGCTAAAAATATCGAAGCTGCTAAAGCGTATGACACATAGTCACTAACCCAGGCAGTAGGGGAGTTAAAAAAGTACCGTGTTACAACTTCATAAACATAAGCAGTAACGATTGACCCGAGCCCTATAGCAGCCAGTGTTGCTGCCACCTTAGTGATGGAGTCTTGCACACTATAGAGTTTGGATATAAAAGACGACATAAGCGTTGACCTTAAAAACGTGAAAGCCGCCTTACTACGTTAGCAATAAGGCGGCTTTTAGTTATTACCTCTTACATGCCTTTAGACGCAACAAAATCGCGGAAGGCTTCACCCGTCGCACCAGATTGCTCTACTGCTACTTCCATTGCACGTGCTGCATACAAAGCATTAGCTTCGTCCAAAGTGTAGCCAATTGGAGTGGTTTTTGCACCTGCCGCCACCATAGCTGCATTTTCTACCTTCAACAAGTTTTTGAATATACCAATTGTGTTCTTCTCTAACTGGTAACCTGCGTCTAGCAGAACCTTTTGAGAATCGCCATCAAGAGAGTTGAACTTATCCAAATTCATCATGATTAAGTAGGAAACGGTGCCAAATGCTGGTTCCCCAAGATAAGGCGCGACTTCGTGGAATTTGTAACCAACTGCTCCAACAGCAGGCCATACCAGGCCGTCAATAACGCCTTTCTCCGTAGCAGAATATAATTCGCCAAACGGAATGATTACGGCAGTTCCACCTAATGATCCAACGATTTTGTTGTAAGAAGGCAGTGCCCTAATTTTCTTACCACTTAACTTAGAACCTGGGTCCATTGCTTCTTTAAGGAAAAACCTAAAGCCCGTAGTAGCCGTTGGAATCGACAGAATTTTGAGATTTTGGGTTGTTTGGTAATGATTGTCTGCCCAGTCCCAGATACCTGAAGAGCGACGCTTATCAACATCTCCGGCAACTGCGTCGATGGCCGCACCTATACCTGTTGTACCCGTATGGTAAAGACCATGAGTATAAATAATATCAAATACACCAGCCGAAACTGGTTGCAGTTGTTTACCAGCAGGCACCACTTCAGGTCCGCTAGGTTTGATGGTGATTGCACCTGCAGACAGGCTAGAGACCAAGTCGTTGTAGCCATAAGCCATGTTAGCCGTACCTGAATGGTTGCCTCCCCATGCGGTCAACATTTTCAGGTTCACAGCGTTGGCTGCACCTGATGCTAAAGCCAAACCAAGTGCTGAAACAGATAAAGTCTTGAGAAGTTTTTTATTAAAATTATTCATTGATTCCTCCAACTAATAAGTATAAAGCCAACAACGCCTAAACAACTAAACGAAAGGCCGAACAAGCCGTATTTACATATTCGACTATTTAAGTAGCATACGCCCTTTTTTGTTACTAACAAGTAGCTGGGAGGTAGTTTTATTGTATTTGGGTCAAAACCAAGCCTACCTTTTGAAATGAGAGTTGTGCTAACAGACTGTTTTATAATTGTATTTTTTAAAATTCACAAGGTGATAAAATAAAATAAAAAAGAGTAGTTAACTACCTTCATTTTAAACCAAATTGCTTTTTACCTGCTCTATCATCCATTCTTTAAATAGAACTCCTGGCGCATAATGGACCTGCTGCTGAGGTACCACCAGGTAATAACCATAGTCACTTTTAATGGGTTTGGTATCAATAGCGACTAACTCACCACGTTCTAGCTCATGATTTACCAGAAAATCGGGAAGAAGCACTGCCCCCGTACCTGCAACTGCAGCTTGTGCAGCAGTCAGAAACTCCTCAAAAACCATGCCGCGAGAATTCTGAGCCTGCATTCCTTGTGCTAAAAACCACTGCTGCCAAGCACTACTACGGCTGTTGATGTGTAGCAGAGGTACTCGAGCAAGATCGTCGGCACAGGTGATCTCATACTCTTTTTGAAACTGAGGTGAGCATAAAGGCACCACCGCTTCACCCATAAGGTAAGTTGATTCTGCACCAGGCCAATCATCGGCACCAAAATGCACTGCTACATGAATATCCTCAGTACGAAAGTCAAACGGCGACAGCCGTGTCATAAAATTAATAGTGATGTCAGGGTAGGACTTCAAAAAGCTTGGCAGCCTCGGCATGAGCCAGCGTGTGCCAAACGTTGGTAGCACCGCAACATTGAGCATGCCACCTTGAGGGCTGGTAATCACCCGAATGGATGCAGCGCGAATGTGGTCTAGGGCAGTTAATATTTCTTGGGCGTACACTTTGCCGGAATCAGTAAGCTCCACCGTTTGATGCAAACGAACAAATAGCTTAATGCCTAACAGAGACTCTAAACTATTAATTTGTTTACTTACCGCCCCTTGCGTGAGGTTGAGTTCCTTAGCCGCTATGGTGAAGCTACAACTCCGCGCAGCAGCATCAAATGCCATAAGCATACTTATACTAGGAAGAAGTCGACGGGGGTTTATCATAACGTTTGGCAATGTATAAAAACTATAAAGACTGACATTCTAACCAGTTCAATTGAAAGAATCCAACGCACAGCCGCAATTCTCACGATGATATCAGATAACAAACCAGGTTTGATGCATGCCCCTCATTCCATTAAGTAATATGCACATGAGTATAAATCGATTGTCGCACCCATTTTCAAGTTCAATAATAGTCTAGAAGAACTCGCACGGCTCTACTATTTTAAGCAATTTTATACATAGGCTATCTATTATGACCAATACAGATAAATACCAACCATCAGCCAAAGCTCAAGCTTTTTTAGACTCGGTTGCAAATGCCAAATATGATCGTCAAATAGTTACGGGGTTGAAAAAGTTTATTCAGGGTAAGGTGCCAGAGGACATGAAGGGGTTTTACTCCGATGCGGAAATAGCCGAATTGGCCACACTTAAAGATACCGACCGCGATGTAGAGTCCCGAATGCCCGTTAAGATGACTCGTCATTATTTTGACCTCGCAAAAAACAGCCAACCTATTCAGGTTCTGGTAAAAGCCAGCCCTAAGGAAACATTTGATTTAGACGGTTCCCCTGACCCTGGCAAACAAATGGATTACAGCCCCATAGAAGGCCTCATTCACAAATATGAATTAGGACTTATTTACGTTGCGTCTACATGTTCTGCACACTGCCGGTTTTGCTACAGAGAAGAACTCATAGCCAACAAGGAAGTTGCACGGCCCGACGGCACCATGGCCCCTAAAGGTCTGGCGCAAATACCCGACCTAATTAACTATATTCATCTACACAATGCCGAGGTTGCTGAAGGCGGCGGTAGACACCCCATTACCGGAAGAGAAAAACTCAGAGAAATTCTCATGTCTGGCGGTGACCCTATGGTACTGGGCAATAAGAACATTGCCGCTTGGCTGTGTGCGCTAGCCGAAGCAGGTATCGAATCAATTCGCATCGGCACCAAGGAGCTAGCTTTCTTTCCGGACCGCTTTGATAGCAGCTTCTTCGATATGCTCGATAAGTTCCATGCTGCCTACCCAGAAACGAAACTACGGTTTATGGTGCACTTCAACCACCCTGATGAATTTTTAAAAAAGGATTCCAGTGGCAACTACATTGATCACCCGGAAGGTGGTTTAACTTGGATACCTAGTACACAAAAAGCCATACATGAATTAGGTAATCGCAACTGGTTAAATATTGATAACCAGGCGCCGCTGATCAAAGGCATCAACAACGATCCTGACGCCCTACGTATTATGCAACGCGAACTCAAGCGCAACCGTGTAGAAAACCATTATTTTTTTTGTGGCCGAGACATCGTTGGTCATAAAGCGTTCAATATTCCTATCGAAGATGCCTGGCACATTCTCAATGAATCACAAAAAGGCCTATCAGGTGTCGAAGCCCACGCACGTTTGTCGATTACTCACTATAAAGGAAAAACTGAAGTCGTCGCTGTCACCAATGACCCCATGCCAGGCGTAGCAGGTAGCGAAAATGGTGTAGTCATTATGAAACTGTTACGCGGCGCTGCTGACGCACCTCTGCGTGGCAAAGTAGCCATTATGGGACGTAACCCCGAAGCAATTTGGTTTAACGGATACGATGACCGTGTGCTTTACGATGAAGCAGGCTTATTTGCACCTGCTGTAGATGAATCGCCCCTCAAACTCGCACAGATTAGCTAATCAAAATAACGAGGGGGATAAGATGACATTTGTTGTAGGCGAAAACTGTATCAATTGTAAGTATGGTGACTGTGTTGAAGTTTGCCCTGTGGATTGCTTTTATGAAGGTGAAAATTTCTTAGTCATTAATCCAGACGAGTGCATCGATTGTGATTTATGTCGGCCAGTTTGCCCCGCCAATGCCATTTTTTCGGAAGATAATTTACCTGAAGAACAAGAAGCGTTTTTAGATATTAATGAAGAGCTATCCGAAGTGTGGCCTAACATTACCAGCGCACCCGCAAGCCTAAGTGATGCGAAAATTTGGGACGGCGTAGCCAATAAACTAGAGCTCTTGATTCGCTAAACCGATAGGTTGGATTACTTATGATCAACAAAAACGTTGCAAGTGTTGCGCTAGCAGTGGCCGACATTAAAGATGGTGCTACGGTAATGGTAGGAGGGTTTGGTGAAGCAGGAAGCCCTATTGAATTGCTCCATGCTCTCATAGACCAAGGGGCTAAGGATCTTACCGTTATCAATAACAATACCGGCAGCGGTCATGTAGGTTTGGCAGCCCTAATTGAAAACGGCCAAGTAGGTAAAATGATTTGTTCTTTCCCGAGAACCGCTAACTCCACAGTGTTCCCCGACCTTTACCGCGCAGGAAAAATTGAATTGGAACTTGTGCCTCAAGGCACTTTAGCAGAACGCATACGGGCAGGCGGTGCAGGAGTGCCCGCATTTTATACTGCGACTTCAGTAGGCACGCCTCTTGCTGATGGCAAAGAAATTCGCCATTTTAATGGCAGAGACCATGTACTCGAATTTAGCCTGACCGCAGACTTCGCACTTATCAAATGCCTTCACGCAGACCGCTATGGCAACTTAACCTACAATAAAACGGCTCGTAATTTTGCACCCATTATGGCTATGGCAGCTCATACCACAGTGGTACAGTCCCAAGAACAAGTTGAACTAGGCTTCATAAACCCCGAACATGTAATTACCCCAGGGGTATTTGTAAACCGCGTAGTCACAGTGGTCGAACCCGCCTACGAATCACAGTTGGTCAACGCTAAGAGGTGTTATCCATGAGCAGTGCAAGCCCTTCTCCGCTAGATGGAATTTCACAGGTAATACCATGGAGCAGATCTGAAATGGCCCAGCGCGCGGCTCTGGACATTCCTGATGGAAGCTACGTCAATCTTGGCATCGGTATACCTGAACAAGTAGCACAATACATTCCCGAAGGCAGAGAGGTTATTTATCATACGGAAAATGGTCTATTGGGCATGGGACCGCCACCTGAAGAAGAAGCTGTTGACCCAGAACTCATTAACGCTGGCAAAAAGCCTATTACAGCAATTGCTGGCGCTGCCTATTTTCACCATGCTGATAGCTTTGCCATGATTCGCGGCCAGCACATCGACATTTGTGTATTAGGCGCCATGCAAATATCCTCCACCGGCGACCTTGCCAACTGGTCTACGGGGGCTGTAGACGCGATACCCGCAGTAGGTGGAGCCATGGACCTAGTGGCTGGAGTGAAGACCATCTTTGTGATCACACAACATACAACCAAAACTGGGGACCCAAAAATTCTTAATGAATGCACTTACCCTCTCACAGGACAAGCGGTAGTAGACCGAATATACACCGACTTAGCTGTAATAGATGTCACTGATGGGGGGTTAGTAGTCACCGAAATGGCTCCAGGGGTCACCCTTAACTATCTTCAAGCACGCACAGGCGCGTGCTTGAGTCTGAAAACAGAACCCCATTAATCACCCTCCATATTAGGTTTATATCTACCCTAGGTACCCGCATGAATAGCACACTTGAGCAATCTACTAGCACTAGCCTTCAGACATATCAACGCGCATTGCGGGTCATGCCAGGCGGCGTAAGTCGCAACGCAGTGTTACGTAAGCCCTACCCTATATATGCTGCTAGTGGTGAAGGCTGCCTAGTCACCGACATTGAAGGAGTGACGCGAATAGATTTCTCTAACAATATGACATCTTTGATTCATGGTCATTCTCACCCTGAGGTCATACAGGCGGTGACAGAGCAACTACACAAGGGTTCTGCTTTTAACCTAGCGACAGAAATAGAAGTTGAATACGCTGAACATCTTTGCGCTCGCTCTCCATCAATAGAGAAATTACGTTTTGTAAACTCTGGTACGGAAGCCGTCATGGGTTGCATCAAAGCAGCCAGAGCATATACAGGCCGAGCCAAAATTGCCAAGGTTGAGGGAGCTTATCACGGCGTCTATGATTATGCCGAAGTGAGCCAAACCTCAAACCCCAATAACTGGGGTGACGCATCTAAACCTTCGAGTGTACCAGTAACTCACGGCACGCCAACTTCCGCATTGAATGATGTGGTAGTCATTCCCTTTAATGACCCCCAGCGCGCTATAGAAATATTAGATCAGCATGCAGAAGAACTTGCTTGTGTTTTAGTTGACCTGATGCCCCATCGAGTGGGATTAATGTCAGCTAGCGAAGAATTTATGCTTGCCTTACGTCAATGGACACATAAAAATGGCGCATTACTTGTTTGTGATGAAGTGATTACTTATCGATCTACCTATAAAGGCGCTCAAGACTGGTATGCGATCAAACCAGACCTTACCGCTTTAGGTAAAATGATTGGTGGTGGTTTTCCCGTTGGAGCTATTGCAGGACGCAGCGATGTTATGAACGTCATGGATCCGTTAGCAGACAAACTTCTTTTTCCTCATTCTGGCACATATTCTGCTAATCCAATCACTATGGTTGCTGGCTTAACGAGCATGAAAATATTCGATCAAACAGCTGTCACACAACTCAATAAACTGGCCGGTCGAGCCGTAAATCAGATCAAGGAAGCAATAAAAATCTCTGGCATCGAAGCCTGTGTGACGGGTGCTGGGTCAATGTTTCGTGTGCACCTGCAAGCACAAGCTCCCACTGATTACCGCTCCAGTTTTATGAACGAAGATCAAGCTAACAATACTAAAATACTGTTAAATCACCTGTTCGAACATGATATTTTAATGATCGATACCTGTTCAGCTGCCTTATCGACAGCTATGAACAACTCACACATTGATCATTTATCCGACACCATGCTCAGTGGCTTTCGAAAGCTCAAAGCCTAAATACAGAACACAAGGATTAAACTATGCTTGAAGAAGCCCTAATATGTGATGCGATCCGCACCCCTATAGGCGGCTATGGGGCCGGCCTAGCATCAATACGAGCAGATGACCTAGCGGCCATACCAATTAAAGCGTTAATGCAACGTAACACCAGCGTTAATTGGGCTCTAGCGGAAGAGGTCATACTAGGATGCGCTAACCAAGCAGGGGAAGACAACAGGAATGTAGCACGTATGGCTGCACTTCTATCAGGGCTGCCAGTGAGCGTTGCTGGAGTGACAATTAATCGATTATGTGGGTCTGGCCTGAATGCTGTCGGCGATGTAGCTAGGGCCATTCGTTGTGGTGAGGCTGATCTGATGATTGCAGGAGGTGTGGAAAGCATGTCCCGTGCACCTTTCGTTATATCCAAAGCCCAAACAGGTTATGACCGCAATCCTAAAATGTATGACACAACAATGGGTTGGCGCTTTGTAAACCCACTGCTAGACCAACTCTACGGCACCGAAGTTATGCCTAAAACGGCGCAAAACATAGCCGACAAGTACTTAATTAGTCGAGATGATCAGGATCAGTTTGCCTACTGGAGCCAATCTAAGGCTGCACGTGCACAGGAAGATGGAAGACTAAGCGCGGAAATAGTGGAGGTTTCAATCCCACAAAAAAAAGGTGAAGCGTTGATATTTTCTGAGGATCAACACTTACGACTAAGCCCAATTACAAAGCTAGCTCAACTAAAGCCACTGTTTGAAAACGGCTCAATCACCGCCGGAAATTCGTCTGGCATTAACGATGGAGCCTCCGCCCTACTCTTGGCGTCTGCTGCTGGTGTGCACAAACACCACCTCCTACCCAAGGCTCGAATTCTTGGAATGGCTGTGGCGGGAGTTGAACCAAACATTATGGGCATTGGTCCCGTGCCAGCCACCAAAAAACTACTAAAACGCTTGGGTTTAAGTATCGACCAACTCGATGTTATAGAGATTAATGAAGCCTTCGCTGCTCAGGTATTAGCCTGCACACGCCAACTTGGCTTGGCCGATGATGACGCCAGGGTCAACCCCCTAGGCGGAGCCATTGCTTTAGGCCACCCCTTAGGTATGAGTGGCGCACGTCTCGTCACCACTGCCGTTAACCAATTAGTGCATTCCGGTGGACGTTACGCTCTATGCACCATGTGTGTAGGTGTTGGCCAAGGGATTGCCTTAGTGCTAGAAAAAGTGTGAACTGAACACTCTGAATAGGGGAAACCCTTCTAATTAAGGAACTAAGTGGTAGCGCGCTCGGTAATATGGGGCAATTTGAAGGTATTAGACACAAAAAACCCGAAATTTCAGGACTTGGTAGCCGATGTAAGTCATCGCCCAACGAATAAATGATGGAACCTAACGGGTCGAACCGTTGACTTCAACACTTCCAGTAATAAAATTATTTTAGCTTTCATCATTGGGAAAATGGCTCCGAGTTGGTTAGCATGCATTTGAAGTCGAGGTAAACCCGCAGAATACTTTGAGGCATCACCATTACGTAGTGCGTAGCGATGGTGATCACCTAGTGACTTTGGGTATTCGTGGGGGTACCATAAGATTACTGTGCCCAGACAAGCCTTTAATAGGCGCTTAAACCTCTCATCGGCAGCGTTTAATCGGGTGTCTGTTGGCGCTCAGCGAGGGTCACATTGCTCCATGGGAGTTCTCAATATGACGATGCATGTACTGCATGAAAATGATGAATGGATAGCCCCCTTTAGGCAACCATTTTCTAACATAGGTTTAACCTTTGTGGAATCACACATGCATCACGTTGAGCTTAACTTACGCCAGCCTCCGCCTCAACGGGTCTTCTATAACCGCATGAGCGCATCATCCCATACTCACGGCCATCGTAGTGTAATCGAGTACACCTTAGCGGTGCTTCGCTGGCTGAAAAGTTATCAACGTAAGGTGATTAACGGTGAGCTGATCCATGTTTGATAGACTGATAAAAGAAAAACTTAATCAACAACTTGCTGTGGCTGGCGCGTGCTTTGATGGCCCTAACATATGGGACCCTCAGGTGCGTAATTCGCGTTTATATAGTCGCATCATGGCACAAGGAACGTTGGGGCTAGGAGAAGCTTATATGGAAGGCTGGTGGGAGTGTGAGGCTCTGGATCAGTTTTTCTACCGGCTACTGCGCCATAGAATTAGCCAACAGATGAAGTTTCCCTTATCGAACTGGCGCAGGTGGGGAGCAAAACTCATCAATCTACAAACATCGCGGCGGGCGTTTATTGTGGGCAAGCGCCATTATGATGTGGGAAATGACCTTTACATGCTTATGCTGGACCCATTGCTGATCTATAGCTGTGGGTACTGGCAGACCGCCGACAATCTTGCCGACGCTCAGGTTGCCAAGCTGCGACTAGTGTTTGATAAACTAAAACTAAGCCCAGGCATGCGCGTTCTGGACATTGGGTGTGGTTGGGGAGGTGCAGCTCGATTTGCCGCTCAGCACTACGGGGTTGAGGTTGTCGGTGTATCCATATCGCAACAACAAGTGGATTTTGCCAATGCTCATAAAGAGGGTCTGCCCGTTAAGTACATTTATGAAGATTATCGAGATCTTCAGGGCTGTTTTGATCGGGTTTATTCGCTAGGTATGTTTGAACATGTGGGGCAAAAAAACTACCCTACCTTTTTGGATAAAGTAGCTAGCCTGCTTTCTGACGATGGGCTGTTTTTGTTACACACCATTGGTGGAAATTCAACTGTTTCTGGCAACGACCCTTGGATTGATCGATATATCTTTCCTAACGGCGCACTGCCTTCTATCCAGCAAATTGGTAGAGACTGTGAGGGGCGTTTCGTGGTCGAAGATATACATAACTTTGGCCTTGATTACGACGCCACATTGCTCGCTTGGCATGAAAACTTTAGTCAGGCTTGGCCCCAGTTAAAAGATCGATATGACACGCCGTTTAAGCGTATGTGGGAGTATTATTTGCTATCCTCTGCCGGTGCGTTTAGAGCCCGTGATTTACAGGTATGGCAATGGGTGTTGTCTCCCAAAGGCCTAGAGTCAGGTTATCGTTCACCACGCTAGATGAACTCATCATCGTCTAAGGCCCCCCTACTAGGCGCATCGAGTTGTCCTTGTATTGATGAAAGTTCTTAACAATCAGTGTAGTTACTTTCCAAGCAGCGTCTAGACATGTCCTGAGCTTTAGCTATGTCAGCAGGAGTCATTTTCTCGGTAAGCTTAGCCAACGTAGGGCCAAATATCGAAGCAATATAGCTGCTTGAGCTGGACACCCTGTTAACGCCACTTAAGTTGAACCACATATAGGCTCGTTTATAGTCTATAAGAACACCCTCGCCGTTAGTGTACATTTCTCCTAGGGCAAATTGCGAAATAGCCTGCCCCTGCTCAGCTGCTTTGGTGTACCAAAACACTGCTGTCTCATCATTTTCGGGGACACCCGTGCCTTTGCGGTACATGACTCCCAAATACGCTTGAGCTAGAGCAGCCCCCTGTTCAGCCAAAGTGGTCCACTCTGCTACAGCCGTCTTAAACTCACCAGAGTGTGCAGCCTCAAGCCCCTTAGCAAAATCAGCATCGGCAAGTGCAACTGCAGCTGCTGCATCAGCACCTTCGCCTGCACCTGCCATTCCGCTACTCAGCAGCATTGAAGAGCTTAGGGCTAAGGCCGCTATTAACTTGGTTACTCGCATACAAAAATCCTTTTATTAACGATAATCCTTATTAGTCAGTATACACTTTTGGTCCCAGGGATTGTTCCGGTAACTATAGCGGGGTAACTATAGCGGGGTAAGTAAAGGAGTTAAACAAACGGAAGAGTCTAATGAAGCAATTGCCATAACGGACAAAACCCTAATGTTGTGGACTAAAATTACAGACACAAAAAACCCCGCGAATGCAGGGCTTGGTGGACGATGAAAGTCATCGCCGAACGACTAAATAGTGAATCCTAACGAGGTCGAACCGTTGACCTCACCAATGCCAGTATTACGCGCTTATAACTTAACCAATCGATTTATATTAATAAAATAATAAATCGTAGGATTTAAAAGCTCGCTTTAGTCAATCGAATCAGGTTGCATAGAAGGTAATGACTTAGCAAACGCGTCTAGCTTTAAACAGTTCTCATTAATTCTAGCAATATTTGGATAGTCGCCCATAGGGCAATTAAATCGATGAGCATTATAAATTTGCGGTATTAAACAAATATCTGCCATTGTAATCTTGTTGCCAAAAGAAAAGTCACTTTTGCTATTATTGCTTAAACGTTTTTCTAAGCTAGTAAAGCCAAGCTTTACCCAGTGGGCATACCAGTTTTGCTTTTCATCATCGCTAACTTTTAATTCATTACTTAAATATTGCAGTACACGCAAATTATTTAGAGGGTGAATGTCACAGGCAATTGTTTGAGCAAAGGCACGTACATGTGCACGGTCAATAGGATCATTTGGTAATATAGGGTTGTTAGGATACGTTTCTTCCAAATACTCCATAATTGCTAACGATTGATGCAAAACAGCCGTTTCTATTTCAAGAATAGGAACCAATCCGTTGGGTGATTTATCTAAATATTCTGCTTTCTTATGTTGCCCCCCCTCACTCAATAGATTGACTGGAATGAGGGTGTGCTCTAGCTCCTTATAATTGAGGGCTATTCGTACACGGTAGGCAGCAGTGCTTCGGAAATAAGTACTTAAATTTAGATTTGTCATAGGCTTCTATTCGTTTGAATGTATCCAATCTGCGTGGCTTGGAGCTTGTTTGGTTTTTGACCACTCTTCAAGCATTTGCCATTTCACTTTATCAAGCCGCTCAATTTTAGCTTTTTCTTGTTTGTCGGGTGCTGCAAGCTCTAAACGATGACCGTTTGGATCAAAAAAGTAAATGGAGTGAAAAACTGAATGGTTGGTTACCCCAAGCACTTTAACACCATTACCTTCTAGATGGTTTTTATACGCTAACAAGGTCTCCATATCCTTAACTTTAAAGGCTATATGTTGTACCCAGTCGGGTGTATTTTGGTCTTTACCCATTTTGGGCTTGGTTGGTAGTTCAAAAAATGCCAGTACATTATCTTGCCCCGCATCTAAAAAAACATGCATGTAGGGATCTGGTTCTTTAGTGGAAGGCACTTCATTCTCAGCGATAGCCAATACAAAATCCATTTTTAGATTTTTGACGTACCACTCTACGGTCGTTTTTGCATCGTGGCATCTATATGCAACGTGATGGATGTGTTCAATTTTCATACAACTTAACCCCTACTTATAGACGGCAGTATCGTTCCAGAGCACTCTCCAAAACCAATGCGCGGTAGCCCTTTACTGTGGCACCAACCTCGCAATATAACGGTGTCGCCATCTTCTAAAAAGGTTCTAGTTTCTCCGTTTGATAAGGTGATTGGGTTCTTACCTCCTTCGGTGGCTTCAAGTAATGCTCCAACACTGTCTTTGGTAGTACCAGACTGCGTGCCGCTACCAAAAAAGTCACCTGCTTTTAAATTACAACCATTAACTGAATGATGTGTCACCATTTGAGCAATAGACCAATACGCCTGATTGAAATTACTTAAGCCTACTCGCTCTGCAACGTCCATTGTTGGTGTTTTTAATAACACCTCTAACTTCATATCCACAGCACCAGAAGCTCTGTGTTGCGTTGAATCTAGATAAGGTAATGGTTGTGGATGATCGCTAGGCCTAGTCCACGCTTGTCTGTATGGTGCCAATGCCTCCATTGTTACAACCCAAGGAGAGACAGTAGAGGCAAAACTCTTTGATAAGAATGGCCCTAGAGGTTGGTATTCCCAGCCTTGTATGTCACGAGCAGACCAGTCATTAAACAAACACAGCCCAAACACATGTTGTTCTGACTCTTCAATTAAAATGGGTTTGCCTAACTCATTTCCTTTACCAATGTAGATACCCACTTCCAACTCATAATCCAGCCTTTTACAGGGTGCTAATGTGGGTATTTCTTGATCAGGCGCTTTCAATTGCCCATATGGACGGTGAAATTGCTGCCCAGAAATACCTATAGAAGAACTGCGGCCATGGTAGCCAATAGGAATCCATTGGTAGTTAGGTAGTAAAGGGTTGTCTGGCCGAAATAACTTGCCAACATTGGTAGCATGATTTATCGATGTATAGAAGTCAGTGTAATCGCCGATATTGGCAGGCACTTTATATTCGGCGTCCGATTGAGCAACCAAGCAACTTTCTATAGCACCTTGGTGTTTAGAACCTTCTCTTAAGGCGCGTGATAAAGAAAGCCGTATTGCAGACCATACAACCTCGCCTAATTGCATAAACTCATTTAGAGCATCTTGTGATAAGAGATCTAAAGCAGAGCTGAGGTGATCGTCAAATACGCCTGCATTATGAGCAGCAGGCATATCAACGATTAAATCACCGATTGCAACACCGGCCCTAAATGCTTGATCAGTATTACGTGCCTTAAATATGGCAAACGGTAGGTTCTGGATCGGGAAGTCTGTTGTGAGGCTATTGGCTGAGTCAATCCAGCTTTGTAGACCTATATCATGGGTTTCGTTAAGTTTTGACATTTTTATACCGCTTATTAATTATGTGTTATTGCCGACAACGCCGCGCTTAACCTGGTCTCGTTCAATCGACTCAAAAAGCGCTTTGAAGTTTCCTTCGCCAAACCCATCATCTTTTTTGCGTTGTATGAATTCAAAGAATACAGGGCCTATTAATGGTTTAGAGAAAATCTGAAGTAACAACCTTGGGTCATCATTCTCTGTAGACCCATCAAGCAAGATACCACGTGTTTGTAACTCATCCACTGGTTCGCCATGATTAGGTAATCGTTGATCCAACATAGCGTAATATGCTTCCGGCGGAGCGGTCATAAACGGTGTTCCCATGGCCTTTAACCTGTCCCAACACTCAAGCAAATTATCGCAAGAAAAAGCAATATGCTGAATTCCTTCTCCATTATATTGCATAAGAAACTCTTCAATCTGCCCAGTTTCTTTAGAGGCTTCCTCATTTAACGGTATACGGATCAGCCCATCAGGTGCCGTAAGTGCTTTGGATAAAAGGCCCGTGTATTCACCTTTAATGTCAAAATATCTAATTTGTCTAAAATTGAATAAACTTTCATAGAAGTTGGACCAGTAGTCCATTCTGCCCCGATATACGTTGTGAGTTAGATGATCGATTACGTTAAACCCGCAACCTTCAGGGTTACGATCTATTCCAGGAATAAAATCAAAATCGATATCATAGATTGAAGTTCCTTCTTCAAAGCGGTCAATTAAATACAGAGGTGCTCCACCAATACCTTTGATCGCAGGCAAGCGTAACTCCATCGGCCCAACTGGAATTTCAATCGGTTGAGCCCCAAGTTCCAGTGCGCGGTCATAAGCTACTTTTGAGTTTTTGACTCTAAACGCCATTCCACACGCGCTTGGCCCGTGTTCTTGAGCAAAATAAAAGGCATTGCTGACAGGCTCATAATTGATCAAAAGGTTTATGCCGCCTTGGCGATATAAATCTACTTGCTTGGTTTTGTGTGAAGCAACTTTGGTGAAGCCTGTCATTTCAAACACAGGCTCAAGGACTCCACGTTCGATAGAACAAAACTCAATGAATTCAAATCCGCATAAGCCCATCGGGTTCTCAAAAAGGTCAGTCATAGTTGCTCCAGGTATAATTTGCTATTAGCCGCTACTTAAATCACTTTATGATTGTGAAGTAACCGCGTATATTGGTTGTAATCGCAACCAATATAGTTGTAATTACAACTATATGCAACATAAAAGAATCGGAGCCCCTTTCCATGACAACTAAACAGCCACCAGTATTAGTGCTAGAGCGGTTTCTTCCTTATCGCATTTCTATACTTTCTAACCGTATTAGCGGAATTATTGCTAAAACGTATAAAAATAAATTTGCACTTTCTGTGAATGAATGGCGAATTATGGCAATGCTTGGAGAGTACCCGGGAGCTTCAGCAGATGAAGTATCTGCTAAAATTCAAATTGAAAAATCAATTGTGAGCCGAGCGTTAAAAAACTTATTGTTACGGGCATTAATAGAACGAGTGGTTGATACCGAAGATAGGCGCAGGCAAAACCTTAGCCTTAGCACCACTGGCTTAGATATTTATAATCAAATAGTGCCTGTTTCATACAATTATGAGCAGCAGCTATTGACGTGTTTTACTGAAAAAGAGAAAGCTTTGTTTGATACCTTAAGTGAAAAACTATACCGTCATGCTGAAAAAATTGACGTGAAAAGCTGAACTATCAAAGACCAATACCAAAGATGGATGGCAACCCCGCTTACTTGAACTTAATATGGACTTAAGTTACAGACACAAAAAAGCCGGTCAAACTATTAAGTTTTTAACCGGCTGATTTATAACGATTAATGGTGGATCCTAACTTTGTAACGACTTTGGGCTCTGTTGCTAGCTACATTGCTTGATTTAGCACAGCCTGGAACAACACATTACATCCTGCAGCAAGATGCTCCTGCTTGGCATCTTCAAGCTCGTTGTGGCTAATGCCGTCCTTGCAAGGCACAAATACCATTGCTGTAGGTGCAA
>Ga0308021_10000114_pt1 | contig 36830 bp, 56 predicted proteins | sample Neamet351_FD_201296 | JGI IMG/M metagenome (GOLD analysis project Ga0308021, IMG submission 201296) | Marine microbial communities from water near the shore, Antarctic Ocean - #351 | ecosystem: Environmental > Aquatic > Marine > Unclassified | place: Southern Ocean | collected 2014-10-02
TCGTCTTTACTACAGTAGGCACTACGAACTGGACTGTGCCAGCAGGAGTAACTTCCATATGTATACTTGCTATTGGCGGCGGTGGGGGAGGACTCCACTACTCTACTGGAAACTATTCCATGAGTGGAGGCGGCGGAGGCGCTTTATGCTATAAGAACAACTTCACTGTAACTCCAGGGTCTAACGTTGTTGTGGTTGTTGGTAGTGGAGGTCTTGCGGGGATTTACCCATCAGGAAGTGTCGCAGGAGGGTACTCTAGCGTAGAGGCTTCCTTCCAGACTGCTCTAATTTCTTACGGCGGAAGTAGGGGGCAGTACAACGTAGCCTCTACGGGAGGAACCTACGAGACCTCTCTAGCCGATGGCGGCGGAAATGGTGGTGGTACTTTTTCCGCTGGCTCTGGCGGATATGGCCCACAGGGAGGGGGTGGTGCTGGAGGGTATAGCGGCGCTGGCGGCTTTGGGGGTGTTAATGGGTCTTTTTACCCTAATCCAACTTCAGGTGCTGGCGGTGGTGGCGGTGGCGCGGGGAATAGTGGGTATAATACAGGATATGGTGGTGGTGGTGTAGGGGTCTACGGTGAAGGAACCTCTGGTGCTGCCGCAAATTCAGGGGTTGGGGGCGGTGGAAGTAGTGGCGGCTCTGGTGTCGGACAACTGGGAGGTCTATACGGTGGTGGTGGTGGTGGCGGTACGTCGGGAGTCTCGGGCAATGGACAGCAAGGCGCAGTAAGAATACTGTGGGGCGCAGGAAGGGCATTTCCCTCTACCAATGTCGGCCCTTAATAATTGAAAACAACCAGTCTTTTGTAAAGTCTACAAATAGGATTTAAATAATGGCTTTTAATTGGGAAAACATGACCGATGAGCAGAAGGCTCAGTTCGGTGCTGCTCTTAGCTCTAATGAAGAGTTTAAGGCTGCTGTCGAAGAACAGGGTATGATGTCTAGTCAGGAAGACTTAACTCCTTTAGAGACACTCAAAGCAGGTCTTATTGAGATTAACGGTAGGTATGATGAGGCTACTGCTGTTAAGAATGCCACTATGCAAACTGAGGCGGCTGAAAGAAGGGCGTACCAAGAGGAAACAGGTACTGTCAATTATGACAAGTGGTGGAAGCCTGATGTATTCAGCTCCTATACAGACATTGATGCACAAGCCGAAATACTTAAGCTCCTTAACGCTAATGGGTTCTCCTCTGCCGAAGACCTTAAGACGTCTGTAAGCGGCTCTCACAACGATACCTTCATGAATCTAGGTATAGGAAATGCCCTGTATGATGATAAGTCATCTGGGTTTGAGCCGAGGGGAGGAGACTCTCGTGATGTTAACATAGAGGGCTGGTACGGAATGCCCGTGGGTGAGTCTACTTTAGTAGAGCAGGGGCCAGAGCCTGGGTTATTTTCTGATGCGATGTTTGAGGTAATAGCTTCCGTGCTCGGGCCTGTAACAGGCGGTTGGTCTGTTGCCGCGCTTAAGGCCTTACAAGCTGCTACAGGAACTACGCTACATGGTGGTGATTATATTCAAGCCGCTGCTTCATATGTTCTAAACAACCTAGATATGTTGAATGCCGGAGAAACGGCTTTAACTGCTGAACAGATAGCATCAGAGCAGGCTGCATTTGAGGCCTTTGAAGCTGCACAGGCTCTCGATACAACAACTAACTTTGCATCACTTGGGTTATCTGAACTGCCCTCCACGGCCTCTACATTATTCACTGAAGGGGCCTCAAGTTTACCTACCCTAGCTGAAACAGCCCGACAGGCTGCTGAAGTAGGGAGAAACTCCGGAATAATAACGAACCTAACCACTACAGGTACAGACCTTGCCACTAACGGAGCAAGAGTATGGGACTGGGGTAATCAGGCGTATAATTTCTTTGATGACATACAGGACGCAAGAAAAGACAGCCAAGGCGTGCCTAATCAGGTAGACCAGCCTGCCGGTTTTCGCCCTGTTACTGAAGAAGTTGAAGAAGTTATTCCTGAAGATACAGTAGATGATGGAGGAGGAGGAAGCTCCTCAGAAGTAGCATCTACCGACGAGAACATTGTTAGTGAACGAGAATTAACCTTGGGCGGCGGTGGATTAGAGAGCCCTTTTGATACTAATAGTACGCCTATTGTTGATGAGACCTTAGGCACCCTTTTTGACGGAGGGCAAGACGAGACATACGGAAGTACCGAGGAAGACCCCACTATAAATGAAGGCGCTGGGTGGGAGTTCCTTGGCGGTGATAGATGGCAGAATATTAATGATGGGCGTATACATAGAGAAGCACAGGACCCTAATTCAGGAAGCGGCTCTACGAAAGTAGGCTCAATACACGAGTTTCCTGAGTATACTTATGATGAGCCTAGTGTAGTTGATAACACAGGTAGGACGCTTTCTTTGGGAGGTTTATCTGACGAAGACAGAGAGAGGCTTGAGGCTATTTACAATCCAGATAACTGGGAAACCTTGTCTACAGAGGACTCACCTCCCGACGATGACCCCACAAGTCCTATATCCCCCGCAATACCCTCAGGCCTCATAGGTTCCACAGGAGAGCTTATAAGTGAGATGCACGCAGAGGACATGAATGCCGACGACCTTCTTCGTGCAGGGCTGGGGGCCACTTTAGGAAATAACCCATACTTCCCTAACGGAACCACAGGAGGCGGACTTACCTTAGGTGGAGCAACTCCTGGAGGGGTTACAGGTCCAGGAACAGCAGGAGAAGGCCCTACCGACACAGGAGATACGGGAACAGGGCCAGATGGTTCGGGTGAGGGAACGGACGGGGATGGTCCCGGAGGAAAGGGGCCTAGTGGCTCTGGCGGCTCTGGACAAGGAGCAGGAAACAAGTTCGAACCAAACTACTTAGGTCTCTTTGATGTACTCGGGATAAACCGTCTGCCTCCACAGCAGGGATGGATTGCACCTAACAACTCACAAGGAATGATTAAGCGATGACATATCTTGAACTCGTAAACGCAGTACTTATTAGGCTGCGTGAAGATGAAATCACAGGAAACGCCAGCAATCCTTCGGGCTTTTTGCTCGACACGTACTACAAGTCTATTGGTGCTCATGTAAATGACGCAAAGGACCGTGTAGAAGATGCGTGGCAGTGGGGGGCTCTCCGTGCAACCGATACGTTTGAGTTATCCCAATCAAGCCTACAGGTGTCTGGTCCTAATATTGCGCTGCCTAATAGCCTAGATAGTAACTATATTATTAAAAACATAAACATCTACAAAAACAGCACATCAGCAGCCACCTTCACTGGAGCCCGTGGTAGTCTTACGTGGACAAATGTAGACCAGATGAACTCCTACTATCAGAATCCTGATGCAGCCGCTAGAGGGGCACCTAGCTTCTTTGCTGTAACAGGTGCGGCCCAGACAACGGGCTTGTTCCCTTTTGGTGCAGCACAAGCAGGACAGCTCAAGTGTACTCTGTTCCCTTATCCTACAGACGAAACCTACTGGATTGAGATTGACCGAGTAGCACAGCAGGCACACCTTGTTCTTCCTGATGACCGACTTTATGTCCCTTCACTCCCCGTGTTTACATTAGCTACTGCGCTTGCCTCGCGGGAGCGTGGGGAAGTTGGAGGGGCACCCACTTCAGAGTTGTTTGCTTCCGCAGACAGGCACTTGGCTGACGCTATCTCCGTTGATAGTGCGTTGTACGCCAATGAGCTTGATTGGTATACCAACACCAACGAAAGCAACACCAATGTGAGATTTGCCTAATGCCTCAGATGCAGAGAAACCTTAATATCGGGGGTCCGGGATTTGCGGGCCTTAACACACAGGATTCTCCTATTGAACTTCCCGTAGCTTTTGCTGCCGTAGCTAACAACTGCGTCATTGATAGCTTGGGACGTATTGCTGCCAGAAAAGGTCTTGCTCAGTACACTCAGAATCCTGACATACTTAACGGAAACCCGATTGAAGCAACAGAATCCTTTACCTCAGAAGCAGGTGTTGAGTGGTTATTTGCGTGTGGCGATAATAAAATATTTTACCAACAGCTTGTATCACCTTTTAATTTAGTTGTTCTCACACTTCCTGCTAGCGTAACCGTAACAGGCAATAACTGGCAGATTCAGTCTTTGAATGACCAAGTATTCTTTGTTCAGGCAGGACAGTCTACATTGGTATTCACAGCTACTACAGGGGTCCTTACGGAACTTACTTTTGTAGATGAAGCCACTACCGGATTCCCTAGCTGCTGCACAGCCGCTTATGGCCGCATGTGGTACAGTGGCTTTGATAATGACCTTTCTGTTGTTATGTGGTCCGCTCTTCTTGACGGAGACAATGTAACAGGATTAGCATCCTCATTAGATTTGCGGGATGTGTGGCCTAGTGGTTATGATATAGTCAAGGCACTTCACGTACACAACAACTTCATGATTTTCTTTGGTGAACGGTCTATTGTCTTATACTCCATAGACCCTGCTGGACCAGCTCAAGCAGGCACTCAGCTCGTAGATACAGTTGAGGGCATTGGCTGCATCTCAAGGGACTCGGTGCGTACCTTAGGTACAGCTATTTGGTTCCTTGATGCCACAGGTATTAGAGACTTCGGAAGGACTGTGCAGGAGAAGTCGCTGCCTATTAGCGATATCTCATACAACGTAAGGAGCGACCTTAAGTTTGCTGTGTCGCTAGAGGACACTGATAATATTGGTTCTGTATACGACCCTGAAGAAGCTCTTTACGGCCTGTTTCTTCCAGCCTCACCTAAGACTTACATATTCGACACGCGTAGGCGTCTTGAGGACGGTACTGCTAGAACAACTCAGTGGACGAATACTACGCTAAGGTGTGCTACTCGAGCGGACATCCGTAAAACATGGTACGGCGGTAAGGGTGGTTTATTTGAGTATACAGGCTATAGTGACACGTTAAAGCCCAATAATTCAACGCCTACTGAAGTTAAAGGAATCCCTGTACAGTACCAAACACATCCTCTTACTTTCGGGGAACCTGCTAATGTTAAGTTCCCTAAACAGGTGGACGTAGTTATTATTGGTGGAGCGGGACAGTCTTTAACACTTGACTGGTCTTTCGATTACTCTACCAACACAAAGTCATCAACAAAAACCCCTCCGGGTTCTAATGTTCCAGGATGGTACAACCTTAATGTTCCCGCTATTCCAGACACAGACGCCCTAACTCAGTATGACCTTAACGGTAACTACAATGCCGGGTCTTCAGTAAGGACACTAAAGTACAACATATGGGGTTCAGGAAATAACATCACATTGGGATTTCAGACAGAGAATTCTAGTTTTCCATTCAGTTTTCAGGAACTTAACATTCAGGCCCTTATGGGAAGGATTTTGTAACATGGCTATAGGCGATTACATTTACTCGAACACACAAACATCTTTCTCAACCCGAGATAGTCTTCCCGCAGGGGATGCAGCTAAGCTTGTTAAGGGTGTGTACCATGAGATTGAACTTCAGGCAATTCAAGCCGCAATGGATAATCAAATGAACTCAGGGACACCTTCGATGACAGGCACACTATCAACGGGTATAATTAGTGGAGGTACGTTCTAATGGCGGGTTTATTCGAGAATCTTTTTCCGGGAGCCATGGGACTTTATGGCTACAATGAAATGTCAGATAAGTTTGACTCTCAGTTGGCGGGCCTTCCCGGGCAGATTAGTACAATTAAAAATGAGGTAAATGCAAATACAAACTTTACCCCATGGTCTGTTAGAAGTAACATGGGAAACATCCAGTCTGACGCTGAGGGCATGAAGTACGACCTGAACTCTAGGGGCCAAGGCATCCAAGATAACATGTTCGCCACAGGTCAAGGTCTTTTAGGGCGTTCAGCACAGGACCCCTCAGGACGAGAGACTGACATCTATAACCGAATGAGGGCCGTACAGCAGCCTGAGGAAGAACGTCAGCAGGCACGTATGCAGAACCTTGCTCAAGCACAGGGCCGAGGTGGTCTTCGTTCTGAGATGTACGGAGGAACACCTGAGCAGCTTGCTTTTGCTAAAGCTCAGGGAGAAAACCAGAATAGTGCTATGTTAGGGGCTATGAGTCAAGCACAGGCCGAAGCACAGAACCAGTATGCTATGGGTAGTGGTATGATGTCACAGGGTTATCTGCCTATGAACCAACTGCTACAGCAAGGCCAGTCTGGTCTTAATAACGCGCAGCTAGGTCAAGGGTACGACATGAACCGTGCTAACCTGTTAGCCCAGTTAGGTCTCGGTGAGATGGGTACGCAGACAAATATGTCGAACATACAACAGAACGCCTTAGGTAACATGGTCGGTGCTATGAGCGGTATGGCCAGCGGTGCTGGAGGAACCTTGGATTCGGTTTTAAACAGTTACGCAGGAAACCAATCAAGCGGTTTGTGGAAATTTATTGAGCAACTGACAGCGGCGGGAGCATAACATGGCAGCAAATTTATCAGGAATGTTCGCACAACTGAACAACGCAGTAAACCGAAGCCCCCTTGCTCAGGGAGGCATGGGTGCTGGTATGTTAGACATGGCCTCTCAGGGACTAGGTGGAGCCATGGGTAATGTAACTGGAAGAGACCCCTATAGTTTCATGAGTCAGGGAGGTAAAGGAATACAGGGCCAGAAGGACCTAGCGGGCGGTGACCTGACCTCGGTAGAAGGCTTACGTAAAGCGGCTATCACCTACCAGCAGATGGGTAATCCGAGCGAAGCTCTTAAGCTCACGAATCAGGCTCAGGCCATGGAGGACAATCAGAAAAAAGAGATGGATGACGCCCAAATAAAGATGAATCTTGAGCTAGGTAAAAAGCAGGCCATGAAGATTGCCCTGCAGCGAGGGGACAGAGAGGCCCACGCGATGCTTAAGTCAGGCCACCTTGACCCCGGAAGTTACATAGCCACAATAAGTACCCCCACAAAAGGTGTTGTTGTTAATAAATCACTCGTCAACCCCGTTACAGGGAAAGAGATGTACACAGGAGTCGGGGACCCTAAAGCAGAGTCTTTCTCCACACACGGGAAAATAGCGGAGGACTTAGGTTATAGCAAGGGCTCCCCTGAGTACCTCGCCTACATTGCTAAGCAAACAGAGATAGACGATACAGGAATACCTCTGTCCACAAAAGGGAAAGAGCTTAGGGACGCGGGTGCTGTTCCTGGAAGTCAAGAGTTCCAGCAGAAGATGTCCCAGCGTATTATGGCCGATAACCCTAGGGCGTGGGAGCAGTTTCAGGAGGTTTCCTCCACAATAGGAAACTCCCCTGAGTTCAAGAAGCACCAAGCTGACACTCTCAAGGCCCGCTCAGCCACTACTTTCTTAAGTAAAGCACTTGAGGGCAATACTAAAGCAATTCCTCTATTAGAGTCCTCCATGGCCACCCTTATTCAGAGCAGCGTTAAAGCTCAGGCTGAGATTGAGAACATACGTGCCTCAAATGATGTGGCAGGAAGGTTCCTCGACAGTGTGAGCAAAGGAATCACAGGGCAGCTTACTTCTGAAACATTAACGCAATATAGCTCCATTATTAGTGCTGTCCTAAAGGCAGCAGGCTCAGCTAAGTCTGATTATGTGAATAACCAGCTGAAGTCGGCCCGCACCGCAGGGATGCCTGAGGACGTAGTCAACAACGTAAGAGATAGTTTTGGGGTCACAAGTAACAGAGCTAGTTGGGCGGACAGATAATGGAAACTACTGAAGCAGAGAAAATAAGTGACGTGACTCTCCCTAACGGGTTTGTGGTCTCTGATGTGCCTGATAGTGCCTCTAAAGAGGAGATTAAACAAGAAGCCCTTAAGAACGGGTGGGCCAAAGAGGAAGATTTTGCTGAAGCCCCTAAGGCGGAGGAGAACACCCCTGCTTCAGATAGAGGGTACATTGTTGACCAAGCCCTTAGGGGTACGGTCGATATGCTATCAAGCATCATGCCTGACTTTATTCAGAAGGACCTGTTGGGCATGGACTTCAAGGAATTTCAGAATGCCGATGGAACCTTCCGTGTAGCGGAGATGGACCAGTACATTAGAGAGAAGGAGGACGCGCAGGCATCTTCTCTTGTAGGGTACGAAGGTGTTCTCCCTAATAGTAAGACAGAGGAGATTGCGGGTGCCGCTGTACGTTCCCTTACCTCTGAGGGACCTCTGGCGGTAGTGGGGTCCCCTAAGACCGCTTTAGGCGTGGCTGGGGAGGTATTATTCTCTGCCACCGCCGCCGCCACAGGAGCAGCCGCACAGGCCGCGTCTACTGTGGTAGGGAACAAGTGGGGTCTACCTACTTGGGGCACCGAGATACTCGGGGCTGTAACAGGGGCTGTAGCCACCACAGGGACAGGCCTAGCTCGTGGGGCTGTACAGACAGGGGCAGCGGCCGGCTCAACCTTGATTAAGAATAGGAACAAGGCCGTAGAGACAGTAGACTCAGTTACCGACTATGTGGTTGCCTCTGAGATGAAGACTGTAATAGATAAGGCCACCACAGCACAGCCTAATATTGAGGCAGTAATCCACGCAGTTAAGGAACTAGAGGGTCAGATTCCTGGGCTCACAGTTCCTCCTGCTGCCACGTTAGCCGACAACCCTATTTTTAAGAAGAACACGGAGCAGCTCTTACGTACCGACCCTTCTTTCTTTGCCTCAGCCAAGAAGTCCCTGACGGACGCAAAGGAGGCCATAAACACCCGTAAGGAGCAGCTGTTTGGTAAGGCGGGACCAGAAACAGATAAGTTAATTAGAGACAGTCTCCCCAAAAACTTCACAGCCCGCATAAAGTCAGCGGACAAGAGGATGAAGGAGACACAGGACCGTATAGATACCTTAGTGGAGAAGGCGTTGCCTAAGGGAGATACGGTGGCAGTAGGGCAGGCAATTGACAAACTTATGACAGCTAAGACTCAAGCTGTTAGAGATAAGCTGAGCCCGTTGTACGAGAACCTTATTAATAAGGCAGACAAGACCGCTGTTATGATGGAGCCCACTGGCGTAAGGAGGGTACATCAGGTGGCTGAGATTATGAAAGTAGGGGACAACTTTGCCTCCTTCCCTGAACTCATGCTGAAGATACGCTCTGAGTGGCAGCCTACTGAAGGACAGGCCTTCAACAAAGGAGCTGAGTACCCTGAGGTGTCCGCTAGGGAAGTGGATAGTCTGAAGAGGGCTATAAACAAGTCCCTTAGGCAGACGAAGGACCCCGACAAGGTACGTATGCTCAACATGATTAAGACAGAGCTACGTGGAAGCATTCAGCAGAACATGCCTGAGTCCTTTGCCAAACCTTACGCAGACCTTGACGCACAGTACTACACTGAACTGGGGGTTCCTATGAACACACAGGGCGTTCGTCAGCTGGACTCTACCCGCTTCGCAGCACAGGCAGGAGAGTACCTCTCGAAGCCTGAGCAGTCCGCCGACTTCTTAAGTTTTGTAGGGGAGTCAGGAATCCCTGTTGTGCGTGACGCGATTATGCTTAAGATGGAGAAGGCTGCTATAAACAAAGATGGGCAGTTAGACGGAGCTAACCTCCAGAGGTTTATCCGTAGGAACGCACGCTCCCTTAAGCAGGTTCCGGGACTGGCCAATGAGCTAGGGGACCTCGGCCGTACTGTTCAGAACCTCTCGGAAACAAGGGCAAGGATGGATGCAGATAACATAGTACGTTCAAAGGAGCTAACAGAAGGCTTCTTGAAAGGGATGCATGGTAAAAAGCTGGAGGGTGTGGTGGTGGAGATACTTAACTCCCCTGCGAACAGTGCCAAGTACATGAGGGACCTTAAGAACTTCACCCCTGAAACAGCTAAGCTCATCAAGCAGGGCGTGAGGGCAGGTATACTTGAGAACGGAATGACCTCTAATGGCAAATCTATGCTGGAGTTTATCCAGTCAAACAAGAACGTTATGGATACATGGTTTGGCAAGACTTACTCGGGTGATGTGAGAGCCCTAGCCCTTGCCTCAGACCAGCTAAACAAACTGGACTTAGACAAAATGCGCTTTGCTGTTGACTACAAAAGCTCTGACGTTCTCTCCGAGAAAGTAGGCATAAGTATGACTCAACTACAGTCTATCGCAAGAGACAGGATAGTAGGGTTAGGTACTAAACTCGCGCTTGTAGGCTCTAAGATAAACACAGCAAGCACAGCCAAGAAGCGTGACTCACAAATGACGGAACTCCTACTTAACCCTGAAGCACTCAAGACAATTAAGGAAGTAGCGGAGAGTAAGAGACTAACAATAACCAACCCTCAGCTAGTGGAGAAACTAGCCACTACTGTACATGGGGCGGTGTCTAAAGGAGTGTATTTTGGAATCTCTGGTGCTGAGCAGGAAGCCGAACGTGCCCAAGAGGAGGATTATGAAAAATGACAGATACAGAATCCGTTATACCTACCTCTTTTATAGGTAGAGTAGGTCACCTCGAGAACCAAGTTGGAGGTATAGCAACCCAGCTTTCCTCCTATGCAGCCACACAGGACGCCATGGGGGCCAAACTAGAAGACGTGGCTAACTCTGTAGCTAAGATTGCGGACCACCTCAACGCCCCTAAGCCACAAACACAGTGGTGGGCGTTAATCGGAGGTGTTATTGCAATTGTAGGTACTATCAATCTATTTGCAACACAGGCCCTGAATAACGCAAAAGAACTCACGGCTGTCCATGTGAGGTACCTTGATGAGAAAAGTACTTCACATGGTAAGCGGATAGCTAGTCTAGACTCCCGCATACGCTCAGTAGAGAACTCCGCCGAGGCTTCCAAGGTTTCACACCAAGCCATAGGTGACTACATTAAAGAACTAGGAGGTAGACCCTGATGTCTATTTTAGAGATAATTATTGCACCGGCCATGAAAGTCCTGGAGAGGTTGATTCCAGATGCTACGGAAAGGGCGGCCGCTGTTCATGAAATTACCACCATGGCAGAGAAGGCCGCACATGAGCAGGTTAAGATGCAGCTAAAAGTCAATGCGGTGGAGGCTGGGCACCAGAATATCTTTGTGTCAGGCTGGCGTCCCTTCATAGGCTGGGTGTGTGGTACCGCCATGGCGTTTAACTTTATTATGTTTCCTTTGGCGGCAGCCGTGTTCTCCCTTACGGTAGCTCCTCTTCCCTTAGAGACTATGCTTCCTGTCTTGCTCGGTATGTTAGGTCTTGGTGGACTACGTACTACTGAGAAGATAAAGGGAATTAAGCATGGGAAATATTAGCAAGCACTTCGACAGAGAGGAGTTTGAATGCTCCTGTGGGTGCGGTTTTGACACCGTTGACGCTGTACTACTAAACGCCTTAGAGGCCATACGGGAGACGTGTGGGCCTGTGAGGGTCACTAGTGGGTGTAGGTGTGCTGACTACAACCAGAGTATAGGTGGGGCTGTGAATAGCCAACATAAAAAAGGGAGAGCAGCCGACATTCAACTGTCAACCACGTCTCCCTCTGAAGTTGCTGAGCTTGCCTCTCAACTAGGTATGTCGGTAGGTTCTTATTCTACGTTTACTCATGTGGACTCAAGAACAGGTGTTCCTAAGCGTTGGTAAGGGTCGCCTCCACTTCGTCAATTAAGGCCTCAACTATATCCCGTAAAGAACCTAGGTCCTTCAGGAACTGTTTGTCCTCCCAGTGATTAATAGAAACAGACCCGTGGTGGCCTAATAACTTCAACTCCCCGTCTGAACCCCAAATCCCCTCTTGACGGGCTTGTACTCAGCCTTTACTATTACGCTATCAATCTCTTTTATCTTTTTCATCGGTTTCCTCCTGAGCCACTAATGACCCCTCGTTGTTGTCTATCTACGACCTTCTTAATATTATACTCAGCCACTTCACTTAAAGTTATTCCCATATCCTCAAGTAGGTTAACTAGGTTCCATAGTACGTCCCCCGCCTCAGCCACCACATCAGACCTCATAGGGTCTCCCATGTCACCCCGCAGCCAAGGCTTAACGAACAGGTCCGCTAGTTCAGACGCCTCCACCATCAGGCTAACGATGGGGTACATGGGGTCAGCGTAACTCGCTGTCTTAATAGCCTCCTTCTGGTACTCGTCAAAGTCCATCCTTCTTACTCCTCTCTTAAAATAGTTATGTTAGGTATTAGGGTAGCTCACAACTACCCCCTGCACACGCCAGCTCTTGTGCTCCAAGAGTCATGTCCTGCCCTTGTTCGAACTTAGCCATAGCCTCCCAATCAAACGTGGGTAGAGCTGCGCTTAGTTCCTTGTACTGCTCTACTGTTATTTCCTGGTATGGAGCCTGTGCGTACACATGGTCACTATACGGAAGTAGGGAAATCCCTGACATCATGTCGAAGTTTTCCCACATCCAAGAACAGATGTCTAGGAACTCATCGTCTTTGTAATACACCGTAACGCTCGGCTTATGCTCACACCAATGGTCTTGGTAATCCTTCCAAAGCTTAAGCTGAGCCATTGCCCCAACTTCAGAAGTACAGACGGCACCCTTGGGGGCCAGTACTGGAAAGCTAAACACAAGAGTTGTAGGCGAGGTAACGTCCACCTCATAAGGAAAGCCAGCTTCGACCATATACAAAGACATGGGGTCCTTACTGTCCGACCTAACTGTACGAATATAGGCAGGTGCAAAACGTGGGTGAATACCACTAGCACTATTGACCAACTGACTAACAGTACCACTAGGCTTAACACAAGTAATGGCAGCACTAGCGTTGACGCCAAGTTTTTTAGCCCACTTTTTATTCGTTTCAATAGCTACTCCCTGCATTTCCTGTAGCCAGTGCTCCAGCACACACGGCTCGTTGTGAGACATGCCTGAGAGAATAGGGTGGTCCATAATCCCTGTCAGAGATAGCCCTAAGAGAGCCTCCTCTTCGGTGTTGGTCTTCCATATGTTGCGTAGGTATCTGAAGTCTGTCAGAGTGGACTGTAGTGTGCCCAGTATAGCGGCTTTACGTGTCTTCTCTTTAAGAGTTTCTAGTGTATCCTCCTCCCGCACAACAATCTCAGTCAAATTGCAGAACTGGTTTGGGCGTAAGATAATCTCTGAGCAAGGGTTAGTCCCAAACAGGTACGTGGCGTCCCTTCTGCCGTTCCTTGCTGCAATCTGCTGGGCTGCCTTACGACTGAACACACCACGCTCACCTGATTTGCTCTCGTACAACGCTTGCATCTCATTCAGGAAGAAGTCAAAAGAAGGGCGCTCAGTATAGCAAGCACTATTGTTAGCTAAGGCCCTTTGACCGTTATGTTCCCACCACTGCCCTGACTTAGCAGTACGCAAACGGCCATCAGAGGGGTTGCTTAGAGAAATAAGAGCACTCCTGCGAACACCGCCAACTACAATAACCTCAGCAATCTTACATACAAGGTCATGAACTTCCAGAGACGTGAGCTTAGACTCCTTAGCGTTCGTGAACGTACTGATGGTGAAGTTGAATAGGTCAATGAGCGGAGCTGGCCCTGAAGCCCGTCCTCCGAAAGTCTTTAGAGGTACACCTGCCCCCCTGACCTTACTAACGTCCCACTTAGGAATCTCTCCCGCGTAAAGGAGGGAGATAAGCTGCCTAAGGCTTTTGGCCCAACCTATCTTAGAGTCAGGTACGGCGATTGTAGTTTCACTTGAGTGGTACTCCTCGGCTAGTTCAGGGAGTTGAGAAATGTACTGCCTTTCCACGCTAAAGCCCACTCCGGTTCCACAAAGCAGAATATACATAAGCTCGTCAAAAGAACGAGGGTGGTCCATTGGCAAATACGAACAGTTGAATCCTGCGACATTATCTCTCTCCAGTGCTGGTCCAGCGGTCATAAGGCACCGCATGGAGGGCATGACTTCAAGTGACTCAATGGCGTCTGATAGTTCACGTATATCTCCGCCCTTAATGTCCCCTCTCTTCGCCCAGAAGTCCGTATACCTATGTACGGTTTCAGGCCAAGTTTCGCGTCTACCTTCCTCAGGGAGCCACCTAGCATAACGCGAGGCAGCTATGAACTTTTGGTACTGGTCCATCTCAGCCATTAAACAGTCCCTCGAACTCGAGCCCACAGTTCCTTAACCCAGGAGAAGTACCCTAAGGCAACTGAAAAATTAGTTATCTCTTCGTCTGAGTTTTCTAACCAGTCCATAATCAAGGTCAGGGGGACTGTAATGAACATCACGGGGAAGAAGCAAAGAACCAGTACGAGTCTGAGTATGTCGCTAAATTTGTTTAATATCTCTAATGCAGTCATTATGTTGTTTCCTTTTGTATAGGGTTTATGTCAAGTTCGTCTCTAAGGTAGCGCATAACATTACACAGCTTACCTAAGCTATTCTTTTTCTTATCTTCTATCATCTTCAGTAAAGGCTTTATATGTTCCTCTTCTACTACAATACTTATGTCAGTGTAGTCTGAGCTTGTCCCGAAGACACGCCTTAGGTAAATCATGCCTCCGTCTACAGACACTCGGTGCTTAGAGAGACTACAACTACAGTTAACAAAGTCGTGCCGTGAGGCGCTCCATGGCTCCTCTCCACAGTGATTACATCTCACCTGATTACTTAGAATCATCGGAAACCTCCTCTAGTTACGCTTATTCATGCGCGTCTGCCTCGAGGTGGCTGTACTTTAACCACCTTATGAGTAGCTGTTTCACCCAGCTCAGTCTTTAGGCGTTCTGCCTCTAACCAGTTGTTGGTCATCGCTTCCCACCTGTTAGTCTTAGGACTATCTTGGGTTCCGATAAGGAAAATCTTGGTGTTACTTGGGGCCATACGTAAGTTCCTTCAGTAGTTGGCAATAGTGTATTACCTTATCAATGTCAGCCTCTCCACCTTTGGAAGCGTGTCGGCAAATGTACTTAATTATATTACCTTCACAAAAACTTAGCTTGTTCTTCATAATAAACTCAATGGGCTGTATCTCCATGCTATTATAATGCCCACCACCCACTTGTGTGTCCAAAGCTGACTTAATTCTTGAGCTTTGTGCCACCTTGTCCCACTCCTCTTTGGAGGCTTTGTTGAGTTCACCTGACTGTATAGCGGTTCGTGTTAACCCTCCCTGCTTCATGAAGGCTTGGCTTGTGTACTCGCTATCATTGCCCATTTAGATATTCCTCTATGTCGTCTACATTAGAATCTATTCTATCATCAAACCGTTCAACAATGTCCTCTACTGTTATATTTAATACCTCTAATATTTCCAGCATGTCCATCTTAGCCAACACACGCTCACTTAACTCTGCATTATCATTCATTGAGTGGACTCCTTAATATACGCCACAACCTCTTCAGCACTACCAAACCAGAGTATGTCGTTCTTATCACACCAGCCACTCATGGTCAGCTTAGCGCCTTTCTGTACTCTCTTGTTAGGCGTCTGTAGCAAGAAGGCGAACTCAGTAATTCCGCCTGTCTTGTCCTGTATGGCCTTTGCGATGGTTCTGTACTTAAGCCTATCTCCTGGCCTGAACCAGCCCTTGGCTTCAACCCAGAGAGAGTAGAACGAATCATCTTCGAACAAGAAGTCTGGTGTGTACTTATGTTCAACCTTGTAGGTTATGTTCCCTGTTTCGTAGGTGAAACCCGCTGGCTCCAATATTTCCCCACACCGCTCCTCGAAGCCACTTCTCTTTTGCCTAGAACTCATCAGGAATCTCCATAACTTTTGGGGCCTTTACTACTTCGGTTAAGTAGCGAGGTCCGGTTGAGTACCAAAAAGTACGCAGCTCTGGATAACATTCGTGCTTGTACGCGCAATAACTGCAACCCATAGGCAGCTTCATGTTTCCACTTTTTCCATCTGGCACTGGGGAATAGCACACTGCGGGCAAGTCCCCTAATACGAGCTTTTTTATATCATCGACACGCTCGGCTATGTCATAGGAAATAGAGTCCGCATAGTTAGCTGTTTTATTATCTTCATCGTACTGTAGCCACGCTAACGTCCCGTTCTGCTTGTCCATAGCAAGCCAGCCATATGTCGTGTCTCCCTCAGAGTAAGCATAGGCTTTAAGTTGAGCTATGTAACCAAAGGGGTCATCCTCATGTAGGGTGTTCTTTGCAAACTTCTTGAACCCAAAGGATGAGCAGGACTTAACGTCCATGAGAACACCATCAATACGTCCGTCCATATGCCCCTTGACACCACCTACGTAGCACTCCTTCTGCTCGTCTGAAACCGAATGACCACTTAGGCGGACTAGTGATAAAAGCATTTCTTCGACGATGTGACCGTAGAGAAACTTGATGTACGTAGCCCCCCTGATTTCTTCTCCCGCAACACCGTGGTAACTGTTAAATAGCTGTCGGTCTGGTTTTCCGATTGCAGATAAACGGAGCCTACCACGACCATCATAGGGCTCGAAGGCTTTTCGTAATATGTCTGCCATTCCTTTCCCAAAAGCTTCACATTCTTCGTCAAGGTCTACTCCTTCCGCAATATCGTTAGACTCCATGAGCCTGTAGATGTCACGAACCAGTGTATCTACGTTAGGCTTCATGCGTGGGCCGTCCGGCCTAGTGTGTCCTGTGTTCTGTTCATAAGTAATTCCTTTAGTGTGTTTCGCGCCATGATGGGCCAAACTTAAATTTACCCGCTAGAGGTATGCGGAGGTTGAAATCTGTCCCTGCCTTAACCATTGCGTACTCAGCTAGTTTACCAAACTTCTGTACCTGTGTGTCCTTGACTTCTGCCTGAAGCTCATCGTGTATATTCCCCACTACCTTGAAGTCCATCTTCTGTGCTGTGGCAAACCTATGTAGGTTACACAGGGCTTGCTTCATAACTACTGCACCCGCACCCTGTAACAGGGAGTTTAGCGCCGCATGAGGGCTTCTGACAGCAATTCTTCTACCGTCAAGCCCGAGTAACCATCCTCGTTTAGCAGAAACAGCCACGCGGTCTCTGAGGGTCCTGAGAGCAGGTGTGTTGGCAAGGAACTGTGCCTTAAGTCTTTTTCCATCAGCGGCTGTTCCTCCAATGATTTGACCAATTTTTGCATCTCCTGCTCCATAGAGGTAAGCGTAGATAAATGTCTTCGCCTCGTCCCTTGTAAGGAGTCCAGCAGCTTGTTGATTCTTTGTATGTACGTCTCCATTGACCACCTCAAAAGTGTACGCTTCGTCGTTCATATAATGAGCCAGCATTCGTAGCTCAAGACCACTTGCGTCCATCCCTACGATACTGTACCCGTCCTCTGCAATCCAGCAAGCCCGCATTTCTGGGCCATAAATCTTGGTGCCTGATGTGGTCTGAGCTACGTTGGGGCGCATGTGAGTCATTCGACCCGTGACTGCCCCGTTGGAGTTAACCTCACCATGAACCCTTCCGTCAGGTCCCACAAAGTCAAGCCAGGATTGGGCCATGGCAATTCTTCGTGTAACCGTCAAGTAGTCTGCTATCAGGAGTGCTTCAGGTATACCCTTCACGTCTTTAAGGACTTCCTCAGAAACTATGACATTTCCGCCACCGCCCTTAGGTGTTTGAGGGGTAAACTTAGTGGGAACCCATCCCCACCGCTGAAGGTACTCTCCAATCTGGGTTCTTGACCCTAGGTTAAAATCGACAATATCAATACGGGTAAGAGCACCGCCGACCACTTCAAGGCAGTTTTCTCCAAGGAACTTAATTCCGACCACCGACATTGTACCGTCCTTTTTGTATTTCGGTACCACGTCCGAATGGAATACCGCCCTAGGTCTAAAATTTCTGTGTACTTCCTCTTCAAGTTCAAGTTTCTTCTCCTTTAGTTCAGCTAACAATAAGAAAACTGCACGTTCGTCCAGCTTCCATCCGTTTCGTACCTGTTCCGCTATAATAAAAGCAACTTCATGTTCAAGGTCTATGGACCTCTGGTCAAAGCCTGCCAGTTCTATGTCAAGAGCAGCCTTAAGTGCCTCAGTTACAGCTACATCCCGTAGACAGTATTCTCCCATTTCGGGGGTGTATCTTGACCAGTCACTATGGTCTCCCTTTGGATAGCCAAGCCTATCACCCCAAGATTCAAGAGAATGCCCGCCAGCACGAGAAGGAGTGGCCAAGCGGCTGAGGACCAAAGTGTCCAGTCCTTTAGGATAGCCAATAGCAGTACCGTAAAGACGATTAAGGACAGGGTAATCGAAGGCAATAGCATTATGCCCAATAAAGTTTCCATTATGTTCCTCCACACATCTTACGATGTCCTTTCTCTCAGTAAGTAATTCTTTCCCTGAACCCATGCACCAAATGGTGTCAGGGGTCAGGCTGTTTGTTTCAATGTCAATTACTAAGTCGCCCATCACTCTTCCATTTTTAGCTCTAACTTAATCTCTTCTGTCCTTTCCATAAGTATACTGAACCTCCAGTCTAGCCTACTCTCCTCCTCGAGCAATATTGTCATTTGATGGTCTAAGTCCCTAAGTCTATAGTCTTCTATATAATCCACAATATGTGTCCTACTAGTAAACTACAATAGAAGAAAAGGAAATATCCATACAGTCAATAACGTCACTCTCGGTGCCCGTCTCATCATCAAACCAGCACTCTTCTGGGTTTATCTCCACAGACAGGGCTTTGCCCATATGTTCTGCCAATATTTTCCGTATTTCGTGGTCATTTAATTTAATAATCATATTAAAACTCCGAGTCTGTTTGTTGTATTTGTGGGGGTGGACACTCAGTCATACGGTTGGTATCTTTGCTGTACCGGAGGTAACAGGCTGTGCCCACATCCCCAGCCCAGCGGTTCTTGTCTACCACAACCTCAGTGGTGTTGGCCACCTCAGGGTCAGGGTCGTGCTTATCTCTCTCCAGGAATATAACTGCATCAGCCAGCTTGCTGATTCCCTTAGAGCCACGTAGGCTGCGAGTTCCCGAGGTATGGCAGACTAGGTGTAGTCCGATGTCCAACTCGTGAACAAGGGAAACAAAGTTTGTCATAAGCTCGTCAATTCCACTCCAGTCACCACTCGCCCCTTCTACGGAGGATAGAGCAATGTGCAAGTGGTCAAGTACAATCCAGTTGCAGCCCATGGCGTGCTTCATATATCGAATGCGTGCCAGAAGTGTGTCGAGATTGTTTTGCCAGCCCTTGTGGTCAAGCAGTACCATGCGGTCATCCTTGGTGGCCATTTCCCAGTACTTACGTAGCTCCTCATCTGGAATAGTCTTGAGTTCCTTATGAAGTGGACGCTCAGCCATGAACGACATCCATCCAAGGGTGGTTTTTGCCACACTCTCTTCGAGCATAAGACACCCGACTGTTTCGTCTGGGTTTCTTGTGATGATATCATGCTGTATTTCTCGCATTGTCTGTGATTTGCCAATACCTGTTTCCGCTGCCCAGATGACAATTTCTTTCCTGCGCTGTCCTTGTAAAATATCATTCAAACCACCCCACGGGTAATCAATTGAGGGAGTATCACGGTACCGTAGCACCTCGTCCCACGTTTCACTCACCTTCACAATACCCTGAGGTTGGTATGACTTTGCATCCCACCAGGATTTAGTGAAGTCGCGTATACGTCCCGCTGCCAACATTGCACCAGCGTCTTTCAAGGCCAATGAGACATTCTTAACCTTGTTAGGGGAGAAGATGTCTTTAATATCATTCCAAGCCTTGGCTCCGTGTTCGTCCATGTCAAAGCAAACAACAATGTTGTCGTACCCTTCCAAGAACTCAAGGTTCTCCTTCATGTCCTTTACTGCGCTCTGTGCACCATCCTTCAAGGACACCACATCCCACTTATTATCAAACATCTCTGACACAGCGGCACAATCAATCTCGCCCTCTGTGATTGTAATGTATTTACCATTACCTCTGCATGTGTTCTGACCAAACAGGCCAGTCTTGCTTCGGTCACCGGACCACGGCATTTGCTTAGTAGCACATATGCGTTTCTTAACTGCCGCAATCTCTTTGGTCTCAAGGTCATAGTACGGATAATGGTGATGGGTTATCACTCCGTCTTGTCCTAAGGATACCGTTATTCCAAACTTCGCGCACGTCTTTGCACTCAGCTTGCGGTCAGGTATTGCTTTAACTGTTCCAGTCATCTCTAGCCTGCTCACTTTATTGATACGTTCGACAGTAGGTGTGCTACCGTCCCCTGAGACGTGATAGCCGCAGTCTACGGTCCAGCAGTGTTTACCACCGTTGTCGTAGACTGCAACATTGTCCCTTGAGTTGCAATCGGGGCAGGGCTCTCGCCCCACTACCCGTCCGTTAGGAAGTTTTTGTTTCACTACAGGTCCTCCAGCCTTCGTGTGAGAGCCTCAAGCTCCTTACGGAATGTCCGCTTAACATCCTCTACAGTAGTCTGGGTACGGGTGCGGGTATGGACACTACGTACCATCTGCTCTAGGAGAAGCACAAGTGTTATTCCTTGTGACGGAGTGTAGGAGGCTCCGTTCTGGGAAGAATCTAACTGGTGGAGACTCCGGTAATACTTATCAGAAGCTCTATCTTCCGCTACAGTGGAGAAGATAGCCATTAAAACTCCTCCGGTATTTCGCCACCACCACCACCTTCAGCAAACTCAACAACACGAACCTTGTTCAGGTACGTAGGGACGCCATGTGACGGGTCAGCGGGACCATCAGCCCACAACAGGCGTACTTTAGAACCGTAGGGAATCTCCCCTTGGACGGGCTCACCTTCGAGGTCTACAACGTCAACCTTGAACTTGGAGCGGAAGGGGCGCTGGGCTGTTCCTTCATAGTCCTTTACCTTTACTCCCTTATCAGATAGCTTGCTGCCCTCTTGCTCGTCCATGCCAATCACAATGGAGTAGCGCCCTGTGGTCTTACCGTTGTACATCTCGTGCTCTGTTAGATTACAGAAAGCCACAATACCTGTAGTTACATAATTATTACTATTCATGCTCATATTCATCTACCTATATAGTGAGGGAATTATTATAGGCTTCCCTCTCTGCCTTGGTTGACCAGTTTAGCACACAGGCTGTCCTATGTGTCCTCCTCTTCCTCCTCTTCTTCTTCCATATCTTCCTGGGTTATGGGGTGTACGTTTTCTGGTAGGTACTCCGTGACCTCTGCATAGATAGCCACATCGTCCAACATCTCGTACACCTCAAGGTACGGCTGTTGTCCTAAGTAGGCTGTGATTGCTAATAGTACGTCAAGCGGTATTGTTGCTGTGTCTACTGGTGTCATTCTCTATCTCCTATGGTGTTGTGGAGTTGTCTACACTCTTTAAGTCACTTTGTAATCTTTCGATGAAAGACTCAGGCCCATCATCACCACTAACCAGCCAATCAATTCTCTGTGCGTAGATGGCCGCCTTTTCTAGTGATTCTAGCCCATCACGGAAGTGCGTTATAACTTCTTTACTATAGAAATTCCCTTTCATATTACCCCATTCATCCCGTGTTCTATGTTGATTCGTTATTATAATGTCTCTAACCTCGTCGGCTATGTCATTAATATGGTGCTGTTTATAATCAAAGTGTCCTCCGCTCATCTATTCCACTCCCTCTAATGCTGCTTTGAGCCGTTCTAATTCTTCGCTTTCCACTTCAACGTAACAACCGTCATATGGAAGTAATCGGCTTAACTCGCTATCCACCACAGCCTGTGCAGCCTTCCGCAGATTGGCGTTCTCTGCATCACGCCTAACCAAGGCTTTCTCGCATGAGTGTCTTAGTGTTCGCTCATGTTCGTGTCCGATAGTCATAAGCCCTAAACACTTTTTCATCTCGTCGCACCTACTACATAAGTATACACTCATTCCTGCTCTCCTCGGTCAACTGGGAAGTACTCGCTCATAACTTTGCCTGATTCTAGGTCAATAAGCCTCAGCCTATCACCACCTACGGCGTTTTCTACACTCTCGTCCCAAGCCTCTAGCGCGGACTCCTTACTCTGGAACTGGCGTTTTGCTACGTGCTCGCTCCCCTGAGGGACTAGCGTTATTCGATAATGTGACATCAGCCTTCCTCCTTGTCTATTTCCCATTCCAGGATATCTAGTCCATGCCATAGTTCGAAGTCAAAGTATTCTTTGTCCTGTATTTTCCTGTCCTCCGCATAGTCCAGCCAACTGACATGGCCAGCTTTGTTAGTGTAGTGCCAAAGCCACTCGGCCTCCTCACGGCTCATTATTATCGTCACTTTATCGTCTGGTATCTGGGAGATTTCCATGATTAATCCATCCTCACTAGTTGAGTTGTTTCGTCGTCACGTACACACACGAATGCGTACTGGTACATGAGAACTTCTACACCTGTGCCATCCATGGTCCACTTCACCATAGGGTCCATAGGCGGGTCCTCTGGGTACCTATACTGGCCGTCCTCTGAGACCTCCCCTTTGCCCCCCTCAAGCATGTCCAGCGAAGGGAAGCCGTAGCACTCCTGCATCACGTCCATTACCTCTGTGGCCGTTAGGGGCCCACTCAGCGCAGCCTCCTGTACAAAGTAGGGTATGAGCCCACATGCCGCAAGTAGCTTTTCTTTCTTAATGCCCTCGAATGTGCCGGAAGGGTCTACCTCTGTGGTTACATATCTCATGTTATGTGTTCCTCTCAATGTGTTCTGAATACAGTTTAGCTATAGTACCTTGAAGGTTTAGCAAGTGTCCACACATTTTCCACTCTTTCCCGTCAAATATCCGTAGTGGTTCACATATAGCTACCTCAACGTCCTGTTCTGTATTCGGCTCATCGTGTACTGCCAGTATGGCGTATGCGTGCTTTCCTCCAGCCACTATGGCCTTGCATAGGCCCTCTAGATGCAGACGTTGCCCGAGTGTGAGAGGGGCTCCTCTGCCCTTCATCTCAACAAACACAAAGGTTTTGCCCTGCCAGTCCATCGACACGTCTATGTCGGTTGGGCTACACTTTCCGTACTTCATTCCATCAAAGGCCAGGATTTGTTTAGCCTTTTCTCTGTTACGTATCAGCTCACTTATCATTGTCTCTATTTCCTGTTATATAAATTTATGAGTACATATGTGGTCATGTGTAAATACTTTGTTAATTACTTAATGGTTTAAACAAACTCACATATGTGGTTACAGTATCATATATATTTTTAAAAGTGTACATATGCTGTCTTTATTGTGAAAATAACCAAATCAAGAAGGTACTTTTCTCACATTGGTATAAGTTTCTGTACTACCTGTTTTTTCCATTCCCTTAGGACGTCCTTGCTCGCCGAGGAGCACCTAGCGCATAGGTCTAGGTACTCCCTTGTGGTTTTATCTCTTGACCTTGCCTCGCGGTCGTTCAGTGACTTGTTGCACGCTGTGCATCTCATATCTGTGTCCCCTTGTGTTTTATGTGGCCACGTTTTTGCTTGGCCTTCCTATCAGCGAACGTGTGAGCTAGGGTGTACGTCCTAGCATGTTTCGCTACCAGATTCCGCCTTGTGTCCTCTTTCTTTCTTTTGTGTCCCATGAGGGTAGTACTCCGTCCATTTAGGGTAAAGGTTGTTAATTGCTTCGACTATAATGGCCATATCTTCCTCTGTCCAATAATCAAGCCAATCTGGTCTGTTCTCTTTACTTTTCATCACTCCACCTCCCGCTCGAAATGCTGTTCCTGTGTGGGCAACAGGTCCTCAAACCCCATGCCACGCTCTGCTAGTGCCTTTTTGAGCTTCCGTAGAGCCCTCTGCTCCATTTTACGGGCACCGCTGCGGGTCATACCCATCTCTTGTGCTATCTCCTCATACGTGTGCAGAGGTTCTATATCAAGTAGTTTCATTCGTCTTCGCTCCAAGGTTCAATTGCTTCGTCCATATCTCGGCTGTCTTTTTTCTGCATGTGCCACATTAAAATACCGATTGTGATAGTCACAGGCCACAACAGGACCCCCAAAGCTATCAGAATCGCCGCGTAGACTATCTCTGCTAGTGCTTTCATATCTGCCCACCGTTGGGGCCATCATCCCCACCCATTAGTCCTAGTACCACAATAAGTACAAGTATTCCCACAGGCCAGAAGGCCACACACAGCACCAGTACGGCCGTTATTGCTAGAAAGTTTTTCATCGGTTCACCTCTGTTTCCGTATTACCAGAGGCACAGCCTACTTTGTTTTCCCTCAAAATAACAGCACTATTGGCATTATATATTGCCTGTGCCATTCCTCGAGGAGTCAAAGAGCGTATGTACTTTGTGCGTGCGCCCTTCCCACCTAGCTGTGCGTGCCCAGGAAAAGGGCCTGTTGGTCCTTTCATGTCCTCACGGTCAACCTTTGGCATAACGGCCCCACGCTGGCACCACAAGCCGGTCTTTTTGCTGTACCAGTCTCCGGCAGGGAATATTCCAGGAAATTCAGGGTGCTTGTCGTCGTGTGGTAGTAGGTAGCTAAACTGCCATGGGTGAACGTATCCTGTGGGCTTTTTCCACTGTGTGGCCAATATACTCACAGGGTTTTCTACTATGCTAGGACAAGGCCAAAATTCTACCCGTCTGGCCATACGTACGGCCAACTCTTGACAGTATGGGTTGGCTTTAAGCTTGCGTTCGAAGTGTGCTGCACCACTAACCGCTAGGTCCGTGCAGGGGGCGAATGACAGCACAAAACTAGGTTTATCTAGTCCGAGCTTGTCTAGTGCCGTATTGACCCATAGTGGGGACAATTCACTTTCTAGGCTAATGTTCAGCCTATAGTGCCCTGTGTGGTCCTGTGTGGTCCTGTGTGCTCCGCTGTGGTCTGTGTCGTCATAGTCTACTGACACACAATTAAACTGGCCAGAGTCTAGCCATGGCGCTACAGCGTACGAACTAGAGTTAAACAAGAATAGTATTGTAGGTTTCATTTGTCCCACTCCTCCTGTACGTGTGCCATAGCAACACATAGATTGTCATGTGCCTCCCGTATAGACTCTGTGGTGCCTGTGTCCCATTCTGCGCGTAGTTCACGGCACGCTATTGCGGCGAGTTTTAAAACTAGCTGTATACTGTACGTTTCGGATTCTTGTACGCATTCTGTGTTGTTGTTCATAGTATTAACCCCTTGCAATAATGTTGTTAAATTCATGTACGTTGTGACGTGTGACAAAAAACGATTGTGAGCCCTCTGTGGCACGCTGCGCTTTGTTGCTACCTTTGCGTTTCAAATACCCTATGGTGCCGTCAATGTCTAGCGGTCGCAAGTCTGTGGTGTCAAATGACGCCATGCCCCACGGTATGTAAACGTTGTCCGAGTCTAGGCCTTTTGTGTTGAACGCTACAGCGATATTATGCCCACGCTCAACTGCTTTGCGTAGTGCTGCCTTGCTTTGTGTGCTGTACATACTGGCACTGTACGTCACATGGTAGTTGTTTATAGTGGCACTTTTACGTACTAGCGAGAGTACTTTTGTGTAGTCGTAAAATTCAGACTGTGGCCGCTCTGCTATGATAAGTGTGGTCCAATCTATGTCCGAGGTACCATTGAGGCGAAATAGTGCCGATATACCTGTTTTACGTGCTCTGCGCTCTGCTTTGTCTATTTCGGACAATAGTGTGGCCTTGAATTCATTTGGACGCAGTAGGAATAGTATTGTGCGCTTTGTTGCTGCACGTTGGCCAGTGCTCATGCCCAGTTGACCGGATGATATGAGGCAAGGTTTTTCACAACCGGCCGCTTCTGCACCTAGACACAAGGTTTTTGCCGATACTTTCCCCGCCGGTTGGAGGTACATGATATATGTATCACGTTTGTCTTTGCCCTTTTCAACCTTTTGTGAACTACCAAACAACCGCATTGGTTTATTGAGATACTCTAGGTTCTCTAGTGCCCACGCTCGGGCGGTGTTTGAAAGTAGTGCTGTGTCGCGTACGTCTTGAATTGAAATTGTCATTACTTTGATTCCCGTATAATTACTATTATATCGCCTCTGTACAGTACGCGGGCACTAGTGCTCCCCGCCGCCCACGTACGCACCTTTTTAGATTCTAGGTCTATCACCCCACCCTTGCTAGCCACTACCTTGCGTATCTTTCCTGTGGTGTCCTCTGTGGCGCGTGTGATAGCTATTGTGTCCGTACCTATAGTAACAGTGTACTGTGTGCCAGCGGGCCAGCCTACTGTATTCAGGGATTCGAGGAATACCCGTGCGCCCTTTGTTGTTGTCGCAATAACTGTGGTGGTTTTCATTTTACTGCCCCTGTGTTTGTGCCCACTAGTGTACATATGGACTGTACCAGCGCAGCGTACGATACGGCTACAGTTTGTAGGTGCTCGACGGTACGCATAGCATCGCTGCGTGACATACCCCACTCACGGAGTGTGTCTCTCATGCGCCCTGTGGTGCCCTGTGTGTCTACTACCATGTCACAGGGAAGCATTGCCCACTCTTCACCGGTAGACTCACAATAGAAGTGTGTGTCCTCTATGCTTTCAGGCCGCGTGCCCTGTACTACTGTGTCACCTATGTTGTGGCCATGGTGGGATTCGTTGTTGACTACTGTATACACGTACATGGTGTGTTCCCTGTGGTGATTTGTGTGTGAAGGGCATTATAAGCATCTGTCAATACCTGTGTCAAACAATTAGGTACTGTTCATTTGTACAGTAGTGGGACACAAGTGTGCTACCTATATAGTAGGCGTGTGCATGTGACACCCCACTACCACAACACAGCGCATATGTATACCCAAGTAGTACGCTTGTATACACAACACCACTATGCTAGGAACTATAGATGTACTCCAATGTGGTCCAATGTGGTACCCACACAGGCCCACACTTGTGTCCATCTGTCAACAAAAGAATACAAAAGAATACACAAACATAATAGTATACATACGTGTGCATGTGTGGTACCTATGTGGCATGTGCCCGCACCCCCACCACATAGGTATGCATATGTCAACCCCCTAGTATTTGGTGTACGTTTGTACAGTGTTGACAACCTATGTGGGGGTGTGGTAGGGGTGTGTGGTGCGAAGGGGGCCGGGGGGTTTATGCACTACTTGAATTTTAGGGGTAGGCGCACATAAGTACGAGAAGTCATTTTAGAAAAAAGAGTGAATAATGCCATGTATGCTTATAGGTTACGTGTGTTTACCCAGGTTATAACTAAGGGTTATAAGGGGCTCCAGTGGACAATCAGGGGGACTAAGGTATACGTATGTATAGTTAAGGCATACATTAGGTCTAATTTATGTTATTTTAGGTCTAATTTATGTTATTTTAGTGTAACTAGGACACATTTGGAAGAAAGTGTGGTATTATATGTGTCATATGATACACGCAGTAACCAAATGAGTCCTAAAGATGTTCTTCTTAACCCATTTAATATACTTCCTCTAAATCTGTTACTCTCATATTAATACTTTAACAATTAAACAAACAAGGTAGCATAGCGCCACATAAGTTACCACTTGTGTACCCAATGGGAGAATACACTTATGGAAGAACATACTAAGTTGGTTGATGATGTACTAATTAAAGAACCTCTTATGGATGAAGGGGAGGTACCAGTTAAGGCCCGCATAGGTCGCCCTAAGAAAAGGAATAAGAAAACGGTGATGGGCCGCCCTAAGGGTGAGTCAGGCATTATGAAGGAGTACAGAGAACGTATGCTGAACTCCCCTAAATCAAAGAAGGTACTAGAAAGTATCCTAGACGCAGCACTTGATGATGACCACAAGAACCAAGCTGCCGCATGGAAGATTGTAGTAGACCGTATAATGCCTGTATCTGCCTTTGATAAGTTAGCAGGTACTACCTCACGTAACGCCATTACTGTTAACATAACAGGAGTGGGTGCCCCTGAAGTAAACATCAAGGACATAGAGGGGGAGTACGAAGATACCTCTGACACAGGGGACGACCTGTGAATCTCGACATTAGCCTACTTCCTTGGCAACAAGACGTGTGGGCTGACCAGACTAGGTTTAAGGTAATCGCAGCGGGTCGTAGGTGTGGTAAGTCACGCTATGCGGCCTACAGACTACTCGTGGAGGGACTACAGAGTGACAAAGGACACATCTTCTACGTTGCCCAGACTCAAGGACAGGCTCGAGACGTTATGTGGAGCGTACTCATGGACGTGGGAAAGGATGTTATTAAAACAGCCCACATCAACAATCTCCAGCTTACTCTCATCAATGGAGCAACCATCACACTTAAGGGGTCCGACAGGCCCGACACGATGCGTGGAGTCTCCCTTAAATTCGTAGTACTTGACGAATATGCAGGTATGAAGCCCAGTGTGTGGGAGGAAGTACTTAGACCAGCCCTAGCTGACCAAAAGGGTCACGCTGTGTTTATTGGTACCCCCACAGGAAGAAACCACTTCTGGGAGCTTATGCAGTACGCAGAGCTAAGTGGGGACCCAGACTGGAAGGCTTGGCACCTTACCTCTTTTGATAACCCCCTCCTGGACCCAAAAGAGATTGAAGCAGCTAAGAAGTCCATGTCTTCCTTTGCTTTCAGACAAGAATTCTTAGCCAAATTTGAGGCAAAAGACAGTGAATTATTCAGAGAAGAATGGCTTAGTTTCAGAGAAGAGCCCCTCCGCAAGCCTCTTACAGGAGACTACTACATTGCTTGTGACCTTGCAGGCTTTGAACAGGTCGGAGGGAGTACCCGAAAGTCCCGCCTTGACGAGACGGCTATCGCGGTTGTGTGCGTGGATGGAGAAGGAGATTGGTTCGTCCACGAAATCATACACGGACGATGGGACCTCAACGAAACAGCCAAGAAAATCTTCGATGCAGTGGCAGCATATCGCCCAATAAGTGTAGGGATTGAGAAAGGTATTGCACAACAGGCCGTGATGAGTCCCCTACAGGACCTTCAGAGGCAGAGGAACAGGTACTTTAGAGTAGAGCTTCTATCCCACGGTAACAAAAAGAAAGTAGACAGAGTTGTCTGGGCTCTCCAAGGGCGTATGGAGAACAAGCGAGTAGTTCTTAACAAAGGTGACTGGAATAGCGCCTTCATGGACCAATTGTTCCAATTCCCCTCACCCCTAACCCACGATGACCTAATTGACGCCCTCGCGTATATTGACCAAATGGCAAGTGTAGCTTACGCTTCGGCCATTGATGATATGCAGGGATGGGAACCAACAGACGACCACACAGGATATTAAGCATGGCCAAAGCCCAAATATATGACGCATCAGCTACGGTAGTTGAGGATGAAAACAGCACGCACGACTCTATGCTGGAAACCTCAACGTCCCTAGAAGCATACGTAATCTATAAAACTACAGAATGGGAAAATTTCATTGAATCAAACTTTTACTCACAGTGGGACGAGTACTACCGCCTATGGCGTGGTCTCTGGCAAGGGAGTGACTCCACCCGCACTACCGAGCGTTCCCGTATTGTCACCCCTGCCCTCCAACAGGCAGTTGAGAGCAGTGTTGCTGAAATTGAAGAGGCTACTTTCGGCCATGGCAAGCTCTTTGACATCCGCGATGATTCATCCGACAAAGATGAAGCGGACGTTGCGTACCTACGAACACAACTCGATGAGGACTTTAGAACACAGAAAGTGCGTAAGGCATGTGCCGAAGTGCTTATCAATGCAGCAGTGTACGGCACAGGTGTAGCTGAGATAGTTGTAGAAGAAATTAACGAGATGGCTCCTGCAACAGAGACGGCCATGGAAGGACAGGTGGAGTTGGTTGGAGTATCAACTAAAAAGCGTACAGTAGTACGTATGAAGCCCGTTCAGATGAAGAACTTCAGAATTGACCCTGTGGCAGTAGACATTGACTCCGCACACGGTGTGGCAACAGATGAATTTGTTCCAGCCCACTATGTGGCACAGATGCAGGACGAGGGTGTCTATCTTCCTGGTTATGTAGGCACAGCCTCCTCAGATGAGGACCTTGAGCCGAATAGAGAACTAGAGACCTCCCCTGAGACAGACGGGAAGGTACGCTTACTGAAGTACTATGGTTTAGTTCCTCGACACCTTCTAACCCTCGCCCAAAACGGGCCAGAAGACGAAGAGTACGTAGACCTAGTAGAGCCAGAAGAGCACTCCGGTGATAAAGAGTCGTACTGGGTAGAAGCCATTGTTGTTATAGCTAATGGAGGTACGCTACTTAAGGCAGAAGAAAGTCCGTATATGATGCAGGACCGGCCCATTGTTGCGTTTCAGTGGGATGTCGTACCCGGACTCTTTTGGGGCAGGGGAGTTTGCGAGAAGGGCTACAATTCGCAAAAGGCTCTTGACGCAGAGATTAGAGCTAGAATTGATGCTCTGGCATTAACAATTCACCCAATGCTCGCTATGGACGCTACACGCATCCCTAGAGGACATCAGCCTATCATTAAGCCCGGAAAGATGCTATTAACCAACGGTAATCCTAGAGAGATTCTACATGAGTTTAACTTCGGGAATGTTAACCAAATCACCTTTGCTCAAGCAGCAGAGTTGCAGAAAATGGTACAGCAGTCCACAGGTGCAGTTGACGGAGCCGAGTTTGCCGCAGGAATGGGGTCAAACAATAAAACCGGAGCTACTAGCATGGCGCTCGGGGGAATCATTAAGCGGCAGAAACGTACGCTACTTAACTTCCAAGAGGGTTTTTGGCTCCCTTTTGTAACTAAGGCAGCTTGGCGGTACATGCAGTTTGACCCTGATAACTACCCAATAAACGACTATAAGTTCGTTGTAAGTTCCACTTTGGGGATTATGGCTCGAGAGTACCAAGTAAGTCAGCTTGTTCAGCTCCTGCAAACCACCTCAGACCAATCCCCTATGTACGGGTCCATTGTGACTGCGATAGTGGAAAACATGAACTTGGACAACGCCGAAGAACTCAAGGCTGCTCTTAAGAAGGCATCTGAGCCTAATCCTGAAGAGGAGGCCATGAAACAAGAAATGCACGAAATGGGCATGGAAGAGAAGAGGCAGACCATCGAAGCCATTAAAGCACAGGCAGCAGAGTCTAACGCCCGCGCCAATAAGTACAAGGTGGACGCAGAGCTTGCACCTAGGGAATTAGAGAATGCTCGTATTGATGCAGTCGCTGATGTTCGGGACGGGGTAACTGAGGCCCAGTTCATTAGAAGGCTCCGTATTGCTGAAGTTAAGCTTTCAGAGAAAAAGCTAAATATTCAAGAGAAGGACTTGGAGCACAGACGTGCAGCCTCTTCTCCCCTACCAGCCCCTATATTGGAGTAATACATATGCTAATGCAAGGTGATATGAACAAGGTTATTGAGAGCGTCAACGAGGTCCTCGAGGGGGCCTTTAGGCGCATTGAGGCTTTAGAGGACAAACTCTCAGCCCTAGAGTCTAAAAAACCCACTGTAAAGTCTAAATAAATAACATACTAGAGGACACAAAAGGCCAAAAGTGTGTTAGAATAGAGCCTACTATAATTAAGTAGGTAGAGATATACGTCATTTAAAGGTAATACTCTATGAAAAACTTATTTATACCCCTCTTTGCACTCTTTTTAGTAGGTGCAGGAGCAGTAATAGCAGATACCATCATTAAGAATAACGGACGAGTAATTGAAGTTCACCCCAGTTATCGCGTTGTTGCTGTTCCCCGAAATACACCCAATCAGGTAATAGTCGTAACTAAAGCCGAAGTGCTTCAACTACGCAAACCTGTTCAAGTGGAGCTTAGAGTAGATGCTCCTTGTGTTCCAGCGGGCTCGTTAAGTCTAGGGGGAATCCCCTGCACGCCGCCTCAAGAATGTACACCAGACGGTGCCCTTTCTACCGGCGCACCTCCCTGCTAGCACAACATATCTAGGGTACTTTGTAACCCTCAAAACCTAACCCATGGAGGCAAGCTATGGATTTGGAAAATATGACGGACGAAGACTACTTCGGCCATATGAAGATTATGTTCCACACTGAAGGATGGCAAATCCTGATGGAGGAACTCAAAGTAAACGCACAGGTAATAGGTGACATACAGGACATCCCCACATGGGAGGTTTTGTGTTTTAACAAAGGACAGCTACAGGCTATCGGTAAACTCCTTAACTTCGAAAACACTCTGGCACAAGTTGAGCTAGAGGGAGATGAGGGCTTCGATGAAAGTACTGAATGACTTTACGTGCTCTGAAGGGCACACACATGAACTCTTTTTGGATAACCTTACAACAACAGTCTTATGCCAAGATTGTGGAACAGAGGCCAAGAAGGACCGCGCTGTACCTCGCTTTATTCTCCCTGGAAATGACCCAGCAGGTTTTCCAACCTCAGCGGACAAATGGGTGAAGCAGCGAGAACAGAAGATGCGGCACGAAGCAAAATACAATCCAGAATCCTAGCGGACGGAGTTAAATTATGGCAGCAACGATTATTGAAGAAACAGAAGACAACGTAGAAACCAGTCCTGTACCTACTGATGATAATGCACTCTCACAAGATGCTCTTGTTGAGTCCTTTTCACCGGCAGACACTACAGTCCTTGACACAGCTCCAGAGGATGAGGTTCCCGCTAAGTATAAAGGGAAAAGCATTGTTGAAGTAGTGGCCATGCACCAAGCGGCTGAAAAGCTAATCGGCACGCAAGGTTCAGAGGTAGGTGATTTACGTAAAGTGGTAGATGATTTTATCACGTCACAACCTGTTACTCCTAGTCAACCTTTTGTGGCAGAAGAGCCTATTGACTTCTTCGAAGACCCAGAAAAGGCAGTGAGCAGAGCAATTGACTCTCACCCTGATGTAGTACGTGCCAAACAAGCCTCAGTAGACATGCAGCGGAACTCTAGTGTTTCTCAACTGCAAGCTAAGCATCCTGATATGGAACAAGTCTTGAAAAACCCCGCATTTGTAGAGTGGGTCAAGGGTTCCCCAGTAAGGAGAGAATTGTTTGGAAGAGCCGACCAACAGTACGACTTTGATTCCGCTGATGAACTCATCAGTAACTTTAAAGAGCGTACTGCTGTTGTCCAAGCCACCGTACAAACTGAGACTGCGGCCCGTCAACAGGCTGTAAGACAGGCATCTACAGGGAGTGCCAGTGGTGCTAACACCAGTGGTTCAAAAAGAATCTATCGCCGAGCTGACATAATTAAACTTATGAAAACTGACCCTGACCGCTATGAAGCTATTAATCCTGAGATTATGTTAGCTTACCAAGAGGGAAGGGTTAAGTAACCAACAGGAAACTCTCAAATGTCTAATCCCTTTAATGCAGCACCACAAGTAACCTCGATTCCCGGCGTAGCTGGTAATACAGGCACAGCCGCAACATTCATACCTCAAATCTGGTCCGATGAAGTTATCGCCGAGTATGAAAAATCCTTGGTACTTGCTCCTCTCGTAAAGAAAATGTCTATGCAAGGAAAGAAAGGTGATACTATTCACGTTCCTTCTCCTATCCGTGGCTCTGCCAGCGCAAAGGTTAACAGTACCTCTGTTACTCTGATTGCTGACACTGAACTAGAACTGGTTATCAACATTGACCAGCACTGGGAATACTCACGTATGATTGAAGATATCACTGCCACACAGGCACTGTCTTCTCTCCGTAGATTCTACACCTCTGACGCTGGCTATTCTTTAGCTAAAACAGCGGACACAATCCTTTTCGCCAACGGTAAAAAGTTGGGTAATGGTAACGGTACTAGCTGGGTTCATAGCCAAACGGTTATGCCTGCGGCTTCAACAGGTGCAACTATCCCTTACACCATTGATACAGTAGCAGCGGCTAACGCCTTTACTGACCTTACTCTTCGAGATGCCTTGCAGGTACTTGACGATAATGACGTTCCTATGAACGGACGTTTCTTCGTTATACCACCTAGCCTGTGTAACTCTATTCGTGGTATTGAGCGGTATAACTCTGCTGACTTCGTTAGTGGACAAGGTACGCAGACTGGTAAGATTGGTGACTTGTACGGTGTTGATATTTACGTATCTACTAACGTACCTGTTATTGAAACTGCTGCTGCCAACGCCGCTAACGGTGACGTACGTGGTGCCCTTCTGGCGCACAAAGACGTATACGTCATGGCAGAGCAGGTAGGTGTTCGTTCACAGACTCAGTACAAGCAAGAGTTTTTGAGCACACTGTACACCGCTGACCGTTTGTTCGGTACGCAGTGCTACCGCCCTGAGTCTGGAGTAACTATAGCAGTTGCTAACTAGAGGCTAACCTCTTAAGGCCCTCGCTTCACTAGCCCGCTATGGGCACTGTGCGGCGCTGGGCCTTTTTTACTATTGGAGATAAATAATGTCAACTGTTATCCAGACAAAGCATAGTCTGACTACAACCAATGAGCCAGCAACATTGGCTGACGGTGAGCTGGCTGTTAACCCAGTTGATGGGAAACTATGGGCAGGAAACGGCGGAGTAAACGCTCTTATAGCCTCACCTGTAGTCGAAGGAAACGCCCTAACGCTTGAGGGTGAAAACAAAGCTTACTACTTAAACTCAACCAATCAAAATGCAGGCACTCTTAACGCCGCACGTCTAACAGGCACATATGCAATTTCGGTGTCCGGTAATGCAGCTACAGCTACTTTAGCGACTAACGCCACAACCGCAGCTAATTCCACTTTATTTGATGGAAATAACGCAGCGTACTACCAGAATTCAACCAATCAAACCGCAGGCACCTTGCCTTCAGCTAGGCTGTCAGGCTCGTACAACATAACAGCAGCCACAGCAACAAATGCAGATGATTCTGCTTTACTGGACGGCTCAAACTCTGCTTTTTATCGTAATGCGGGAAACCTGAATGCGGGAACTCTTCCCACAGCCCGCATAAGTGGGTCTTACGCGGGGATTACCACAGTAGGAACTCTTTCTCTTCTACAGGTTACAGGCTCAGCTACTTTTTCTGACTTATCAGGAGTAGGGGACAGAAGTATTGGGGTTAACGCAGCAGGTCGGCTTATAGAGTTGGCTGGAAGTGGTGGAATTGCTCTTACTGACCTAAGTGTAGCTGTTGCTGCCGCAGGTACTCCTAATCTTAGCTACAATAACGCTAATGGAGTGTTTACGTACACACCCCCTGACCTGACCTCCTATGCAACAGCTACTAGCGCCACAGCGTTCAGCAATAAGACAGGCAATATAAGCCAGTGGACGAATGACTCAGGCTACCTTACCGCCTTTACAGAAACAGATACGTTAGACACCGTTACAACCAGAGGAGCCACGACTGCTAACGCTGTAACTGTCGGTAGCCTCACCTCCACAGGGGAAATCACGGCCAATGGTGGTTTGGCATTAGGAGATAACGACAAGGCTACATTTGGCGTCAGTGATGATTTGGAGATATACCATAGTGGTACCAACAGCCACATTACAGACACTGGCACAGGTAATCTGATTATTGGTGGCGCAAATGTTGAAATAACGACTGCGGGAGGTACTAAGTATCTTCAGGGAGCGGCTAACGTACTCAAACTATATCATACTGGCAGCGAGAAACTGCGTACAAGCGCAGCAGGCATTGACGTTACTGGAGATGTAACAGCCACAGGGAATCTAACGTCCAAAGGCATTGATGATAACGCAACAACTACAGCTCTAACCATATCATCAGCATCTGTAATAACAGGTCTATTCACAGGGGTAGGGGTGTCTCAACCAAGTTCAAAGTTTGAGGTAGTCTCTGCGCTTCCAGGGTCTCCTGATGCAAACACAATCTACTTCGTAACGTAGGGAATAAAATGATTACTTTCAATGTAGTTGAGACAAGGTATACAACCAACCCAGATGGGTCGCCTCTGAGGATAACGCTAGTTCTATGGAATGCCACTAAGACTTATGAAAATATCATAGGTACTATTGGGCCACGGGGGACTGTTATTTCTCCTGACTACACTCCTGCTGATATAGCGTACTCCGCAACAACAGAAGATGACCTCGATGCTTGGATACTAGACCTTGAGGATGAGGCAGATATTGAGGCTCAGCTTGATACCGCTATTTCTGACTTAGCAGTACCCCAAAATGGAGAAGGCATTCCTTGGCAAGACTCATACGATGCTTGGGCTATCAATGTGAACTACGTTGTTGGTGACATCCGTATTTATAAGGGTCTTGGGTATGAGGTTATAGAAGCCCATACCTCACAGGCGTTATGGACACCCCCAGCCGCTCCTACACTATGGGAAGACTATGCTCCCCCTGTGCCTGCTCCAGAGTCAATACCTTCAGACTGGTTCCAGCCCACAGCAGAAACTCCTCAGTACCCTGTAGATGCCATAGTTCTTCATGCGGGGCATAAGTGGAGTTCTGATGTTGCTGATAACATGCTGGAACCTGGAGTAGGTCAATGGACTGACATGGGGGTTTATCCCTAGTGCCAAGCATCTACAAAGGCAGCACCCAAGTATCCAATCTTAACGTTGGGAGCACTCAAGTAAATTCAGTGTATAGCGGGAGTAACCTTGTTTGGAGTAGTGGAGGAGATGTCGTCTTTACTACAGTAGGCACTACGAACTGGACTGTGCCAGCAGGAGTAACTTCCATATGTATACTTGCTATTGGTGGCGGCGGTGGGGGACTCTACTGGACGAATGGAACCTATTCCATGAGTGGAGGCGGCGGAGGCGGACTAGGCTACAAAAATAACCATGCAGTAACTCCAGGGTCTAACGTTGTTGTGTTTGTTGGTAGTGGAGGTCTTGCGGGGATTTACCCATCAGGAAGTTCCGCAGGAGTGAACTCTAGCGTAAACACAGGATACAATCCACCAGCCTTGACTGTTTTTGGTGGAAGTAGGGGGGTGTACAACGCATCCTCTACGGGAGGCGGTCGTTCAAGTGGGTCTTTTGGGGGAGATGGAGGCGGTACTATTTATACTGGCGCCGGCGGAGCTGGCCCACAGGGAGGGGGTGGTGCTGGAGGATATAGCGGTGCTGGCGGCTTTGGGGGTACTTTAAATACTTATAATCCAACTTCAGGTGCTGGCGGTGGTGGCGGTGGCGCGGGGAATAGTGGGTATAATACAGGATATGGTGGTGGTGGTGTAGGGGTCTACGGTGAAGGAACCTCTGGTGCTGCCGCAAATTCAGGG
>Ga0308021_10000115_pt1 | contig 36784 bp, 64 predicted proteins | sample Neamet351_FD_201296 | JGI IMG/M metagenome (GOLD analysis project Ga0308021, IMG submission 201296) | Marine microbial communities from water near the shore, Antarctic Ocean - #351 | ecosystem: Environmental > Aquatic > Marine > Unclassified | place: Southern Ocean | collected 2014-10-02
TATTTTATTACCGAAATAGGTTTTATGGAAGCAATAGGATTAGCATTATGATAGGATTTCTTACAAACATAGCACCAATAGCGTTAGGATTTATTGGTAAGTTGTTTGCTCTAAAAAGTCAAGCAGCACAAGAACAACAGAAAATGATGATACAGAATCTACAAGTACGCAATGATTCTATTAATCAAGCCAGAGAGATGGCAGCTAAAGAGAGTCCAATGGCTGCAATGAACCGAAGAATCATCATAATGGTGATCCTGGCATTGGTTATATTCACTCAAGTTGCACCTGTATTTTGGGATGTTCCGACAGTTATACCGACAGTAATAAAGGGTGCTAGTATATTAGGCTTTCAGTTAACTCCAGATGTGGTAGAATATGTGACTGTAGAAGGGATGTTAAAGTTTGATGAAATATTTAGATGGGCAACAATGATAATCGAATTCTACTTTGGAGCACAACTAGCAAAAGGTAGGTAATAAATGAAAAGAGCGATTGTTATACCCGATCAGCATTTTCCAATACATGATGAAAAAGCGGTCAAGGTTGTATTAAAGGCGATAGATTTTATTAAACCAGAGATATTTATTAATCTGGGTGATGTTGGAGAGTGGGAATCTGTATCAGGACATAAATACAAACGAAGAAAAAGACCACCATTAGAATACCAGCTTCCAGAGATAGATAAAGAAATTAAGGAAGTTAATAAACAAATAGATAGATTTGACAAAGTTTTAGATAGTGTTGGATGTAAAACTCGTCATATACTAGCTGGTAATCACGATGAATGGCTTGATGCGTTTGTAGAAGAGAATCCTTATTTAGATCAGTATAATTTTAGAAATGCGTGTAAATGGGATGAAAGAGGTTATGAGTATCGTAAATATAATGATGTTCTAACTATTGGTAAGTTGTCTTTTGTACATGGTGCTTATACAGGTGGTAATCATGCTAAGAAACATTTAGATGCTTACGGAACAAATTTAATGTATGGCCATGTACACGATGTGGCACGACATTCAGCGACAAGATTGTTAGATGGAAATATTAGTTCGTGGGCGATGGGTTGTTTGAAAGATATGTCGGCAGAAAACAACACATGGCTTAAAGGTAGATTACATAATTGGAATCATGCTTTTGGAATTGTAACTTTTTTTGATAATGGAAATTTTCAAGTAGAAGTTATAGATATTGTAAAAGGTAAATGCTCCGTTTGGGGAAATATAATTAAAGGATAGCTTATGACATATAGAGAGTTAATTAATCAAGTTCTTATAAGGCTTAGAGAAGATACTATTACTACCGATTGGGCTGGTAATATTAATGACTCTTCTAATGTATCTGCTTATCATAAACTTATAGGATCATTAGTTAACGATGCTAAAAGAAGTATGGAAGAAAGACATGATTGGTTAAACCTTAGAGAAACAGTTGATATATCTACTGTTAGTGGCACTAAAAATTACAACTTATCTTCTGGTCAAGAAATTAAGATTGTGGATGTCATAAACAACGATACAGGGCTACATTTGAATCAGGTAAGCAAAGTGTACATTAACACAATAAAGTACCCCACAGACGATACTGGTGAGCCTCTGTACTATGGTTTTAATGGTAGTGATTCTTCTAATAATTTAAAGGTAGATTTATCGCCAGTTCCTACAACGGCTCATACCTTATCATTTGATATTGTAAAGTATCAAGACGAATTGGCTACTGCTACAACTGTATTAAAAGTTCCTCCTAAACCAGTTATATTAGCTGCCTGGGCAAGAGCAATTGCAGAGCGTGGTGAAGATGGCGGTACACAGTCTAGTATTATGGCACAAGAGGCTAATGAAGCACTTAAACAAGCTATTATATTAGATAGTGGTAATACTCAATATGAAACGGATTGGTTTGTAAGTGAAAACCACAGTCATCAATATTCTGGCTCTTCAACTAATTTTAGATAATGGCTAAACAAATATCATATCAACCACTAACTGACATAGGTCTTAACGGTCTTAATACGCAAAGCAATCCTGCTTCGTTAGATACATCTTTTTTAACCAAAGCAGAGAATGTAGTTATTAGAGAGTCTGGTCGTATTGCATTTAGAAAAGGATTCAAACAAAAAGTATCACCTAGTGGAACATCTATTGGCTCTTTAATAGAGCATAAAGATCAAGGTACAAACAAAATATTTGCTAGTTATGGAACTTCTATATACACAGTAGACTTTACGGATACAGATGCTGCGTTTCCTAGTAGTGGTGCTGATGTTAAAAGAACGGTAACTAACTCAACAGGTGATTGGCAGTTTGTAAATTTTAACGACAGATTACATTGTTTTCATGCTGGGGCAGTTCCTCAACGATATGATGGTGCTTCAGATGCAGGAGAAAAATGGTCTGCTCATTACAACACTACTGCTATTAATGATGCTGGTAATATAAGTGATTCTGTTACAACAATTACAGTAGACAGTACAGTAGGTTTTCCACCTAATGGCAGAATTATAATTGAAAGTGAAATAATTTCTTATACAGGTATTACAGCCACAACATTTACTGGATGTACTAGGGGAGCAAGTAGCACTACTGCTGCTACACACAATGATAATGTAGCGGTTACAACATCAACTGTTCCTTCTGGAGTTCCTGCAAGTGGATTTAACCCTAGTTGCGGTATGGGATATTACGGTAGACTTTGGTGTGGTGGCGTAGCTTCAGCACCTGATATTGTTTATTGGTCAAATTTACTCGATGGTGATGACTGGTTGGACGGTGATGCTGGTGCAATAGATTTAAGCAAGATATGGGGAACAGATGAGATTGTAGCCATTGAACCTTTTTATGGTAAATTAGTTATATTTGGTAAAAACAATATTGTTATATATGATAGTCCAACTGCTGTAGGTAGTCTTGCTTTAAATGAAGTTATTAGAGGCGTAGGATGTGTTAGTAGAGATTCAATTAAAGCTATTGGTGATGATCTAGTATTTTGTTCAAACACAGGACTAAGGTCTTTAGCACGAACAACTGAAAAAGATAAACTACCTTTAATGGATTTAAGTGTAAATATTAAAGATACATTAATTAGAAACATAGGACAAAGCACAAATATTAAAAGTGTTTATGTTGAAAGCGAAGGCATTTATATTATGTCTTTTCCAATTCTTAATATTACTTATGTTTTTGACTTTAAACATTACACACCTAATAATGCACCAAGAGTAACAACATGGACTTTTGACAATGATAGAGAACCATCTAATATGGCGTATACAGTTTTGTATGGTTTATTAGTAGGTCAAAAAGATGGAGGACTTGCTGGTTATGAAGGTTATTATGATATTGATTTAGCTGCTGATGGAACTACTTTTTCCAATGCTTCTTATACAAGTGATATATCTACAACCTGGATTAATCTAGGAGAGTCTGTAGGGGCTTCTTTATTAAAAAGATTATTTATAGTTCTTGAGGGTGGCTCTGGTGCTACATTAGGTTTAAAGTGGTATAAAGATTTTAGCCCTACGCCCTCTACTACAACACAAATTACTTTAAATCCAGTAACAACAGGAAATACATCGTTATGGGGTGCTTCTAGTTCTTTATATGGAACTACAGTTGTTACACATACACACGATGCAGCAGTACATCCTAGTAACTCTACTTATGCACCTTTATATGGATTACAAGAATACAAAACACCACTTACAGGATCAGCTAAAAACCTAAAACTAGCAATATCTATTGAATCTAATGGATATGATGCTTCTTTGCAAGATTTAATTTTATTACATAAACAGGGGAAAATTCGATGAGTAATTATACACTCGCAGTATCTTGGTCTGGTAAGGATGCCCTTGCTGATTCAGATGCAGGTAAGGTAATATCTGGTGCTGACTTTAATACAGAGTTTACAGCAGTACAAACAGCCGTAAATACTAAAGCAGAATTGGCAGGAAGTGCTTCACAAGCATTTGCAGCAGTAACAGCTAGTTCTGGAACCAACACAACACAAGTAGCTACAACTGCTTTTGTTAAAACAGCTAATGATGCACAAACAGGTGTAACAGCAGCAATAGTAAACGCTCTAGTTTACCCAGTAGGCTCTATATACTTTAATATGGCAGTTGCTACAAACCCAGCTACTTTATTAGGAATGGGAACTTGGGTAGCTTATGGTGCTGGTAGAGTATTAGTAGGTAAAGCAGCTAGTGGAACATTTGATACACTTAATGAAGAACTAGGTTCTGAAACTGATTCACACGCATTGTCTATTGCTGAATTACCAGCTCACGGACATCCATATAGTGTAACAACCTCTTCTACTGCAACTTCAGGTTCGTCTGGTAGCTTTATGACATCTTCATCTGGTTCTACAGTAGGCCCGAATGATGGCTCAACCGCAGCTAGTGCAGGCAGTCAAATAGGTTCAGCAGGTAGTGGTTCAGCTCACTCACACGACATTTTACAACCATCAGTAACAGTTTATATGTGGAAACGCACAGCTTAATAGGAGATAGAAATGGCTTACGAACAATCAGCATTTAAAAGAACAACGCCAGCACAAAGAGGCTTTATCACACCAACAAGAAATAAAGGCGGTGTAATGAATAGACCTGGTTCAAATAATAATTTTGCTAATCTTATAGGTGCAGGTGCTGGATTGTTAACTGCTGGAAAAGATCCAGGGTATCAAGCACAAGAATATGCAGACCAACAATTATTATCTGAAAAAGTTTTGGGTTTAACAACTCCAAATATAGGAGGTATAGGTTATAACAATACTTATAATCAAGACACAGGATTTCAATCCACTTTAACAGAAGATAATCAAAATTTATACGACCAATCTGGCAATATAGCTGGAATGTTTGGGCAACAAATTGTGGATTATGGTTCTGGTGGTTTTCAAGCTATGGAACAAAGACAATTAGCTGCTCAACAAGCATTAGTTGCAGATGAAAATGAACTTAGAGCACAACAAATGCGAGAAAGGGATCTTAATACAGGTGCTAGTTTGTATCAACAATACTATGGTTCAAGAGCAGAAGGTGATAGAGTAAACCAACAAAATTTAGGTTTTATAAACAATGCCTTTGACAGGTCAATTGCGGGTGGACAATATCTTTCTGGTCAAAGAAACACAGCATTAACAGACAGAGCTAATATAGCTAGTCCTGGTAACACAATGCTTACCAATCAACTTTCAAAACTTGATGCTACTTCTAATTTAACAAATGAATCTGCTTCATTAACAGGAAAATATGATGCAATGGCAGCAGCAGACCAAGCAAAAAGAAAAGGTAAGAATAAGTTTTGGGGAAGTGTTTTAGAATTTGGTGGAAATATGATTGCTCCAGGTGCTGGAACAGTTGCTAAAGCTGCCTTATACGCATAGGAGATAATAATGGCAGAATACACTAACGATATGTTTGGCTTACAACAGCTAATGAGAGATGAAGAGGTAGATAAAGAAAAAGAAGCTATGTTATATGCTGTAAATTTAGCAGGTACTCCACGAGCAAGTATGTTAGCTAACACAATAGACATTGCTAAAGGTCAAGGTAATGCTTATGCTAATCTTGGTAGGATGCTTACAGGTGAAGGTGCTCCAGTTGACCCTAGAGTAGAAAGGATGCAAAAACTTCAAGCTATTCAACAAGAATTTCCCGAACCAGAAACTATGGCAGATTATCAAAAACTTGTTGGTGTGTTTAATAGAGCTGGTTTACCTGGTGAAGCACAAAAAGCACAAGCAATGGTTAATAGTATTAGATCATCTATGCCAAATCCTTCAAATGATTATAAAGCATATTCTGAAATGACAGATAACCCTACTCCCGAAGGTTTTAAAGCATGGTACAAAGAATTTAAAGGTGGAAACACTACAAACAAAACTACAAAACAAATGGCATTGGCTAATTTTATTAAATCTAAGCCTTATATAGATGGAACTAAAACTATAATGGATTTTGAAAAAGATTTTGAAGCAGCGGGCAGAGCTCCAACTTCTACCTCTATAACAGATCCAACAAAAATAGCAGAATCTAATATATTAAATGATTCAATTAATGATGCATATCAAATTTTATTAAATGATCCTGAAAATGAAGGTGTTCCATTAGAAGATTTAATGGAAGATGCTAAAGTTATTGGAAGTAATAAATTTTTAGAAGATAAAGAAACTACTACAAAAGGAGATACAAGTCAAAATGTAGATGATTTTATATATTGGTCAGATAAATATCCAGAAAAAAGTGATGATGATATACGAGAATTAGTCGCTTCAATGAAACCTACTTCACCTCAAAATATTTTATTAAATGAAAATAGAGCATTTAATAGAGAAGCAATAACATTAAGACAAGATGAAAGTAGAATTGATATGGCCGAAGCTAAAAGTAATCTGGTAAAAACTAACGCAATGCTAAATGCATATACAGTTGGTGCAGAATCTGGTTGGGGTAGAAAATGGTTACTTACAGGTAATAAAATTGGTCAAGATTTTTTTGGTTTACCGCAAACCGAAGCTGTGGTTGCTACGGAAGTATTAGAGTCTTTGTTTAAAGCCTACACATTAGATAGAATGGCTAAATTAAAGGGTACTCCTTCTGATAAAGATTTAGATACTGTAGAACTTGCTGGAGCAACTTTGGATAGAAGCAGGGCTGCAAATATGATTATTATAGAATTTGATGCTTTTCAACAACAAGAAAAAATTTGGCAAGGCCAGCATATGTTAAATTGGCATATAGATTTTATTAAAAAGAATGGAGAAGCCCCATCAGGAGCAGAATATGATCGATATTTAAATGCGTTTAGAAATCGAGGTGATGCTACAAAATGGAATGGAGAAGAAGAAGATAGATTAAGATTAGTAGATGCTTATGGTGCTAATGAATTTGGTGGGTTTGATAAACTTGCAAACCTTGATCTAAACAAAACTGAAAATCAAATTAAAATTGAAAAATTAATTAAGGAAGAGGATGATGAAGCTGCTGCTGCTGCTTTATTAGAATTTAATACAAATAGGCGACAATAATGGCAACAGATAATAGAACAAACCTAATGGATTCTGTAAAAGAAATCCCTGCGCAAGTATTGGGTTATGCTAAAAACACGCTTACACCTGAATCTGCATGGACTAAAGAAGAATCTGAATCAAGAGCTATAGATAGATCTGTTTATAGAAATGGTATGACTGCAATTATAAATAGATATAAAGGCAAAGAAGATCCAGCTTGGCAAAGCGAAAAAGGAAAAGTTGATTTAGAAACTATAGAAAAATATCAAAAAGAATTAAGGGGTGATTTAGAAATAAGTTACGATGAATTAACTTGGAATCCTAAATTTTTACAAGATGCAAGAACTATGTACAAAGCTGAATACGGGTTTGATTTTAGAGAGTCAGATCATAGATTAAAAGATTATGCGTTTAGTAAATTTAATGCTGTAGAACAAAACATTGGAATTACTGGTGGTGCTTTAGTTCTTGACAACATGTTTTATTCTGATTTTGATGAAAAGCAATTACAAGCCACAGCTAATGCATACAAAACTTTTACAGAAGTAGATTGGACAGGAAAAGGATCAAGAGATTTTGCTAGTCAATTTATAGATTTTTTTGGCAATACAGTAACTGATCCTGTAATGTATGGTACTGGATATACTGCTGGGTGGGTTGCAAAAGGAGCTAGATTAGCTGGTAAAAAACTATTTTCAAAAACTGTAGCAGATCATATGGCTAGTTTAATTGGACTTTCAGCTTATTCAGGATCATTAAGTGCTGCACATTCTTCAAATGTTCAAAATACACAAAAAGATTTAGGTTTAATAGATGAAGTTAGTGGGCTTCAAGTGGCTAGTGCTGCTGTATTAGGTGCTGCAATACCACCTGTTTTTAAAGGTGCAAGTGTTCTTTTGGGTAAGGGTTCAGAATCTATTAACAGAAATTTTGGTTTAAATATCCCTATCATTGGAGATATAAATGCACTAGCTGGAAATGTACAAAGATCAGTAAAAAAACCTACTTATTCAATTTATGGAAGAAATGTTGAAACATTAGAAGCAGATGCTGGAACTGTTAAAGGAAAAACAGCTGCATTTATTGGAACAGTATTAAATGTTGAAAAAAATATAGTACAACAAAAATCAACAACAACAGCAAATAAAGATTTTTATAATGCGGTAACTGACGATGTTATTAATCCTATGAATGAAACTATTCAAAAGGGCTATAACAATCTATCATACAAAGATATGAGTGCTGCAAGCATGGCTAAAATTAAAATACAGGTTGACGAGTTAATAAAACAAAACAAAACTAATCCAAATTTTGTTTTGCAAGGAGAAATAAAAGACTTGTATGATTTGCTTATTCCAGTTAAAAAAATAGCAGAAAATAAATCTAAAATTAAGGCTTATAAACAAGCATTAATAGATCATGAAGCAGCACTTGTTGCACACAGAAAAGAAGTAGCATTAATTAACAAAAAAAATGCTGCGATTACTAAAACTAACCTAAATAAGCCTTTTGATTGGGAAGCTGGTGCTCCAAAAAATCAACAATCTTTATTTGAAATTCCTAAAGCTCCTGTTAAACCTCGTGATCCAGGAATTAAAAACCCAGTTACAGAGGCTATGCTTAAATCTGACCAGGTTGATAAAGTATTTCAACAATTAAGAACGGCAATTTATAACCAAAAAGATGGAGTTTTTAAAAGAGGTGATAACTTAACTGCTAACGCTTATGATAAACTTTACAATGTATTAAGAGTAGAACAAAGAAGTGTTTTATCAACTAATGGAGATAAGTTAGCTTGGGATGCTTTGCAAACTGCAACTAGAGATTTTAAAGACACATTAAAAAATTTACCTTTAGGCAAAAAATTTGCAACAGTTTTACATTACAATAAACTTGCTAATAATGCTAAATCTAATGGTAGTCAAGGAAATTATGATGCGTTTACTTTACAAGCACAAGAAGAAGCAGGAAACTTATTAGATTATATAATTAAAAATAAAAATTCATTAAATCATTTAAAACAATTTAAATCTGTTTTACAAAATATAGATAAAAGAACGGGTAATGTAGTTGCTGCTAGATCTGGCGGTCAAGAGGCTGCAATAGCAAAAGAAATGGAAATAGCATTTACAAAAAAAGACTTTCAAAAATTTCCAGAGTTATCTAAATTAGATGGTGTAGAAAATAAAGTTACAAGACTTGAATTCATTGAAAGTTACGCTCAAGAATATACAAAAAAACTAAGGCCAACTAATGAATCTTATGAATCCCTTTTAGGAATTATAAAATCAAAATTAGGTAGAAATCTTGAAACTTCAGGTACAGAATCATTGTCAAAAATATTAGAAAGAGATGATGGTTTTGAACTTATAGGATTTATGTTTCCTGAAATGAAAAACGATTTACTTAATATTAAAAAATTAGGGCAGTATCTTGACAAACATGTAGCACCTAAACATTCACAATCTGTTATTGTAAATATGACTATTGCAAGAGCAGCACAAGATATAGGTAAATCAACTATAGGCGAAAAAGGTTCTGGTCTTGCTGTTTTAGGTGCATTTTTTGGTTTAGATAGATGGAGAAATTTAATTAACAATAAATATTTTCAACAGTCTATGGCTGAAGCAATTAACAATAAAGGTAGAATATCAACTAACACCGCCAATAGATTAAGAGAAAGATTAAATTTTGATGACAAGGGTATTAGAGAGTTGCAAGACGGGATATCTAATTTATTGTTAGTTCAAATACCAGCTATTAAAAATCAAGAAAATATTAAAAGAAAAGCAAAAAGGATGGTGGAGTAAAAATGGCTATGACTAAAAAACAAAAAAAATTATTGTCTGGAATGTTTACAAGTAAAAAAGATGATTATATGCCAGATATAGATTGGGACGAGGATCAAGAATTTGATTCTAATGGTATGCCTATTCCTAAAAGTGAGTCAAAAGTTGTTACAGAAGCAAAACCCAAATCTATGGAATATAGCGAAGAAGAAATATTAAAAGCTGAAGAAATAGCAGATGCAGGTAACGATTGGAAAGCAGAATTAAAAAGAATGTTAAGTTCAATGAATAAAGACAAACCTAAAAAAGAAGAAAAAGGTATGTTGTCTAACGCTAAAGAAGATCAGATTGCCAAAGGTTATCACCAGATGCCAGATGGCTCTAAAATGAAAGACTCTGAAATGGAAGAAGAAGTTAGCACAGATGTAGCTAAAGACTTGGATGATGAGGGTAGAGGTCTTAAAGGTTACAAGCCACCTGTAGATAAGATGAAAGAGGGTTGGAAACAAGTTGAAGGTAGTAATGCTATATCTGTAGATGAAAAGAGTGAGCATTGGCAAACTCAAAAAGGATATGATGAGGCTATTAAAATGTATGGAACTAAACCAGCATGGGTTAAAGAGCCATCTCTTATATATAACCCTAAAACTAAGGAGTATGATCCTATAGAAAAAGAAGAGTTTGTAGATCTTAAACCTAAAAAAAGAATAAGTTTATAATGGATTTCTTAGAAAACTTAATGGATAAACATCCACTAACTAAATTAGAAGGGATGCTTTTACCTGCCACAAAATATCTTGATGATGTTCTTACTCATGGCACATCTATTACGAAAGAAGATTTTTCAACATCAACATTATCTTTACTTGAAGATATAGTTAGAAATGAGGGTGTTGGATCTATTGATCTTAAAAGGGATCAAAGAATACTTGACACATATGGTAATGGATTTGAAGAAGGCATGGATCATTTAACTAAACCTTATGGTCAACTTAGAAATACTTTAGGTCAATTTGATATAACTCAAAACAACCTTGGCGAATACATCTTAACTGATACTTATGATTGGAGTGATGATTACAAAAATAGGGGTTATACAGGTGATACTTTAAATGTATTAGGCAAAATTGCTTATGAACATGGTGGAACTAAAGAGGGTGAGGGTAAACCTTATCAAATAAACCTTGGAACATTAATGAACCAAGGCATGTTTAAAGACACCAGGCCTTAATTAAATGGACTCATAGGAGGGTGCGGAGGTAATCTCTTTTCCTCTTCTTTTTCTATAGTTTGCATACACCATCCTCACAATCATCATCCGATACTGATATTATATACTCATGTTGATTTAATTTAACTTGTTTCTTTATAGGGTTAGCTAGGTTTCCTACTGTAAATTGTTGTAATAGATTTTCATAACTTCTTATTTCACATCTTTTAAGATACTTGTTGTAAGCATCATCAAACTTTATACTTAATATTTTTGCTCTTGTTGCATAATCTATTGCCAATGCCTCACATAATTCCACCCTTGTCATTTGTACTATCTCCTATGATTTTCATATTAAATTTGATACATGGCTGATCGCTATATATCTTTCTTGCACTAATTTCTACGATCTGCCGATCATCTACATAAACTACTTCATTTAACGAATCAAAAATTGCTTTGAGGTAATTATCTACATCTGCGTTATTGTCGCAATACTGTCCATTCTTGGATTCTTTTTTTTTCTTAGACCAAGACTTAGGCATACCAATAAAGAAGCCTATATCGACATCCAGCAAACTCTCAGAGGGTGTAATATCCATTACACTTGTTAGTGCCATCATGTCTTTCTTAAATTGGGTGTATTTCTTAGGGTAGTAAGTCGACCAACGAGTAACTCTTGGTCTGGAGGCTGGACAAGGATTTATGTCAAATATAATCCTCATAGTGTTCACCTCTTAGGTTGTCTATATCTTGTATTGCAAGTGCTAAATGTATTCTAATCTGCACATCTCTTGATCCATCTCCCTCTCGTGCTATTTCAATAGCATCTCGAAGATGTTCTGCAATTGTATCTAATGTATCATGTCTTTGTTGTTTATGTCTTAGGCTCATTTTTAATCATTATTTGATAATCTTCATTTCTAGGTAAATTTATACCCCATTCACGAGAAAAATAACTATCAATATCCATTAAAAATTGAACAAATTCTATAACGGTTAACTCTTTAGTAGACTTGTCTTTATCTCCTAAAAATTGTAAAGCAAGATCTTCTTTACATTTTTGTTTACTTTCTTCACCTTGCTCTGTTCTTATTATGTCAACCCATTTATGGTAAAGCCTATTTTGAGCATCACTTCTTTTGGGTTTTCCTTCAACAATTGATATTGTAGCTATCTCACAGTCAGGATTATTATTAAAAAAGGTTTTAGATAAAGATCTAAATGTTTCTTCTTTAGGTTTACTTCTGTAAATTACTCTGTGTACACTCATTGTATCATATCAATTAATCTTTGGAGATAAAATTTTGCTTTTTTTAAATCTTCCACGCCATTCTTGAACCTGTGTCTACAAACATATTTAAGTACATTAGATTCTAAGTATGGGAGATCTTGATCAATAATAAAATCTATGACTTCAATCTTACCTTGTTTGTAATGAGAGGGGTTAATAGGATCATCAACCCCCTTTGTTTCTTTAGCCACCAATCCATCCCATGACTAATGCAACAACAACAATACCCAAGAATATTGTTAAACTTCTATTCTTTAAAACTTTATCTACTAACTCTTTTATTTCTTCCATACTTCTCTCCTTAATTATAACAAGATAGGGTACTCAATTATACCTGGGGAATATTGGAGTAAAAAACCCAGGTTGTAAGCAATAATTGAAGTGATCATGCTTGTCAGCATAAAATATTAGAAGTACCCTAACTTCTTATAACTCTTGTTCCAACATTATAGGCTTATCACCCAACCAACCTATACAACCATTTGCCTCAATTGGTTCGCAAGTAAGCTGTTGCTGTTGTTCTTTTTGCATCTCTTTTAATTGACTACACCCACTAAGCATCATCACAACAACGGCTAGTGGTATTAACATAAAGATTATTAATGTTTTATTCATTTTATAAGTTTTAAGATTAGTATTTTAACATTTATAGATGGTACTAATATGTATTTTATATATGGAATAAAAATGTATTTTATCCATACAAGTGCAAAAAAAACTGGAATTGGTCTATCGGCCTCTTCTGGAATCTTTTCTTTTATATTTAATTTTTCATCAAATTCAATTTTCATTTAATTAATCCTTTCTCGTGCATTATTTTTTGTGTTTCAACAACTGCAAAAAACATTTCTTCAGATATATTAATACCCTCTGGTGTTGGCTTTCTTCCATCATAAATATCATGACAATTTAAGCACAGATAAGCACCATGTATGTCTAATGATTTTAACCCCATGCCAGCACCATTTAAATGTGCCAGCACCACAGTTTCTCGATCAGGCATACAACCTTGTATTCTCATTGTACAAGCCTCACCTCTTGCCGACTCTCTAATTTTTTTACTTCTACTCTTTGCCATAAAGGTTAATCTCTATATCAGAAAATCTTGAATAATTTCCATCAAAATCACATTTAACAAATCCTATCTGCCCCATTCTATTCTTAGCAACTATCAATTCAGCTTGCCCTCTATCAGGTGAATCATCATGATAATAATCATCTCGATAAACAAACATGATCATATCAGCATCTTGCTCGATCTCACCAGAGGAGCGTAGGTCACTCATAAACGGCCTTTTATTCTCTCTCTGCTCTACCCCTCGACTCAACTGAGAAAGTAGAATTATGGGTATCTCAAGGTCTTTAGCAAGGTATTTTAACTCTCTAGTAATGTTACCTAGTTCAGAAACCTCTCTACCTTTATCATACTTCATAATTTGTAAATAATCTATGAGTATTATATCAATTTTTTTGTCTGAATTAAGTTTTTTTGCAGTAGAAAAAATGTTTTTTACTGATAATCCTGACTTGTCAATAATATTCATGTTCTTATTACCAGCTTTAGCCAAACTTTCATAGAAATTTGTTTGTTCATCATCATTTAGACTGCCCTTTTCCACCTTAGTTAATGGAATATTGCTATCACACGACACCATTTTCATCATTAGTTGCACTTGGCTCATCTCTAATGAGAAAAATAACACATTTTTAGTGGTGCTTAAATGGTTTGCTATGTTTAAAGCAAGAGTTGACTTGCCCATTGATGGCCTACCCGCTAAAACATTCAATGATCCAGCCCTAAATCCACTTGTTAGTGCATCTAATGACTCAAAACCACTAGATAAGCCAGTACCATGCTCGTTAACATTGTCAATATACTCAATAGTCTTTCCAACAATGCTTTTCATTGAGTGTTCTGACTGATCTGATAGTTCACCCTCTAAAGTTTGTATCTGATCTATTGTTTCTTGGTAGTTATCATACTCAATCTTAAACTTTAATTCTTCAATTGAGTTTTTAACTCTACAGGTGCGAATGTGGTTAGCATAAACACCAATATTGTTAGTGCTTAATGATTCCTCTAGGAGAGTTGCCAAAAAAGGAAAGCTAGTCCACTCTCCACTATGATCCCCACCCATGTCTATCCAATTTCTTAAATGAAGTGCATCAACATGCTCATCTTCATCAGTCATTTCTTTAATATAGTCAAACAGTAGGCCTAAATTCTTATCAGAAAAATCTGAAGATATTAAACCAGTACCCAATACTTCATCTAAGCATGGCTCAAAAAGTAAGCCACCTATTACTGCTCTTTCAGAATCTCTAGAATCGGTCTTGCTCTTTAACTGCCTGTGTAGTGTTTGTGTTTTCATATTTTTCTCCATTGGTTGTCATATTATTTTCCATTTCATCAGGTGTTGGGTGATTTTCTTCTTCCACCTCACCATCTTCTTGCATCTGTGCGTGTATCTCGCTATAGTAACCCATATTAATCTTCCTCCTCTATTTCATCTAAATCACAATGTTCTTTACAATCATAACATATATCGCCATGAATTACATCAGCACCACAACAACTACTAACAAATCCATATTCAAAAAAATCTTCAGGATAACTCATACTCATACATTTCTCCAATTAAATTCCTCGCCATATGGCTTGGATTCTTTAGCCTTACTTTCACCCATCATCTCCCAGTTACGATTGTTTATAAAGGTTTGTAAATGAGGGATAAATCTTTTTTCTGTCGCATTAAAATCTAATTTCACTAAAGATAAAATTGGTAGAATATCTTTCCAATCCTTGTGCTTTTTAATAAAATTATTAAATTCGGTATCTGAACCTCTCTTTTTTCCTAAGTATCTAATCCTAAAATCTTCAAACAATTTTTTATCTTCAACAGATACTATCTCTTTCTCTTTAGGAATCTCTTTCTCTTTAATGTCGGTATGCATTTCCGTATGTACGGAACTCCGTAAGTACGGAAAAGCGTATATGTGGAATTCATTACTAGTAAACCTATTCTGATCATCTTTAAGCCTTACTACCTTGTACAATCCAGCCTCTCTTAAACACCTCATTGCTTGTAAGTATTTAGATCTGCCAATGTTAAAATAATCTCTTACTTGTTCCTCTAAAACGATCCAATTTTGTGGCTTAGATTGAAGGTAACACCATATAGCTAACGCATCAGGATTATTAATAGATTGGACAACCTCCCTACTCAACATAAAGTAGGGAATGTCAGGTTGATGTGTTTGTAGCTTGTGAATTGGCATTAGATAGATTTTAGCATAAGTTTTACAAAAGGATCAATGTACCAATCTCTTGATTTGATCCAAGTCTTAGTATCAACATAGTCATCACCTTTGTGAACAAGCTCTCTAACACTTCTAAACACATGCTTTGGATCAGTTGATGTATTTAGCCTAGCCCTAGCACAAATAATGCTAGAACCAAGCCTTAGAGCCAACTCATTACAAGTTATCTCTCTACCATCATCTAATGTGTAAAGTCTAACCCAGTAACCTGTTGGTGCTCTTGTATAAACTATGCCTAGTTCAACCTTTGTTTCTCTATCCATAATCAAAATGGCACTTCATCTTCAAATTCATCTACTACTGGAGCATCTCTACCTACATCACCTACTGGTCTTTGATCACCCTCAACTTTAATCTCTCTTGTGTAGACTTTAAGCCATGTGCCATACTCACTTTTATTAATGTAGCCTGATAGTTTCCATACCTTGCCATTTTCATCTCTAAAAGTGCCATAGTATGACTCTCTCTTGTTATCTTCTTCAGATCCATCATTCGTTTTGAATTTACTTTTAAATAAACTTCCACTTGACGGTTTGTTTTTATCTTCAGTCATTATATTTTCCTTTAGTTAAAAAAGGGATCTTATCGTAGACCCCAAGAACGCCCTTAATTAATTAATGCAAGGAAGTGGTATATGAAGCCACCCTGTTTAAAAAACAGTACATTAATCTTGGTAAGAGTACCAATAAATAACCATATATTTACTTCTTAAACACTTGTTCGTAATAGTCTACCATAGAAATATATTTAGAGGTTTCAATTAATTCCCCGCTATCATTTCTAGTCTTATCATCAAGCCACTCCCATATATCATTAGCTTTATCGAGATCACCATCTTTCTTGGCCTTGTCAATCTTTCCTTTAATCTCGTTAATATGCTCATTCCATGATTGGGTTTGAGTCTTGGTTTTAGTTTGTGTTGCTCGTTCACCATCATCATCATGAACCTCAAGAGAGAACATGCTCCAGAGTGCATATCTTCGATTGTAAGTTATTGAACTGCCTAGCGATTGGCTGTCCTCTTTAGCCATTACTAACCTAATATTAGATTCAATAAATTCTTCAGGGTGGTTTACAAGATATACTCTAGTGTTTAATAAATCAACACCATCTATATATTGGACTGTTTGAACATAACCCATACCCAATTCGTATAAAACTGGCTTAATTGTATCGATTATGTTGTTAATGTTAGCGTATTTGTAACTTAGGAATTCGTTCTTAGAGGTTCGCTCCACTTGATCCACTTTACCCCTAAAATCCATCATAGCTTTCCATATTGTTGGTTTAGGTGATGTAGACCAAGCTAAGTTACTTGCGTTTTCAGTATCTAATTTTTTTGTCATATCATTTCCTTTTTAAATAAAGAAATTTAATTATACCATCATTAGATCCAAAAATTCATATATAATCTAGTTTCTTATAACAAAAAACAAGGAAATATTATGAAAATAATAATAGATGCACCGACTAAAGAACTAGAAGATGCAATGCGTGATAAACTTTTAAATCACTTTGACGAACAAGAAGCCTTAAAAGAAGCAATGAAACGGTCTTACAGAGATTTTGATGAAGATCCTGTATATTTAAAGGAGGAAGAAAAATGAGTACAACTGAATTATTATCAGAAATTAGCGGTCTTGAAGATGATGTAGAGTCGCTTAGAATCATTAATTATTCTTTAAAGTCTGCTATACAAGAGTTTGAGAAATTTTTAATTAGCTACAATGTAATAAGTGCCGTAGAAAATAGAGAGTTTGATAAATTACAGGAATTAATTAGAGATTGTCTTGCTGATCCCATACCGCAAAGTAGGGGGATAAAGTAATGTATACAGTATGGGTAGGTGGTACAGAAGTTACAGACAATTATGTTGATTTTGAACAAGCAAAAACAATTCATGATTCCTTTAAAGAAAATGGACATAACGATATTATTGTCCAGTTTGAAGAAGTTGATCCTGATGCTCAAACTGATAGAGAGGTTCAAACCGAGCATTGGAATAGTGAGAGGTTATCAGAATGATTGATACTGAAGAATTAAGTTTTGAACAAAGGTTAGGAAAGGTATATGTGAAACAAAAACACAGTCAATCAAAGGATTTGTATCTGTTAGTTCAATCCCAATCGGATTTAATCGAATTAGTTGGTGAGTTTACTAAATTTGTTGATGTTATGATCGAGGGATTTAACCCCAAGATGGTTAGTGAGGAAAAATTTGAAATAGTGGTTAAGTTTATTAACTCTTTAAAAGATGTGCCAATCGAAAAGCATATTGTTTTAAGAAATAAAATTGTGGATAAAATATCGAAAGCCACGAAAGAAATGGAGAGAAAAAATGATTGATAAAATAATATCTTATGCGGTCTTGGTGATGGTTATGATCTGTACCGCTTCTTCGATCTATTTCGTTTTGTTTTTGGAAGCCCTAAGAAAAGGTTGGTTAGTATGAAAATTAATACTAATTATTAGGGGAGGATAAGATGAAATGAATTAAAAAATATCAAATAAACAAAAAGGTTCTTCATTGAGCCTTTTTTTTTGCTATAATAAATGCGTGATCAATTGGATCACTACACAAAAGGACAATAATATGATTGATAAAATAAGAAAACAAGGTGCTGAAGATATTGTGAAAGCAGTAACAAAGAATATGTATGAATTAAGTGATAAATACGCAGTAGCAGTAACAACACCTTTCGCTGATCTTAGAGCGTTAGAGCGTAGGCATGATGCAATGGAAAAATTACTTGTTGAGATTATACAAACCTTTGATAGTCAGCTATATAGTGATGTTCAAAATACAGACAATCCAGTAGGTTTTTTAAGAAATAAAATTGATAATTTATTAAACAAAGGAGAATAATATGATTATAGAAGGACTAGACAAAGGCCAAACATTTATATGGGAATGGCAATACAGGACGCTTGGCGGGTTTGATTCAACACTTGCTGAAGCACTTTCAAAGGCTGATGGAGGTAACAGGGATAAACTTAGAAAGGGTTATCCTGAATACGCTGATGCTATGGATAGTTTTCAAACTGATAGTGGCTGGTGGCAGAGATGCCAAGATATAGTCAAATGGTTTGAAACCAATAAAGAACAGGAGGCCATATCATGAAGAAGATTCCATTATTCACACCATTTAAAGATGTTCAGCAAGGTATGGACGCTTTAATTAAAGCTATTAATAAAGTTAAAGATGATTCAGCCAAAGTAGAACTAGCAGTTATTTATGGTTGTCTGGGCAGTACACTTAATGAACAATTAAAGGAGAAAACATTATGAGAGATACTAACGATTACAATTCAAAATTACACTTACTTTTTGATCTATGGGATTCAGGGGATTTAAGATTTAAAGATGCTGACTCATTTGTTGATCATATAGAGCAACATATTAATTTCTCAATGGAACTGGCGATATCGATTGCTGAATATAGGGGGGATAGCGTAGGCAATAACTATCAAGAAATTATTGATGAGATATTTCTTAGACAAGCGGTTGATCCAAACGAAACCCAACTTAAAGAGATTAATTCAGTTTAACCTCTTTAGCAACAAATATATGAAGCCCCCAACTACTGGGGGTTTTTTTTGGAAGTTAAAATTTTCACTTCCTGATCTGTAAAAGGGTATTATTAAGGGGTGATCAATTGGATCACTACATAAAAGGTAAATATATGAAAAAGATAACATCAACTAAAAGAACAGAAAGACATGGCACGGAATACTGGACATGCTGTTTTTGTAGAAATATTTTCACAGGCTTCGGCAATAATCCAGATTCAGAAGATGACAATGATGAATGCTGTGATCAATGTAATAATAAACATGTCATACCCGCAAGACTTGAAGCAATGCTTGGGGGTGCATCATGAGAAAGATATCACTTGATATTGCCCACGCTTTCAAAGGTGGGAATAAAAGATCGATCAGCAACACTTCAACAGATGGCATTGATGTATATCTACACGGAAACATAATTGCCTGTTGGAATATTCAAGGCCACTTGGAAGTATCTTTATGTAACTGGCCAACGCAAACAACTAGGGAAAGGATCAATACTTTATTTTATGTTTTGGATATGCCCTTTCGCATATTTCAAAAAGATCATAATTCATACCTAAAGCATGACAAAGGTTTGAAGCCTCTCATGATCTCGGAGATCGCCTCGTATGAGTTTAAACAAAAGGGTGATGTCTGGCATGTAAAGGATCAAAGGGCGGGATTTGAAAAATCTATGGCTGAACAATACAAGGAGGGCACTAACAATGAATTCATTATCAGACACTAAAATAATATTTGTTGTTGACGATCAGTTCAATAATGAGATCCTAAAGTTTGATGACTTTGATGATGCGAAAGATCATATCAATGAGAGCGACATTATCGGATACTATCAAGCTATGAACTACTTGATCGAGAATGATTGCTCATTGTCCGTGTCTATGGGCTTGGCTCATGATTGCGGTTGCTCAATTGAGAGCATAGGATCTGAACTTCTCGCCACGCTCCACCATCAGCATATGCTTCATCAAAGTATTCAAGAGGTGATCGAGTGATGAAAAAACTACAAGCCTTATTTTGGGGCGTGATGGGTGGCTTCATTGCTTTATCTTTATGGGCGTTTTTAATCATTGGGTATGTAATGATCCCTGATCTTATCTAATCATTTAAAGGAGGGCATCTAAGGGGCGAGAAATCGCCCTTTTTTTGTGTCTGATCGTAAGCTGTTGGGGGTTGTTGTGTAAATGCCACAAATGATCAAGCTGCTGCTTATACGATTTCCTTTCATACTGCGGTTTTTTGTTGTTGCAATATTGCAAATGTTTCTAATGCGGAGCCTGAATCCAAGCTATAAAGTAACAAATACAGTAAGGGAGTAATAAAGATCTAATAGTAGTAGTTGGTTCTGTTGGTTATAGTTGTTTAGTAGAAGCAAAGTATCAGATCTTGCTGTTTGATCGGATCAAAGAAGATCGGAGGCTCTTGGGGTAATCATTGGCTCCTGATCGTGGATATCTGGATATGGATCTATCCAGCCAATTGGTTGTGGATCTATTATCCCTCTCATATATTCCTTGATCTGGATCATCTAATCGATTACTAAGCTCCTGATCCCCAGTAAATAGCCTGGCATTTTAATAGTTAAATGCTTTAGTACGGGGCTTTAAAGCCGATATTAATCTATTTTCTGATATATAGATCACTTCGCATAATTTATCTTATGTTAAGTATGGGGTAGGGAGGCTCATTGACCTCTTAGTTTTATTTATATACCCTCCAACCCACAAAAAACAGAATTTGAAAAAAAAGCAACATTGGATCATTATTGTGCTATACTACTCGCATGAGTAAACGCAAAGGTAATCCTGCCTTAGTAAAAGGAATGGCTTCATTAAACCCATCAGGTAGACCTAAAGGCTCTGTAAACAAATGGTCTGCTGCTGCTATGGCTTTGTTACAAGATAGCCTAATAGATGTATTAGAGGTTGCGGTTGCCAAAGCTAAAGATGGCGATGTACATTGTATTAAAATGATTTTAGACAGGGGAATACCCACTCAAAAGGCGATAGATGCCAATAGGAACAGAAGTGATTCACAAGTCATTATTAATGTGGCTTCTATTGAATCCATAAAACAAAAAGCGGAAGAATATGACGATGCTGAAATTGTAGATCCAGAAGAAAAAAGTGAAAATGAGGTAATAGACTCTATAGATACATCTCCTATGGCAGAAAAGTTTAAAAATGGCTGAACTAAATATTGATCTACATCCTGCTCAACTGCAAATCTTTCATTCGGATAAGAGGTTTAAAATTGTTGCTGCTGGCAGGAGGTTTGGTAAGTCCTACCTATCTGCGTGGATATTACTGATTAAAGCAATACAGTCTGAAAGTAAAGATGTATTCTACATAGCACCTACCTTTCAGCAAGCCAAAGATATTATGTGGGCTATGTTAAAAGATTTAGGAAGAGATCTAATAGTACAAGCATACGAGAATACGGCTGTACTTACTTTGATAAATGGAAGAAAGATATATTTAAAAGGATCAGATAGACCAGAAACATTGAGGGGTGTTGGACTGGCGTATGTCGTGCTCGATGAGTATGCCAGCATGAAACCGCAGGTGTGGGAACAAATTATTCGACCTACTCTTGCGGATGTTCGTGGTGGTGCTTTGTTTATTGGTACGCCTGCGGGGAAAAATCATTTCTTTGATTTGTATAAAGATGCTTTAGATGATGACGATTGGGATGCTTTTCAATATACCTCTAGAGATAATCCTTTTTTACCTGCTGATGAGATAGAGGCTTCTAAGAAATCTATGTCCTCTATGTCGTTTAGACAAGAGTTCGAGGCTTCCTTTGAAATATCCTCTGGTGGTATCTTTAAAGAAGATTGGTTTCAAGTCGCTGAAGAACCTGAAGAAGGTAATTATGTTATTGCTGTAGATCCTGCTGGTTATGAAGCAGTAGAACAAGAAAGGAATTTAAAACGATCTAGGCTAGACGAAACAGCTATTGCTATCGTAAAGATTGATCGTGATAAGTGGTGGGTTAAAGATATACTACATGGTCGCTGGAACATTAAAGAAACGGCTAAAAAAATCCTTTCATCTGCGATGAAGGTAGAATCTTCTACAGTAGGCATTGAAACTGGATCATTGCGTAACGCTATATTACCTTATCTTGAAGATGAAATGAGAACAGAGGGTAAGTGGGTATCTATTATTGAAATGCGACATGGCGGTAAAAAGAAAAATGATAGAATTACTTGGGCATTACAAGGTAGAATGGAACATGGTCAAATAACCTTTAATGACAAAAGAGAGTGGAGAGAGTTTACAAATCAAATGGTAGACTTTCCAAATAGATTGGCACATGATGATATGCTTGATGCATTAGCGTATATAGATCAAGTTAGTGTTGCAGATTTTGCCCACAGTATTGAATTAGATGATGAATGGAGTCCAATGGATGCAATTGCAGGATATTAGTAATTTAACAGAAGAAGAAATAGAACAGCTATTGCTTTTTAGTAGTGATGAAGATACTATTATGCAAAGATATATAGTAGCGTGTGAAATTATATCTAATTTGTTAACAGAAACTTTAGGGCATCAAGAAAGTTTATACCCAGAAATTGTAGATCAATTTGAAGATTCAATAGATCTTACCATATGTAAAATGTTAATGGATGGTGATATTGTTGTGGAAACTATAGACAGAAAGCTGCATTAATATTAAGTTATGTGATATAATCGGCACTTAAAATAGGGATATTATGAAATAAATGAATAATCAAGAAAACAAATACCAGGCATTAGCTAGTTGGTTATCATATCGTCTTGATAGTTGGCGTACTCATAGAAATATTAATTACATTCCTATGTGGGATGAATATTACAGGCTTTGGCGTGGTATCTGGTCTGCTGAAGATAAGACCAGGCAGTCAGAACGCTCAAGACTTATTGCTCCCGCACTACAACAAGCTATAGAGTCCTCAGTTGCAGAACTAGAAGAGGCTACATTTGGAAGAGGCAAGTGGTTTGACATTAAAGATGACATGCTTGACGAAGATCCTAGTGATGCAGAGTACATTCGTAATTTGTTACAAGAAGATTTAGAGAAAACAGGTGTTAAAGACTCTTTATGCGAAGTATTTCTTAATGGTGCTATCTACGGAACAGGTATTGGTAAGATTGTAGTTAAACAAACTATGGAAAGAACACCTTCAGAGCAAAATATTGATGGTACTATGGCCACTACAAGAACTATAGTAGAAATTCAATCTATAGATGTCCATGTTGAGCCAATTTCTCCAAAAGAATTTTTAATTGATCCATCTGCAAACTCAATTAATGAAGCATTAGGTGTTGCACATGAAGTCATTAAGCCTAGATACCATATTGTTGAAGGAATACGCTCTGGCATTTACAGAGATGTACCTCTTGATGGTGATTATGACACCGTTAAATTTGGATATGATCCAGAAACTAAACAAGCAGACGAATCAGACTCCGTTAAGATTACAGAGTATTGGGGCAAAGTACCGAAACGATTCCTTAAAGCAAATGCAGACAAAGATGACTTTGAATATGACAAATCATCATCTAATGAATTAGTAGAAGCAGTTGTTACTATGTGTAATGACCAACATATTCTTAGAGTTGAAGAAAACGCTTTTATGATGGCAGATAGACCTTTCATTAGCTACCAACACGACATTGTGCCAAACAAATTCTGGGGTAGAGGCGTAGCAGAGAAAGGCTACAACCCACAAAAGGCATTAGACGCAGAGATGAGAGCAAGAATTGACTCATTGGCTTTAACAACAACACCTATGATGGCTGCCGATGCGACTCGACTACCACGGGGAGTAAAATTTGAAGTTAGAGCAGGTAAGACTGTACTGACTAATGGCAATCCTAGAGAAGCAATCATGCCTTTGGACATGGGTACAACTGATCAGTCAACATTTAATCAAGTAGCTAGTTTACAAAACATGATACAGATGGGTACTGGCTCTGCTGATAGTGCTCAACAAGGTGGTGATACTGCTAGTGGCATGTCAATGATGCAAAGTGCTGCTATTAAAAGACAGAAACGCACCCTAATGAATTTCCAAAACACTTTTCTTATACCACTTATTAATAAATGTATGTGGCGTAAGATACAATTTGATATAGATAGATACCCTGTGAGTGATTACAAGTTTGTACCGTATTCTACTATGGGTATAATGGCAAAAGAACTTGAAATGAATCAAATGGTTCAAATGCTACAAGCAATACCTAAAGATTCACCTGCGTTTAATGTTATATTACTTGCTATGATGCAAAATTCTAGCATACACAACAGAGATCAAATTGTTAATGCCCTTATGCAGGGTGATCAACCAAATCCTGAAATGGAAGAAATGCAACAGATGAGTATGCAGCTTGAAATGCAACAACTTCAAGCAAATGTGCAGAAAACTTTTGCTGAAGCTAAAGAAGAAGAAGCTAAAGCTATGAAATGGCAATCTGAAGCTATGTCAAATCAACCAAATGAAATGGACTTCCAAGAAAAGATACTTAAACTTCAAAAAGATCAAATTGGATTGCAAAAAATTGCTGCTGATATTGAAAACAAACGCTCTGAAACTGCTAGAAACATTCCAGAAGTAGAACATCTTAAATCTGAAACAATATTAAACTTAGCTAATGCTAGAGCAGCAGGAATTAAAAAACAAATTAATAATACAGTTCAATAATGACTAAAACTGATGAAAAATTCCTAGAAGATAGAATAGGGATGATGGAAACAGATGGTTGGTTAGATTTAGTCGAAGATATAAAGAATTTAGAAGAAAGTATTGTCAACTTAGACAGTATTAATTCTGAGAAAGACCTTTGGTTTATCAAAGGTCAGTTGCGTTTAATAAATTTTATTATAAGTTTAGAAACCGCAACAAACCTAGCGTTGGAAGAACTCCAAGACGGAAATTCAACATAAAATAACTTCAGAACCCCACGAGGGCGGAGAACAACACAATGAGTGAAAGTATAATAGTAGATGTAGCACCCTCAACAGGTGAACCAATAACAGAAACACAGGAAGTAACACAAGAGGTACAGACGGAGGTAACTTCACAATCTGAACCAGAAATTCCTGCAAAGTATGCTGGTAAATCAATGTCAGAGGTTATTAAAATGCAGCAAGAAGCTGAATCATTAATGAGTAGACAGGCTGATGAACTTGGTCAACAAAGAAAGTTAATGCAAAGTTTGATGGATGCACAAAATAAAGCAACAGAAACTATTCCACCAGAAGAACCTGTAGCACAGGAGGACAACTTCTTTGACGATCCAGTTAACGCTGTGAATAAGGCAATAGAAAACCACCCAGATGTTATAAAGGCGAGAGAAGAAAGAATGGGAAATGTGCAAAAGCATAATTTGGATTCCTTAGATAAGGCTTATCCAGATTGGCAAGAAACCGTTAAAGATTCTGGCTTCCAAAAATTTATTGGTGATAGTGCAACAAGAACTGAAATGTTTCGTAAAGCAGATTCTGAATATAGATCAGATTTAGCTATAGAACTTTTTGATTGGTATTCTAAGACAGAAATGTCTGGAAAAACCCAAGAAGCAGTAGCTGAAGAAAGGTCTAAGATAGAAAATGCAATGAAAAAGACAAGTTCTGAAAGCAGATCATCAGGAGATTCCGTAGGTGGCAAAAAGGTTTACCGTAGAGCTGATTTAATCAATCTACAGGTAACAGATCCTAACCGATATGCAACTTTGGCAGATGAAATTCAGTCAGCATACGCAGAAGGTAGGGTTAAATAATATAATACTATAATAGGAGAAGTAAAATGGCGTTAGGAACAAATAACACCACGGCTGCCGTAGCGAATAACTTCATCCCAGAGTTGTGGAGTGATGAAGTTATAGGTGCGTACAAGTCAAATTTAGTAACTGCTAATCTGGTTACAAAATTATCACATAAAGGAAAAAAAGGCGACACAATATATATTCCAGTGCCCTCTAGAGGTGCAGCAAGTGCAAAAGCAGCAAACACACAAGTAACATTGAGTGCTGCTACTAACTCGGCTGTAACAGTAACAATCAATAAGCATTATGAATACTCTAAGCTAATTGAGGATATTGCAGAAGTACAATCACTAGCATCAATGAGAAAGTTCTATACTGATGATGCTGGCTTTGCTTTGGCAACGCAAGTGGACACTGACCTAGTTACACTATGGGAAGGTTTTCAAGGCGGAACGGTAGCAGGTGCAAATGCAGCAGCTTGGGAGAAAGCATACATCGGTTCAACTGGTGCAGCTTTCTATACTGGTAACTCTTCTAACGCAGCAGCCATTACGGATGCAGGAATCAGAGCAATGATTCTTAAACTAGATAATGCGAATGTTCCTATGGACAATCGTTATATCGTAATGCCACCAATTGCAGCGAATGACTTGCTTGGAATCAGCAGATTCACAGAGCAACAGTTCATTGGTAATGGTGAAGCAATTAAGACTGGCAAGATTGGTATGATTTATGGTGTTGATGTTTACATCTCATCTAATTGTCCTACTACTACTACTGCTGATACAGCAACTGATAGAGTTGGTTGCTTATTCCACAAAGACGCTTTAGTCCTTGCGGAACAAGTTGGCGTAAGAAGTCAAACACAATATAAGCAGGAGTATTTAGGTGATTTGTTCACTGCTGATACTCTTTATGGAGTTGCAGAACTTCGTAACGATGCTGGTGTTGCGTTTGTAGTTCCAGGTGCTTAATTAGTTAAGCTGTAGCCCCTTCTAACGAGGGGGTTATTCTGAATTAATTAGGAATAGTTATGATTAAAGGAATGTTAAAAGTTGGCAACCCACATCCTAGTTTAAGAGAATTAATTTTAAATGGTGTTACAAGGGCAAATCCTCAACAAGAGGCAGAATTTAATAAAAAACATCCTTATTATGGTGAAGTAATAGGTAATACAGCTTATATTAATGAACAAAAATTAAGAGAAGGTGGAAGTACAGGTAATTTTGAAGGAGATATGTTTTTTGGAGAAGCCCTACATAGATTAAATGAAACATCTCCTTATTGGCATAACAGATTAAAAGAATCAGCAAATAAAGATAAAGAAGTACAAAAATGGAAAAAAGATTCGTATGAATATGCAAAACTTACAGGTGAAACACGAGAAATTAATGATTGGTGGAACACAAGTAGGCTTGATCAAGTAATAGGCGGGTATTTGCTAGGTGGTGAAAATGCAAATGTACATACAATGAGAAAATGGTCTAAAGATTTACCATTTGGCACAATTTTTAGAAATGAATTAGAAGAATTTAAACAAGCATTGGATAGATAGTTATGCCTTATTACGATTACGAATGTAAATCTGGACATATATTTGAAGAATTATGTTCATATAAAGAAAGAGAAGTAAAGAAAGAATGTCCAGACTGCGGTAGTAAAGGTCAAGTTATTATGACTATTAATACTGATATACGCCCATCGTTTGGATATGAATCGACACAATGGAATCAAAGAGAACGCAAACGCATTAGCGAAACCAAAAACGGCACATATAAGGATAAATTTAGTGGACATATTTGAAGATACTATTGAAAAGTCAGATACTTCTAGCTTATTAGAGATAGATCGCTTTAAGGCTAGGATCATGGAAATATGGTCAAGGATGCTAGAAGAAACCTATGAGCAGTATTATAATGAGAATGATGAAGATACTCCCTCTATTGATGAGTTTAGAGAAGAAAACGCCCTTAAATTTGCCAATGATCCAGAGCCAGAAACAGAATTAGACTCATTAATGGACATGCTAGATGGTCTTATGGACTCTGATGAAGAGCATGAGGACATTAAATCAGAAGCTAAAGCACCTACTTATGGTGGTAAACAGCTTAAATCAAACAACGAACAAAGCAAAACAGAGGCTACAGATTATGAATATGAACACTCAAGTTCAAAAACTCCAAGCGAATCTCGTTCTAGAGTACAAGGTGGCTCGTATGAGGGTACGCCATCTGGCAGAATCAGTAAGAAAAAATCTGACACAGTTGTTACTAAATACACGCCTCTTATTAAAGAAGTGCAAGAGCAAATTAGGTCTTTAACAGACAGACAAAGAATTGGTCGCAGAAAACTAAGGTTTAGACTTTAATGGCAAAGATGTATTGGAAAAGGCAAAAAACATTTGCTATGTTGTCCAACAAAAGGCAATGGGAAAGAGATTTTGACCCTACACAAACATCAGCCTTAGAAATACAAACTGAAAATGGATTTTATCTAGCAACAGAAGCTCTTGTTGACCCTAATAACAATTTTTTAAATTACTACATTATAGCGGAGTAACAAATGGCACAAATTAAAGTATCAGCACTAACAGCATTAACTACAACAGATGGTGCTGAAGAACTATTAATTAATGATGGTGGTACTTCTAAGAAAGTAACCATTGCTAACTTATTAGTAGATGACCAAGTAACCGCTGCTAAGTTAGCCAACTCAATTAATACAGATATAGCTACTGGAGTTACAGGTAACACAACAGCTAACGCAGCACTTCCTAAAGCAGGTGGTGCTATGACAGGTGCTATTACTACTAACTCAACCTTTGATGGTAGAGATGTAGCTACAGATGGTACTAAGTTAGATGGTATAGCTGCTAGTTCTAATAACTATGTTCACCCTAATCACTCAGGTGAAGTAACAAGTACCGCAGATGGTGCTACAGTTATTGCAGACAACATAGTAGACGAGGCTAACCTTAAAATAAGCAACGCACCTAGTAATGGTTACTTCTTATCGGCACAGTCTGGTGACACAGGCGGTATGACTTGGGCAGAAGTAGACGCTCTTCCTTCACAGTCAGGTAACTCTGGAAAATTCTTAACCACAGATGCTTCAGATGCTTCTTGGGCAACACTTGACACAGATGCCAACGAAACAACAAAAGGCTTATACGAACACGCACACACAATAGCTGCTAACTACTCAATTACAAGTGGTAACAATGCTTTAAGTGCTGGTGCTGTAACAATTAATAGTGGCGTGTCAGTCACAGTACCAAGTGGAAGCACTTGGGTAATCGCATAGGAGATATAGATGGCTAAAGTAAAAATTACAGGACACGCATCAGGAAGTGGTGTCATTACAGTCACAGCTCCGAATACGAGTACAGACAGAACGATAACACTACCTGATTCAACAGCTACTCTAGCAACAACTACTGAAGTTGCTTTAAAAGCACCGTTGGCTAGTCCAGAATTTACTGGTAATGTAGGTATTGGTGCTACACCTCACGACACACACGCTGCATTTGATACGATAGAGTTTGACCGAGGAAGTATTATATCTCAGTCAACTGCTACTAGTGGACATTTTATTACTGGCTCTAATATGTATTATAGTTCTGGTGGTGGACCAGCTTACCAAATTACAGCAGCGGCAACCACAATCACGCAGTTAGGTGGAGAAATACTACTCCAAGTAGCGCCGTCAGGTTCAGCAGATGCAGCTATTAGTTGGACTACTGCTATGACTATTGATAATACTGGTGCAGTTACTATGCCATTACAACCAGCTTTCTCAGTTAAACCTACATCAACTCAAAGTGATATAGCTGTTGGTTCTCAGGTGACTATGGTTCTAGGTACAGAAATATTTGACCAGAATTCAGACTTTGCTTCAAATACTTTTACAGCACCTGTTTCAGGAAAATACCAACTCAATCTTTCTTTATATCTTACTTATGTTGATGAAGCTTCCAGCTATTATATTATAAGTATGTCAACTTCTAATAGAGCCTATGAGTGTGTTATAGACCCCGGAGCTTTAGCCAGTGACCCGGTGTATTGGCATCAGCAACTCTCCGTTTTAGCAGATATGGATGCAAATGATACTGTATACATATTTGTTCATCAGGGCAGCGGCACCGCACAAACTGACCTAAGTGGTAATTCATACTTCTCAGGCTACTTAGTCTGTTAATAACCGGGCGAAATAACCCATCATAAAGGAGATACACGAATGGCAACACTAACACTAACAGTGGAAGTAACAGACACAGAACAGGCAGTAATGCTTAATGACTTACTCAGTATTAATGACTGGGTTCAAGACGCAGTGACAGGTAAGAAGAACAACTGCTGGAAGAGGATGCAATCTGAATGGACTACGAAACTTATGAATGATGCTTCATTCACAGACTCTATTCCAAGCAATCAAGCAGACTTTGTAACATTAGTAACAGCAAGAGCAGACTACCAGACACGCACAGAACGTGATGCGGCAAGCACACCATAGGAGTAACAGATGGCAATAGTAATTAATGGAAGTGGCACAGTAACAGGACTAGCAGTCGGTGGACTTCCTGATGGAACAGTCGATGCTGGAACACTAGCAGCTAACTCAGTTGACTCGGCAGAACTTATTGATGGTGCTGTAGATGATTCTCATATAGCAGCTTTAGCAGCTAGTAAATTAACTGGTGCTTTACCAGCAATTAGTGGTGCTAGTCTTACTAATCTAACAAGTCTATTCAGAGTTAAGCTGGGTGGAGGAAATCAGTCAGTATCGGCTGACACAAACACTACCATTACGTTTGATACCACAGTGGTGGACACTGACTCCTTTTTTAATACAACTACTTATACATTCCAACCAACAAAAGCAGGGTGGTATTACTTAAACCTTGTTGTGAGGCTACACGGGGATACTGATTTTACTATTTATGATGTACGTGTGATTAACGAATCGAGTGATACTGTTTTAAATGGTAGTTTCTCCCACAACAGATACAACACGGCAATAGCAGCTGGTTTGGTTTATTTTAATGGTTCAAGTAATACAGCTCGTGGGGTAGTGTATGAGAACAATACACTCGCAGTACGGTCAAATTATCCAGACACCGCATTTGAAGGCTTTTTCATTAAGGAATAAATTATGATTACATCACACGGATTAAAGAAATTAGGATTTACACCTCAATTGGATTTCACACTACAAGATGATGGTGATGGTGTTGTCTACATAAAAGAATGGCTATCATCAACAGCACAACCTAGCGATGCAGATATTGATACAGCTACAACAGAAGCACAAGGTATCTACGATTCACAAGAATACGCTAGAACTCGCAAAGCTAAATACGACTTACTCAATCAAGACGAAATGCGGTATGACGATTTAGTCAACAATACAACAACGTGGCGTGATGGCATAGCAGCTATCAAAGTCGCACACCCGAAACCATAGGAATATAGTATGAGTACAATAAAGAGTAGTGCAGAAAACCTAACGCTTAATGCAGTTTCTTATGGGTATATACACTGTAAGCCTGATGGTACTCCATTCTATGTAGGTAAAGGTATAGCCAGAAGAGCTAACAGCACAGGTAAACGCAACAGTCACTACAATAACATAGTGGCTAAGTATGGTAAAGACAACATATTAAAAGGAAAGCTACCTTGCTCATCTCAGAAGATTGCCTTTGCTTTAGAGGAAGGTATTATTAAATGCTTTAAACGTATGGGTGTTGAGCTTACTAATATGACTACTGGTGGCGATGGTGGATTCAGAGCAGGCTGTGTACCTTGGAACAAAGGTAAGTCTGGTCACTTGTCTGCCGCAGTAATAAAGAAGATGTCAGATGCTAAGAAAGGAAAGGTGGGTAATAGACTAGGTTCACCAAACTCACCAGAATCTATAGCTAAAATGGCAGCTTCAAAGAAAGGACAACTACCTTGGATTACAGGTAGAAAACATACGAAAGAAACTAAACTAAAAATGAAAGCAACCAAACAACGAACAAGGGAGGCTAGATTATGTCAGTCTTAAAGAGTAGTGCAGAAGATTTAATTCTAAATGCGGATGGGTCAGGTAATGACATTAAATTCCAGAGCAATGGCTCAGAGGTAGCGAGTATAGACCAAGCTGGAACATTAACAGTTGGAGATGTTACTGCTGAAACAACTACTGGTGCAGAGTTAATTCTATCGAGAAATGATACTTCGATTGCAGTAGATGACCTTATAGGCGGAATACAATTTAAGTCTAATGATTCCAGTTCTTCACCTGACCCACAGATTTGTGGCATAAAAGCAATAGCTACAGGTGCAACAAATGCTAACCCTAAGTTATGTTTGTATGGGGGAGAAAGTAATTACAATGCAAATACTCCTCAAATGATTATTGATTCTTCTGATAGTGTAACAGTAGGCACAGGTGATTTACTTTTTGGTACTGCTGGTAAAGGAATTGTTTTAGGTGCAACAACTAATGTAGATGCTAATACTTTAGACGATTATGAGGAAGGTACTTGGACTCCTGTATATGGTTCTTCAGGTACTGCTCCAACCATAAGTTATACTACCCAGAGAGGCACATATACGAAAATTGGCAATACTGTAATTCTTGGTATTTATTTAAACACTTCTTCGGTATCTGGTGGTAGTGGTAATTTAAGAATATCAGGAATACCTTTTACACCTAATGGAGCTGTTGGAGGTTATGGAGGTAAGGTTGGTAATATACAAAACTTTGACAGTGGACTAACTCAAACTATAGGTGGGTTTCTTAATGTTGATAGGATTGAAATGCGAAGGGGTAGCGACACTGCTATCACTACTTCAGACTTGAGAACAACAGGTGATTCTAACCAAATCTGGTGGTCACTTTCTTACAACACAGCTTCATAATTACTCTAAGTGGATTGCTTAGAACAGACATTTAACAACAGGAGAATGCAATGGCATTAACTAAAGAAACAGTAGTAGATAAGATAGAAGTATTAGAAAAAGGACAGGTACAAGTTCGCACAGCAACAAGAGTTCTTGAAGATGGAGTGGTATTAAGTTCATCATTCCACAGACACGTTATATCACCTAGCACTAAAACAGATGGCTCTTGGGGTGACACAGACATAAGCGGTGAAGATGCTAGAGTACAAGCAATAGCAACAGCGACTTGGACTAGTGCAGTTAAGACTGCTTATCAAGAGATGGTAGACGCTAACGCTATCTAATGTCTGACAGAGTTCGTAACAATTTAATAGCTGGGTTAGTCGTTGCAGTCTTTTGGATTACATTAGTAATACCAACGGTTGTAAGAGCTGCTGACCCTATAGTTACTGACTCGACTAGCGTAGTTACAAGTACAGGCACAAACGTAACAACGGTTAAATCACCACCTCCGAGTGCAATAGCACCACAATTCGGCAGTGGTAATAACTCAGATTTATGTACGATTTCCTCAAGTGGTTCAGTACAGACACAGATACTAGGACTGTCAGTAGGTACAACATACACAGAACAGAATTGTTTACGGTTAAAGAAAGCACAGAAGTTATATATGTTTGGTATGAAAGTTGCAGCAGTAAGCGTTATGTGTCAAGACCCAGATGTATGGAAAGCAATGATGTCAGCAGGTACACCTTGCCCTATAGATGGTTTGATAGGACAGCAAGCTAAAGATGCCTGGGCAGTACAGACAGCAGAGATACCAATGCCAAAGGATGAACATGAAACAACAGCACAAGAAAAGCGTGATAAGGCACTCAGCATTATGGGTACTGTTGCTGCTGCCTTTATGTTCTTTTAGTTACACATTTGGCTACACAAGTAATGCTGCTATATATGGTAATACTTGGCAAATGAATACACCAACACTTGGTGTAAGTGCTGAAACAGGCTTAGATATTAGTGGTGTAATTTATAACTACACAGCAGTAAAAGATTTAGAAGATGATTTTACAGTTACAGTAGGAAATAAAGATTTAGATGGTGGCTATATTTGGAAAGACACAGAAGATTGGTCAGGTAAGTACGGAATAAAGTTAAGAAAGTTTATACCTATAGCTTACACACCAGTAGAGTTATTTGGAAAAGGAAGCATAGCTACAACAGGTACAGGAACTGTAGAAGATGCAAGTGTACTTTATATGTATCGTTATGATGGATGTCGTAACCCACAGAATAACGAGAATTGTCCGGGATATGTACCACCAATGCCAGTAATACCAGTGATAGAAATATACGATGCTTTGGAGGATGAGAATGTTGACAAAGCCACAGAAGAAACAGATAGTGACTTATACAATAAAGAAGAAGAAGAGAGCGAGGACAAAGAGGCAGAAGAGGAAGAGAAAGGACGACTAGAGATAGCAATGGCTGCAACAGAGAATGCTCTGACAATAGCTAACACAGCATCTCAAGCAACGCTTCTTCAGATAATAAATAATGCTACGAATGTAAGTTCTTATTATGTAGCACAGATTCAAGGTGGAGTGTATCGTGAGTCTATAGCGTTACAAGGTGGTGAGATAGTAGACAACAGGCAAGCACTAAGAAGTTTAGCGCAAGACAATTTAATGAATGACATGATACAGGAGCAATACAAATGAGAAAATTAGCACTACTACTTAGTTTAATACTTGGAGTTACTTCAGCATACGCAGTAACTAATATTAATGGTAATGTAGAATCTAGGTGTACAGTTAATACTGATACAGCAGGTTACTACGGAAACCCTAATGCCTATACCCTTACAACTTTACCTGCAAGTGCTGGACAAGTACCTATTATTCGTATTGATACATCACTAGCTACTGCTTACAAAGCACAGATAAGCTACCCTACATCGTTTAGCTCAAGTCCAAGTCTAGGTGATACAGTTGTATGGACAGGAACAGTAGCAGTAGACCAAACATCTTCTTCTGATATGTCTGGTTATCAAGCAGCTAGTACAACAGCAAATGGTGGAGCAATGAGAATTTATCCTTTAAGTATAGCTGGTGCTACATGGTTTAGTGTTGCTTCAGTTGCTACTTATGGTGGTGGACAACAGAAAGCATTTCCTGGTGGATCGTATACAGCAGTTGTAGTAGCAGAATGTATCGCCCAGTAATACTGTGGTTGCTGTTGTGTGGTAGTGTAACAGCACATGATATGACACCCACTTATCCAGAGTGGAAAATGTCTTTTATACCAAGTGCTAAGATGACTACGATGCAAGTGTTTAATAAAAGACAAGATGTACAGTGGTATCAGATAGGAGTGTTTGATAAAGAGTGGAATCAACTGCCTTTTGTTACTCGGTATAAGATATTAAGAGTTAAATATTTAAGTCGTGTAAAGTTTGATGTATATATTAGTAGTGAACATTCAGATGAAGCAGAATACATATGTTCAACATCTAAACTTAGAGGTGAAGATAATTTTAAACCGATTGTAGAATCAAGGATCTGTTCGAGGTTTAAGTGAAAAGGTGGTTAATTTTATTATTATTTAGTACACAGGTAATAGCAGAAAGTAGTTCTATGAGTTTTTCTATACCCAGTATTAGTTCAGTAAGTGGTAACGATAGTATTAGAGCAGGTGATTTAGATTGTAAAAACGCTATAGGCGGTAGTACAAACTTTGAGATTGGAATGACTGGCGTAATAAACAATGCTGTTATGCCAATTATAGGAAAGAAAGATCCGAATAATCCACAACTGAAAGATATAGGATTGTATGCTAGATTAATAATTCCTTTAGATGCACCAAAAGAAAGAATTAATTGTAATACGCTTTACCAACTTGAACTACAGAGAAGAAGATTAGAAGTAGAAAGATTAAAGCAAGAAATTGAATATTTAAAATTAATACAACAAAATGGTGATTTTAATAACTAATGGCTGATCTTGGAGAAAAAATTGCACAAGTTGAAGGCTTAGTAGATAAAAGACTAAGGATTGGTAGTTTAAGATTTACATATACCAGTCTGGTTGGAGCATTTGCCCTTATAGGAACAATTGTTGGTTCATTGTACGGTGGGTTCCTTATGTACCAGAAAGTCGAAGGAATCGCAAATTTGGACTTAGGAGCAATAACTTCACAAATGGCAAAGACTTCTTCAGAAGTGTTAAGAATTGAAGAACATGCTAATGCAATAAAAATAGAATTAAAAAAAGATATGACTGATTTAAGAAACTCGCAATGGAATTTAGAGTCAAAAGTAGATACAAAATTACAGTCAGTAGATACTAAATTAACAAACTACGATACAAAATTAGATCGGTTTGAAATAAAAGTAGAGAAAACTAAAACAGATATAGAAAAAAGAATACAAGAGTCATTAGATAATCCACTAGCAAACTAAGGAGTTAATATGGGATATGGCAAAAAACCTAAAAAAAGATAATGGAAGAGAATATTAATAGGATGCAGTTGCAATTAGACAAGCACTCTGGACAAATAGCAAAGCTGTTTAGCAAGATTGACGATACTAATTTATGTATACAAAAAATTAACACCTCTTTGATGCAAATTAAATGGGGAGTCTATGGAGCATTAGGTTGGTATTTTATTACCGAAATAGGTTTTATGGAAGCAATAGGATTAGCATTATGATAGGATTTCTTACAAACATAGCACCAATAGCGTTAGGATTTATTGGTAAGTTGTTTGCTCTAAAGAGTCAAGCAGCACAAGAACAACAGAAAATGATGATACAGAATCTACAAGTACGAAATGATTCTATTAATCAAGCCAGAGAGATGGCAGCTAAAGAGAGTCCAATGGCTGCAATGAACCGAAGAATCATTATAATGGTGATCCTGGCATTGGTTATATTCACTCAAG
>Ga0308021_10000129_pt1 | contig 35107 bp, 35 predicted proteins | sample Neamet351_FD_201296 | JGI IMG/M metagenome (GOLD analysis project Ga0308021, IMG submission 201296) | Marine microbial communities from water near the shore, Antarctic Ocean - #351 | ecosystem: Environmental > Aquatic > Marine > Unclassified | place: Southern Ocean | collected 2014-10-02
TAGCCAACGTGGATGGCAAAAATGAAGGCACAAAAGGAATGTAGAAATCAGGATTTATAAAATGCTGTGCCCCTCCAAAAATTAGAAATATTGCTAAAAGGGCTTTTAATAGTGACATCGTTAAAGCAGGTAGGCTGTTTAATCTTTTCATGATTTTTGATTATTTCAACTGTGTTGGCTGCCAAGCTGCCTCTTAAACTGCTTTACCGTCCCATTCGCCGTAAAATTGTTTCAGAAAATCCTCCATGTAGTCATGCCTGTTGGCAGCCAATCGCTTCCCAGTAGGCGTGTTCATTTTATCTTTTAGGAGCAATAGTTTTTCATAAAAGTGATTAATCGTTGGGGCATTCGATTTTTTGTACTCCTTTTTTGTCATGTTCAGATTGGGTAAAATATTTGGATCGTACAAAGCCCTGTTTTTAAATCCGCCATAATTAAAACACCGAGCAATACCTATAGCGCCAATAGCATCTAATCTATCTGCGTCTTGCACAACCTCTAGCTCCTTAGAGGAGAATGCTTTACCATCTTTTTCCAAAGAATTCTTATACGACATGTGCTGTATTATTTTTATAATATGATCAATCGTCTCTTTGTCAACTTTTTGATTTTTAAGAAATTTGGTTGCTTTTTTTGGGCCAATGGTTTCATCACCATCATGAAATTTCGGATCTGCGATGTCATGCAAAAGCGCTGCCAAGGAAACGACAAAAGCGTTCGCGTCTTCATCTTTAGCTATTAAAATCGAATTTCTGAAAACGCGTTCTACATGAAACCAATCGTGACCACCTTCAGCGTTTTTGAGCTCTGACTTTACAAATTCTATCGTCTGATTAATCGTGGTTGTTTGATCCATTTTTTTGTTTTGTGTTTTTGACATGTGTGTCTGGCTACACAGTGTTCCGGAAAATAAAAACAAAACTCAAAATACTTGTTGTGGCAGTCTGGTTAGTCCCTTTAAAGGTAGTATTATTATGTGTGTGTAACATCGCCTCGGTACACAGGCACCATTGAAGCTCTAATTAATTTACAAGAAATGAATAAGCCATTTATAAACCTACTTATTGCTTTGATGTTGCCCCTGATTGCCTCTTCTCAAGAGGCAAAACATGCATCTATTAGCTCAAGTGAGTTGGTCTTAACCGTTGATTCTGAATTCCCCTCAATAAAGCAATACAGGTTAGTTAAAAATAACGCGGTACTAAGCGGAAACTCATCAAACAATAAGATTGTATCAATCAACGGAATAGCGTATTCCCCTAAAGTGACATCCTCTGTTAAAGAGAATGCCATCATCTACACAATGCGCCTCAAAGACATCAAGGTCTTGCTGAGGGTGAAAATAGAAGTGATTGGTGACATTGTGGATTTAGCATTCATTGAAATCAAAGAGGCTGGAGACTTTAAGGTTAAAACCATTGCTTTTCCAGAGCATGCATTATTGACAATTTCTTCCAAAGAAGAAAACGCAAACTTCTCAGGAGCTAAAATGTATACCGCAGTGGGGGGCAATGAAGGCGACGTTTTTCAAGAATTGAACAGCAAAACATTTTTAGATACGGTAACCCAAGGGTTTTTGTATGGCATCGTCTCTAATAATGACCTTTCTGCCGCCATATGGACAAATGCCGTTGAAGAAAAAACGGACATAAACAGAATTTTAAAAAAAACCTACAAAAAAGATCACGCTGTCTACACAAGTCTCTGGAGTGGGTCATGGTTGTATCGGGCAGATAGGACAAACTACACAAGCCAATTGCCACAAGTGAAAATCATTCTGACAGATGATGCCAATGGTGACAATAAATTAAATTGGCAAGATGGAGCCATCGCCTTTAGGCGCATCATGAACAATCCCTATGGCGCGGAAAGAGTGAAGGATTGGGTTGTTTTCAGGATCCCCATGAACTTTGCAAGTCAGGCCACGAATCCCTTTTCAAAATCATTAGACGAAACGAAAAGGGTCTTTTTAAATACCGATGGGCTGGGTCAGTTTGTCATCCTTAAAGGGTATGGGGGCGAAGGGCATGACTCTAACCATCCTGATTATGGATACATTGGAACTCGACAAGGCGGTGTGGGGGAAATGAATCTGCTCTGCGACAAAGCCAATGAATACAATGCTGATATTGGGGTGCACATCAACGGGACAGAGTCTTATCCTGAAGCACAAATGTTTAGCGAATCATTAGTAGTCAAAGAAAATCTAGGGTGGAATTGGCTAGATCAATCTTATCGAATAGACAAGCGAAATGACGCAATAGACAATAAGAGGTACAACAGGCTGAGCTCGTTAAAAAAGCAAGTCCCTAATCTAGACTTCATCTACTTGGATGTGTGGTATGCAAAAGGCAGCTGGGACAGCCGCAAGGTTGCAGAGGAGATTAATTCTCTTGACTTGATTTTAGCAACAGAATTTCCGCAAGATCTAGAATACCATGCGGTTTGGAACCATTGGGCCGTTGACTATAAATATGGCGGAAAATCAATCAAAGGTTTCAATAGCAAAATTGTACGCTTCATTCGAAATCATCAAAAAGACACATGGATTGCCAAACACCCTCTGCTCGGGGGAGCGGAGATGGTAGACCACGAGGGCTGGCAAGGAAGGGTGAATTATGACCATTGCATTGACATCACCTTTCAAACCAATTTACCCACCAAATACCTGCAGCATTTTCCTATCATTAAATGGGAAGAGGGGGTTATTCTGTTAAAGAACAATGTTGTGGTCAAAACACAATCTGGTAAAAAGGTTATCGCAAAAGACAACAAAGTAATTTATCGGGACGGTACGTATTTATTGCCCTGGAGTCCTCTAGAGGAGGCCAAGCTTTATCATTGGAATGAAAAGGGTGGCATAACAGATTGGATCCTGCCCCAATCATGGGATGGCGCCACCACCGTCTTTCTGTATGAATTGAGTGATTTAGGAAAAACATTAAGTAAGAAAATTAATGTAACCAATGGCAGCCTAACAATTTCTGCAAAAGCTAAAACGCCCTATGTTCTTTACAAAGAGCCGCAGACCCCTGCAAAAATCCATTGGGGAGAAGGTGCGCTCGTGGAAAATGGCGGCTTCAACAGTGGCTCCGTTGACCATTGGGAAACCCATACCAAAAAGGCGCATGTCGTGCGGGACAGTCTTGGACAATATGCCTTACATATTGACCAAAGCAAGGAAGATGTAACGGTGTCTCAGATCCTCCCGGATCTACCCAAAGGCTCTTACTCTGCAGAAGTCTATGTGCAAACAGCTGGGGGCAGAAAAGCTACATTAAGGCTTGAGTCCAGCACAGGCGTCAATGAAAACTACACAACACACTCTCTATGGACAAATTACATAGCAGCGGACAGCAAGCATGGTAGTCAAATGCAAAAAATGCATGTCTTTTTTGATGTTGACACAGACCAGGACAACATCAAACTGATACTCAAGACAAGCAAAGGTGGTTCTACAGTAATTTATGATGATATCAGGGTCATTAAGGCCAACAGAAGAGTCAAAAAAGACAGCATCTATTTTGAAGAAGACTTTGAGCACATCCCCTCTGGGCTGCTTCCTTTTGTCAAAGGGGCAGCTGGTGGTGCCAATGACCCAAGGGTGCATCTTGCAGAAAAACATGCCCCCTACACTCAAAAGGGCTGGGACGGGAAAAAACTGGATGACGTACTGAATGGCAACTGGTCACTCAAGCTGCATGAAGATGCCGTTGGTCTAATCGTTCAGACCATTCCTCAAAATTTAAGGTTTGAACCCAACAAAAAATACCAAGTGTCCTTTAAGTATCAAGCTGAAGACGACGGCTATGCTTTTGTGTTAGGTGATAACACAGATGTCCTCTTTGAGAATGTGTTAAATCAAGTTCATGACACGGAGTTGTTTACATTCATTTTCACTTCATCTCCATCTGGGAATTCATGGTTTGGCATTAAAAAAATTAAGAAAGAAACATCAGATTTCATTCTGGACGATCTAACAGTCGTAGAATTAGGTCAAAAATAGGGTAGTTGGTCTGCCCGATTTTTTCTTTCCGAAAGAGGCTTAGGTTCAGAGGCTGAACGGTGAGATTTTTCATTAAGTTTACTATTATTAAAAAATCACTAAAACTTAATTTTATGAGAACTACCATTCTATCCGCCTTGTTGCTGATTCTTTTCGGCTGCACAGAAAAGGTGGAAAGCCCAGCATCCGACACCAATGATGCTCAACCACAAGTGCTCGTCGTCAATTATGAACTTGAAGACATGAGTCTTGAGGCACACGCGCAATTGGGCAGTGATGTGGTAGCAAATTTTGCTCCTGGGCAAATTGGTGGCCTTGTTGGCAAAACCTTTATTGGGAACCTTGACAATGGGGTTTTTGGCGGAGTCTATTACTTTACCGATCAAGCCAGCGTAGAAGCCTATTTAGATTCAGAGCTTTGGAAGGGTATTGTAGCGCATCCTAACCTCGTGAACTTCACGGCAGAGGCCTATGCCGTCGCATCTATTTCTTCGGTTTCTAACGGCATTGCCGATAGCAGAAAAATGGCAACTGACACATCCGATGGCGCTGCCAGTCAACTGTTAGTTGTTAATTATGAACTTGAAGACATGAGCCTTGAGGCACACGCGCAATTGGGCAGTGATGTGGTAGCAAATTTTGCTCCTGGGCAAATTGGTGGCCTTGTTGGCAAAACCTTTATTGGGAACCTTGACAATGGGGTTTTTGGCGGAGTCTATTACTTTACCGATCAAGCCAGCGTAGAAGCCTATTTAGATTCAGAGCTTTGGAAGGGTATTGTAGCGCATCCTAACCTCGTGAACTTCACGGCAGAGCCCTACATGATAGCTCCAATATCCAAAACATCTAACGGGATACCTGCTCTGTAATTCAATTGATTGTCAATCAACAAGGCCGCTATTCGCGGCCTTGTTTTGTTTCCAAGTGTTGGGGTTTTCACAACATTTCTTTTTTTGGGGGATTCTTTCCGTAAAATTAACATTGCCGTCACATTGAACCCGTGAAGTCTGGTGAACTTTGTGGTAGTTAACCTGAAAAACTAACCCATGATGATACGGCATCTCATTGCATTGACATTGATTGCAGGAATGAGCCTTGGCGCTCAAACCCTCAACACCAGCCAATTTGGCAACGGTCTGTTGAACATGGTGGCTGCGGATAGTTCGTTTGCTGTCAAGTTTGCCCCGCGCATACAGCTCCGCTCCTACATGGCTGCAACAAATGCAGGGCCCCTTGATGGTGGGCTTCAGGTGCGTCGAGCTCGGCTAGAGTTTGATGGCTGGGTGTTGAGTCCCGCTATTTGGTTCAAGTTCCAGATAGGCATCTCTGACCTCGACCAGGTGGGTGCCAATGCCTACAACCGCAACAGCCCTAACGGCCTATTCGATGCCGTCGTGCAATGGCATCTGCCCCATGGTTTTCAGCTCTGGGTCGGGCAAACCAAACTGCCTGGAAATCTGGAACAGTTGATTTCCTCATCCAGCTTACAGCTTTTGGAGCGGTCCATTCACTCCGACTACTTCACCCTTGATCGCGACGCCGGTATACAGCTGCATCACCAACACCTTTGGGGGGCTAAGGTTATCACTCGCGCAAAATTTGCCTTGTCACAAGGAGAGGGCCGCAATGTCACCGAAGGCAACCAGGGCGGATGGCAGAAAACTGCCCGCTTTGAGTTCTTGCCCATGGGGGCGTTCAGCAAAAAAGGCGACTTCTTCCAGGGAGACCTTGCCATGGAGTCCAGCCCCAAGCTCATGCTGTCCTACACCTTCAATCTCAATGGGCAATCCGTTCGCACCCGGGGCGGCAAAGGAAGCTACATGCGGCTCAGCGATGGCAGCATGCACATGACAGACATCAGCACCCACATGGCTGATCTCATGGTCAAATACCGCGGCTTGTCCTTCATGGGGGAGGTTGCCCGCCGTCGAGCAGTTGATCCGCTAGCTATTGAGCTCGATGCTGGCATTGCCTACACCGTGAGCGAGGGGGATGGTTACAGCGCACAGATTGGCTACATGCTTCCCAAAGATCTTGAGCTTGCTGTTCGCGTGAGCGCCTTGCAACCCGTCCATGGATCTGCCTATACAGACCAAACCATTGGCCTATCCAAGTACCTGAAGGGTCACAGACTGAAACTCCAAACAGATGTCACCCTGTCAAGCAAATCCGACGCACCCGCTTGGTTGATTCGCGGCGGCGTAGAGCTACATTTTTAATTTGATCCAGAACACCTAAACACAGACCATGGACAATCTATACATCATCATCCTTGCAGCCCTCTTAGGTCTTGCCATCATTGATCTGATTGTCGGCGTCAGCAACGACGCTGTCAACTTCTTGAACTCAGCTATAGGGTCTAAAGCCATCTCGTTCCGAAACATCCTCATCATTGCCAGCTTAGGTATTTTCGTGGGGGCCATCTTCTCGAGTGGCATGATGGAGGTTGCGCGCAAAGGCATCTTTATGCCTGGGGAGTTTTACTTCTCAGAAATCATGATCATATTCATTTCGGTCATGATTGCCGATGTCCTCCTCTTGGATTTTTACAACAGCTTAGGGATGCCAACGTCCACCACGGTGTCCATTGTGTTTGAATTGCTTGGTGCCGCTGTTGTCATGGCCTTAATCAAGATTGGCATGGACGACGCGCAAAGCGTGGCTGATCTTGGAACGTACATCAACAAAGACAAAGCCGTGATGATCATCACCGGCATCCTGCTGTCCGTGTTCATTGCCTTCACTATTGGTGCAGCCGTGCAGTGGTTGACTCGCCTGGTGTTCACTTTTCAGTATGAGAAAAAAGTGCAGAGCGTGGGCTTTCTGTTCGCTGCCGCCTGCCTGACTGCCATCAGTTACTTTATCTTTTTCAAAGGCCTCAAGGGCACGCCGTATTACGGTGACATCAAGGATGTTTTAGCTACGTATAACATCGCCATCATTGCGGGCCTCTTTGTCCTGTGGTCGGGGGCCGCCTATGTGATCAACAATGTCTTCAAGAAGAATGTCTTGGTATTGGTCATTGGCATTGGCACGTTTGCCTTGGCGCTGGCCTTTGCCGGCAATGACTTGGTGAACTTTATTGGTGTGCCAATGGCGGCTTACCATTCCTATGAAGCATGGTCTGCCTCGGGCATTCCCGCTTCAGAGTTCTCCATGGGTGTGTTGGCAGAAAAAGTGCCCTCTGAGCCCATCCTGCTATTCCTCGCTGGTGGCATCATGGTCTTGACCTTGTGGTTTTCTAAAAAAGCGCGAACGGTTGTTGAAACTGGCATTGACCTGTCTCGCCAAGATGAAGGCAACGATCGCTTCAGCGCCAACTTCCTCTCACGGAGCATTGTGAAAGGAAGCTCTCGCGTGGTCTCCCTACTGAATGCCTTCGTGCCTCAGCGAACCCTAGACCACGTAGCTGACAGCTTCAGTCGACCCATTCAAAACATCTCTGCGGACAAGGCAAAAGAACTGCCTGCCTTTGACAACATCCGTGCATCCATCAATCTGGCCGTAGCCGGTGTTTTGATCTCTATCGCCACCTCTATGAAGCTGCCGCTTTCCACCACCTATGTGACTTTTATGGTGGCAATGGGCACGTCGTTTGCTGATCGGGCGTGGGGTCGTGAAAGTGCCGTTTACCGCGTTGCTGGCGTGCTCACTGTGATTGGGGGCTGGTTCCTGACAGCCATTTCAGCCTTTGTCGTTGCAGGCGGGTTGACCTACGTCATCTTCCTTGGTCAAGAGGCAGCCATTGCGATGCTTTTGATTGTGGCAGTTGGCTTGCTGCTTCGCAGCTACCGTTCACACAAGCGAAAAGTAGCCAATGTCGGTGTCGTTGCAGGCTTGCGAAAATTTGAAAGCAAGACCGTGCAAGGCATCATTGATGAAAGCGCTGACAACATCTCCAATGCCATGGGCCGGGTAGCAAAGAGTTATGGGGCAATGATCGATGGATTGGCAAACATGGACGAGTCCGAATTGAACAACAACCGCAAGCGCGTCGATAAGCTTGGTGGGGAAGTTGAGGACTTGAGAAATCACCTCTTTTACTTCATCAAAAACCTGGATGAAACCTCCGTTCGCGGCAGCAATTTCTACATCACTATCCTGGCCTACCTCACGGACATGGCGCAGTCACTAGAATACCTCGCAAAGAAGAGCTACAGCCACGTAAACAACAATCACAAAGCCCTTCATCCCGATCAATTGCATGAGTTGAGAACCATTGGTTCAGATGTGAATGTGGTTGTTCTCCAAGTTAAAGCCTTGTTTGAGTCCAGAGACTTTGATGGGCTTGGTGCTGTTCTTGAGGCGCAAGAAGCCGTGTTGGCGAGAATATCTGATGTGATTGACGCACAAATCAGTCGGACACGAACCGAAGAGTCAAGTCCCCGGAACACCACCCTGTTCTTCAACCTTGCCCTTGAGACCAAGGATCTTGTCAAGGCATTGATGAGCCTGGTTGAGGAGTACAAAAACAGCGCAACCAACACTTGATCTGCTGGGCACAAAGGCCGCACACAAAGTTCTGATTGAGGATGGTTTGTCTGCTTAAGGGTTGGCAACCTCCTCCGGGCCAACATACTTTCTGAAGACAATGAGAAAGAGGTAAAAGAGCGAAGTCCCTGCGGCAAACAATACCAGCAAGTACTCAGGCCAGTCCCCTTGAACCAAGGGGTGATTAACCGGCGGCGGCGATGTCACATACATGTAGTTGGATCCCAAAACCTCATTGATTCCCATCAGCAGGGCAGCAATGACTGTTGTGATTCCCATCACCATCCTGAATGCTCGCTTAGGCAGACGCCTTCCAGCGTGAACCATCAAGTAAATAGGTACCACCACCACCAGGGCATGGGCTATGAAAAACTGCGTGACATAGGGCCATGTAAGCGGCGTGGACAATCCTGGCGTCAGGATAGCCTGTATGCCGCCTAAGGGGCCCCATAAGGCCGCCACCGTGAAGGCCCATTGCTTGTCCATCACCAAGTGAAGGAAGAGCAAAACCTGGGTGAAACTGCACATGTGCAACGGGAGGTGCTTGGCAATGAGGTAGTCGCCATCAAGCATCAACATCGCTGTGGCCCAAACCTGATTCAGCAGGATGGCCCACCCAAGTCCTCGCTCCCATTGCTTGCGTTGTGGGTGACCTATGCGGGGTGCAAAGACAAAGAAAAAAAGAATGAAGGCTAGCAGCACCGCCACGCCAAACCACCACAACTGTTCTCCAGGCTCAATAGCGTGGTACATGTTCATGAGGGTGTGCCGTCATTGGCCTTGATGCGTTTCCAGAACAAGCCGGTTAGCAACAGATAGTGAAGCAGGCCTGCGCCAACGAATCCAATGAGGTAGTAGGGCCAAGGGCCTTGAATCAGGATGCTTTCCACCTTGGGTGGGGTAATCAAGAACATATAGTTGGCATCAATCAGCCTGTTGATGACGTAAATAGGGAGCATCATGGCCACGTTCAAAGCCATGATTTTAGCCCATGTCCACTGACCAATCATGCGCTGGCGAACAAAAACAAAGTACAAGGGAATGATGATGATGCCTCCGTGAATGACGTAGTACTCTATGTACATGAAGGTGCTGTCGCCGCCGGTGAGCTCTGGCGTGAGAAGGCTGTGAAACCCTCCAACAATCCCCCAAAAAAACAAAGGGAAAAAAGCCCATCTGACACCAAAGGCTAAGAGCAGAATACTCAGCAATCGGCTCATGCCACAAAGGTGCAGCTCCATGTTTTCAGTCATGCTCCAGTCGCCAATCGCAACAAGTTGCACGTGCTTGACAAGGAACAAGGCAATCAGTAAACCACCCCAGATTCTTTCAAATCGGGTCAAGGCTCGGTCATCGTGCTTGAGCTTGTTGCTGAAAAAGTAAACCACCAACGCATAGGCGGCAGTGATAGCTAGGCCGCCAAACCAAGGGGCAGAAAACATGTCGTAAACGGCATGTTCTATTTGAAAAAATGTCATTGTGTAAGCGTGTTAGGACCATGAATATAGTCCAAACTCTGCTACTGGAGTAGTCTGCTCAGAATGAGGGGCGGCGCTTGTCCAGGAATGCCTCCGTGCCCTCTACAAATTCCTTTGAGGTAAATCGCTTGCCAAACTCTACAATTTCAGCATCATAACCCCCCTTGTGGTCCAGGCCTGCATTGACTGCGCGGATCACTGCAGCCTGTGCGTCGCCCGAGTTCCGCAGGTAGCCTTTGGCTCGGCTTATTGCCTCCGCCATCAGCTCATCTTGTGTGCTGACTGCGTTCACTAAGCCCCAAGCAAGGGCCGTTTCTGCATCAATCATTTTAGCTGAAAGCATCATGTCCATGGCGCGCCCTTTGCCGATGCATTGAGCCAATCGCTGCGTGCCTCCATAGCCGGGAATCACCCCCAAAGAAGTCTCGGGCAAGCCCATTTTTGCGTTATCCGAAGCGACCCGCACATGGCACGACAAGGCCAACTCCAGCCCGCCGCCTAGGGCAAACCCATTGATGGCTGCGATATAAATTTTCTTCGCGTTGGCAATGCGGGTAAACAACAAGTCTTGTCCTCGCTGCGCCAAGGCTTGCCCTTCTTGTTGGTTGTGGTTGGCAAACTCTGCAATGTCTGCGCCGGCTACAAAGCTCTTTTGGCCCTCCCCTGTCAGAAGAACCACCCTCACATCCTCCCTGCCATCCAGGTCAACCACATGCTTATGCAGGGCGTTGATAACCGCTGCATTCAAGGCGTTGAGCGCCTTGGGGCGGGTGATGGTTAAGGTGGCTATGCGATCTTCAACGTGGAGGTGGACAAGTGGAGTGCTCATGGTTGTAATTTGTGATTCCTAACTCAAAGGTATTGAGCAAGACATGGCTTCCAACATCAAATCAAGCATTCAGGCCTGGATTCAGGATAAAATTGGCATCGGCGAGAACCGCGATCGCCTCCAATTGCTGAGCAAAAGGCTGGATTCATTGGCCGTGTTGCAGCAAATGACCTTGCCTGTTCACTTGCCCTTGTCAGAGCAATTACAGGATGACGCCCTGCAGCTGGTCGGCTTTACTCGGGCTGATGTTTGCCTTGCCATTCACCGAAGTGACCCCATGTTTCGCTACCCCCTCCAACACCATGGTGGCCAACTTGAAGTGACCCTTGCGGAGTATGTTACCGCCGGCCATGGTGCAGCGACTGTTGTCGCGAGCATGGCTTCGGGCGCGGAAAGGCTGCTAGACTTTGGCTGCGGCTATGGCCGTGTCAGTCGGTTTTTGCGTCAAGCCTTGCCCGATATGGCTATTCACGGACTGGATCCCAAAGCCTCAGCCATGGCCTTTCAACAGGACACACTGGGCCTGATGCCTCATAGCGATGGCTTGACGTATGATTTGCTTTTTGCTGGATCTGTTTTCACCCATTTGCGCCCCTTGGATTTCCAAGCTGCCTTGAAGGATGTCGTTGCCTTACTTCGCCCTGGCGGCAAGGCACTGATCACCCTGCACCCCTTCATTGACAAGGGCTATCAGGTCTTTAGTTCAACGGAGGAGAGCGCCCTGACCGAGCTGGAAGACAACCTGAACGAGTCCGACTATGTCAGCGCTTATTGCTCAAGGGATTTCTTGGATGCTGCCTTGTTGGATTCATGCCCAACAGCCTCCGTTGAGGTCCTTGATGGGAAGCTGTTTGGCGGCAGTCAGGTCTATATCGCCATCAAGCTTTGATGGGAAGGGTAAAGCAAAACTCACTGCCTTCCGGACTGCTAGACTCCACCCAAATGGTGCCGCCAAAACGATCAAGAATAGCCTTAACAATGGCTAGGCCTAAGCCCGTTCCACGGCTCTTCGTGGTGAATCGGGGTTGAAAAATATCCTCCAGGTTGGCTGGATCAATGCCACAGCCATTGTCCTTGATCGTGAACGTTAGCCAATGCTCATCGTGCACCACCATGAGGCTGAATTGTGGCTTATCCACCAAGGCTGAAGCCTCCTTGGCATTGCTGATAAGGTTGTTGAGTACCCGAATCAAGCGCTCCCGATTCACCACGGATTGAACGCCTTCCAGGGACCTTGGAATAAGCACCTTGAGCATGGGGTAGGCCGCTTGAATTTCCAATACGATGGGGGCAATAAAGGTGGATTTGTCCTTGCTCGGTCCTTTGGATAACTGACTGAAATCGTCCGCAACCTGCGTCATGGCGTCAATTTGAGCAAGCATGCCATCAGCGAATGCATGCACCTCCTCGGCTGTCAAGTTTCCTGCTTTTGTCGCGTGCATTTGCGTCATCAGTCGCATGGGTGTCAGGGGGTTTTTGACCTCGTGGGCTACCTGTTGCGCCATCTGCTTCCACGCAGACTCTTTTTCTGCTTGTGCCAACTGCTTGGCGTTATCTGCCAATTGGTCAATCATCAGGTTGTACTGGTTCACCAGGACGCCAATCTCATCTCTTGACCTCCAGGCGATGTGTTTTCGGTCTGAGGTCAGTGGATTGTTTTTCATGGCGTTGCTTACGACTTCAACACCCCTGGTGATGCTTCTCGACAAGAACAGGGCAATCAATGAGGCTATGAGGAAGATGATGACATACAGCGTGGCCAGGGCCTCATAAAATGCGCCTTCCTCTGTGGGAGAGAGGTAGTCTTCCAGGGCGTAGGGCACCACCATGATACCAAGGGGGTGTCCGTCATCGTCAATCAACTCAGCTGCATAAACCATGATCTCACTGTCCTTTGATTTGTCTGAACGGAAGTTCACCACTTGGTTTCGTCGGTAGCGAATGCCCTCAGGAAGCTGCCTTGGCATGGTGCCATCAACCAGAAGTTCCGGGTTGGAAGACATGATGATGTGGCCATTCATGCCGTAGAGCATGACGTCCGTGTGGTGAATTTTACTGAGGGCTTGAATCTCCTCTGCAATGATTGCATTGAGGTCGATTGTCTTGTTAGGGCTGTGAATAACCTGCGCAATCTCTCGGATAAGGTGGGCCTCAATGGCCTTCTCCTTTCTTAACAAGCGCTCCTTGTGGTAGATTTTGTTGGCGTTTTTGAAGTGCAGCGAGCTCACAATGCCTGTGATGACAAAGGAGACGGCAACAAGCAGCAGCATCATAGAAAAGATGCGACCCCTGAGTTTCAAGGCGGGACGTTTCACGGCCTAAAAATTAACAAGAAAAACCCAATCAACCATTCAAGGCTTCTGCGCCGCCAACAATCTCAAGGATTTCATTGGTGATGGCCGCCTGACGAGCTTTGTTGTACTTCAGCTTCAACCCATCACGCAGATCAGTTGCGTTGTCTGTGGCCTTGTGCATGGCTGTCATGCGTGCGCCCTGCTCAGATGCTTGTGAGTCCAAAAGGGCTTTGAACATTTGGCTCTTGATGCTGGAAGGAATCAACTCGTTAAGGAGTTGTGCTTTGCTTGGGTCAAAGATGTAGTCGCCGTTGCTTTGCTCACTCTCTGGTGACGCAATGGGCAGCATGGTTTCTTCCTGGAGCAGTTGAACCGCTGCATTTTTGAATTGGTTGTACACCAAGACGACGCGATCGTACGATCCTTCACTGTACTTTGACATCACTGCCTCGGCAATGGTTTTTGCAGAATCAAAGGTCACAGTTGCAACGGCGTCGACGTCGCTGTTGACGACGTTCAATGTCTTTGCCAGCATCTCTCTGCCTTTTTTACCTAGGGCATACACCTCTACCTCAACACCTTCCTTGTCAAAGGCTGATGCCATGGCTAGGGTTCGCTTGATGACCGATGAGTTGAATCCACCACAGAGTCCACGGTTGGACGTGATGGGAATCACAAGCACCTTGTTCAGTGGCCGCTCAATGGCGTAGGGGTTTTCTGAATCATCAAACGACGCATTGACATTAGACATCAGGTGGGAAAGCTTCTGTGCGTAGGGGCGCATCTGAATGATGGCATCCTGCGCACGCTTCAATTTAGCCGCCGACACCATTTTCATGGCAGAGGTGATCTGCATCGTGCTTGATACCGACGTGATTCTGTTGCGAAGTTCCTTCAGGTTTGCCATGGTCTCGTTGCGCTAGTCGATTAGGCTGTGTAAGCAGGAATAACTTCAGCAGCTGCCTTTTCGACAATTGCCATTTCATCCTTGGTCCATTTGCCGCTGCGAATGGCGTCCAAAGTGTCCTGATGCTTGCTGGCCATGTACTCTAAGAACGCAACCTCGAAAGGCTTGATCTGATTCACGGCAACGTCATTGAGGAGTCCTTTAGAGCCAATGTAAATGATGGCTACCTGCTTTTCAACTGCCATGGGTGCATTCACAGCTTGCTTCAGGATTTCCACATTGCGTCGACCCTTGTTGATGATGTTCATCGTTGCTGCATCCAAGTCAGAGCCAAATTTTGCAAAAGCTTCAAGCTCTCGGTACTGTGCTTGGTCTAGCTTCAGTGTGCCGGCAACCTTCTTCATGGGTTTGATCTGTGCAGATCCACCCACACGAGAAACAGAGATACCCACATTGATCGCGGGGCGAACACCAGAGTTGAATAGATCTGACTCCAAGAAAATCTGACCATCCGTGATAGAAATCACGTTGGTTGGGATGTAGGCTGATACGTCACCAGCCTGTGTCTCAATGATGGGCAATGCCGTCAGTGATCCACCACCTTTAACAATGCCTTTCAATGACTCAGGGAGGTCATTCATCTGTGAGGCAATGGTGTCATCGTTGATGATCTTTGCAGCGCGCTCAAGCAAGCGTGAGTGTAGGTAGAACACGTCACCAGGGTAGGCTTCACGACCTGGAGGGCGACGAAGCAACAAGGAAACTTCACGGTAGGCAACCGCCTGTTTGGAAAGGTCATCAAAGATGATCAATGCAGGGCGACCCGTGTCACGGAAGAGCTCACCAATGGCAGCACCCGCAAATGGGGCGTAAAACTGCAGAGGCGCAGGGTCAGAAGCGTTGGATGCAACAATGGTTGTGTAGGCCATGGCGCCTTTTGCTTCCAGGTTCTTTGCCAGCGCGGCAATGGTTGAACCTTTCTGGCCAATGGCCACATAGATGCAGTATACTGGCTCGCCTTTGTCGTAGAACTCCTTCTGGTTAAGGATGGTGTCAATCGCTACGGTGGTCTTGCCTGTCTGGCGGTCACCAATGATCAACTCACGCTGACCTCGTCCCACGGGAATCATGGCGTCAATCGCCTTGATGCCTGTTTGAAGGGGCTCGCTCACCGGCTGACGGTAAATGACACCAGGGGCCTTGCGCTCCAATGGCATGTTGTAAGTCTTGCCTTGGATGGGTCCTTTGCCATCAATGGGCTTACCTAAGGTGTCCACCACGCGGCCAAGCATGCCCTCACCCACTTCAAGGGAGGCAATCATGCCCGTGCGCTTCACGGTCGAACCTTCACGAACGCCTTCAGCTGAACCAAGCAGTACAATACCTGCGTTGTCCTCTTCAAGGTTCAATGTTATGCCACGTAGGCCATTCTCGAACTCCACCAATTCGCCATACTGGACGTTTTGAAGTCCGTGCGCACGTGCGATGCCGTCACCAACCTGAAGGATGGTGCCAACTTCTTGAAGCTCAGCTTCAGTGTTGCTGCCTGCAAGTTGCTGGCGAAGGATTGCGGAAATTTCTGCTGGGTTAACGTCTGCCATGGTAGGTTCAATTTAGAAGTCGGCGATGTAAGAATTTTTCTTGAAATGCTGATCGATTCGGTTCAATGCTGTAGCGATGGTGGCATCCACTTGGAGGTCACCTACACGTACAACCAAACCGCCGATCACATCGGGGTTGACGACCTCTTTCAAGGACGTCTCTTTAGCGCCTGTCGCAGCAAATCGCTGTTGCAGGCTATTGCGCTGCGCCTCACTCAAGGGGCTTGCGGTCACCACGCGCGCTTCAACAATGCCATTGGCTTTGTTGTAACGTGTGAGGTAGCCACCGGCAATGTGGTTCAATCCTCCTTCGCGTCCGTGTCGGACAACAAGCTTGAGGAGTTTTTGCGTCAAGTCTGTCGTGGATGCAAAGACAGCCTGGAGGCCCTTGATTTTCTCTGCGGGCTTCACCACAGGGCTTTGCAAGAAATTGCGCAAGTCACGGCTGACCTTGATGGCGGATTGAATCGTCATCATGTCCTCGCGCACAGCGTCCATTTGATTGAGCTCTTTAGCTAAATCAATGAGTGCTTTTGCGTAGCGTGTTGCGAATCGTGTGCCGGCCATCTTGAGATCAGTTCAGTTTGACGTCTTCCAGTGCGCGATCGATGCTGGCCTTTTGTGCCGCTGCATCCTTGAGCTCTGAACGAAGAATTTTTTCTGCCATGTCAACCGCAATCTGCGCGACATAGTTTTTCAATTCTGTCACTGCAGCAATTTTTGCGCCTTCAATTTGCGCGGCAGCAGCTGTCATGATTTTTTCAGCCTCCCCTGAGGCGAGGTCCTTGGCTTCTGCGACCATTTTGTCACGGGCAACTCGTGCCTCCTTGACAATGCTTTCGCGTTCCTGACGAGCCTCCTTGAGCAATTGCTCATTGGAAGATGTCAGGTTTTCCATTTCCGCGCGAGCGGATTTGGCTTCTTCAAGGGCCTTGTCGATGGACGCTTCACGCTCCTTCACGGCGCTTAAGATCGGCTTCCAAGCAAACTTGGAAAGCAGAACCATGAGCAGAAGGAAGACGATTGTCGTCCAAAAGATGAGGCCAAAGCCGGGCGTTATGATATCCATCGTGGTGCGATAATTATGCAAATCACAAGCTCACCAAAGAGAGAGTCCCCTTGGTGAAGCCTGCGTGATGCGAGATTACTTCAACAGCGATACAACGATGCCAAAGAGGCCCGCTCCCTCAACGAGGGCTGCTGTGATAATCATATTTGTTTGGATTTTGCTAGTAGCTTCAGGTTGGCGAGCGATGGCGTCCATTGCGCGGCCGCCGATCATACCAATACCAATGCCAATTCCGATTACGGATAGGCCTGCTCCAATTGCTGCGATACTTCCAGTCATGATTCTAGGGATTTAAAATAAAAAATATTAATGGTGGTCTTCTTGCATAGCTGTACCGATGTACAGTGCGGTTAATAGGGTGAAAATGTACGCCTGCAATGCGGCCACCAACAGCTCCAAGATGGAGATGAAGAGCGTCAACAAGACAGATGCGGGTCCAACCCATGCTGTTTCAAAAATGAATACCAGAGAGACAAGGCTCAATACGATGATGTGCCCGGCCGTGATGTTCGCAAACAAACGAATCATCAAAGAGAAGGGCTTGGTGAAAATACCAATAAATTCAACCAATGATAGGAGTGGTTTGACCCATCCCGGGATGCCGGGCATCCAAAAAATATGCTGCCAATAGGCCTTCTTGCCGTTCACGTTGGTGACAAGCATGACAATCACCGCGAGGACAAGGGTGACAGCAATGTTGCCTGTGACGTTGGCCCCAAAGGGGAAGAAAGGTATAAGGCCCATCAGGTTGTTTAACCAGATAAAGAAAAACATGGTCAACAACATGGGGACAAAGCGGAGGTAGTGCTTGCCAATGTTTGCCTTAGCAATGTCGTCGCGAACAAAAACAATCAACGGCTCCGTGAAGCTTGCAATGCCCCGGGGGGATGCGCTACCGCGGCGGCGGTAATTTTTTGCGGAAGCAAAGAAAATCCACATCAACAAGACTGCGGAAAAAAGCAAGGAGGCCACCGTTTTGGTGATGGACATGTCGACCGGCTTCGCGTTGACAGCAAGGCCGTCATGCATTTCCACAAAGGCGCCATCATGGTTAGCCGCTTGCGATGCGTAGTAAATCTTTTCGTGGTGGTTCACAAAGCGTTGACCACCTGCTTCAACCACGTGGTGGCCTTTTGTGTCGTGATGAAATTTTGATGAAGAGAACGCTACAAGGCCTTCTTCTGTCCACAGTATCACGGGAAGGGGAACACTGACCGCGTAATCGTTCCAGTCCATGATGTGCCAGCTGTGGCTATCCATCACGTGTTCCATGATCATCTCTCTGGGATCAAACGGCGCGTCCGACTCGGTAGTTTGGGTTGTGTCATGGCTGTCCGTCGATGCGGAAACCGTGACGCTGCAAAGGGTCAGTAAACCAAAAAATAACTGCTTAAATGTCATCATGTCATTCATGCTCAAATGCGCGGCAAAAGTAATATGAAATACCCGCCCTACCTATAGGTTTTTCATCCGGACAGCAATGAGCCATGTTTCAGCCAATAAGGCCAATCCATAAAGGGCTGAAAATTGCAATATTTCCGCATTCATATTGACCCCTTCACGCAATGACAGTGGTAAAAGGAGCCCTCCTGCAGCAAAGAGCATGCGAACCAGCCCCGCCGCCGCGAATACCCCGCCAAGGCGCGTAGGCTGCTTGCGGCCAAAAACTTCTGCCACCCAGGCCTGTGTTAACCCCGTCACAGCAATGAATATGACGCCTGAAGCGAAGTAGCTGACTTGCGCAGCCCAACAGACCATCGCCGACGCGGCAGCCAGCAGCACGTAGGTCGCAAAGAGTTGTTTGACAAGTTTAGGAATCATGGGACGTCACGTCTTTGAGTGTTCGGTACAAGGCCAACACACAGCCAATCAGCGCGCCTGAGGCTGCGCCATAAGGTGTCTGTGCATCGTCGTTATCTAGCAGGGAGCCCAGCCAAGTCATCAGCCCGATGGTTGCGGCCATTTGAAAGGCCATCCCGCTGAAGCGCATGGCGTTTTTCACTTAGCTAACTGAGGCAGAGGCTTGGGACCCTGGCCTTGCTTGTTGGTCTTGGGGTTGACTTTGGTTCATCGCTTTGGATGAACCCATCTGGCACGTGCCAGTGAACTGCGCACCTGGCTCGATGGCCAACTTCTCTGTGGTGAGTTCCGCTTGCATTCTTGCCGTCTTGTGCAAGGAGCTCAAACCCTTCACGTTCAACTTACCAACCACTTGGCCAGAAATAGAGACTTCCTTGGCCACGATGTTGCCTTCGATATAGCCTGTGGGGCCAACAACCAGTTTGCCGCCGACAGTTAAATTGCCTTTAACCTTCCCGTCTACACGAATATCTCCAGGGGACTGAAGGTTGCCATTAAGCTCTGCACCCTCAACAATTTTGTTGTGGTCGGACATGCTTTCTGTGGATTTGTTCTTGATCATAGTAGGGAGTAGATGCGTTGGACGAATTGGCTGTAGCCTTGAAGATCTTTCTGGCTGTAAAATTGCGAAAAATTCTGGACAGTGATGGGCCAGTATTTTGGACCATGGGGTTTGGTGAATTGTGTGACGGTCGCAGCTCGCATCACCTTGGTCCGGTAAGCCAATGCGTCCGCGGCATTCTTCAGGCCATCCACCATAATCATGTGACTGTCATCGTCGATAGGCAAGACCCGTAATCCAAGTGGTTTTCCGCTGAAATACTTTTGATGAAAGCTCGCCAATGCGTTGCGCACATCGTTGATGTTGCCCTTGCTTGAGATGATGATCATGAGCTGGTGGGGGGCCTTGGTCGCTTCCACGTACTGGATGCCCGTGTTGTTCTGGTTGTCGGGTGCCCAGTCGCCTGTTAGGGCGTTTCTGTAGGTGGTTGCTAACGCTGCCTGGGGGCTGTTAGGGTAGGCTTGTTCAATGGCAATCAATGCATCCACATAGGCTTGTTTGCCTTGGGTCGCACCAAGTGCTAATGCTTGGATAAAGTCTACTGACGGCCGCTCTGTCGCTAAAAACTCACCTCGCTTAAGCAGGTCTAAGCAAGCAAGCCATGAGCCTTCTTGGGAAAGATCCCAGAGCTGCTGGAAATCCTTGCTCGTTTGATCTAGCAAACCTGTTTGATCAACAATCTCTCCGCGAAGGTGTTTGGCATAGGCTGAGCTGGGGAATGTTTTCAGCACATGCTCTCTGCTTGATGCGGCCTGAACAGGCTCTTCGCGCTTCAAGTGAAGGCGGTGCATGGCGTACCAGGCTAAGGGCGATTGGCTTTCACAAAGGGCTGCTTTGTTGAGCATGCCCATCGCTGCATCGCTGTCGTCAATTTGGTCGCGGTAAATGGCTGCTGCCTTGATGTAGTCTTCGCAAATCAAGCGACTCAAATCCTGCACGGTGGAGTCGCCCCGCGGGGTTTGTTTCATGTACAGGTCAACATCAAAGGCTGGGTCCTCCCCTTCCGTGTCTGTTCCGTTGCCCGCCACGCCGTCACTGCCACCACTTTGCATGACCCAGTTGGCTGATGCGCTCTGCAGGCGCCACTGATCCACGTTGGGTCGATCACCCCAGGATTGTCGGAATCGCGATGCTGACATCGCGCGGGTTGGCCCATTGTAGAAGAGCCATTTGCCGCTGCCACCAATGGCCGGCCCTGAGGTGGATTGCAACTCCGACTGTATTTGCATTTCTGCCTGCAGCTCAAGCTGCTGAGCTTGGCGCTCCTCCTCAGCGATTCGCTGTCGCAAGCTGGCCACGTATTTGGTGAAATATTTTTGCAGCTCTGATTCAGACATCGATGCCAGCTCACGCAATGAGTCATTGGACTGCAGGTTGTTCAAGACCTTAACCAAGGCGTTCAGGCCTTTGCGTCGCCGATCCAGTGACTCCCGGAGGGGGTGCTTGGCTGGCAGCAAGTGGTAAGCGCTATCTAAGTCCGATTGAGCGCCCGGGTAATTGGTTTGATCAAAGCGCCAATCGCCTCTTGCGGCAAAGGCTTTTGCGTGCACGACTGGCCTCAGTTTGCTGCCCTGAGCAATGCACTGGCCCCAGTAAATCTGTGCCCTGCCTTCATCCTCCACTGACTCCGCCAGCTTGGCTAAAGCAAAGTAAATTCTGTCTTCATAGAGGGCGTTTTTCGGCTCCCGAAGCAACTTCTCTAGCTCCTTGTAAAGGGCCTGAACCCGGACGCCCGATCCGTTGCCATTGAGGCTTTTTCTCAACTGCGCTTCCAAAAGCATGTCGTAGCTGCCGGGTTGCGCACGAATGCAGGCATCATAAGCCTCTCTTGCTAAGTCCCCTTCATCCATCTCCTCGTGAAGTTGGCCCTTGATGAAGGCCAAGCGAGCTCGGGCCTTTGGTGGCATTTTCTCTTTCAAAGCAACGGCCAATAAATCAACCACGGCCTCATAGTCCTTGTCTGCCATCAAGGCGTGAGAGCGGACGCTTGCTGCCTGCAGGGTGAAATCCTCATGAAGGCCTCTTCGTTCCAGCTCATCCAAAGCTGCAATGGCTGCGTGTCCATTGCCCATTTTTGCCATGAGCTCGGCACGGTACAGCTCAGATCGCGTCACCTGGTCGGGGTCATCTGCCATGCGCTTGACAATGGCAAAAGCCTCATGGGCCGACAGGTCCAAGCCCATGGCGCCCTGTGCTTGGCCCATCAAAAGGTAGGCTTGGTAGGTGATGGGGTTTTTCTGCTTTCCCCGAATCATCATGCTGTGCTCAACCACTGTTTTTGTGGCCTTTTCAATGGCGCGGGTGAAGTGTTGGCTTGCTTGATCATCTTCCTTAGCAAAGCCATAAGGGTAAATTGCCAGCGGTGCGTCGTAGTCATCTACATAAGCCTTTCTCAAGGCGTCCATGCCATCTTCAAAGGCTAATTTGCCATTATGCATGGGGTTGAATCGCGCCGTCATCCGGTGGTAGGCACGGTTGATGGCCTTGTCTTGCGTTCGAGAACAAGACAGGGTGGCCAGGACAACAAGGGCCAGGCAAAGCGTGCGGGATGTGGAATGCAGGTGGATCACAGTTTCTATCAACGGACTTCAGGCAAAGTTATTTCGTGAATGGCCTCCAAAAGCTCCTGATACCGAATATCTTTGCTGAAGCATGGTAAAAAAAGGAGAGACATCGCGCTGGAAGAAATGGCTTCACAAGTACCGCTTGGTACTGCTGGACGAATCCACCTTTGAGGAACGCTTCTCTATGGCGCTTAGTCGGTTGAATGTCTTTGTCGTCATTGGCACAACAACTGTCACGCTTATTATTGGTACGCTGTTACTTGTTGCCTACACCCCGCTAAGAGAATACATCCCCGGCTATGCCTCAACAAATCTTCGTCGGTCAGCCGTTGAGCTAGAATACCGCACCGATTCTTTGATTCGTCACCTGGGTTACCACGAAGTTTTTGTGCAGCATTTGCGGTCCATGATTGGCGGTGAGGCACCCGACACCTTGGGGTCTGCCATGGCGCCACCGGTGGGCTGGTCTTTGGAAAATCTGCGAATCAGTGACGCAGAATCTGCCCTGCGTGAAAATGTTGAGGCCATGGAGGCCGTGGCTAGCCGGACAGGCGAAGACCAGGTCAGTCACCCACTAGACTACAACCTGGTGGACAACGACGCCTCGCGCAAGCTTCGCCATGGCTTGCTCTACAAATGCCCGGTTGGAACCGATGTGAATGCCGTCAAGCCCGGCACCGTGATTGCTATTGAAGGCAGTTCGTCGTTGGGCTTCTCTTTATGGCTCCAGCACCAAGATGGCGCCCTGAGCCGCTACGCGCAACTCAACAGCCCACCCCTTCATCGTGTGGGGGATTTTGTAAAGTCTGGCGCCAAACTTTGCGAAGTGGCTGAACCTTTTGAGTACCTCCAAGACGCTGCCAGTCCTGGCGACAGCATCGGCACCCACGACATCATCGTCGAGTACTGGTTGAAGGGCCGGGCATTGGACCTAAATCAACTTCTCACACACTGACATGGCAACACTCAAGTCAACTGCAGCCAAGCTTTTAGCCAAGCGAACCATCAAGAAAGATCGCTCATGGATCAGCAAGCCCGAAGCAACACAGCTCAAGGTGCTGCAAAGCTTGATGTCTGAGGCCAAGCATACCGCCTTTGGCAAGGATCACCACTTTGATGAAATCCACAATTTTTCAGACCTAAAAAAACATGTGCCTATTCGGGACTATGAGGCACTGAGGCCCTACCTAGACAGGGTGGTTGATGGAGAAGCTGATGTGGTATGGCCTGGTCGACCAGCCTATTTTGCAAAAACCAGCGGCACCACATCTGGGGCGAAATTCATTCCCCTAAGCACGGCCTCTGTGTCCCTCCAAATCAAAACAGGCAGAAGTGCCCTCTTTAGCTACATCGTCAACTCAGGCAGTGCAGACTTCGTCAACGGCAAGATGATTTTCTTGCAAGGGAGCCCTAAACTTGACGACGTCAATGGCGTTCCTACAGGTCGCCTCAGCGGCATCTCGTCAAATTTCACACCCAGCTACCTTGAGAAAAACCGCTTGCCCTCGTGGGAAGCTAACATCATTGAAGACTGGGAAGAAAAATTGGACGCCATTGTCAAAGAAACCGTCAACGAAGACATGACTTTGATTACTGGCATTCCACCATGGGTACAGATGTATTTTGAGCGATTATTAGAGGTGTCCGGCAAGCAGACGATTGCTGAGGTCTTCCCTAACCTTGCACTTTTCATCACTGGCGGCGTGGCTTACGAGCCCTACAGGGCACGGTTTGAGGAGTTGTTGGGCAAAAAGGTTGATATCCTACAAACCTATGCGACCTCCGAGGGGTTCATCGCTTACCAGGATCAAGCAGACAGTGAGGATTTGCTGTTAGCCTTAGATAATGGCATCGCTTATGAATTCATTCCATCCGATCATTTTTTTGACGAAAACCCACCAAGGTTGTCCGTTGCAGACGTTGAGCTGGGCGTCAACTATGCCGTTATCATGCACACCAATGCTGGTTTGTGGGGGTACAGCATTGGAGATACCATCGCCTTTGTTTCCCTTGAGCCTTGTCGTGTGCGGGTCACTGGTCGCATCAAGCACTTCATTTCCGCCTTTGGTGAGCATGTGATTGGTTCTGAGGTGGAGCATGCGATGAAGCTGGCCACAAAAGCCTTTGGCGGCCTCGTGAAAGAGTTCACCGTAGCGCCTCAAGTTTTGCCTGACACAGGCCTGCCCTACCATGAGTGGTTGATTGCTTTTGATGAACAACCTGCTGACCTAGCCGGTTATGCCTTGGCGCTTGATAAGGCCTTGTGTGAGAAGAACAGCTACTACAAGGATTTGATTGCTGGTGGCGTTTTGAGAAGCTGTGTGGTGACCCCGTTGGCAACTGATGCCTTCATTCGCTACATGAAGTCCATTGGCAAGCTAGGGGGGCAAAACAAGGTGCCCCGCCTGACCAATGACCGGACTATTGTGGATGCCTTGAGTGCATTCAAGTCCTAAAAGCCCCTGTGACCTATAGGCTTAGTTGCTGACTGATTTCATAGCCTTGGTCAATGTCTGTGGGCGACTCTGCCGCCTTAACGGCCAATTGATCACAGCGTTCATTTTGTGGGTGGCTAGCGTGCCCTTTGACCCATTCAAAAGTGACATCATGCCCCTCCATGGCTTTGAGAAGCCGTTTCCACACATCCACATTTTTCACCTTAGCAAAGCGACGGCGCTTCCAGTTTTCCATCCAGCCTTCATTGAAGGCGTTGACCACATACTTGCTGTCAGACACGACGTGCACACGGCATCGGGGCGGTTTCAAAGCCTCCAGCCCGGCCACAACAGCCATCAGCTCCATTCGGTTGTTGGTGGTCAAGCGGTAGCCTTTTGACAGTTCCTTTTCATGAGACCCTGATTGCAAAATGGTCCCATAGCCCCCAGGTCCAGGGTTACCTTTTGCTGAGCCGTCCGTGTACAGTGCTACGCCGACCATGGTGCGGGAAGTTGGGTTGGCATGGCTTGTTGCAGGAGGTCTGCTTCGATGGCGCGGGGAAATGCCCAATGCTCTCCCTCTAGGATGCGTTGCTGCAAAGCCTCCGCTGATTCTTCGGGCTTCACGCCCAGTCGCATTTGAAAGACCAACGGCCCTTCGTCGTACACCTCGGTGACCTTGTGTATGCTTAAGCCGCTTGTCGTATCGCCTGATGCAATCACTGCGCGATGGGCGTGTATGCCATACATGCCTTTGCCACCAAACGCAGGCAATAGGGCAGGGTGGATATTGTACACTGAGCCCTCGAAGGCGTCAATCCAAGCCGCCGGGATGGCCTTGAGGTAGCCCGCAAGCACCAGGGTGCTCGCTCCGGAAGCCTTCCATGTGGCAATCAAATTGTCATCATCCTGCGAAAAAACTTTGGCCTTCACGGCTAGGCTGCGCTGAAGGACGCCCGCTTTCGGGTTGTTGGTCCATAGCCCACAGACCTGAATTTTCTGGTGATTGCTGAAGTAGTCAACTAGTGAAGCTGCATTGCTGCCGCCGCCAGAAGCTAGAATGATGAGGCTGTGGGTTTGCATGCCACAAAAATACCAAAATGAGATTTGTTCCTGTTTAATTGGAATGCCGTTTCTTTGCACTTGATTTATCACTTAAAAATTACAGTTATGTCAGACATTGCAAATAGCGTAAAAGCCATCATCGTTGACAAGCTCGGCGTTTCTGAAGCTGAGGTCACCCTCGAAGCTTCATTCACTAACGACCTTGGTGCCGATTCATTGGACACCGTTGAGCTCATCATGGAATTCGAAAAAGAGTTTGATATCCAAATTCCAGACGACCAAGCAGAGAACATTGCTACGGTTGGTGAAGCTGTTTCTCATATAGAGAAGGCAAAAGCCTAACTCAGTAATTTATGGAACTGAAGCGCGTTGTTGTAACTGGCATTGGGGCCGTAACCCCGATCGGCAACACTGCGCAAGCGTTTTGGGACGGCCTGCTCGCTGGGAAAAGCGGGGCCGCGCCCATCACCGCCTTTGATTCCTCCAAATTCAAAACCCGGTTTGCCTGTGAGGTGAAGGACCTTGATGTCCTTGACCACATTGACCGCAAGGAAGCGCGCCGCATGGACCGTTGCACCCACCTGGGCTTGATTGCCGCCAATGAAAGCATCCAAGATGCTGGATTGATGGAGGCTGACCTTGATCTTGATCGGGCTGGTGTGATTTGGGGATCTGGTATTGGCGGGCTGGACACCTTTTTCAAGGAGGCTGTCAACTTTGCTGAAGGTGACGGAACGCCTCGATTCAACCCCTTCTTTATTCCAAAAATGATTGCCGACATCTGCGGCGGTCATATCTCCATGAAATACGGATTTCGCGGACCTAACTACACCACCGTTTCTGCCTGTGCCTCCTCTGCCAACGCCCTCGTCGATTCATTGATGTGGCTGCGACTAGGTAAGGCAGATGTCATTGTTTGTGGCGGATCTGAAGCTGCTGTCACTGAGGGTGGCATCGGTGGATTCAATGCCATGCAGGCCTTGTCTACACGCAATGACGATCCGCAAACAGCGTCACGCCCCTTTGACAAAGACCGCGAGGGGTTTGTTCTTGGCGAGGGCGGTGTATGCATGGTTTTAGAAACCTATGAGCACGCAAAAGCCCGCGGAGCAAAAATCTACGCGGAGCTCGCTGGCGGAGGCCTTTCTGCAGACGCACATCACATCACCGCGCCACACCCTGAGGGTTTAGGTGCGATCAACGGCATGAAAAATGCCCTCGAAGACGCCGGCATGTCACCTGACGACATCGATTACATCAATGTTCACGGAACCTCAACGCCTCTTGGCGACCTGGCTGAGATAAAGGCCGTCAAAAAGGTCTTTGGTGACCACGCCTACAAGCTCAACATCAGCTCGACCAAGTCTATGACGGGTCATTTATTGGGTGCGGCTGGAGCAGCTGAGGCTTTGGTAGCTGTTTTGTCTTGCTACCACGACATCGTTCCGCCAACCATCAACCATTTCACAGACGACCCTGAGCTGGACGCGGGCTTGAACCTGACGTTCCATAAACCTCAAGCCAGAACTGTCCGTGCGGCCCTTTCTAACACCTTCGGGTTTGGTGGGCACAACGCATCGGTAGTGTTCCGGAAGTTCAAACCCTGATATGTCATTATTTTCCTTTTTATTTCCGTCTCAAGTACCGAAAGAGCACCGGAAACTCCTCTCTGCTGTCAAGTCCATGACTGGCGTCACGCCTAAGGACCCTTGGGTCTACCTCAACGCCTTTCGCCGCAAGGGCAACAGCAAGAGCCAGCACCAAGCCAACCTCAGCTACGAACGCCTGGAGTACCTCGGTGATGCCGTCTTAGGCGTGTTGTTGGCGGAGTATTTGTTTGACAAATACCCCAAAGGCGACGAAGGCTACCTGACAAGCATGCGATCCAAAGTTGTTAGCCGCAAGGCCCTCAACCGCATCGCTGAAAAAATGGGCATCTCAAAATGGATGAGCAACAGCCGCAGAGGTGGTCGCGGTGGTCACACGTCTGTACCCGGCAACACCTTGGAGGCGCTTGTGGGTGCTGTCTATGCAGACCGTGGCTGGAAGGCTACGAGAACCTTTGTTTTCAAACACATGATTGAGAAGCACGTCAACATCAATAGCGTTGAGCGTGAAATCGTTAGCTACAAAAGCTTGCTGATTGAGTGGGTGCAGCAAAACAAAAAACGCTTTGATTTTGTTCTGCAAGACGAAGAGGGCTCACAGCATCGCAAGCGGTTTGTGTTCAAATTGTTGATCGACGACAAAGAGGTGTCTGAGGGATCTGGCCCTTCCAAAAAAACTGCCGAAGAAGCAGCCTCAAAAGCGGCCTGCTACGAACTCAATATTCACCGCCGTGGGAACAAACCTTCTCGTTCTAGACGACCTCAAAGAAAACGGCCCTCGTGATGTCATTGGCGTTCACAGCGCCTTGGATGACGTCGCCCTCGTTTATGCTTTGAATCAACACCTTGGTTGGGGCCTGTCTCGGCTGGCTGAGGACCACGTGGTTCGCTTGAAGGACCGTGAGCAGCGCTTCATGGTGTATGCTTGGCGAGATGACTTCACAGACATTCATCTACTCATCAACCACCCCATGGCCAGCCAGTGGAACAAGGGGCATCAGCCTGAAGGTGTTGGCCTCTTTGATGCGGTTGGTTTCGCTGTGCCGAAGACCCCGTTGATTAAGAAAAAATCCCTGGCTCAAGCTGTCCTGGTTTTGTCTGACCCCTTGACTAAATCAGAGATTGTACCTTTGATTCAACGTTGCAAGGCTATTCCTTTGGTTTTGCAATGCGTCCACTACCCTTGGATGACTCTCCGAGACCGACATCAACTCATACTAGAACCCCTGGTCTTATGAAACGCGCAAAAATTGTTGCCACCCTTGGCCCTGCCTCCGCAAAGCAAGACATCCTTGAGTCCATGCTTCAGGCTGGCGTGAACGTGTTTCGCGTCAACTTCTCCCATGGTAGCCATGACGACCATCGCAAAACCATTGGGCTGATCCGTGCCGCTTTGGATCGCACAGGCATGAGTGCCGCCATCCTTGCAGATTTGCAAGGGCCCAAGTTGCGCGTTGGCGAGGTGGAAGAGGGAACGATTATCACAAAAGGTGAACAGCTGGTTTTCAGCAACAAGCCCTGTGTTGGCAACAAGAACCAGGTTTTCATGACCTATGAGCGCTTTCCAAAAGACGTTAAGGCGGGTGAGCGCATCCTGCTGGATGACGGAAAGCTGCTATTGGATGTAGTGAAAACCAACAAGAAAGATTTGGTCACCGCCACGGTGGTTCAAGGGGGCGTATTGAGCTCCAACAAGGGCGTTAACCTGCCAAACACCCGGGTCTCTCTTCCGTGCTTGACGGAGAAAGATTTGGTGGACTTGACCCTGGCTCTTGAGCTTGAGGTGGATTGGATTGGGCTCAGTTTCGTTCGATCAGTCAAGGACATTGAGCAGCTTCGTCGGTTGATTAAAGCCAGCAATTCCCACGCTGGCATTGTGTCAAAAATTGAAAAACCTGAAGCGGTTGCAGATATTGACGCCATCATTGCTGCCACAGATGCCGTCATGGTAGCTCGGGGTGACTTGGGCGTTGAGGTGCCAATGGAGTCAGTGCCTTTGATCCAGAAAATGATCATTAAAAAATCTATTCTTCACGCTAAGCCCGTGATTGTTGCCACCCAAATGATGGAGTCCATGATGGATAGCTTGACGCCATCTCGGGCTGAGGTGAATGATGTGGCCAACGCTGTCTTGGATGGTGCGGATGCGGTCATGCTGTCTGGGGAAACCTCTGTTGGTCAATACCCCGTGGAAGTGGTTCAAGCCATAGCAAAAATCATTGTGTCCTCCGAAAGCATTTCTGAAAAGGTAAAAGGGGCCAAAAGGCCCAAGCTCAACGATGAGCGATTGGTCAACAAAACCTTGTGTTATCATGGGGTTCGTGTGGCTGATCAAATTGACGCGCGCGCCATTTGCGCCATGACTTTTTCTGGCTACTCCGCACAACTGGTTAGCTCTCACCGACCGCAAGCGGCCATTTATGCTTTCACTGCCAAGCGATCTATCCTCAACAAGCTCAGCTTGCATTGGGGCCTGAAGGGGTTTTTCTATGACGGCATGCAGTCCACGGATGAAACCTTTAAAGAAATCTCCCAAGCCCTGAAGGTGGGTGGTCTGGTTGACAAGGGGGACTTCATTGTTCAGCTTGCCTCCATGCCTATTGAGGCGCGTGGGACCACCAACACGTTAAGGGTTAGCGAGGTCAAGTAATCTGTGTTCGTTGGGATCTACTGGTCCCTAATCCTCACGCTAGATCGCGGAGGTAAACTGCTTCAAAAAACGCAAATCGTTCTCATGGAAGGCCCGGATATCCGGAATTTGGTAACGCTGCATTGCTACACGCTCAATGCCCATTCCAAAAGCGTAACCACTGTACACCTTGGGGTCAATGCCGCTGGCGCTTAACACAGCGGGGTCAACCATGCCGCAACCCATGATTTCAAGCCAACCTGTGCCTTTGGTCATTCGATGGTCATCCTCATTTTCAAGGCCCCACCAGATGTCCACTTCGGCACTTGGCTCCGTAAACGGGAAGTAGCTGGGTCGTAGGCGAATTTTGGTTTCGTCACCAAAAAATGCCGTAGCAAACGACAACAAGGTCTGTTTCATGTCAGCAAAACTGACGTCCTTGTCAACGTAAAGTCCTTCAATTTGATGGAATATACAGTGCGAACGGGCAGAAATAGCTTCATTTCTGAACACTCGGCCTGGCGCAATAACCCGAATGGGTGGCTCTTGGGTTTCCATGCTGCGAACCTGCACGCTGGAGGTGTGGGTTCTCAATGCCCAATCCGGACTTCTGGCCAAGAAAAAGGTGTCCTGCATGTCTCTGGCTGGGTGCTCTGGGGGGAAGTTAAGCGCAGAAAAGTTGTGCCAATCATCCTCCATTTCAGGGCCATGAGCTACCGCAAAACCCATGCGCTTGAAGATGCTCACAATCTCATTACGGACCAATGAGATCGGGTGATGGCTACCTGGATTGGCTTCATAGCCAGGCCTTGTTATGTCTTCTGGGGCGGTTTCAGCAGCTGTTGTGGTGGGTTTTTCCCCCACAATCACAGCCTCTGCAGCCTGTTTCAACCGATTGAGCGCTTGACCAACTTCTCGCTTTTCATTGCCTGGAACCCCTTTGAATTGGGCAAAAAGCTCATGTAAAACACCTTTACGGCTTAGGTACTCAATGCGGAATTTTTCAATCGCTTCCTCATTGGTTGCCTCAAAAGCCTCAATGGCTATCCTATGTCGCTCAATTGTTTCAAGCATTGCTGTGGGAATCCGTTATATTTGCTCTTCGCTTCAATGCGTAAAACTATGGCACAAACCCGCATGACCCGCTTGTTTCCTTTTCTTCGCTCTGCATTTGCAGTTGTTTGCGTGAGCGCCTTGGCGTTCGCTTGTGAGGATGACAAGCCGGCAGTCACTGAAATCAATGTACAGGCCATCTCTGTTGACAGCATTCCTGTTCAGAACGCTTGGGTGCATGTGTTTGTACCTGGTGGAGCAGGCGACACCACACTATTCAACGACCCTACAACCCAAGGTTATTACTGGTGCAAAACAGGCATCGACGGCTACATTGGTCGTTGGGCTGACAGCGCAAAAACTGAATGGGTTCCTGCCCGGTTCCAATTCACCGGCGAAGCCTACCTCGATGTGGAGGCAAGCAAGGGTGGCTGGAAAGGTTGTGGCTTCATTCACGTCAGAGAAGGTGGAGAGGCTGAAATGTCCATCGTCATTCACCCTTATGGAGACCCTAATAACGGATGCCCACAATGAAACGCTTGATCCCTTTATTTGCCCTTGTCGCCTTGGTGGCTTTTGCTTGCACCAAGCCTGAGCCTGAACCTTTCCAATTCCGCATCACTGTGGTCAACGAAAAAGGCATCCCTATCCAAAACGCTTCCGTGCACGCAACGGCGCCAGTGGTCAATGCTTTGCCTGATTTTAATGGCTTCACAGGTATTGATGGCGTTTTTCGCATTGACAATGAGGACGTACTCATCTACGACCTACCTGCTGTCTTGCAGGTGACGGCACAAAAGGGCAGCAACCCTCCTGTGGTTTTTGGTTGTGGCTACCTCAAGTTGGTCCGCGACTCTGTGGCTGAGCTCACTGTGGTTCTCCTTCCCTACACGTCAGGGGGGGCAGGCTGCTGATGACCGTTTTTGACATTTCTTTTTTGGCTATTGTTGCTGCGCTGACCTTGCGGGGTTTGTGGCGTGGCTTCATGCTTGAGTGGGCTAGCGTTGCCGGCTTGATTGCGGGCTACTTGGTGGCCATGACCTATGCTGATGTGTTGGCCCAATGGCTTGTGTCAGAAACCAACCTGCACCCGTCAACAGCAAAGTACACAGGGTTCCTTATCGCCCTCCTTTTGACTTATGTTTTGGTGGCAGCCCTAGCTAAAATTCTAACTAAACTATTAAAGCTCATCCTTTTAGGGTGGATTAATCGCCTACTTGGCGCAATCAGTGGCGCCGCAAAAGGCCTGCTGTTGTCCGGTATTCTTTTGTTGGCGGGCCAGTCCCTTTATGAAGCGGGCTTGATTGATTGGTGGGACGTTGACGCTGTCTCAAGCAGTCCCTATCTAGCCCTGCCTCAACAGATGGCTCAGTGGGCGTGGTCGTTTGTGTCCATGGCATCCCAAACAGCCTGAATGCCTGGCAAGGTTTTGCCTTCAAGGTATTCCAGCATAGCCCCCCCACCTGTTGACACATAGCTCACGCGATCTGCCAGATTGAATTGCACCGCTGCGGCCACAGAGTCGCCGCCACCCACAAGGGAATAGGCGCCCTTTGATGTTGTTGCTGTTGCAATGGCCTCACCTACTAAGCGTGTCCCTTGAGAGAAGTTGGGCATTTCAAACACCCCCATGGGGCCATTCCATAAAAGGGTTTGTGCGCCCTGGATCGCTTGGGAAAAGTCTTTGATGGCCTGGGGGCCAATATCCAAGCCCATCCATCCATCAGGGATTTTATCGCTGGGACAAATCTGCCGATTTGCTTCGTTGTCAAAAGCATCGCCAGCAACCACGTCCGCGGGCAGGTAAATACGCATACCCTTGCTTTCAGCACGATCCAGAATGCGCTGCGCCGTGGCCACGTAATCATCCTCAACAAGGCTGTTGCCCACCTTGCCGCCTAGGGCTTTGATGAAGGTGAAGCTCATGCCTCCACCAATAAGAATGCCATCAACCTGGTCAATCAACCGGTCAAGGATGTCAATTTTTGACGACACCTTCGCTCCGCCAACAATGGCAAATGAGGGGCTTTTTGCGTGCTTGAGTACGTGGTCAACTTGGGTTATTTCCTTTTCCATCAACAAACCAAAGGCCGCTTGGCCAGGGAACTCTGCGGCAATCACTGACGTGCTTGCGTGTGCCCGGTGTGCTGTCCCAAAAGCATCATTCACATAACAATCACCAAGTTTTGCCAGTTGCTTGGCGAAGCCTCGATCGCCGGCGGTTTCTTCTTTGTGGAAGCGCAAGTTTTCCAACAAAAGCACGTCGCCAGGCTGCAGTTGTTGAACTTCTGCTTCAGCCGCATCACCAACACAGCTGTTGGAAAACTTCACCTTCCTACCTAAAAGGTTTTCAAGGTGTGCCGCAATGGGTTTCAGCGACAAAGACTTCACCACTTGGCCGCTGGGTCGCCCAAGGTGTGACATGATCACAAGGGACGCGCCTTGATCAATCAGGTGATGGATTGTGGGCAGGCAGGCCTGTATTCTTTTGTCGTTGACCACTTGACCATCTTGATTCAGCGGCACATTGAAATCCACACGCAAGAGAACCCTGCTATTGTTTAGGCTTAAATCGGAAAGTTGAGGCATGCTTTTATTGGCTTTGCGGTTGCTTGCTTCAAAGGTAGGTTGTTACCTTAGCTCTATGTCTGCGTCCATCTTGGAATTATTCACGGAACCCAGTAAACAGTGGGTTGATTCAGCCTTCTCTGGCAGGGTTCCTGGCACACAACTACTTCACGGTCAAGAGGGTGGGCTGCTCTGGGGCGCGGCCCTGCTTTATGCAAAGCATCTGCTGTGCGGTGAGGCCTCGGGGGCTTGTGGTCGCTGCGCCAACTGTGTTCAGGCAGAACACCTGACCCACCCAGATCTCCGTTTGAGCTACCCTCATTTAACCGCACAAAGCAAAAAAAAGGATGTCGGCATTGACGCCTCAACCCACGGCTTGTTCAGGGAGTTTAAAAAGGCCAACGAGTTTCCGCTGTTGAGCGCTTGGCAACAACACTTGTCTGCGGACAAAAAATCCTTGTTGATTCCCGCGTCTGAGGCACATGCGCTGACCCTTTGGTTGTCCACTAAACCCATGATCTCCTCAAGAAAGGTCATCATCCTTTGGATGCCTGAGCGACTGAATCACCACGCGGCCAACCAGCTTCTTAAAACCTTTGAGGAGCCCTCGGCACATGTGACAATCATCCTAATCAGCCATGACCCTGAACGGGTTTTAGGAACCATCCTTAGTCGATGCCAGCAGGTTTTCATTCCCCCCGCAAAGCAGTTGTCGCAATGGCTGGTTGGCTCACAAAACATCAGCCACGAACAGGCCGCCTTATTGGAAGAGTTAAGCTTGGCCTCACCTGGCTTGGCTTTGGACTACCTAGGCAACCGAGAGGGGCTTTCGCGGCCCGTGGCTGCCTTTGTCCAATTGATGCGTTTCGCATACAAACAAGATCCTGTGGCACTGCTCGCGTGGTCCGACGGCATGGCAGCGTGGACACGGGAAGAGTTGGCGGCCTTCTTGCGTCTGTCTGGTGGTTTATTGTCTCAGCTGGGTCGCCTCAAGCATGGTTTAAGCTTTCGCCCCGTGTTTGACTGGTTCCCTGACATTTCATTCAAAGCCAAAGGCTTCACCAAACTGCTCAACACTGAGGGGATGTTGCTGATGCACCAGCAACTCTCGGACGCGCAAACTGACATCCGGCGCAATCTCAACGCCAAGGTCGTGCTCTACGATATGGCCTTAGGCATCATGAAGGCTTTCTAAGCACATAAAGCAAGCTGCTTGCGTTCTGTCCGCCGCCGCGAAGGTTTGAGTAGGCGCCAACACAAATAGCAAAAAACCAAGCGAGAACACCTTTGCGTCCCTTGAATCGTTCTGAAAGCAGGCTCACGTAAAAAGCATCCAAAGGCATGGGGTGAATTGAATCAAGGGACCAACCGTTCCTTGAGGCTAGTTCTTTGATGTTTCCCTTAGTGAAGTGCCAGAAATGGATCGGCACATCCCACGCGGCCCAGTGTGAACCATAGTGTTTGGCGTCCCAAGACTCTGGATTGGGTAGGCCTAAAACAACCACAGCATCTTTGGTAGTTATGTCATGCAGTTTTCTTAGGGTTTCTGCGGGGTCCGGGAGGTGCTCAAGGACGTGAAAAAGGCTGATACCGTCCAGGGGGCTTGTCAGCGTTTGGCCTAAAGCTACATCATCTAAATTGGTAAAAACTGACTGATTTAGGCGTTTTTCTGCCTGTTTTCGTGCCAAATCACTCAATTCTACGCCAAAAACATCAAATTCCTTTGATTTTGCTTTCTCCAAAAAAACACCTATTCCACATCCAACGTCCATCAGTCGGGCTCTGCGCCCAGAAATAGCCATCTGTTTTTCAAGGAAATTCACTTTTTTGCTTGCCGCCCACAAGCGAAGGGCTCCATATAGTTTAGCAAACAAACCTTCAGCGTCTGACGAATGACTCAAATAGTCGTCTGATTCGTAATATGCGGCAATCGACTCAGGTCTGGGAGAGGTCCGTTGAAGTTGGCAACTTGAGCACGTCACAACATGAAAGCTTTCTTGGCTTACCATGTGGTCTTTCACCAACAAATCATCGCTGGTTGATTGGCTGTAACAAATAGGGCAGTGGTTGATCGTCTTCATGGTGTTCC
>Ga0308021_10000154_pt1 | contig 31992 bp, 26 predicted proteins | sample Neamet351_FD_201296 | JGI IMG/M metagenome (GOLD analysis project Ga0308021, IMG submission 201296) | Marine microbial communities from water near the shore, Antarctic Ocean - #351 | ecosystem: Environmental > Aquatic > Marine > Unclassified | place: Southern Ocean | collected 2014-10-02
ATGCAAGTGTGCATTTTTTGAAAAATACTGGAGAAGACCTTGATCCTATTTGGGCTTACATACAGAACGACTTCATTCAGGAAGGCATGATAGACCTCGGAAGAGGAGCTTATCCGGTACTCATAGATTTGGACGGAGATTCCCTCATCGATTTAGTAATCGCAAATAAGGAGACCTACAACGGGGTAGATGATACGCCCACCACCATTCTTTTATTCCGAAATTCAGGAACCCAAACTCAGCCAGTTTTTACATATACTTCAACTGTTGATGTGAGTACATATGGGATTGAAAGTGTATTTCCAACATTAGGAGATATCGATGGAGATGGGGACATTGACCTTATTGTAGGTGACGAACTAGGAAGGCTACATCGATTTGACAACACAGCCGAAATTGGTGATTGGCCTATATACACAGTCACTGCACTTTCTTTATCGGACGATTCCGGAGAGATCATTGACGTTGGTCAGTTCGCAGCTCCACAACTCATTGACATAGATTCCGACGGGCTACTCGACCTTGTTGTAGGAGAGAAAAATGGAACTTTAACTTTATTCCTCAACTGTGGAGATGTGGAAACCTTGGATTTATGCAAAATTGTAAGTGATGCTTTTGGAGATGATTGGGGAGATATTCACGTAACGAATATCTTAGGGATTAACGGATATAGCACACCCGCTCTTTATAAAGATGACCTTGGAATTCACATCCTTGTCTCAAATGAAACAGGTACTGTTCAGTCCTTCGGATTTGTATCCGATGATTTCGAAACTGCCTTAGAAGAGTCTAACTCGGAAGTTCTAGCTAACGGACTTGGGGGGCAGGGATTTCGAGCTGGAGCAGCTTTTGCCGACCTGAATAACGACTCAATTGTAGATTGTCTCTTAGGAATTCAAAACGGCGGATTAATTTGTTATTTGTCCTCAGATTCAACAACATCAGGAACCGTCTCGCCATCTCCACAAGACCTCGGGATTTCGATAACCTTATTCCCCAACCCCGGGAACACTATATTAAATTGGAGGATTACTTCTCACCTTACTCTTGAACCAATTTTTATTGAGGTCCGCAATCAGTTAGGTGCAATAGTTTACAACAACACGGCTACATTAAATGGCAATATCTCTACTGACACTTGGTCAAACGGAGTGTACATCATCACGCTCAGAAGTTTAGGCACAAAAAAGGGAGGCCTGATAGGACCTCCCGTTCGTTGGATAAAATTAGATTGATCTAATTTTAAGAGTTCATTCCGTCGAGGATAGCTTTTACTTCACGTACAGCAGTTGCACTTTGTGAAAGTAAATCCATTTCTTCTTCGTTGAGTTCAAGCTCAATCACTTTTTCAATTCCATTCTTTCCTAAGATTACTGGAACTCCCAAGTACATGTCAGATATTCCGTACTCCCCTTGCATCCACACGCAAGCAGGGAAAACACGCCTTTGGTCTTTAATAATAGCTTCAACCATCTGAGCAGCGGCAGCTCCTGGAGCATACCAAGCAGATGTACCGAGGAGGTTCACGATTTCACCACCGCCTTTCTTAGTGCGATTAACAATTGCTTCAAGCTTATCATCAGAAATCATCTCTGTTACAGGGATACCACCAACAGTTGTGTAACGTGGAAGAGGCACCATTGTATCACCGTGACCACCCATAAGTACAGCTTGGATATCCTTAGGACTAACGTTAAGCTCCTCAGCTAAGAATGAACGGTAACGAGCTGTATCAAGGATGCCAGCCATTCCGATCACCTTCGTAGAATCAACCCCAGCAGTTAGGTATGCGCAGTAAGTCATCACATCTAAAGGATTAGAAACAATGATCAGAATTGTATCTGGGCTGTGAACCATAATCTGCTCAGTTACAGATTTAACGATTCCAGCGTTGGTAGCGATTAAATCATCGCGGCTCATTCCGGGTTTACGTGGAAGACCCGAAGTAATAACAACGACATCAGACCCAGCGGTCTTGGTATAATCGTTCGTTGAACCAACAGTACGGGTGTCGTATAGGTTAATTGGAGAAGTCTCCCAGATATCAAGGGCCTTACCTTCGGCGAAGCCTTCTTTAATATCGAGTAATACGACTTCGTTGCATACCTCGCGGCTAGCAAGAACATTTGCACAAGTGGCGCCTACATTTCCGGCACCAACAACAGTTACTTTCATAAGAAGATGTTTAGGTTGGGCTGCAAAAGTACAGCCCTAAGGACGGCTGCAAAAACAAAAGAGTACCTACTTTCGTTGTATTGAATAAATATCATGAAAGTCAAATATCTTACCCTAGCCTTTTTCACAATTTCATTTATCCTCTGCTCATCCCTCTACGCGCAGAAGAGCAGACTCGCTACTGCAAAAGAGTCTTGGCCAATCGGTCAAGCTGGTGAAGATTACAACGTAAATGATGCAAACGGGGAGAAAAATGGGCCATGGATACGTGTGTACCCTAACGGGTCGTTGTACTACACAGGTGCGTTCAACCATGGAACTCCTGAAGGTGAAATCTTGTACTTCTATGAATCAGGTTCATTAATGTCTAAGCTGGTACACCCATATTTAGATTCATCTTCCAATACTTCAGAATTAATATCTGCAATCCATTACCGCGAAAACTCATCCGTACAAGCTTCAGGTTTTTACATCTCTGTGATTGAAGAAGTAAAACCGCTAAGAGAAGGGAGTTGGGGGTTTTACAATGAAGGCTCTAAGCAGATGAAAATGGAAACTTATACATCAGGCTTACTTGATGGCCCTTATTGGGTTAAGGGGAGTAACGGACAACTCGTCGAAGAAGGGGGGTATGATAAAGACAAATTAAATGGTGAAAAGATTACATACTTTGACAATGGAATTGTTAGACAAAAAATCAATTACATCAACGGTAAATTAGAAGGGAGTTTTAGCGTTAACTACAACAGTGGATACCCTAAAATTGAAGGCCATTATTTCGAAGGTGTGGAAATTGAAAGTTGGAAAACGTATACAGAAAAAGGTGAACTTGAACTTCTTATTCAATACTCTAATGGCAAGCGTATTAAAGAAACAAGAGTAAACGGAACTTTTGAAGAAACCTATCCTGATGGCAGACCTAAGAGTGAGTATACATATAGGAATAAACAACTAGATGGACCATTTAGGCTTTGGTACGACCTTGGGGAATATGTTATCGAAGATTTCACTGATTCCGAAACAGATGAACTATTACAACGACAAGTATTAAAGGGGACTCAAGTATCTAGTGAAGGGGATTATTTCGAGGGGAAATTAGATGGCCCTGTTTTTTATTACACTAAAAATGGAGGGCTCGACAAAACAGTAAACTATAAAAAAGGGGAATTATTAAGTACGGATTAATAGCCGTACTTATCTTTCCAAAGGGACTTTAAGTGGGTGCGCATTGATTGCTCACGAGAGTTATTCCCTGGCTCGTAAATCCTTCGCCCTTCTAGACCTTCTGGCATACACTCCTGGCTGCTGTGACCTTGTGGTGCATCGTGGTCATAAGCGTACCCTTCACCATATCCAAGTTTAGACATTAATGATGTTGGAGCGTTGCGTAAATGAAGCGGGACAGGTAAGTCGCCAGTTTCTTGAACCAAAGATTGTGCGGCGTTTATGGCCGAGTATGAAGCATTGCTTTTAGCACTTGAAGCTAGATACACAACACATTGGGAAAGTAAAATACGAGACTCAGGCAACCCTATACGTTCTACTGCTTGGAAAGTTGAGGTTGCTAGAACTAACGCTGTAGGGTTAGCGTTGCCTATATCTTCTGAGGCACTGATCAACAATCTTCTTGCGATAAACTTAACATCCTCTCCACCTTCTAACATTCTGGCGAGATAATAAATGGCAGCATTCGGATCACTGGCTCTGATACTTTTAATAAATGCACTCACAATATCATAATGAGCACCGCCTCCTTTATCATACCCTGAATCGGCCGAACCTATGAGATCCTTAACAGCTTTGTTAGTTATAGAGATCGGACCAGAAGGCACACTTTGGACAATCATCTCAAGGACATTAAGCATTCTTCTTGCATCTCCCCCACTCGCTCTCATCAAAGCATCAATCTCAACAACAGAAATATCTCTAGAAGCGAGCATTACATCTTCTTCAATTGCCTGAGTGATTAATGACTCCAGTTCCTCTAAAGTCAGATGCTCTAAAACATAAACCTGACATCGAGATCTCAAAGCGGGAATAACTTCAAAAGATGGATTCTCTGTCGTAGCGCCAATTAAAGTAACCCAACCTTGTTCTACCGCCCCAAGCAAGCTATCCTGTTGTGATTTAGAAAACCTATGTATTTCATCAATAAAAAGGATGGCCCGTCCAGAGAACATCCCCCCACTTTTTGCCCTTGCAATAACATCTCTAACCTCCTTTACTCCACTATTAATTGCAGAAAGCTGATGGAAGGGCAACTTCACTTTAGCTGCTAAAATTCTAGCTAGAGTCGTCTTGCCAACTCCTGGCGGACCCCACAGAATCAGAGATGGCAAGCTTCCCGATTCGGCAGCTTTACGCAAAACTGCATCAGGACCTACAAGATGGGTTTGACCTAAATAGGCCTCTAACGTTTTAGGACGCATTCGTTCAGCCAACGGCATACCATCTGTATGTAAATTACTCTGACTCATGAATCTAATTTACATTCAAACTTTCTCTCTTGGACGATCATCCCTTCAGGTTTTGTGTGTTTCCATCTTTTGTGAGACCAAAGCCAATCACTAGGTGCTTCTCTTATTTCCATTTCTAACTCACCCAAACATCTGTCAACCACTTCCCCTTTAGGGCAATCGAGAACATGCTCTTTGACCAATCTGAAATCAACGCAATACCTCCCTCTACCAACTCGCTTCACAGCGCCATAGACAACAGCAGCATTGTAATCCTTCGCCCACTTTTCAATTCCGAAATAAACAGCCGTATCAACACCTAGGAATTTTGTCCACCATGACGTATTCGCTCTAGGAGGACTCTGATCAAAACCAAATCCTACAGTTAAACGTGGATTTTCACTTGTTGCCATGTGGTTTTCCATCCATTCCTTACACTCAGAAATTTCAACCATTTTCAGTCCTAATCTTTCCCTCGAAATTCTCATCTCTTCATCAATAATGGGGTCACTCAACTTTTTGTAAAGTGCCATTGAATCAAATTTTATTTTTCGAGAAAAAGTCACAGCGTACATTTCCCAGCTCGCCATATGGCCACCCGCTAGAATAACAATTCTATTGTCATCATAAAGCCTATTCATCAGTTGCAACCCCTTACTTGAATACTCAACTCTATTAATTAAGGACTTTTCTGACACTGTAAATAACTTCATAGACTCAACAGTAATATCACAGAAGTTTCTGTAAAATCCTTTGGCCAATTCACTTGCCTTTTCTTTCCCGAAAATCTTTTTAAGATTGGCGAGAACAACCTTTTTCCTATACCCCCCAATAGTTGACATCACGAAGGCAACAATAGAAGATTCCAAATGAAGAAGCCACCAAGGCTGTCTCCCAAAGCCCTTCATCGCCATTAATAATAATTTAGAGTTTAAATGATTCATGTTAAACATTTTCGATAACAAGGCCATCAAAACCTACAAAAACTCCTTCTGGAAGCTCACTCTCTAAATCTTGATGTTTGCCAATATAATGACTCAAATGAGTTAAGAAAGCCGCATCAGGCTTCACTCTCTCAATAACCTGTAGTACTTCATTTAAAGTAAAATGACTCGGGTGTTTTTCCTTCCTTAAAGCACTAATCACAAGCACCTTAATGCCTATCAACTTCTTAAAGGTATCCTCAGGAATGAAATTAACATCTGTGATATAAGCAAAGTCACCTACTCTAAATCCACAAACCTCCATTTTATGATGCATTACAGGCAATAAAGTCAATGGTATGCCTTTTACGACGAACCCATTTTCTTCTTCATACTTTCCTAATTTATTAATCTTTACTTTAGGCAAACCACCAATCATTGTATCTCTAAAAGCGTAATGAAAATCCCTCTTTAAAGTAATCTCTACTCCCTTATTAGCCCAAACCTCCATAACTTTCCCCTCCATTTGGTTAAAAGCCCTCACATCATCCATTCCAGCGACATGATCTTTGTGCTCATGTGTGTAAAGGATCGCATCTAATTGATTCACTCCTGCATTTAACATTTGAGTCCGAAAGTCAGGTCCAGTATCAACAGCAAAATTCACACCGTTAACTTCAATAAAAACAGATGATCTTAATCGACAGTCTTTCGGATCATCACTTACGCAAACGTCACATTTACAACCAATTACTGGAACACCTTGGGAAGTACCAGTACCCAACAAAGTGACCTTCATCAAAGGATATCCCAAATCATATTGCTTAATCACATTCACCATACAAAGGTATCCTTACCTTTGTCAACGTGGACTCAGAACGCGTAATATTATCTGCAAAGCAGAAAGCACTTAGAATAAATCTAAACCAAGATTTATACGGCACATTTGCCGAAAATGGTGCGGGACAAGAGGTTGTACGTCAGTTTTTTAGAGCTGGCGGCGCATCTGGTACAATTGCGAAAGCTATAAGCGCTTACGACAAAGATTTCTCAGATGCCATCTATGGTGAGGAGGAAAAAGGACGTTACGTTTCCAGAACTCGATTGGATAAGATGCTCAAACATGAGTATAAACTAATAGAAGATCGTCTCAAACGAGAAGACCATCCGAATAGACAATACTTTGCTTTTGCAAACACTGTTACCACGATTAACTTTCATAAGACGAGTCAGGGTCATGGATGGTTTGGTGTGAAATTTCAAACAAAAGCAGGTCAACCTCCTTCTGAAGTGTTACTTCATGCACGACTAGATGAAAGCGACGTTCTTCAGCAACAAATGACCACGGGAGTACTAGGAACCAACTTACTTTATGGTTGTTTTTTCTTCTATAAAAACCCCCGAGAGCTTCTGAAATCTATCTATGACAATCTCGACAGAAGTCAAGTGGAGATTGACATGATTCAAATGAACGGTCCTGATTTCGAAAATGTCGACAATCGACTACTTTCACTACAATTGGTGAAAAATGGAATGACAGAGGCTGTAATTTTCTCACCTGACGGGAAAAATCTTCAGGCAGCAGATATACTATACAAGAAAAACATACTAGCTATTAGAGGTAGCTTTCGTCCTGTCACTAAAGTGAATATTGACATGATTGCTAAAGGTCTTAGCAGATTTCGTAAAGAACCGAAAGTCGATCCTGACAATATACAAGTGCTTTTCGAAATCACTTTAAATAACCTTAAAGCTGAAGGAGATATTGATGAACAAGACTTTCTTGACAGAGCTGATATTCTTTGTTCTATTGGCCAAACAGTTCTCATTTCGAATTATAAGAAATATTACAAGCTCATAGAATTTTTCTCTCGACACTCTAAGAAGCGTATGGGTGTTATAATGGGAGCTGCAACTTTGATCGAGATTTTTGACGAAAAGTACTACAGGAACTTAAATGGTGGAATACTTGAAGCTTTCGGCATCCTCTTTTCACGCGATTTAAAAATATTATTATACCCTTGGAAAGATTCTAAGACAAAGGAACTATGGACGTCAAAGACAACTCCAATTCACCCAAGACTTAAGCCTTTATATAATTATTTGACTTTCAATAAGAAGATTATTGATATCGAAGATTATAATGAAGATGTTCTGTCTATTTTTTCCACTGAAGCTTTAAAACGTATTAAATCTGGCGATTCCGACTGGGAGGATATGGTTCCAACGTTTGTTGACCAAATTATCAAGGAGAAATGTCTCTTCGGCTACTGTGGCACTCAACCGTCTAAAGTAAATATCGAAGACCCTGCAAAAGCTGCATCTAGGGAAATTGAACAAGACAGTTAGAGTTGATTTCTTTCACAAATTAACAACACAAATAAAAAGGGCTTCCCAATTGGGAAGCCCTTTTTATTTAGCTTAATTTTTATACTATAGCTTTTTTCTAAACAGATTCAGCAGGTTCATCAACAACCTCTGCATTCTTTTTTCCTAAAGCTATATCGTAATCTTCTTGAGATCCCACTACGAGATCCTGGAAATCCCTTGCTCCTGTACCAGCAGGTATAAGGTGTCCTACAATTACATTTTCTTTAAGTCCAAGAAGGTGATCTTGTTTACCACTAACAGCTGCTTCATTCAACACTTTCGTTGTCTCCTGGAAAGAAGCCGCAGAAATGAATGATTTAGTCTGCAATGAAGCTCTCGTAATTCCCTGAAGAAGAGGTCTTGAGGTTGCGGGTATAGCATCTCTGGCATCAACAAGAGTCATATCACGACGTTTTAACGAGCCATTCTCATCACGTAGGCGACGAGCAGAGATCATTTGTCCTTCCTTTAACTCTTCACTATCTCCAGCATTGGAGATAACTACCATTCCAAAAATTCTATTATTCTCAATTAAAAAGTCAGCCTTTTCAGCATTCTGCTTTTCTAAGAATTTAGTATCTCCTGAATCTTCTATTACCACTTTCTTCATCATCTGACGAACGATAACCTCAAAGTGCTTGTCATTAATCTTTACACCTTGTAAACGATATACATCTTGAATCTCGTTGACGATATACTCTTGAACAGCGGTAGGCCCTTTAATATCAAGAATATCCTTAGGAGTAATCGCTCCATCAGATAGAGGCATTCCTGCTCTAACGAAGTCATTATCCTGAACAAGGATATGTTTAGATAACGGCACCATGTACTTGTACTTATCACCAACACGTGATTCAACAATTACCTCTCGGTTACCACGCTTGATCTTTCCGTATGAAACTATTCCATCAACTTGAGATACAACAGCTGGATTAGAAGGGTTACGTGCTTCAAATAGCTCAGTCACACGAGGTAAACCTCCTGTAATATCACCAGACTTACCAGCAACACGAGGGATCTTACAAAGGATTTGGCCTAATGTAGACTTCGATCCTTCTTTAACCATAATATGTGCTCCTACAGGTAAAGAATAAGTTCTTAAGGTTTCACCTTTTTTATCCTGTATAAGGATAGCTGGGTTTTTCTTCTTATCCTTAGTTTCAGTAATAACAACCTCACGGAAACCAGTCTGTTCATCAAGCTCTTCGCGGAAGGTGACACCTTCTTCGATATGCTCAAAATTGATTACACCAACAGCCTCACTTATGATTGCGCTATTATATGGATCCCATTTACAAACAGATGTGTTTTTCTTAATCTTATCACCTGAATTCACAAATAGCAATGAACCATAAGGTAAAATTGACGTAGAATACGCAACTCCAGTCTTAGGGTCAACTACTTTAAACTCACTTGATCTAGATACAATTACTGATTCAATTACTCCATCTGCATTCTTACGTTCAACAGTTCGGAGATCCTCTATCTCAGCAACACCATCAAATTTAGTGCGAAGCTCATTTTCATCAGAAATCTTAGAAGCCGTACCACCAACGTGGAAAGTACGTAGAGTTAACTGAGTACCTGGCTCACCAATAGATTGTGCAGCAATTACACCAACAGCCTCTCCTTTTTGAACCATTCTTGCAGTTGCAAGGTTTCGGCCATAACATTTAGCGCAAATTCCTTTAGGAGATTCACATGTCAGAACTGATCTAACCTCAACTTCGTCTACGCCTGCCTCCTCAATCGCACGAGCAATAGCAGGAGTTATTTCTTCGCCTTCATTCGCAAGGAACTCACCTGTTTCAGGATGAAGAACTTCTATAGCAGGAACACGACCGTCAATTCGATCTGCAATACCTTCTACAATTTCATCATTCTTTTTAAGTGTAGATACCATAACACCTCTAAGTGTGCCACAGTCATTAATAGTTACAATAACGTCCTGAGCAACGTCTACCAGACGTCTGGTCAAGTAACCCGCATCAGCTGTTTTAAGAGCTGTATCCGCAAGTCCTTTACGAGCACCGTGTGTAGAAATAAAGTACTCAAGAATTGACAGACCTTCTTTAAAGTTAGATAAAATTGGATTCTCAATAATATCCTGACCTCCAGTTGCAGAAGATTTCTGCGGCTTAGCCATTAGACCACGCATACCTGATAGCTGACGAATTTGCTCTTTAGATCCACGAGCACCAGAGTGCATCATCATGTAAATAGAGTTGAAGCCTTGCTTGTCTGTTTCGAGCCTATCCATAAGGATATTAGTTAGTCTCGAGTTTGTGTGAGTCCAAATATCAATTATTTGGTTATAGCGCTCATTATTTGTGATAAGACCCATATTGTAGTTCTCCATCACTTCAGCAACTTCAGCAGTAGCTTTAGCAACTAATTTTTCTTTCTCGGGTGGGATAATAACATCATTTAAGTTAAATGAAAGTCCTCCTTTAAAAGCCATGTAGAAACCCAATTCCTTAATATCATCAAGGAATTCAGCAGTTCTAGCAACTCCAACAACTTCGAGTACTCTAGCGATAATATCTCTTAGAGACTTCTTAGTAAGCAATTCGTTAATGTATCCAGCTGCTTTTGGAACATGTTCATTAAATAGAACACGACCACAAGTAGTTTCAACGATAGAAGAATCACCATTAATATCAATGAAACGCATCTTAATTGCTGCGTGAAGATCTAATTTACCTTCTTGGTACATAATACTCACCTCTTCTGGTGAATAGCACATAGTTCCTTCACCTTTAACAGGCCATTCGGGAGTACTCTTACGTTCCTTAGTGATGTAGTACAATCCCAATACCATATCCTGAGAAGGAACAGTAATAGGAGCACCATTGGCAGGGTTCAAAATATTATGTGATGCAAGCATCAATAACTGAGCCTCTAAAACAGCCGCATGACCAAGAGGCAAGTGAACCGCCATTTGGTCACCATCGAAATCGGCGTTAAACGCTGTACACGCAAGTGGGTGTAGTTGAATCGCTTTACCTTCAATAAGTTTAGGTTGGAAAGCCTGTATACCTAGTCTGTGAAGCGTTGGAGCACGGTTTAATAAAACTGGATGTCCTTTTAAAACGTTTTCTAATATATCCCAAACGATAGCCTCTTTTGCATCAACAATTTTCTTTGCAGATTTAACCGTCTTTACAATTCCACGCTCAAGCATTTTACGAATAATAAACGGCTTATATAATTCTGCCGCCATATGCTTAGGCATACCACATTCATGCATCTTGAGAGTAGGACCAACTACAATAACAGAACGTGCAGAATAATCAACACGCTTTCCCAATAGATTCTGACGGAAACGACCTTGCTTTCCTTTTAAGCTATCACTTAATGACTTTAGTGGGCGATTGCTTTCAGTTTTAACAGCACTAGACTTACGACTGTTATCGAAAAGACTATCAACAGCTTCTTGAAGCATACGCTTCTCATTGCGAAGAATTACCTCAGGGGCTTTAATTTCAACAAGACGCTTTAAACGATTGTTTCTAATGATAACACGACGGTACAGATCATTTAAATCTGAAGTCGCAAAACGACCACCATCAAGAGGAACAAGAGGACGAAGTTCTGGCGGTATCACTGGAACAACTTTAACAATCATCCACTCAGGACGATTTTCAATTCTCGTGTGAGAATCTCTCATGTTTTCAACAACCTGAAGACGCTTTAAAGCCTCACTCTTACGTTGTTGTGAGGTCTCTGTGTCAGCTGAATGTCTTAGTTTAAAGGAAAGCTCGTCTAAATCCAAATTGGCAAGAAGGTCGTGAACTGCTTCAGCTCCCATCTTTGCAACAAACTTATTTGGATCCTTGTCCTCTAGATACTGATTCTCTTTAGGTAGAGTATCAAGAACATCGAAGTACTCATCTTCTGACAAGAAATCATTAATCTGTAAATCTTCTCCCTCTGCATTTTTTGCAGTACCAGGATTAATTACAGCATAACGCTCGTAATAGATGATTTGATCTAACTTCTTAGATGGCAAACCTAAAAGGTAACCTATTTTATTAGGTAAACTTTTGAAATACCAAATATGAGCAACAGGTACCACAAGCGATATGTGACCCATTCTTTCTCTTCTGACTTTCTTCTCAGTTACCTCAACACCACAGCGGTCGCAAACAATACCCTTATAACGGATACGCTTATACTTACCACAGTGACATTCGAAATCCTTAACTGGGCCGAAGATTTTCTCGCAAAACAATCCATCACGTTCGGGCTTATAAGTCCTATAGTTAATTGTTTCAGGCTTGAGTACTTCACCTTCTGAGTCTTCAAGAATTTTTTCAGGCGATGATAACGATATCGTTATCGTCGAAAAATCGCCCGAGTTCTGTTGGGGGTTCTTTTGTTGGAACATTTTCAGTTATCGATTCGGGTTATTAATCTAGCGAAATACTAAGTCCGAGTCCTTTTAACTCGTGCATAAGTACATTAAATGATTCCGGTATTCCCGGTTTAGGCATAACATCACCTTTTACAATAGCTTCGTATGCTTTTGCTCTTCCGATAACATCGTCAGACTTTACAGTTAGAATCTCTTGTAAGATATTAGCAGCTCCAAACGCCTCGAGCGCCCAAACCTCCATCTCTCCAAAACGTTGACCACCAAACTGAGCTTTACCTCCTAATGGTTGTTGTGTAATGAGAGAGTATGGTCCGATAGAACGCGCATGCATTTTATCGTCTACCATATGGCTAAGCTTAATCATGTAAATGACACCAACAGTTGCTGGCTGATCAAATCTATCACCAGTTCCACCATCATATAAGTGTGTTACTCCACATTCTGGAACTCCAGCCTTATTAGTTAGTTCTGTAATCTCATCAAGAGTCGCACCATCAAAAATAGGAGAAGCGAATTTCAAGCCTAGATTCTGTCCTGCCCAACCTAAGACTGTTTCATAAATCTGTCCTAGGTTCATACGAGATGGTACACCAAGTGGATTCAAAACGATATCTACAGGAGAGCCGTCTTCTAAGAATGGCATATCCTCTTGACGGACGATTCTAGCTACGATACCTTTGTTACCGTGTCTACCAGCCATCTTATCACCAACTTTCAATTTGCGCTTTTTAGCAACATATATCTTAGCTAACTTAACGATGCCATTAGGAAGTTCATCTCCTACGGTTACTTGGAATTTCTTGCGCTTATAAGCACCCAGCAAATCATTGTACTTCATGGTGTAATTATGCACCACTCTATTTACAAGATCACTGATCTCATTATCTCTTACCCAAGCCTCCGAGTTTATAATTAAGAAGTCTAAGCTCAACAGAATTTTCTGCGTAAACTTAATTCCTTTCTTTACTTGCTCTTCCTTGTAGTAATTGAATACTCCCTGACTAACCTTTCCTGCAACAAGCTTCATCAGCTTATCAACCAAGATTTTCTTAAGTATAGCAGCTTCTCTGTCAAATTCTACATCAATACTCTCGATAATAGCTTTATCTGCAGCCTTCGCTTTTCTGTCCTTGACAGCTCTACTAAATAGTTTTTTATCAATGACAACTCCTTGACTAGAAGGAGGCATTTTTAAAGAAGCATCCTTTACATCTCCAGCTTTATCACCGAAGATTGCACGTAGCAGCTTCTCTTCCGGACTAGGGTCAGACTCTCCTTTAGGTGTAATCTTACCTATTAGAATATCACCTCCCTGAACATTTGCGCCAATACGGATAAGTCCATTTTCATCAAGGTTAGCTGTAGCCTCCTCGCTTACATTTGGAATATCATTTGTTAATTCTTCGAGACCTCTCTTAGTATCTCTTACTTCAAGAGTATACTCATCAACGTGTAGAGAAGTAAATACATCTTCACGTACAACGCGCTCAGAAATTACAATAGCATCCTCAAAGTTGTATCCCTGCCAAGGCATGAAGGCAACTTTCATGTTTTGACCTAAAGCAAGCTCACCATTTTGAGTACTATAGCCTTCAACTAAGATTTGACCTTTTGTAACCTTATCACCCTTAACAACAAGAGGTCTAAGGTTCATACAAGTACCTTGGTTTGTTCTCTGGAACTTAATAAGATTATAGATCTTTAAATCATCATCAAATGAAACAAGCTTGTCGCTTTCATCCATTTTATGGCGAATATTAATAAAGTCCGAATCTACATATTCAACAACTCCATCAGCATCAGCTCGCATTAAAATCCTAGAATCTCTTGCGACAGCAGACTCAACTCCTGTACCTACAATAGGTGAATCAGGAATCATTAGCGGAACTGCTTGTCTCATCATATTTGATCCCATAAGAGCACGGTTGGCGTCGTCATGTTCTAAGAATGGAATCAATGAAGCGGCAATCGATGCAATCTGGTTAGGTGCGACATCCATATACTCAAGCTCTTTTGGCGAGACTAATGGGAAGTCACCTTGGTGTCTAGACTTTATTAATTTATCCGCAAATTTACCTTCGGAATCAATGTTGGCATTCGCTTGGGCAATGATAGATTGAGCTTCATCTTCAGCAGAAAGATAAATGACATCTTCTGATGAAATAGAAGCAACACCATCAACGACCTTTCTATAAGGTGTTTCAATAAATCCTAAGCGATTCACTTTGGCATAAACACACAATGAACTAATAAGACCAATGTTTGGCCCCTCAGGTGTTTCAATAGTACACAAACGACCATAGTGAGTATAGTGTACGTCACGAACCTCAAAACCAGCACGTTCACGAGACAGACCTCCAGGCCCTAGTGCTGAAATACGACGCTTATGCGTCACCTCACTAAGTGGATTGGTTTGGTCCATAAACTGAGACAATTGATTCGTTCCAAAGAAACTATTGATCACAGAACTTAAAGTCTTCGCGTTTATCAAGTCGGTAGGAGTGAACACTTCGTTATCTCGAACATTCATACGCTCACGAATTGTTCTAGCCATACGAGCTAAGCCCACACCGAATTGAGAGTAAAGCTGTTCACCAACAGTACGTACACGTCTGTTACTTAAGTGATCAATATCATCAACATCAGCATTAGAGTTAACAAGGTCAATCAAATATTTAATGATTAAAAGAATATCTTCTTTCGTTAACGTTCTGCTAACTTCATCATCAGAAATACCTAGTTTTCTGTTTATTCTGAAACGACCAACCTCACCAAGGTCATAACGCATTTCAGAAAAGAATAATTTATCAATAACACCTCTTGCAGTTTCTAAATCTGGCGGCTCAGCATTACGAAGTTGGCGATAAATATATTCTACAGCTTCTTTCTCAGAATTTGAACTGTCTTTCTGAAGAGTGTTATATATAATCGCGTAATCAGCCTGATTAATACTTACTTTATGGAGTATAATGGTTTTAGTACCACTCTCCATAATTAACGCAACATGCTCTTTTTCAAGAATTGTTTCTCTGTCAAGAATGACTTCGTTTCTTTCGATTGAGACCACCTCTCCAGTATCCTCATCTACGAAATCTTCTACCCAAACTTTTAGAACTCTAGCTGCTAGTTTCCTTCCAACAATTCTTTTTAAGGCAGCTTTACTAACCTTAACTTCATCAGCAAGGTCAAAAATACCTAGAATATCTCTGTCAGTTTCATAACCAATACTACGTAAAAGAGTAGTAACAGGGAGTTTCTTTTTACGATCAATGTAAGCATACATAACACCATTGATGTCAGTTGCAAACTCAATCCAAGACCCTTTAAAAGGAATGATTCTTGCAGAGTATAATTTTGTACCATTTGCATGGCGGCTCTGACCAAAGAATACTCCAGGTGATCTATGTAATTGATTGACAATAACACGCTCAGCACCATTCACTACGAATGATCCTTGGGGTGTCATATATGGGATTGTACCCAAGTAAACATCTTGTACGATGGTTTCAAAATCCTCGTGCTCAGGGTCTGTACAATATAGTTTCAGTTTTGCTTTTAAAGGCACACTATGTGTAAGACCTCTATCAATGCACTCTTCAATGCTATAGCGAGGAGGATCAATAAAGTAATCAAGGAATTCAAGAACGAACTGGTTCCGCGTATCAGTGATAGGGAAGTTTTCGCTGAAAACCTTAAAAAGTCCTTCAGAATCGCGATTCTCAGGTTTCGTTTCTAATTGAAAGAATTCTTGGAAAGAGCGAAGTTGGATGTCAAGAAAATCGGGATGCTCAAGAGGCAATGCTACAGAAGCAAAGCTTTGTCGATTAGAGACAGGGTTGGTTTTGACCAATGACATGGAGGTGGGGTCAACTTAATTCAGACTACTACAATACAGGTACTTAAGCCAAATTATATACAATTGTACATATAGGCAGAAACGATTTAAGGGCGGAGACCTGCTCTCCGCCCTAAACCTTAATCAGTCAGTGTTGTGCTATTACTTAAGCTCAACCTCTGCTCCTGCTTCTTCGAGTGAAGTCTTAAGACTTTCAGCCTCGTCCTTAGGAATTCCTTCCTTGATAGGAGCGGGTGCAGAGTCAACTATGCCTTTAGCTTCTTTCAGACCTAAGCCTGTAAGCTCTTTAACTAGTTTAACTACAGCTAGCTTAGATCCACCAGCAGCTTTGAGAATAACGTCAAATTCCGTTTGCTCATCACCACCACTTTCATCACCGCCAGCAGCGGGTCCTGCAACTGCAACAGCAGCAGCAGCTGGTTCGATACCGTGATCATCCTTTAGGATGGTCGCAAGTTCGTTTACTTCCTTTACGGTTAAGTTAACGAGCTCTTCGGCCATAACTTTTAAATCAGCCATATTAATTGTATTGATAGGTTTTCAAATAATTTATTTTGTCAAGCTCAGCCACGATTTTCGAGCGCCTTGACAAGACCAGAGATGGTGTTTCCACCAGATTGTAGAGCTCCAACAACATTCTTCATTGGAGATTGTAGCAATGCTACAACATCTGCAATGAGTTCGTCCTTAGACTTGATTGCTGTTAGTGCGTCTAATTGATCGTCACCGATGTAACTCGCTTCTTCAACATATGCAGCTTTTAAAACTGGAATGTCGTGTTTCTTACGAAAATCCTTAAGCAATTTAGCTGGTTCATTACCAACATTACCTAAAAGAAGAGCAGTTTGACCAGTTAAAACTTCATACAGTTCACTGTAATCTGTTCCTTCTGTTTCATCCATAGCTCTACGTAGAAGCGTGTTTTTAACAATTTTCATACGAACATCCTTCTTAAAGCAAGCTCTACGGAAATCAGTTGTGTCTTCCGAATTCAGCCCTGAGGCATCTGTAAGGTAAACAACACTATTCTCCGACAACAATTGCTTAATCTCGATGATCTGTAAATCTTTTTTATCGCGTGTCATAATTGATGCGTTTTAGTGATTAAACCAACGATTTAAAATCGATTCGTATACCAGGTCCCATAGTAGAGCTCAAAATGATACTCTTGATATAAGTCCCTTTTGCAGAAGCAGGCTTTAGCTTAACTAGAGTTGCTATAAGTTCTTTTGCATTCTCTTCAATCTTATCAGCCTCAAAAGAGACTTTTCCGACAGAAGCATGAATAATTCCAAACTTGTCAACTTTAAAGTCAATCTTACCTGCTTTTACATCTGTTACAGCCTTAGCCACATCCATAGTTACTGTACCCGACTTAGGGTTAGGCATTAGTCCACGTGGTCCGAGAACTCGGCCTAGTGCACCTACTTTACCCATAACTTGGGGTGTGGTAATAATTACATCCACATCGGTCCATCCCCCTTTAATCTTCGTCACATACTCGTCGAGTCCTACGTAATCAGCTCCAGCATCTAATGCCTCCTGATCTTTATCAGGTGGGCACAGTACTAGTACTTTGACATCTTTTCCTGTTCCGTGAGGTAAGGAAACGGTGCCACGAACCATTTGGTTCGCTTTACGCGGGTCTACAGCGAGACGCACGGCAAGGTCTACCGAGGCATCGAATTTCGTCGTTGAGCATTCCTTCACAATTGAAGATGCTTTATCAAGCGTATAAGGCTTTTCGGCGTCGAATTTCTCGGCAACCGCCTTCTGGTTCTTTGTTAATCGTCCCATGTTTGTGCGGTTAGTGACTTAAGAAGGAAATTTTCCAGTGACATTAATACCCATACTTCTTGCTGTTCCAGCTACCACTTTCATGGCAGACTCAATAGAAAAGCAATTAAGATCAGGCATTTTGTCTTCTGCAATTGCGCGGACCTGGTCCCAGTTAACACGTCCTACCTTAACTCTATTTGATTCAGCAGAACCACTTTTGAGTTTTGCAGCCTCCAACAATTGGACAGCTGCGGGTGGGGTCTTAATGACAAAGTCAAAAGACTTGTCCTTATAGACTGTGATAACTGCAGGGAGAACTTTACCAGCCTTATCTTGGGTTCTTGCATTAAACTGCTTGCAAAATTCCATGATATTCACTCCCTTCGCACCTAAAGCAGGTCCGACTGGGGGTGCAGGGTTGGCCGCTCCACCGCGTATTTGCAGCTTGATTAGTCCAGCTACTTCTTTCGCCATTTTGTATATATATAATGAACAGTCATGAGATTCGCGCGAATGGGAAGCATTCAAGGGGACATGCGAACGACTCTAACTGTCTGCTCCGTTAATTATCTTTTTCTACTTGGAGATAGCCTAGTTCAACAGGTGTCTTACGCCCGAAAATCTTGACCATAACCTTAAGTTTCTTTTTCTCTTCGTTAACTTCCTCGATATTGCCAAGAAATCCGTTAAATGGACCATCAGTAACTTTCACGAGTTCACCAACTTTATATGGAATGTTAATTTCTTCCTCAGCGTCAGCCATTTCATCAACCACACCAAGAATGCGATTAACTTCATGTTGACGAATAGGCATAGGATCACCACGCTTCTCAGCGCCTAAAAATCCAATAACATTTGTAACATTTTTTACCAAGTGGGGTATTTCACCTACCAATGCCGCTTCAATATAAACATATCCAGGAAACAAATTCTTTTCCTTAGAAATCTTCTTACCGTTACGTATTTGAAACACTTTTTCTATTGGAATCAAAACTTGCCCTACGTAATCCTGTAAACCAGCAGCAGAAACTTCTGTTTCGATAGTTTCTTTCACTCGTTTTTCCTGACCACTTACGGCGCGGACTACATACCATTTTTTTTGAATTTCACTCATAGTTGACATGTACTCTTAGAATAAGTCATATAAGTTTCCAACAACACCTTTCCAAACAGAGTCTGAAGTATTTACTCCAAATGACCAATCCATTACAAATACAGCACCTGCAATAATTAAAGATGATACGAACACAAGAACTGATGACTCTTGGAGTTCTTTCCAAGAAGGCCAAGTAACTTTCGTTATCAGCTCAGTGTAAGACTCTTTAATATAATTCGTTATTTGAGACATTGTTTCTTGTTTTGCACGGGCGGTAGGACTCGAACCTACAACCAATGGTTTTGGAGACCACTACTCTGCCAATTGAGCTACGCCCGTAGATAGATGAAGAAGGAACCTTAAATAAGGATCCTTCTTCTCTCTATATATTTCACAGAGGTTTACCCTCTAATTTATGAACTAATTTCAGTTACCTGACCAGCACCAACGGTACGTCCACCCTCACGGATAGCGAAACGAAGACCTTTGTCCATAGCAACAGAAGCTATTAATTCTACATCGATAGTAACGTTATCACCAGGCATAACCATTTCACGACCTGCTTCTAGAGAAATCTCTCCAGTTACATCAGTAGTACGGAAGTAGAACTGAGGACGGTATTTGTTATGGAAAGGAGTGTGACGTCCACCCTCCTCTTTCTTAAGGATGTAAACTTCAGCCTTAAACTTGGTGTAAGGAGTAATTGTTCCAGGACGAGCAATCACCATACCACGCTTAATATCGCTCTTGTCGATACCACGAAGTAATAGACCTACGTTATCTCCAGCTTCACCTCTATCGAGGATCTTACGGAACATCTCAACTCCAGTAATGGTAGAAGTGACTTTCTCATCTTGCATACCGATGATGTCAACGTCGTCTCCAGTGTTAATCACTCCAGTCTCAATACGACCAGTAGCAACAGTACCACGACCCGTGATTGTGAATACATCCTCAATAGACATAAGGAATGGCTTCTCGTTCTCACGTGGTGGAATCTCAATCCAAGCATCAACAGCTGTCATAAGTTCCTTAATAGACTCAACCCACTTAACATCACCATTTAGACCACCAAGAGCAGAACCAGTAATGACAGGAGAGTTATCTCCATCATACTCGTAGAAAGAAAGAAGTTCACGAACCTCCATTTCTACTAATTCTAATAGCTCATCATCGTCAACGATGTCTGCTTTGTTCATAAAGACAACGATACGTGGAATACCTACCTGGCGTCCAAGTAGGATATGCTCACGAGTCTGAGGCATAGGGCCATCAGTTGCCGCAACAACAAGAATAGCTCCATCCATTTGAGCAGCACCTGTTACCATGTTTTTAACATAGTCAGCGTGACCCGGACAGTCAACGTGAGCGTAGTGACGTTCAGCTGTTGAGTACTCTACGTGCGAAGAGTTAATTGTAATTCCACGCTCCTTTTCCTCAGGTGCGTTATCAATTTGATCAAACGAGCTTGCCTCGCAATAACCAGCATCCGCCATTACTTTAGTAATAGCAGCTGTTAATGTAGTCTTACCGTGGTCAACGTGGCCAATTGTGCCAATGTTAACGTGAGGTTTTGACCTGTCGAAATGTTCTTTTGCCATGATCTAGACAGTTATATATATATTATTAATTATTTCTCTTTTAAATGATATGAGCCAATGACGGGAATTGAACCCGTGGCCTCGTCCTTACCAAGGACGCGCTCTACCCCTGAGCTACATCGGCTTAAATCGAGCGGAAGACGAGGTTCGAACTCGCGACATTCAGCTTGGAAGGCTGATGCTCTACCAACTGAGCTACTTCCGCTTGGTAATCTCTTTCAATGTCATATGTTAAAAACACAGTTCATCGAAAAAAATGTGGGGGTAATAGGAATCGAACCTATTCAGTCTAAGACAACAGAGTTACAGTCTGCCCCGGCTCTCCAACTCCGGCGTACCCCCTTGACATGCTAATAAAATTAGAATGTGCAGGCTTTTATTCGGTGAGCCGGTGGAGGGATTCGAACCCCCGGCCATTTGATTACAAATCAAATGCTCTACCCCTGAGCTACACCGGCAAAAAATCAAAGAACACAATCCACAAAAAAACCCCCCTGAAATTCAGGAGGGCAAATGTACGAAATAATCACAGAAAATAAATATTTGTTTCACTAAAAATTATATCATCTTTTTTTACTCTGTTTAATTCAAGTTTGAACCTTCGAAATCTGCCTTCTTAATGCCTCAACAACCTCATCAGCAGCAGCTTCAAAACTCATTGAATTTCTTTTTGCAAAAAGTTCTTTCCCTGGAATATGAAGCTTAATCTCAACCAACTTATTCTCATTACCGTCACCCTTTTCAATCCTCAAGAAAACCTCGCTAGAAATAATTGTATCATTAAAAACTGTCAGCTTTTGAAGTTTCGACTCAATAAAAGCCAATAACGCTTTATCAGCGTCGAAATGAATTGAATGTATTTGAATCTGCATACAATAATCTGTTTAGTTGCCTTGCTCTGATCTTCTATCTAGAGGGCTAGCTCGATGAAACTCCTTCAACTTTGCCATTGTATGATGAGTGTAAACTTGAGTTGATGAAAGACTAGCATGACCCAGTAACTCTTTAACCGCAGCAAGCTCAGCACCATTATTCAACAAATGAGTGGCAAAGGTATGTCGTAAAACGTGAGGGCTACATTTATGTAACGAACTCACCATACTAAGGTAATAATTAACTCTACGATAAACAAACGAAGGGTAAAGAGATTTCCCGGAATCTGTTACAAACAAATTATCACTCTCAACTGGTCTGTCAAAAACGTGGGATGAAATACTCACAAGTGTCTGATTCATAACAGGTATGAGCCTTTCTTTCGACCCCTTACCGTAAACTTTTATATTCTTCCTGCCTTCATCTAAATCTGAGAGTTTTAGATTAATTAATTCACTCAACCTTATTCCAGTCTCATACAACAACGCCAACATAGAACGATCTCGCCTTCCTTTCCAATCATCACAGAACACACTCTCGTCAAACAACTCGCGCATTGCGTGCTCAGGAACAACCTCAGGAAGTCTTTTCTGAAGTTTGGGAAGCACAACCGATTCTAAAGGATTATTCTTCATCCTACCATTGCGGCGCGCATACTTTGAAAATGTTCTAAGTGCGGAAACTTTTCTATGAATTGTTCTTGGTGATTTACCATCTCTCATCATGGAGACCACCCATGAACGTACCCAATCACTTTCAATATTAAATAAGTCTTCAGTTTCATAATTCTCGTTCATATATAACAACAACTGACTTATATCGGTTCGATAACTTCGCAGTGTATGCTCTGAACATCTTTTTTCCTTGATTAGAAAATCATAGAATTTAGCCAGAAAATCTGAAGATTTAATCAACTATAAAAATTTAGACATGAAAAAAGCGAGAAAGTACAATCTCGCTTTTTTTTACGACAAAAACAAAAAGTTAGGTCGTCAATATTATAAACATAAATTAAAACGTATCGTATTACTCCTCTTTTAAGGACTTTCCGTTTTTATATATTGCTTTTTTCATCGCTTCACGGTTAAGAAGACTTGGCTTCACAAACTCACGTCGTGAGCGTAATTCCTTCATCTTTTTAGTGCGATCGAACTTCTTCTTAAAGCGCTTAAGACAGCGTTCAATATTATCGTTTTCTTTTACTGGGATGCTTAGCATAATCAAAAATTTGGAGTGCAAAGATAGTTGAAGATTCTTAACGAACCAATTCTCTAGCGATTACTAATTTCTGAATTTCAGAAGTCCCCTCTCCAATTGTACACAGCTTAGAGTCTCTGTAAAATTTTTCTGCTGGAAAATCTTTGAGATATCCATATCCTCCTAGAACTTGTACAGCATCAGTTGCCACTTTTACAGCGACTTCACTTGTTTCATATTTAGCCATCGCACTGGCCAGAGTACAAGATTTACCTGCATTTTTTAAAGTACAAGCTTTTAGGAGGAGAAGATCCGAAGCTTCAATAGAAACTGCCATATCAACTAATTTAAATGCAATGGCTTGAAATCTAGAAATAGATTGACCAAATTGCTCTCTTTCCTTTGAGTATACACGTGCTGTATCATAAGCACCTTGAGCAATACCTAAACCAAGAGCACCGATACTAATACGTCCTCCATCTAAAATCTTCATAGCTTGTATAAAACCTTGTCCTACTTCACCTAAAATCTGGGATTTGTGAACTCGACAATTGTCAAAAATCATTTCAGACGTTTCACTAGAACGCATACCTAATTTATTTTCTTTTTTACCGCCAGAAAAACCAGGAGTAGATCGCTCTACAATAAATGCGGTTATTCCGTAAGTATCTAACAACTCTCCTGTACGTACTAGGACAACAGCAACATCACCACTTATTCCATGGGTAATGAAGTTTTTCGTGCCATTTATCACCCAATCATCTCCATCTTGATTTGCAACACACTGCATTCGCATAGCATCAGAACCAGTATTTGCCTCAGTAAGCCCCCATGCTCCTATCCATTCAGCAGAAGCAAGCTTGGGTAAGTATTTCTTCTTTTGCTCTTCTGAACCAAACTGCAAAATATGACCAGTGCATAGACTGTTGTGGGCGGCCATGCTCAGCCCGATCGATCCACAAACTCTTGAAACTTCTTCAATAGCTGTTTTATATTCAACATAACCAAGCCCTGCACCACCATATTCTTCAGGAACGAGCATCCCCATAAGTCCAATTTTACCCATTTCACTAAAAAGCTCTCGTGGGAAAGTTTGGGCCTCATCCCAAATCATTCTATTAGGAAGGATATTCTTCTGTGCAAAATCTGCAACAGAATCTTTAATCATCTTCTGATCGTCTGTCAATTCGAAATTCATTTTGCAAATGTCGTTCGTTAAAGTTATTATCTGCTGTTTAAATTCTTAATTCGAACAGACTTTTAAATATGGTGACCAAACTCCCCAGAGACTATCATCCATTTGCGGCATTAAACTCAAATCTGCAAGTACACTTAGTTCATGATGCTTCCGATATCTTTCAATCATTCTTGCTCCTTCAACTCTTATATATGGATGTCTTTTTAATGTTGACCAAGAAGCTGAATCAGCACATAATTTAGATACCGGAGCCAGTGAAGGGTTGAACCAGTCCCTAATTTTATCGAACGCCTCATCATCAATTCCATACACCTCTTTCAGCTGAGACACATTAATAAAACCACCTAAAGCAGATCTAAACTTAACTGTTCTTGATGAGAGTACAGGACCAAATACAGGTAGTTTTTCAAAATCTACACTGTCCATACGATTAAGTTGTAAGGAACCCGGAACAGGAATAATTACATAGGACTTATAAGGCTGTCTTTTCGGAAATTGGGGATAGCTTTTAAATCGTGCCTTTTCAAGTTTGACTTCCTCACCCACACTTCTCAATATCTCATCTTCATCGTTTACAATATGTACATCATTGGAATAGTTCGAATTAGGCCAAGAATCTAACAGGGTAAGGAATTGATCAATTACTAAATCAGATGGCTTAGAGCTTACTGACTCAATCCCCCAACCAATTAATGACAAAAGAATAACAATTGAAATGGAGGTTAGATGAAATGCATCTTCTCTATTTGACTCAGCTTGACTATTTTTTGTACTGAATAATTTCACCTGACTTCACTCTAGCTAGATAGTCTTTCAGATCAGCCTTAACCTCAGGGGCTAATAGATATAACCCTAAAACGTTAGGAAAACACATTGCGAAAATCATAGCATCGCCAAAATTAAAGACGCTTTTAGCTGATATGGCTGAACCAATAACAACGAACACACAGAAAAGCACTTTGTAACTAATGTCTGAGAATTTTGAATCCCCGAAAATGTACGTCCAAGATTTAAGACCATAGTAACTCCAACTAAGCATCGTCGACAGAGCGAATAAAATAACGGAAATTGACAATACGATAGGGAACCAAGAAATAGTTTGGCTAAATGCAGATGAAGTAAGCTCGATTGCCATCAAGTCTCCAGATTTCGCAAGTGACAAAGCTTCCTCGGCAGAGAATGTTCCATAACCCGATATTACAATGACTAAAGCCGTCATTGTACAGATTACTACAGTATCTATGAAAGGCTCTAAAAGACTTACCATACCCTCAGAAACTGGTTCATTTGTCTTTGCTGCTGAGTGAGCAATAGAAGCTGATCCGATACCTGCTTCGTTTGAGAAAGCTGCACGCTTAAAACCCTGAATCATAACTCCAATAATACCACCATACATTGCACCTGAATCAAATGCACCAGAGATAATTTGGCTTAAAGCCGAAGGAATAGCTGACAGATTACCGGTTAGAACAACAAGGGCGCTGATCACATAAATTCCAACCATAAAAGGAACGACTTTGTCAGTCACTTTTGCGATACTCTTAATTCCACCAATAATAATCATACCTACTAAAGCAGCCATAATAGCTCCGAAAATCCAAGCTTGACCGAAGAAGAAAGATTCAGTACCTCCCGTAACAGAAATGAGTTGTTTTGTGGCTTGATTGATTTGGACCATGTTCCCTCCTCCTAAGGATCCACCAATGCATGCTATAGCAAACATTACAGCGAGGACTTTACCAAGCTGACCCATTGTTTTACCCTTCTTTGCAAGACCACGGCTTAAATAGTATGACGGACCTCCAGAGACAGATCCATCGGGATGTTGAATTCTATATTTAGTTCCTAGAGTACATTCAATAAACTTAGCACTCATTCCTAAAAGACCTGCTACGATCATCCAAAAAGTTGCGCCGGGACCTCCGATACTCACAGCTATAGCAACTCCAGCTATATTACCTACTCCGACAGTACCAGACAAGGCAGCTGTTAAAGCCTGAAAGTGACTAACTTCTCCTGCCTCTTTGTTATTTGGATTGTCGAATTTTCCCCTAACAACATCAAGGGCATGTTTAAAGCCGCTAATGGAAATGAAGTTAAAATAAAAGGTGAAAAAAATTGCGCCAAATAACAGCCAAATCAGAACAAAAGGCACATCATAACCAAACCCAACAGGAACAGTTACAAAAATCACATCCATGATGCTGTTTGTTACTGGCTCCATATAAGCCTCAATTTTCTCATCTATTGATACGTCTTGTCCTAGAGATAAAAAAGGAGTGAGGATTCCAGATAATATAACAGACATTTTTTTTAATAAAGACATATTTTCAATTTGCAGGTTAAATGATTAATAAACTATACTTATGCGAACTTAAGCATTTTATTGAGAGATTTAATTTGCTCAGATGTTCCAAGAACAAAAAGCTTACAATCAGCATCTAATAAAGTTTCAGGACCAGGGTTAATTTTATACTCTCCGTTGGGGCGTTTAACACCAACCACGTTAACTCCTGAGCTGTCATTTTCTATAATATCCCCTAAAGTAGATTTACTCATGTTATTGGGAAATTGATCCATGGAAATTTCCTCAAGATTAATTGAGTCACCACCTTGAATTCTTATGTGATCAAGAAACTCAACCACATCAGGCATCGCAACTAAAGAAGCCATATGTGCGCCACCGACTTTGTCGGGCATAATTACATTGTCAGCACCCGCGACTTTAAGTTTGTTTACAGAATTAATTTGGGAAGCGCGGCTAATAAGAAGAATTTTTTCATTTTTCACTCTAGCAGACAATATCACATACAAATTATGAGCATCAACAGGCATTGTGGCAATCAATGCTTTGGCTTTATTAATACCTGCTTGTTCTAAGTTTTCATCATTGGTTGCATCACCAGAAATAACTAGAAAGCCCTCTTGTCTTAATATTTCACACCTGGCCTCGTCTTTTTCCACGATGACAACTGTTGTGTCGTGATCTCTAAGTTCAGAGACTGCCATTTCACCAACTCTACCATGACCACAAACGATGACATGGTTTTCTAATTTGTCAATTTGTTTTTTCAACCTAGCAACTTTAAAAGTGTTTCGATACTCACCGTCCACAAAATACGTAGTAAGAGCAGAGATTGAATAAGCAAAAGCACTAATACTTGAAATAATAAGTAATGACGTAAAAATCATTCCCTCAGGACTCAGCTCTCTAACCTCTCTAAAACCAACAGTTGATACTGTGATGACAGTCATATAAAAGGCCTCTATCCAAGAATAACCCTCAACATAAACAAAGCCAATACTCCCAACTAAAATCACTGATAAAAAAGCAATAAGGGACAGGTATAAACGCTTGAAAGATTTTATTTGTATAAACACGCTCTAAGCTAAGGATTAGAAATCGCTTCTCAAAAAATATAGCCTGAGGATTTGTAAACGATGGGAGTTAGTTTATAAATGTAGCGTTTTTGACATCTCTAAAGCCAGTTTCTCAGCTTCTTTACGGGAAGCGGCAACTGCCTCATCACAAGATGATGGGTCCTTAGAAGCATACAAGATCCCCCTTGAAGAATTAACCAGGAGACCACAGGTAGAATTGAGACCAACTTTAGCCACTTCTGACAATGAACCACCTTGAGCTCCAACACCTGGTACAAGCAGAAAGGACTCTGGGACAAGTTCACGAATTCTCAAAATGAGTTCAGGTCGAGTCGCTCCAACAACAAACATAAGATTGTCAGGACTACCCCATTGAGACGACCTTGTTAAGACACGCTCAAAAAGAGGTGGGTTTCCATGAAATTCGAAATCATCAGCTCCAGGATTTGAAGTCAAGGCAAGCAGAACTGTCCATTTGTCTGTTCTGTCCGTGAAAGGTCTAACTGAATCCTCACCCATATAGGGCGCTACAGTAGCAGCATCAGCACCAAGCACATCATATAAAGCAGAAGCGTACTTACTTGCAGTATTTCCTATATCACCTCTTTTTGCATCAGCAATAACCAGACAATCTTCAGGAATATTGTCTATAATTCGCTTTAAAGCCTCTATGCCTGATGGGCCGTAGGATTCAAAAAAAGCGAGATTGGGCTTAAAAGCAACAGCGACATGTTTTGTACACTCAACGATTGAATTACAGAAGTATTCTAACCCCTCAACCCCTTGGCCAAAACATGCTGGGATTCGATCAGGGTCAGGGTCTAAACCTACGCATAAATATGATTTTTTAGCTTGAATAGCTGTAAATAATCTAGCTTTATTAATTAGGTTTCCTGTGCGTGACAAAACTTATTTATATTATATGTTTTTCAATAATTCAGCCTTCTCTGCGAGATGTAATGCCTCAATGACTTCAGTTAAATCACCGTCTAAAATTGTAGTTAAAGCATGTGAAGTGAATCCTATCCTGTGGTCTGTCACTCTACCTTGAGGAAAGTTATATGTTCTTATTTTCGCACTTCGATCACCCGACGAAACAAGCTGCTTGCGATTTTCTGACCTTTCTGAATCTTGTTTTTGGCGTTCCTGTTCAAACAACCTAGTACGCATTACAGACATCGCGTGTTCAAGATTTTTATGCTGAGAGCGACCATCTTGACACTCTACAACTAAACCTGTTGGAAGGTGAGTCAGTCGTACTGCACTTTCCGTTTTATTTACATGCTGTCCACCTGCTCCACTAGCTCGGTAAGTATCTCTTCTTAGGTCAGACACTTTAAGTTCCACATCAACTTCCTCAGCAACAGGTAAAATTGCAACGGTCGCTGCAGAGGTGTGAACACGCCCTTGAGATTCAGTTGAAGGAACTCTTTGGACTCTGTGAACGCCACTTTCGAATTTCAACCAACCATATACACCGTCACCACTTAGGTTAACTACAGCCTCTTTCACACCTCCAGAGGTGCCCTCAGAAGAGGATACAAATGTGTGTGACCAGCCTTTTGACTCAATATGACGGATATACATTCTGAGAAGTTCTCCTGCAAAAAGTGCGGCTTCATCACCTCCAGTACCAGCTCTAACTTCGAGCACAACATCCCTGTCATCAGCTTCATCTCGTGGGAGAAGCATTTCACGCGCTGTTTGAACAACTTCCTCAATTTTAACTTGCAAAACACCCACTTCTTCCCTTCCCATTTCCCGATATTCGGCATCATCGGAGGACGCCCATTCTCTTGCCTGAGTCAAATCATCCCAAAGGCCTCTAAATTTACTAGCATGTTCAGCAATCGGCTCGAGCCGGCGATATTCCCTCATCGCATCTCGGTAGGCATTGTTGTCAGAAATCAAATCCGGATCACCGATAGACTTCTCAACCTCCCTAAATCTATCTTGAATAGACTCTAATTTCCCAAGTAATTCTTCCATTAAGCGTTTGTATACTTAAATACTCCATGCTCGCCTTGTATTGTAACACTGCCATGATTACACGATTCGCATCGACCAATAATCTGTGCATCAACACCAAATTTTTGTGAAATATCAATTAAAGCTTTGGCTGCATTTTCAGACGTATAAACTTCCAACCTGTGCCCCATATTAAAAACTTTATACATTTCCTCCCAGGTTGTACCTGATGATGATTGTATGGTTTTAAAAAGCACAGGGGTAGGGAAAAGATTGTCTTTTATTACGTGAATATTATTGACAAAATGCAGGACTTTAGTTTGGGCTCCACCTGAACAGTGAACCATTCCATTTACTTCAGAACTCCAGTCTTTTAAAAACTTTTGAATAATCGGAGCGTAAGTTCGGGTAGGCGAAAGCACCAATTTACCGGCATTAAGAGGAACACCATCAACCTCATCCGTTAGACTTAATTGGCCAGTGTATATAAATTCAGAATTGGTTCCTGGATCAAAGCTTTCAGGGAAATCTGTCGCCAATTTGTTTTTAAAGACATCATGTCTTGCAGAGGTGAGACCGTTGCTCCCCATTCCACCATTATACTGTGATTCATAAACTGATTGCCCTGAACTTGAAAGCCCAACAACAACATCACCAGGTTTAATATTTGCATTGTCAATCACACTGTCGCGTCTCATTCTTGCAACAACAGTCGAATCAACGATAATGGTTCTAACAAGATCTCCCACATCAGCTGTCTCTCCTCCTGTTGAAATAATGTCAATTCCCTGTTCACGTAAATCGACGAGTATTTCCTCAGTTCCTTGAATAATAGCGGTAATCACTTCACCTGGAATAAGATGTTTGTTACGTCCTATCGTTGAAGAGACGAGCATGGGACCTGTAGCCCCAACACAAATAAGATCATCAACATTCATGATTAAAGCATCCTGAGCAATACCCTTCCAGACAGAAATATCTCCAGTTTCTTTCCAGTACATATAAGCCAAAGCTGACTTTGTCCCAGCTCCATCAGCATGCATCACTATGCAATGCTCATTACTTCCTGTTAAATGGTCAGGTATTATCTTACAAAACGCTCGGGGGAACAATCCCTTATCGATGTTTTTTATAGCATCGTGAACATCTTCTTTACCCGCACTAACTCCTCTTGCTGCATACCTACTTGCGTCTGACACTTTCTTTTATTATGGACATTATTCCTCTGTAGGAATGTAGTCAAATCTAACAATTTTAAATACTGTACGACGGTTAATTTGATGAGCTGCCTCTCTCTCTTCTTGTGGCAACTTAGAAATTTGAGCGTCCGTAATAATCAGTTTATCCTCACCAAGACCTAATGGAATTAATCTCTCACTTGCGATCCCTTGATCTAGTAAAAATTTAACACAAGTCTCTGCACGTCTTTGGCTTAAAGTTTTGTTGGAAGAATTCGTTCCTCGGCTGTCAGTATGAGCTTCTAATTGAATGACAAGGTTTTCATTTCTACCAAGTAGATCAACAAGATAATTGAGCGAATCCGTAGAATTCACAGTCTCATTTATTAGAAGATCCGCACTTCCAAGTGGGTAGAGTACCAGAGGCATATCGTACTCTTTCTCAAGTATGATTTCCTTTAAGAAATACTCTCTTGCAAAGGTCGTAGATTCGGTTAAGCCTATACTTGAGAACCTGTCACCAGTACCTATGAAACCTTCATTTTTTACATCAACGTTATAAGACACGCCTTCTTCAATCTCACCTCCGCAAAGCTCTACAGACCCATCTGCATCCGCAGTATAGGTATTCACCTCACCTTCTGAACTTTCAAGGGTAATCGTAGCTCCACCCACTGCAGAACCCGTATCAAAGTCATACACATATGCTCTAAAGCAAAACTCCATAGGTGGCAGTCTGAACTCATAAAGATCATCTTGCCCCTTCCCTCCTTTTCGGTTAGATGCAAGTATTCCAGAATTAGTAAGCTTTTTAAAAATAATACCAACCTCATCACCCGAAGAGTTTAATGGATAAGGGAGGTGCTTTACTTCTGAAAATGACATAGGCCCCTCTCTTGCTTCCACAAAACAAAAATCAAAACCACCTAAACCACCTGGTCTATTTGAAGAAAAATAAAGCGAGCCATCAGCTCTAAATGAAGGGAACATTTCGTCATCAGAAGAGTTAATCTCACCTCCTAAATTTTGTGGTTCACCCCACACTTCACTTTTATCATCAAATGCTGAAAACCACAGATCTTTTCCACCAAACCCACCAGGTAAATCGGTAGCAAAAACCATGAAATCACCATCAAGGGAAATCGCTGGATGACCAATCTGAGTGGAATCATCACTTTCCCTATCAATTAAATTCAAAGGTTGAGATGCACCGAAACTTTTACCCATTACAGGAGCAAAGTAGATGTCACAAGCTAAATTAGAACCGTCTTGGTCTACACATCTTGTAAAATAAATCGTTTTAAATTTATTACCAAAAGATGCAGCCCCTTCATTGTCATCAGTACTTATTGTATTCCCTAAAGGCTCAGGCTCACCCCAACGGTCTTTTTTATCTTGTGTTGTTGTGAAAAGATCCATAAAAGCTTCTCCAGTGATTGGATCCTCGCCTGTCCCCGCAGAACTTTCTCTTGAAGATGCAAAAACAAGCACGTTAGATTTTTTGGAAGCGTATACGGGTGCGAAATCATACGATGGTGAATTCACGACGATCATAGGTTCCAC